>JAEEGI010001567.1_pt1 | contig 56837 bp, 37 predicted proteins | sample 8958751 | NCBI WGS metagenome assembly JAEEGI01 (sample SAMN16246545, study PRJNA631951) | gut metagenome | biome: gut microbiome; feature: rumen; material: KS-attached | host: Bos | place: Iran: Karaj | collected 2018-10
ATTCAGTGGAACACCGCCCTGAAGTGGGACCATTTTAAGACCGCCTTCCAAGAAGACATTTATGGAGCCAACACCGACCTCCGCTTTGGCATAGGCAGTCGGGCAGAGCTCACGCTGGGCGTCAAGGCATACCACGAAGATTTCAATTCGGACATTTCCGGCTACAATGGCACTGTAATGGATGACAGGCATCTCTTCGACGACAATACAGGTATCGCACCCTCGGTGGGTGCCCGGCTGCTGCTCTACGAAGGCAAGGCCTGGCTGCCAAAAGTGACTTTCTACACCTCCGTGGCACTGGCCACAATTACTGGTCGCCAATGGACTGCCGACGAGACGCTTGTCCAGCCCACTATCGGGCTGAGTTTCCGCAATAACCTGGGCAAAGGTTGGATGTTGGACTACACCCTTGATTTCTCTTGGAACAGGCATTTTCCGCGTCAAGACTATTACCCGGCAAGCCTTTCTGTCTTTGCCCGCTGGTTAGCCACCGACCGCTTGCTGCTCAGCGCCGGCTTCAGCACACCTGGCTGGGCGGAAATCTTCAAGGGAGTTTTTGAAGTGCGCTATCTTGTCACACCCAATCTGCAGATGACGTTGCAGGGCGGTTTGTCGGTCGGCTCCGGGATAGGATTCGTTAGATCTACAGTCGAGACCAATCTCCTCGCGGGCGTCAGCTGGATGATTAAGTAGCCGTATCCAGACGTCGCGAAGAGACTGATAATATAATCTTCTACCCGTCAGAGTAGAAGATTTTTTGTTGCCAATTCGATTATTTTTGTTATCTTTGCATAGTGAATTCATGTAGGGTATCATAAATGCCACGGATAATAACATTATTAACAACAAATAGTTATCACTATGAAAACAAAGATTATCCTTTTCGCAGTATTGTTGGCTATCGTCGGCAATAGCGCAAATGCCCAGTTTCTCAGTTTGGCAAACAACAACAGTCGTCTCACCATAGGTTTTCAGCTTGGAGAGACCGGATGGCACACCGATTATGCAGGTCTCGGATGGGGTGTCAGCGCGTCGATATGTGGCTTTTATGCTGATTTCCTCCTTCGGGGTCCACAGCATCGGTACGACAAACACGTCAATCAGGATATATGGCATGACGATGAGGCTTACACCATCAATGTCGGCTATCAGATTCCCATCACCTCGTGGCTGCGCATTGCCCCCATCATAGGCTACAGCCAGACAAACTACGGTATCACTGACATGAGTACCGTGAATATCGAACGTGGCGAATATAGCAGCAGTATTTACCATGACTATTATATTCAAAAACGTTTCCACGAGTTCAACTACGGTGCAGGACTCTTCCTCCAGCCCTTCAGATACATCGAGTTATATGGCGTATACACCGCACGTTCTATCTATGGTGGCATCAGCCTGAATCTGACAGCCCTGGCCGACTAAAAGTAGACAGAATATCATCCGGAATATCTTTTATTAGCAAGCTCCAGCCCCGCCGACTGGCGGGGCTTTCTTTATTGCTTTGAGAGTAATGAACGGCATACTGTTTGAGTACTTCTAATCGATAATATGGTTGCCATATCAGAAAGATTGTGTATCTTTGCAAATTAATAGAGCTACTCGTAGAAGTTCAAAACAATATACTGATCAAACCGCTATGGATAAACAGAAATATAATAACTACCCACTTGCCATTAGCCAAATCCTCGGCCTAATTGAGGCAAATGATATTGCTATTCCAGAGATACAACGTCCTTTTGTATGGCGCAAATCGCAAGTGCGAGACTTAATGGATTCTTTGTACAAAGGGTATCCCACAGGCTACATAATTATCTGGAAGAACCCATCAGTAAAACTAAAGAATGGAACCTTGTCAGAAGGCAAAAAAGTCCTCATTGATGGACAACAACGCATCACTGCTCTGATGACAGCCATTGCTGGCAAAACAATTGTGTTTGACGATTACAGCGAGGGACGTGTCAAGATTGCATTTGACCCTTTTGCTGCCATTTCTGGAAATCCTGATGCAGAGTTGTTTGCCGTCCAAACACCAGCTCATCTTAAGAGCAAACGATGGATACCTGATATTGCAGAATTGTTCAAATCCAACTTTTCTAGCTTTAAATTCATTAATCAGTATGTGATTGACAACCCAGATATGGATCAGGAAGAGTTGCATAAAGTTTTGGAGAGTTTGAAGAACCTTCAGCACTGCAATATCGGAGTGATTGAACTGGATGCATCTCTTGATATAGACATTGTTACAGACATTTTTATTCGCATTAATTCTAAGGGAACCGCATTGAGTCAAGGCGACTTTGTCATGTCAAAGATTGCGGCCGATGAATTACATGGAGGTAATACTCTCCGCAAGGTGATTGATTACTTTGCCCACCTTTGCAAAGACGGCACTTTTTTTGGCAAAATCAAAGAAAAAGACCTTGCTTTCACCAATTCCGGTTATCTAAGTAAACTTGAATGGCTGAAGGATGACAAGGAAACCGTTTATGACCCGGAATGCGACGATGTACTGCGAGTAGCATTTATGCATCGATGCAAACGTGCCAAACTTGCAGACCTTGTGGCAATGCTTTCCGGTCGTGATTTCGAGACGCGAGAGTTCAAAGAAGAAATAGTAGAATCCACATACCGCGACTTGGAAGCAGGGGTAAACAATGTCATCAATGGCTACAATTTCTCTCAGTTCATGTTGGCAATCCGTTCTGCTGGCTTTACCTCTAAGAAACTGGTGAATTCTGTAATGGCCATTGATTTTGCATATGCTGTATATCTACTTCTGCAAGAATCAAAAGAGGTTCCCGCAGATGAAATTAAGAGTTTGGTGCAACGTTGGTATGTCTTGTCAGTTCTTACTGGTCGCTATAGCGCCTCACCCGAGTCATCCTTCGCAAAAGACATTCGCGCAATTGGGGAGAACGGAGTAAAAGCCACTCTTAAAGCCATTGAAGATGCTACTCTGTCGGCTAATTTCTGGAATATTCAACTGAACCAGAACTTAACATACGTTTCTTCCATAAATCCCACCTATCAGGTATTCCTTGCCGCACAGAACTTCTTCAAAAAAGACTCTCTACTTTCCCATATTCCAGTGGGAGAATTAGTAAACCTTGGGGGTGACATCCATCACATCTTTCCAAAACAGTACTTGGTCGACAATGGTTTTGACAAGCATGAATATAATCAGGTTGCCAACTATGCCTATCTAGACACACCTATCAACATCAAGATTGGTAAGAAAGCACCTAATGTCTATATGAACGAGGCTCTTGATGCTATCAAGCATGCCGCTGACACCTCTTTCAAGTCAATCAAGAGCGAGGAGGAATTTGCTAAAAACCTTGAGGATAACTGTATCCCTATTGATATTCTCAAAATGGATTACTCCAATTATCAAGCTTTCCTTGAAGCCCGCCGAGTTAAGATGACAGAACTTATTAGGACCTACTACGACAAATTATGATGCCTTAACCTGAAATTAGTTGGCATTGAAATCCACAAAAGTTGCTACATTCGTGGACTGAAATCCACAAATGTTTAAACTTTTGTGGATTCTGTTTTTTGTGTATGTCCATAAAGATGTAGTGCTTGATAAAAAAGTCGCCGACGGGGACGGTTGAACACAGGCAGGGGTGTAAACCCCTGCACATTGATAATGATTAAACGGAACCCCGAAGGGGTGACACGCTATGCCTTGTTGGCGTTGTGTCGCCCCCTTCGGGGCTTTATTTTGTCGTATCAGTGAACGGGGGTTGCACCCCCGCCTGTAATCTGACAGTCCTTCGGACTTATCTGTTGTAGGGATGTTGTATGTTTAAGCGGGTTTGCAAGTTGCGATCTTTGGTATTTTGAAATACCGTATTTTAAAATACTATTTTTGTAAACAATTATAACTTAATAATATATATCTGATTCATGTGTTGTAATATAGGTACAAATATTGTATTTTTTGAAAGAGTTCTTTTTATACAAAAAAATCAAGCGAAACATTTGGGTTTCGCTTGGATTGTAGGGTGCCGTATGTGGCGGGTATTATTGTCGCAGAAGGCTGTCCACTGGCCAGTTTTGATACCAGAGCTCGCAGGCGCCGTTGGGGTTCTCTTCGAGGAAGACACCCACGCTGCCGTTTTTCAGCAGGGTCATGGAGGAGTAGACCGAGGGGCCATTGAAGAGCAGCACAGGGTCTTGCCAAGTGTTGCCTTCATCGTAGCTGACGAAGATGCTCACGTTGCGGCGTTCCATCGAGTTGGGAATGCTGTGCAGGAGAATGTTGCGGCTGTCGCCACGGTCGGTAGCTGCCAGTCGGAGGATGTCGCCGTTGCAGGCGTTGGTCTTCATGCTCTCCCATCGTCCTTGGGTGCCCCAAGTCTTACCGCCGTCGGCGGAGTGGTTGTAGCCACGAGCCCCGCTCTGACGGACGCTGATAAGCACTCGTCCGTCGGTCAGTTCCATCAGTTTGGCCTCGTCTCCGCCGCTGTAGGCGCGGTCGGACACCTGCCAGGTGTGGCCGTTGTCGTCGCTGAAGACCACAAAGTTATCCAGCGTATTGCTGTTGCCCTTGCGGCACATGGCGGCGGCAAACATGATGCGGCCGGCATGCTCTCCGCGTGTCAGCCGGAGGCCGTTGCCCGAACCGAAGAACGAGGCACGGTAGTTGCGGCAGAACGTATTTGTGGCCTGGCTTCCCCAAAGTTGTGCGGTGATGTTCTCGGGTGTAGACCAAGTCTGCCCACCGTCGGTGCTGCGGCACACGTAGCTGCTGATGGGGTCGGACTCGGACGAGGCAAAGAGGCCGTTTCCGCCGACAAACACACATACCACGTCGCCATTCTCACACACCACCAAGGCGGCATCGCCGAAGCCGTGCTTGCGGCCTGTCCCTTGGGCAATGGTGACGGGTTCGCTCCAGGTGCGGCCGTTGTCGGTGCTGCGGCGTGACACGATGTCGATGTCCTCGGGCAGGTCGGACTCGTTGTATTTCCGGCGGTCGCAGACGATGAGCAGAGAGCCGTCGGGCAGGCAGCAGATGGCCGGAATGCGCCAGTTGGTGCTGCCATAGTCGCCGGGCCGGAACAGGCATTGCTCATAGTACTTTATGGTGTCTACCACAGGCGGGTCGACAGGGCTCTCAGGCACAGGCTTCGTGCATCCCCAGGCAGCCAGCGGAAGGAGAAGCATCAACAGGATTCTCTTCATGTGTTTAATGGGTATTAATCAAAATAGGGTAGGCGATGGGGACGCAATCACTCCTCCTCTTCGGGGCGGAAGCGGATGACGTCGATAAGGCGCACGCCGTCAAGCCATACGGCAATGCAGCCCACCACGCCTTCGCTGTCTCCCCAGTCCTCGATAGGCTGGAGGGTGACGTCGTTCACTATCTCGAAATATTCGGGCTCGAAACGGAGGCTTTCGTCCAGTCCGTTCACCTCGTGGAACGAGCTGAGGGTGTCCATCACCCACAGCTTCACGCTCTCCACGTCCTCAAACTCCGACATCTCCACGGCCTGCACCAGCGTGGCGTAGATATTGGGGGCCACCTCGCGGGCCTCTTTGCTGAGACGCATATTGCGGCTGCTCAAAGCCAGACCGTCATCGGCGCGGACAATAGGGCAGGGCACCAGCTCGATGGGGTATTGTATCTGTTCCAGCAGATTGCGGATGATGGCAATTTGCTGAAAGTCCTTCTCGCCGAAATAGGCGCGTGTAGGCTGAGCCAGGTCGAAGAGGCGGCGCACCACCACTGCCACACCGCTGAAGTGGCCGGGACGGCGCGGTCCCTCCATCACCTCCTCAAGGGGTCCGAAATGATACACCGTGTTCACGGGTTCGGGATACATCTCCTCCACCGAAGGAACAAAGGCGATGTCTGCTCCCGCCTCGGCCAGCAGCTTGCAGTCCTGCTCCACCGTGCGGGGATATTTGGCCAAGTCCTCCTTGTTGTTGAACTGAATGGGGTTGACGAACACGCTCACCACCACCACATCGTTCTCGGCGCGGGCGCGGCGCACCAGCGACAGGTGTCCCTCGTGCAGGGCTCCCATAGTGGGAACCAGTCCTATGCTTTTTTTGTCTTGTTTTGCTTGGTTGATGGCTGCGGTCAGTGCAGCCACAGTTGTTACAGTATTCATGATTGTTATTGTTTATTGTCGTCGGTAATTTCCTCGTAAGGGGTAAAGCCCTCCTCGTTGGTGTCAGTGTGGTAGTCGTTCCGGTGCTGGTCGGAGGGTTGGTATTTCGGTCGGCGTTCCAGCCTGTTGGGAATCTCCAGCAGGTAATTGATGCCCGTCAGCAGCAGGCTGAAAAGCAGTGCATTCCAGAAACCGTTCACATGGAAATGCGGCACCAGCCCTGCCGCCATCAGGATGATGAAAGCATTGATGACCAGCAGGAAGAGTCCCATGCTCACCAGTGTGAAGGGTAGTGTGAGCACAATCAGGATGGGGCGGATAAAGTTATTGAGCAATGCGATGACTGCTGCCGTCAGGATGGCCGCGCCCACGGTGTCCACATGCACCCCGGGCAGCAGGTAGGCAGCCAGGATGGTGGCCAACGTCATCACCACCACTTGGGCTACAAAGCCCCAGGGGCCGCTATAGAGGTTTCGGCCGTCGCCTATCGTTATCTTCATCTTGTTGATTGTTTATTTCAAGCTTTGGTTTCTAAAGGTATTACGGGTAATCGGTGTTTCGTATTGGAAGCTTAGGGTAAGAATAGGATGAAAGCGTTTCCGAGTCCAACCAATTCTGTTACAAATCTTGTAGCAGGCGTTCGCCTTCCGGGGTGCTCTTGCCGTGGCGCATAATCTCTATTTCGCCGCCGGCGCAGTTCAGCACCGTGCTGGGCTCGTCCTCGCCCATGCCGCCGTCCACCACCATGTCCACGCGGTGTCCCCAGGTCTCGTGAATCAGCTCGGGGTCGGTCAGGTATTCTGCCTCCGTCTCCTGGTCCACGCGTCGCACTGACGTGCCTATCAGCGGGCACCCCACGGCCTCCACCACAGCCTGCAGGATGTTGTTGGCCGGCACGCGCACCCCGATGGTCTTGTTGGGGTTAAGGTAATTGCGCGGCACATTGTTGTTGGCGTCCATAATGAACGTGTAGGGGCCGGGCAGGCAGCCTTTCAGCAGGCCGAACAAATCCTTGTCCATCGGCCTCACATACTCCGACACCATGCTCAACGAACTGCACAGCATCGAATACTTTGCCTTTTTCAGCGAGAACCCTTTGAGCTGGGCAATGGTCTCCACCGAGCGTTTAAACTCCATGCTGCAAGCAAAGGCATACAGCGTGTCTGTAGGCAGCACCACGATGCCGCCCTGCTGCAGCAGGTCTGCCACCCGCCGCACCTCCCGTTGGTTGGGATTGTCTGTATAGATTCTTGTTATCATTTTCGGGGTGCAAAATTACAAACTTTTTTGTACATAAACGGTTTTTTTATACTATTTTGCCCGTTTTTGCGTTTTTAGTATCGATATGAAGATTATAATTGCATCCATCCTGCTCTTTTCCGCCCTTGTGGCGGACAGCGCTCTCCAGGCTCAAAACGTAAAGTTCAGCGACTATTTCAGCGATAGCACCCTGCGCATAAACTACCTCCGTGTCGGCAACCGTCAGCACGACACCGTGCAGCTGCAGTCGCACGAGTGTATCGGCTGTTGGGCTGGTTCGCTCACGCAACTGCTCGACCCTTTCGACAACGGGGCCTACTGCATCGTGGTCAAAGACCCGCTTTCGGGTCGTGAACTCTACAGCCGTGGCTACAACTCGCTCTTCCACGAGTACCGCGACACCCCCCAGGGTGCCGACAGCGTTGCCGGGTTCGAGGAGGTAGTGCGGGTGCCGTGGCCTAAGCGGCCTGTCGACATCTGTTTCCTCCAGCGCGGCAGCGACCAGCGTATGCATCTCCAGTGCAGCTATCGTTTCGACCCCGACTCGGCCATGGCCCAGCTTCGGCGCAGTTCGGTGGTGCACCTCATTGCCGACCCCGTCAAGCTCCAGTATAAAGGCCATCCACACGGCAAAATGGATGTGGTGATAGTGCCTGAAGGCTACGGCCCTGCCGACAGCCTCAAGATGATGCGCGACATGCACTCCTTCTGCAAGTACCTGCTGGGGCAGGAGCCTTTCAGCAGCCGCTCGGACGACTTCAACGTCTGGGGCATCCCCCTCATGGGTGAGGCTTCCGGCATCACCGACCCCGGCAAGGGCATCAGCGTCAACAGCCTTGTGGGTTCCAGCTACAACACCTTTGGAGCCGACCGCTACCTCATGACCATGCATCTCTTCCAGCTGCATGACGCCATCGGTGCCACTCCTTGCGACCATATCATCATCATGGCCAACAGCACCACCTATGGTGGTGGGGCCATCTACAACTTCTACGCCATGAGCTCCCTCAACCAGATGGCCTACGTGGTGCTTCCCCATGAGCTGGGGCACTCCATCGGCGGCCTTGCCGACGAGTATGTCGATGAGGATCTCAGCTATGGCGACATCCATCTCCTTGACCAGGAACCCATTGAGCCCAATATTACCACGCTGGTCGACTTTGCCTCCAAATGGCAGTCCATGCTTCCTGCGGGCACACCTGTACCCACCCCGCCGGACAATAGTGTCCCCCGCGGAAAGAACGGCCCCCTAGGAGTCTACGAGGGTGCAGGCTATCACAGCAAAGGCATCTACCGCCCCACCATGCGATGCATGATGCGCGACTATGCCCCGTTCTGCCCGGTGTGCAGCCTCCGGCTCAACCAGGTGTTCGACCTCTATGTCAAATAGCGGCTGGGTGAGTAGCAGTAACGTCCTTCAATCCAGCATCCTTTCAGAATCGTTGCAGCCTCGTTAGCCGTTGCCTGATCGGACAACGATGCTATAACGAAGCAGTAAGGATGCAATATTGAAGGGACTTACGCTCTTGGAGGGGTTCCGCCGGTGAGTGGCCGCACGCTCGGGCTGGCTTCGGAGGCTGGCCGCCGCCGCGAAGAAAAAAATAGGTGTTATAATAATAATCGGGGGGCTTTTGCGTTAATAGGAACAGAATGCTTAGAAGGTTATTCTTTATAGTCCTGACTGTGGCAGTGTTGCTGCCGGGAATGTTGGTGTCGTGCCAGAAGGAAGAGCGGTATGCCGGAAGTCTGGACGCGCTGGAATTCTCGTGCGACACAATGGCGTTTGATACGGTGTTCACCCAGATGGGCACCACCACACGTCAGCTGAAGGTGTATAACCGCGGCAGCGAGGCAGTGCGTCTGGAGTCTGTGACATTGGCGACGGGATATGGCTCGCGCTTCCGCCTGAATGTGGACGGGGACACGAGCATGGTGGCAAGGGATGTGACCATTGCCGCTGGCGACAGCATCTTTGTGTTTGTCCGTGCCAACATCAAGCCGAATGTGGCAACAGAGCCTTTCTTGATAGAGGACGCCATGGTGCTCAGCAGTGGCGGCAACGTCCGCCGGCTGCCCTTGACGGCTTATGGGCGCAATGCGATATACCATGTGCCGACGGACACGATACACTATGCCGACGGCACACCGTTGATAGACTCAACCTTCGGAAAGCCATACGCCTATAGCGTGATAGACTGCGAGGGGTGGCGGCATGACCTGCCGCATGTGATAGTGGGGTATGCCGTGGTGGACTCGCGGCAAACGCTGCATCTGCAGGCTGGCGACGAGCTCTATTTCTATAACGATGCAGTGCTGTGGGTGTACGATAGCGCGACGCTGGACGTGCAGGGAACTGAGGAGCAGCCTGTGCTCTTCACCTCGGTGCGACAGGACGGCCGGTACAAGACCTTGCCCGGGCAGTGGGGCTATGTGTGGCTGTCGGCAGGCAGCCGCGACAATGTGATTGACCATGCACGGATAGAGAACGCCTATGTAGGGCTGCGGGTGGACAGCTGCGCCAGCGACCGCCCCACACTGACGGTGAGCAACACACAGGTGGCCAACCATGTACTGGCGGGATTGCTGTGCCAGACAGCCACCGTGGCAGGCGATAACCTGCTGGTGTATAACTGCGGTGTGGCCACTGTGGCTATGCAGTATGGCGGCAACTATGCTTTCAGCCGCTGCACCTTTGCCGACTATTGGCGTTACGACAACAGGAAAGTGGGCAGTGTGTTTGTCACCAACACGATGGAGTACAGGGGGACGCTGTATGTGTGGCCGATGCAGGCCCGACTGGGGGATTGCATCATCTATGGCAGCCGAGCCGACGGCGAGATGTATGTGGATTTGGATGAACGCGGCGGTGCATCGCTGGTAATCGAGCATTGCCTGGTGCGCGGCGGCGAGTGGGACGAAGACCCCATGTTTGTCGACCCCTACGAGGGGGACTTCCACCTCCAGCCCGAATCGCCGGCCATAGGCATAGGATACCAATACGCTGAAAGCGAGCCTCCGCAGGACTTCGGCGGCTCGGGATGGCGGCTGCCGTTGTCTGCCACGGCCCATCCAACCCGTTACAAGGTAAGTAAATAATAAGCTGAAAACGAGAGAAACATGTACGAGTATATATCAGGAAGACTGTCGTCGATAACGCCCGCCAATGCAGTGGTAGACTGCTGCGGGGTGGGTTATCTGCTTGAGATAACGCTGAACACCTACAGTGCCATACAGGAAAGCAGCGAGGTGAAATTGTGGGTGCATGAGGTGATAAGAGAAGATGCACACCTGCTGTATGGTTTTTTCTCCACGCAGGAGCGGACCATGTTCCGGCTGCTGTTGGGTGTGAACGGAGTGGGTGCCGCCACTGCGCGGATGATGCTCTCTTCGCTCTCGGTGGAAGAACTGACGAATGCCATTGCCGGAGGTGACGCCAAGACGGTGCAGCGGGTGAAGGGCGTGGGCGCCAAGACAGCGCAGCGCATCGTGCTGGAACTTCAGGACAAGGTGGGAGACGCTGCTATGGGTGTCGGTCTGCCCCAGGCGTCGTTGGCTATGGCTGGCGCCGCTTCGGTGAAGAAGGAAGAGGCGGTGAGCGCCTTGGTGATGCTGGGATTCCCGAAGACCGCCGCAGAGAAGGTGGTCATGGCGTTGGACAACAGCATGACCGTGGAGGAGATGATTAAGGAAGGATTGAGAAGGATTTAAGACTATAAGGGTTTAAGTTATCAAAGGTTTGAGCTTGGCATTGCATAGACATACGATATTCGGGTACACACCGTCCCGCCGTCAGGTGAGGCTGTTGGTGTGCCTGCTGCTGGTTCTGCTGATAGCGGGAGCCGGAAGCACAGCGTATGCCCAGACTCCTGACGGCGGCCCCGTGACCACCGTGGAGTATGATGCCCAGACCGGCTCGTATGTGAAGGTGACGCGGTTGGGCGACATGGTCATCAACCGCGAGTATATGACCTTTGACGAGTATCAGAACTACCAGCTGGACCAGTTGATGAAGAAATACTGGAACGAGCGGTCGGCAACTGCCGACACGGCCTCGGACGACGGCTTGCTGAGCCGTATCCCCGGCTTCAGCGAAATCAGCAAGAAGGTGGACGGCTTGCTGCAGATACCCAATATCAGCATCAACCCTTCGGGCAGTGCTGATTTGACGTTCCAGATAGTGAACAACTTCCGCGATGACTACAATATCGATGCCGACCGCCGCAGTGTGACCACCTTCGATTTCGACGAGAACATACAGGTGAATATGAATGCCAAGATTGGCGACCTGTTCGATTTTGACATCAACTGGAACACCCAGGCCACATTCGACTTCGAGAACAAGATAAAGCTGAAATATGAGGGCAAGGAGGACGATATTATCCAGCTGTTCGAGGCGGCCAATATCTCCTTCCCCCTGAACACCACCCTTATCCACGGCAGCCAGGAGCTGTTTGGCATACATACCAAGCTGAAGTTCGGCAAGCTGACGGTGGATGCCGTGTGGTCGCAGAAAGAGACCAGTACTGAAAACATGCGTGTGCAGGGCGGCGCCTCGACACGTGAGTTCCAGATCCGTGCCGACGAGTATGAGGAAAACCGACACTACTTCATCTCGCAGTATTTCTATGATAATTACAACAAGGCGATGTCCACGCTCCCCACACCCAATACCCCTATCCGCATCATCAGGATGGAGGTATGGCGTACCAATGTGGGTGCTGCGGTGACCAACAACAGGAACATCCTTGCCTTGACCGACCTTGGCGAGAACTACCCGTCGAGCAATCACCTTATCGGTGGCCGTTCGGTCCGTCCTACCAATGGTAGTAACAATATCCTCGAGGTCATCAACCGCAGTGCCATCCGCAGTGTGGACAATATCACCTCCTATATGCAGGGAGCAGGTTTCACAGCCGGAGCCGACTACGAGAAAGTGGAGAGTGCCCGCCTGCTGAACAGCAGCGAGTATACGTACAACGCACAACTGGGCTTCATCACCTTGAGCCAGCCGTTGAGTGCCGACCAGGTTCTGGCCGTGGCTTTCCAGTATCAGGTGATTGGCGACACGACAGTCTATCAGGTGGGAGAGTTGACTACCGACGGTGTGAACGACCCCAACACCTTGGTGGTGAAACTGATTAAAGGTGCTGGTGTGGACACCCGCAGTCCGCTCTGGAAATTGATGATGAAGAATGTCTATTTCCTGCGGAGTACACAGATAGGACGTGAGAATTTCCGACTGAACATCCTCTACGAGAGCCGTGAAGGAGGCGTGGGCATAGGCTACTTCACTTCCGGTCCAAAAGAGGGCATCCCCCTTATTGAGCTCTTCGGGCTTGACAGGATGGATGCTTCGCAGAACTATTATTACGCCGACGGTGTGTTCGACTGGTTCGACAGTGCCGCCTTCAAAGGAGGTATTATCCAGGCCAGCACCGGCCGCATCTTCTTCCCCTATGTGGAGCCTTTCGGGCGCGACCTGCGCGGGTTGATAGGGGACGACGATTTTGCACAGGAATACTGTTTCGACTCGCTCTACACCATGACGCGTACCCTTGCACAACAGTATGCTGACAAGAACAAGTTCTATATAGAGGGCTATTACTCCTCCACAGTGAGTGGAGAAATATCGCTGGGTTACAGTGTCTCGCCGGGGTCGGTGACCGTCACTGCAGGCGGTGTGCCCTTGATAGAAAATGTGGACTACACCGTCGACTACACCATGGGAACGGTACGCATTGTGAACGAGAGTATCCTGAGCAGTGGCACCCCGATCAGTGTCAGCAGCGAGAATAATTCGTTCAGCATGATGACCAAGACCATGACGGGAGCCCATGTCAACTACGAGATAGAACCCGACTTCAATGTGGGTGCCACCTTCATGAACCTGCATGAGAAGCCGTTGACCCAGAAGAACAACTTCGGTGAGGAGCCTACCAGCAACAGCATATACGGCTTCGACTTGAGCTACAGGCATGAGGCACCTTTTATCACCAAGTTGGTGGACATGCTGCCTGGTATCGACACCAAGGCGCCGTCGAACCTCACCCTCTCTGCCGAGTTTGCACAGTTTATCCCCGGTATCTCCCGCACGGGCAGTAAAGAGGGCAGCGTCACGTACGTCGACGACTTTGAGGGTGCAGAGAGCAGCATAGACCTGAAGGGCGTAATGTTCTGGCATCTTGCCTCTACGCCACAGGACTACAAGCTGTCCCTGCCCCAATTCCCCGAGACGGCTCCCTCCACAGGGCTGGCCTATGGTTTCAACAGGGCGAAACTGGCCTGGTACCGTATAGACAACATCTTCTATAACAGCGACAGCCCCCGCAATATCACCCCCGACGACCGCTCCAAGCCATATGCCCGACGCATCGCCGAGCGCGAGGTGTTCCCCAACAAGCAGTTGGCACAGGGTGAGTTGACTAATATCTACGAGCTGAATCTGGCTTACTATCCCTCGGAGCGCGGACCCTACAACTACGATGTGGCACCCTCTCCTTACAGTGCCGGTCTCAACCCCGATGGAACACTGGCGCAGCCCGCCAGCCGCTGGGGCGGCATCATGCGTCCGCTCGACTACACCGACTTCGAGACACAGAATATCGAGACCATCGAATTCTGGTTGATGGACCCCTTCATTGAGAACCCCAACCATTCGGGCGGTAAACTGTATATCAACCTTGGTGACATCAGTGAGGATATTCTCCGCGACGGTCGCAAGGGCTTTGAAAACGGTCTGCCCACCAGCACCGTGATTACAGGTGTGGACACCACGATATGGGGACGGGTGCCCAACACCCAGCCCATTGTCAATGCCTTCTCGGGCGATGAGGCTTCGCGTAAGTATCAGGACGTTGGCTACGACGGACTCAGCAGCACATACGGCTCCAATGATGAACAGAGCTTCTTCTCCGACTATCTGGACCGGGTTGCCATGGAACTGGGCACGGAATCACCTGCCTACCTGCTGGCCAATACCGACCCGTCGGCCGATGACTTCCACTATTACCGCGGGACAGACTATGACGAGGCTGATGTGAAAATCAACGACCGTTACAAGTACTACAACAACCCCGAAGGCAACTCCACCGTGGATGCCGACAACCCCGAGTCGTATACCACGGCGGCATCCATCTACCCCAATGTCGAGGACATCAACAAGGACAATACCCTCAGCGAGGGAGAGAACTACTACCAATATCTGATAGAACTTGACCCCGCCCACATGGAGATTGGCAAGAACCATATTGTCGACATACAAGAAGCCACCAATATCATGTTGCCCAATGGCAGCACCACCTCCTGCAAGTGGTATCAGTTCCGTATCCCAATCCGCGAGTACAACCAGTTGGTGGGCAAGTTGAACGGATTCCATTCGATACGATTCATGCGTATGTTCCTGAGCGATTTTGAGGAACCCATCATTCTGCGTTTCGCCACCCTTGAGCTGGTGTATGCCACGTGGAGGAAGTACACCGAGAACCTGTTGCAGCCGGGAGACTATCCCACTGGCACCGGGTCCAACACATCGTTCAGCATCAGTACCGTCAATATCGAGGAGAACGGGAGCCGGTACCCGGTACCCTATGTCTTGCCTCCCGGCATTGAGCGCGAGGAGTGGTACAGCTCGTCGTCGGTGGCCATCAAGCTGAATGAGCAGGCGCTGTCGATAGACATCAGCGACCTCGCCTCGGGCGATGCACGCGCCGTATACAGGAGCACCCAGTATGACCTGCGCAACTATGGAAAACTTAAGATGTTTGTCCATGCCGAGAAGAAGAACATCTCCGACCCCATGAAGGACGGCGACCTGGTGCTCTTTGTCCGTTTAGGTAGCGACTATACCAACAACTACTATGAATATGAGGTCCCCCTGCAGTTCACCGACTGGGGTGTCAGTCGCGACGACCCGTATGCCATCTGGCCTATTGCGAACAATGTAGAGATAGACCTTGCCAAGCTGGTTGACATCAAGACCAACAGGAACCGCCTTATCCGCAATGGCGACCTCGCTTACAGCAGCCAGCTGCTGTACAGCGAGTATGCCGATGGCCGTAAATACACTGTGCTCGGCACACCCAATCTCGGGAAGGTAAAAGTCATCATGGTGGGTGTCCGCAATCCTAAAAAGGAGGCACTGGATGATGGTAACGACATGCTTCCGAAGTCGTGTATAGTGTGGCTGAATGAATTGCGCCTAACTGATTTCAGCAACCGGGGTGGATGGGCCGCCATGGCGTTGGCACGCACCAACTTGGCCGACTTGGGCAACCTGTCGCTTTACGGCTCGTACCGTACATCTGGATTCGGCAATCTGGAGGAGAAGCCAACATCGCTTGAACTGGTCAACACCCTCCACTTGCAGAGCACGATGGATTTAGAGCTGGGTAAATTCCTCCCCGAGAAATGGGGTGTACACATCCCCTTCTACCTTGACTACAACAAGCAGGTGGGTAGCCCCGAATACAACCCCTTGGACCCCGATGTGCGCCTGTACAATGATTTGCAGACCTATCCCACCCAGGCCGACCGCGACAGCGTACGTGCCATCGCGCAGGAACGACATACTACTACCAATATCACACTGACCAACATCCGAAAAGACCGCACGGGAAAGTCGGCATTGAAACCCCATTTCTACGACATCGAGAACTTCACCTTCTCCTATGCCTACAGCCGTGAGCGTTCTTCGGATGACGAGTTGAGCCACTATAACAAGGACCAGCACCGAGGTAGCTTCACCTATGCCTTCACCCCCAAGGAGCCTGGCTTGTTCGCGCCTTTCGAGAAGTCGTCGTCGAAGTTTATCAATAGCAAGAACGGAAAGTTCATCAAAGACTTCAACCTCTACTACAAGCCGAAGAATTTCTCGTTCAGTACCGAGGTGTATCGCGACTACGAAGAGACCTTGTTGAGGAAGAAAGGTGCTGCGTTGGTGATTATGAAGCCCACGTACTACAAGCAATTCACATGGCGGCGCGAGTACGGTCTGCAATGGGATATTAGCAGGAGTCTGCATCTGCAGTACAATGCCACTGCCAATGCCCGAATTGACGAGCCGGTTGGCCGTGTGGATACCCGCGAAAGCAGGGAGGCCATACGCAGTTCGCTGATGCAAGGCGGCACGATGCAGAATTATCAGCAGACATTGAATGCCACGTGGGAACTTCCTATCAGCAAACTGCCCTATCTCGACTTCCTGCGCGTCCCGGTCAGCTACAGGGCCACCTACAATTTCATGGGCACCACGCAAGCCTTGGCCTCGATGGGTAGTACATTGAACAGCTCTGGCCAATTCCAGGCCTCGGTGTCGGGCTCGATGCAGACACTGTACAACAGGTTCCCGTTCATCAAGAATGCCTATAAGCAGAAGCCCTCTGTCCAGCCGAAGGACCCCAAGCGTATGACCAAGAAAGAACGCGAGAAAGCCATGCAGGACTCCATAGCCCGTGTAAAGAACCCCGATTCGGTGCGCAGGGCGGAGATGATGGAGACGCTCTCCGAGATAGGTAACTTTGCCATCAGGATGGTCACGGGTCTCAAGAGTTTCTCCGTACAATTCTCCAACAATGCCGGCTCGGTACTGCCTGGATACATGGGTTCGGCTCGTATTCTTGGTATGGACCCGAGGAATGGCTGGCAGCCAGGACCGGCATTTGTGGCGGGCTATAACGACGGCCTGGTGGAGCGGCTGCGAGAGAACCGACTATTGAGTACAGATACTTTAATGAACAGCGCACACAAGAACACCCTCACACGGTCGCTATCGTTCCAGGCAACGGTGGAACCAATACGTGATTTCAGAATAGAGTTTACCGCCTCGCAGAATTCCCAGTCGCATGAAGAGTATTACTATAAGTTCATGAGCCAGCTGGACGACATAGAGGGGCCTCTGAGCTATGTGATGGCCGGGTCGTTCAACAACACCTGCTGGAGCATGGCCACGGCCTTCATTTCGCCGGATGACCTGTATAAGACCTTCCTGTCGTATCGTTCCATAGTGGCAAACCGTTTGGCCGAAGCCAACAGCGACCCCCGATGCAGGGAAATGGTGCTCGACACCATGACCGGTGAACTCTATCCCTTCGGTTATGGGGCCAACCAACAAACTGTGCTGTTGACCAGTTTTCTCGCCGCTTATCTAGGAAAGGATGTTGCGAATTACCCGTTCTCGCCGTTCATGAAAATGCCGCTCCCCAACTGGTCGGTAAACTACAATGGGTTGAATAAGATAGAATGGCTTAAGAAATGGTTCAACAACATCTCGCTTTCGCACCGCTATTCCTCCACCTATAGCGTGGGTAATTACTACACCGATGCATCCATCTCGGGACGCAGCGGCTACGACTATGGTAAAGAGACGGTGTTGAATGGCAGTGATGATTTCATTGCACCACTGAGCATGGAGTCTGTCCAGATTAGCGAGCAGTTCAATCCCCTCATCCGTCTTTCGGTGAGTATGAAAAACAGTGTGCAGTTGAACTTCTCCATGCAGCGCAACCGCACGTTGAGTCTCAGCTTCGCCAATAACCAGCTTACCGAGACCACCCGTAATGGTATCACCTTTGGTGGAGGCTACCGCTTTAAGGATGTGGCCTTTGACGTGAAGGTGGGCGAGAATGTGCAGCACCTCAAGAGCGATATTGTCCTGCAGTTGAATCTGACATACAACAGCAACAAAACCAATATCCGGAAGATTAACCAGAATTTCAGTCAAGTGTCGTCGGGAAGCGAAGTGTGGATGGCAGAGCTGTCGGCGGAATATGCGCTTTCCACCACCTTGACACTGCGTGCCTTCTTCCAGACGAATATCAATAACCCGTATATCCGCAACGCCTATCCCAACTCTACTACCAAGGGAGGCATAACTGTTAGATTTAGTTTTTGAGAGATATGAAGATGGATCGTTTTAAGGATTTCGACCGCGATGTACGCGATGCAGTGCTCCGTTTTGAGAAAGGACGTGACGGGGCAGGCACTTTCTTCGACGTGGAGGAACTCTTGATGATAATAGATTACTATCTTGAGGTGCAAGACTTGGAAGGACTGGAGGCTGCGGTGGTCTGTGCCGAAGGGCTTTATCCATCCAATGTGGAGGTGAAACTGCGCAGGGCACATTTATTGAGCATAGAAGGCCGTTATACCGAGTCGATGAAGATGCTGCAGGAGCTGGAGCAGACCGAACCCGAAAACACCGATGTGAGCTATGCCAAGGGTGCTGTATACAGCATGATGGACCAGTCGGAGAAGGCCATCCAGTGCTATCTGCGTGCTGCCGCCGACGGGTATGAGTTGGATATGATTTATGGCAACGTCGGCGATGAGTATTATAAACTCGGTCAGCGCGACAAGGCCATACACTATTATCGCAAGGCGATAGCCGTGAATCCCGACGAGCGCAGGTCGCTCTTCAACCTTGCTTGTTCGCTCGAAGAGAACGGTGAGGGGGACAAGGGTGTGGACTATCTGAAAGAGGTGGTTGAACAGCATCCCTACAGCAAATGGGCTTGGTATAGTCTCGGATGCCTGTACGAGTGGCGAGAGCTTTACGAACGGGCTGCCGATGCTTTTGAGTTTGCCATCGCTATCGACCGCACACTGGGAGAAGCCTATGAGGGATTGTCGAAAAGTTATGCCTCGCTGGGACAGAGAGGCAGGGCTGCGCAGGCACTGCGCGACTGGCTGGAGGTGGCCGACGACCGTGCCTATGTGCTCTTCTGTATAGGAAGTCTCTTTTTTGATGATGCTAACTACCATACTGCCTCTGTCTATTTCCAAAAGTCGCTCAAGGAGGATGCCTGTTACAGCAGTGCATGGCGTTATTTGGGACTCTGCTCGGAGCGACTGGGCTATACCGACGAGGCAGCAGGGTATTATCGGCGTGCTATCGATGTCAACCCCGATAATGATATCAACTGGCTAAGCCTTGCCGACCTGTATATATCCCAAAACCGTTTTGCCGAAGCACTGAGTTTGTTGCAGAGTGGCCGGCACGAAGCCGAATGCCTTTCGGATTTTGATATGAGGCTTTGCTATTGTCTGTTCCGTTTGGGTAAACGTGAGCAGGTCAAGGAGATGATTAACACCCCCCATGAAGATGACCCCATGTTGTATGTCGACATGTTGTCGTACTACACAGACATGGCTGCCGACCCCGAGATAGCCGCTCTTGTCTTCCAAAAATATAAGAATGAGGAAAAATGATTGTATAATGTAAAAAGATATAGATATGAGTAATACTATTATGAAACGAGTGATGTTCTTCCTGTTGATGGTTACCATCTGCGGATGGACTTTTGCGCAGGAGTCGGTACCTCACACCACCATTGCCGAGCAGGTGCGCGGCACCGACAGTACCTCATCGGGATTTGTGGCCGATGTGCTGACATGGTACGATGCCCACATGAACTATACTACTGTGGGGCTGTTGATGGCTTTGGAGAGTTCTTTTGTCCCGTTCCCTTCGGAGGTGGTGATCCCGCCAGCAGTGTATGTGGCCTGCAATCCCGACTCGCGAAGCGGCATGACGCTATGGCTGATCGTGCTGATAGGAACTTTGGGTGCTTTGATAGGTGCTTATATCAACTATTTCCTTTCACGTTGGTTAGGCCGTCCGATCATCTATGCGTTTGCCGAGAGCAAGGTGGGACACCTGCTCAGTCTCTCCAAAGAGAAGGTTCAGCGTGCAGAAGTCTATTTCAACGACCACGGCAGTATCTCCACCCTTGTCGGTCGACTGATACCTGTCATCCGGCAGCTTATCTCCATTCCTGCGGGTCTTTCCAAGATGAACCTCGCAGCCTTCTCGCTCTTCACCTTCCTTGGTGCGGGAGTGTGGAACTGCGTGCTTGCCTTGCTGGGATGGCTGGCCTATCAGGCTGCCGACCCCTCGGTGATTGAGAAGTACAGCCATCAGCTCTCGATAGGGATTGTAGTGCTTTTCGTTCTGGTGGTATTGTTTCTTGTGGTGCGTGCCCTTGTAAAGAAGAGAAAGCAAAAAAGTAAGGCCGAAAACGTAGAAGGTGAGAAATAATAGTTGAATCTTGAAGCGCTTAATTCAAAAAGGAATATGGATATGAATGAGAACGGTTCCGACATCGACAGGAAGATAGAGATAGCGCGTCTCTTTATGAGGAAGGACCGCCCCCTGCCTAAACGCGGTTGCAGCTGGGCTTTCTTCATCTTCCTTGGCCTGCTGACGCTGGGGCTTGTTATAATGTATGTATTTTATAAATCGAACATGAATACACTTGTAAGCTGAGGTTCATGTTTCGATACGATATGTTGATAATAAATGAATAACATGATGGATTTTCCTATACTCGATACACAGGTATACAATCATAGGCTGGTTTATCTGGACAATGCCGCAACCACCCAGAAACCACGTGCAGTGATTGAAACGCTGACCAACTACTACCTGACACTTAACAGCAACATTCACCGCGGCGCCCACTATCTGGCGGCTCAGGCTACGGAGCGGTACGAGGGCGTGCGTCGTCAGGTGCAGGCTTTGATCAATGCCCGTAGCAGCAACGAGATTGTCTTCACTCGCGGCACGACGGAGAGCATCAATCTCGTGGCGTCGTCCTTTGGCCGTGGATTCCTCAAGGCCGGCGACGAGGTGATAGTGTCGGGCATGGAACATCACTCCAATATTGTTCCGTGGCAGCTGGCCTGCGAACTGGCGGGAGCCTCGTTGAGGGTCATCCCATTCAGCGACGAAGGTGTCTTGGACCTCGATGCCTATCGCGCTCTTTTCTCTCCTCATACCCGTATTGTGGCCTGCACACATGTCTCCAACACGCTCGGTACTATCAATCCCGTGAAGGAGATTGTCGACATTGCCCACAGCCACGGTGTCCCCGTGCTCATCGACGGTGCTCAGGCTGTGGCACACATGAAGTTGGATGTGCAGCAGATAGGGTGCGATTTCTACTGCTTCTCGGGACACAAAATGTATGCCCCGATGGGCGTGGGAGTGATGTATGGGCGTGAGGAGCTGCTCTCGCAGTTGCCCCCGTATCAAGGCGGTGGCGAGATGATAAAGGATGTCACCTTTGAGCGCACCACCTACAACGAGTTGCCCTTCCGTTTCGAGGCGGGCACACCGTCGGTGGGAGATGTGTTGGGATTGGGTGCTGCCATCGACTTTATGCAGAAGCAGGGAGTTGAGCATATCGCCCACCATGAGGACGAGCTGCTGCATTATGCCACTGAACGGCTGATGACGGTTCCCGGCATGCGTCTCTTCGGTACAGCACCCCACAAGGCAGGAGTCATCTCCTTCCTGATAGGCGAAGCCCACCCCTACGATGTGGGGACCTTGCTTGACAAACTGGGCGTGGCCGTCCGTACGGGTCACCACTGCACGCAGCCCATCATGGACCGCTATGGCATTCCAGGCACGGTACGCGCCAGCTTTGCCTGCTACACTACGCACGACGATGTCGATGCGTTGGTCGCTGCCCTCAACCGCATCGCTCCGATGCTGACATAACTTGCTATTGTTATTGAACAACAGTAGAGCCATGATTTGAACATCATACGTTAAAGAAGATGCTGAAAACCTTACATATTGAGAACTATGCGCTGATACGCGAAACCGACATCTCGTTTGCCGGGGGCTTTGTGGTCATCACCGGTGAAACGGGTGCAGGTAAGTCTATCTTGCTTGGAGCCTTGGGATTGCTTCTCGGTCAGCGGGCCGACACCCAAGTGCTCTCTGACAAGGAGCGCAAGTGCGTGGTGGAGGCCACGTTCGATATTGCCGACCTCGGCCTGGAGCCGTTGTTTGCCCGCTACGATGCCGACTATGACGATGTGCTCATCCTTCGTCGCGAGATACTTCCCAGCGCCAAGAGCCGTGCGTTCGTCAACGATTCGCCCGCAAACCTGCAGTTCCTCAAAGAACTGGGGCCGCACATTCTTGATATCCACTCGCAATACCAGACCCTCACGCTCACCGAAAGCACATTCCAGACGCAGCTGCTCGACACCCTTGCCGACCATTCCCCTCTGTCGCAGTATCAGACGCAGTACCGTGAGTATGCTTCCTTGAAACACGAATTGGAACAACTCACAGCCCAAGAGTCTGAGAACAAAAAGGCTTACGACTACAATCTGTTTCTCTTCAACGAGCTGAAAGCAGCCAACCTGGCCGAGGACGAGCAGCAGGAATTGGAGGATGAGGCCCGCCTGCTTGAACATGCCGAAACAATAAAGGAGGCCTTGGGCAACGTGGCCGCCTTGTGCGACGGCAATGAGGGTGACGGAGTGGTGAGCCGACTCTCTTCCTCTCGCGGATACCTGTCGCATGTGGCTTCCTTCCACGAGGGAATAGAGTCGCTCTATCAGCGGCTCGACTCTTGCCTTATCGAGGTGCAGGACATCCTCTCTGAGGCGGCAGATCTGGACGACAAGATACAGTATTCCCCCGAACGTCAGGAGGAGGTGAACAGCCGCCTTGACCTTATTTACAGATTGCAGAAGAAGCACAATGTAGGCACCATCGCCGAATTGTTGGAGATAGAACGCAACCTCGACAGCCAGCTGCAGGAGGCCGACAGCCTTGACGACCGCATACGAGAATTGATGGAGCGGGTGGACAAGGTCTTCTCCCAGATGCAGCAGACGGCCGAGCGCCTCACCACGAGTCGCCGCAAGGCCGGCAGCATGCTCGAAAAGCAGTTGCTACCCGTTCTGGCGCAGGTAGGCATGGCGTCGGCACGTATAGTGGTCGACATCTCACCGGCACAGGACTATGGCCCCATGGGACATGATACGGTGAGGCTGCTCTTCAACGCTAACCAGGGCGGAACACCCCGCCTGTTGTCCGAGGTGGCCTCGGGAGGCGAGTTGTCGCGCCTGATGCTGGCTGTGAAGTCGCTGGTGACCCGTCGAAGCCTGTTGCCCACCATTATCTTCGACGAGATAGACAGCGGCGTCTCCGGCGACATATCGGTGGCCGTGGGCGGCATCATGCGCCACATGTCGGAGCACATGCAGGTGATTGCCATCTCCCACCTCCCCCAGATAGCCGCCAAGGCCGGGCAGCACTTCAAGGTGGCCAAGGCCGTGGAAGACCGCTCGACCGTCTCCCGCATACGCCAGCTTACTCCCGACGAGCATGTCACCGAGATAGCCGTCATGCTCTCATCCAATCCCCCCACGGCAGCAGCCCTCCAGACTGCCCGCGAACTGATAAAAGAAAGCGAATGCATTTAAACGATATTATTAATACTTATTTTTAATCTATAATTTGTATCATGCCCTTCATAAGATTATTGTTCCTGTTGTTGTTCTCATTATGCTCAATGGGAGTGTCGTCGCAGCAGCGTCAGCCGAAGTTTGACAACCCGTTGCATCTGCCCGCAGCTCCTTCGGGTACCTTTGCCGAGATACGCACCAATCATTTCCATAGTGGGATCGACCTCCGTATCGGTGGCGATGAGGGTTTAGGGACACCGGTCTATGCCCCCGCCGACGGCTATGTGTCGCGTCTCCGCATCTCCGCCTATGACGGTGGCAAAATGCTGTACATCAACCATGCGGGGAATATCACCACAGTATATCTTCACCTCGACGGCTACCATGGTGACATTGCCAAGTATGTGCGCCGCTATCAGGCTGAACACCAGTGTTACGCATTTGATACCACAGTTGCTGAAGGAGTGCTCCCCGTCAAAAGGGGCGAACTCATAGCCTATGCAGGAAACTCTGGCATGAGCGGTGGCCCCCATCTGCACTACGAGGTGCGCAATACCCGCACACAGCAAAGCCTCAACCCGTTGCAGTATGGTATTACCCTTGAGGACAACAGCACGCCTTCGCTGCGGGGCATCCGACTGTTGCCAGTGGACAAGAACAGCCGGGTAAATGGTGGAAAGGCCCCTTATCAGGTAGACCTCGGCAGCAAATCCGACCGCCTGGGCACTGCCAGTAACCCCATCTCAGTGCTGGGCCGCTTCTATGTAGGTGTGTATGCGGCTGACCAGTCCGAAGGCTCCACACAGAATAACGGTTACGACCGCATTGACATCTGGGTGGACGGGAGGCCTTTCTTTCAGTACAAGATGGACATCATCACTTATTCCGAGACCCGTGCCATTAACGCACAGCTCGACTACGACTATTATCTTGCCACCCGCCGTCCCTACATCCTCACCCGCCGCCTGCCCGGCGACCCCGTCCGTCCGGCACGCACCTTCGGCGACGGCAGCGTGGGGTTCATTCCTTCCGACACCATGCTCCACCGCATCACTGTGGCAGTGTCCGACTACAATGGTAACCAGACAGCCCGTAGTTTCTATGTGCGTAATAGCTTGGAGACATTGGTGCCCATGCACGAGGTGCCCGAACATCCCTCGTATCACCTCTTCACGGACAGCCTAACCGTCCGCTGGCCACTCAGCATCAGCCGAGGCGACTACCAGATAGATATGCCCGCAGGCATGGTCTACTACGACGACCTGTTGGTACACGGCAAACAGAGCGACCGCCGTTATATTTCGCCCATCTATACCATCAAACCATGGCAGAGCCCCTATCCTCCACACCGCACTTGGCAACTGCGAGTTCCCCTTGTTGTGGGATACGAGCCCGAACAGCTGGTGCTTTGCAAACTGAGGGATGGAAAACTGTCAGCTTTGCCGACGCGTGTAGTGGAGCGCAAAGTGGAGGGTAAGCCCGGCCGCTGGCTTGAAGCCGACGTGCGCGACTTTGGCAACTTCGTCGTGGCCAACGATGTGACACCGCCGTCCATCAAGCCCCTTAACTTCAAACAGGATGGAAGAGTCAAGGCTACAGTGTTGCGTATGAAAATGAGCGACGACCTCTCGGGAATACGCGAATACCGCTGCTTTATCAATGGGGAATGGGTGCTTGCTGAGTTCGACGGCAAATATGCCACCCTCACTATCGACCTCAACCAAGTGGACAAGAATGCATCTACCCTCGACCTCCGTATCTTCCTCACCGACTGCTGCGGCAACGAGGCGGAACTCTCTTACAACCTGAGAAGGTAGAGGGAATGAGTGGGGAAACTCCTGCTTTTTCTGAATAATCGGAATACTCAGAATAATCGGAATACTCAGATTATTCCGACATGAAAAATCACTTAATCTCTATCCCCGAGAACACACACGAGCCGGAGATATAGAGTGTGTGCGTGTGGTCGGTGACTACAACACGCCGTTTGTCGTCCACGCCGCCAAAGGTGGAACCGGCAGTGACTTTCACAAGCAGGTCGCTGGGGGCATAGATGACCAGCCCGGAAAACTTCAAGTCAACATTTATCTCCATGTCCTCGTTGATGGTAGCGCCGTGCAGGTCGAGATGTACTGAGGCGAAAGAGGCATTCACGTCAGCCCCCTCGAACACCTCGCCGCCGAAGTTCAGGTTCTGTTCGCCAAAGGTGGCATTCACCACACGAATATTTTTCCCGTCGCGGTTGAGCATCTTGACCGTGGGGATGTCGGTGGTTTTTCTTCTATTGCCAAAAATCATGCCGAGACCCAGTGCGATGACAAGCACGGCCAAGCCTATCTTCCAGAACATGTCCCAGTCGATGACGTTCTGCTCGGCAAGTAGAAGCAGTACACCCACGCCCAGGCCGATAGCTGGTCCCGTCTTGTCGCTATTTCCCAGCAGGGCACAAATGCTGGGTACGATGATGAAGAGTGTCCACCAGCCGTTGAACAGAATATTGATGTGGAGACAGATGCACACAATCCATGCAATGCCGCATACCACTAATGCCGATCCCCAAATGACTTTGTTGTTTTGTTTCATGCTATTTCTTTATGTATGAGTAAACTATGTAGGTGTGTAAGGATAAAACTGAATGCTTTTCCCAGCTGCAAAGATACAAACTTTTTTTGAAAGTGTGAAAGTCCTGGTGTGTCGGTTCGGAATGCTGATGTTTCGTTGGCAACTTCACGGCGTCACCCAGGTGAAGACAACCCCGGAAGTGGGCAGGTCTGTTCCGTGTTCCAAGGCTGTCCGCACTGCTGTCGGGCAGATGATGGTACAGGCACCGGAAGAAGTAGCGAGACTAGAGCACATTGCAAATTTCCATCCTTCCGATGGTATCCCACTCATGTCGAAATGTGAAAGGTTTAGGTTTGTCAGATGAGTACACTGCATAAACATCTTGGACATTTCTATTACTCTTGATGTGTTAAAGCTGGAGAGGTCCAAGTCTGTTAGTCTGTAACACTTGCAAAACATCATTTCCATATTGGTGACTCTTGATGTGTTGAAATTGGAGATATTCAGGCTCGTTAATGTATTACATTCGAGGAACATGCTATTCATAGATGTCACTTTTGATGTGTTGAAATTGGAGAGGTTCAGCCTTTTTAGATTACGACACGCCTCAAACATATTGCGCATTCCCGTCACATTAGAAGTGTTGAAATTGGAGAGATCCAGACTCGTTAAACTACTGCACCTCTCAAACATGTAGCACATATCAGTCACATTGGAGGTATTGAAACTGGAGATGTCCAGATTCGTTAGATAATCACAACAAGAAAACATTGATTCCATATTCGTCACTTTCCTGGTATCGAAGTTGGACAGATCGAGGGTTGAAAGTTGATAGAATGTAAACATAGCTCGCATATTTGTAACATTCGAAGTGTTGAAGCTTGAGAGGTTCAAGTTCTTTAGGCTAATACAATCATAAAACATACCACTCATATCCGTCACCTTCTCGGTGTTGAAATTGGAGACATTTATTATCTGCAGTCCAGTACAACCAGCGAACATCCAACTCATATCGGTGACATTGGAGGTGTTGAAGTTTGAAAGTCTTATAGTCGTCAATTCCCCGCTTCCCTCAAACATGTGGCTCATATCAGTTACATTATCAGTGCGGAATCTGTCACCGTATATGATTCTTTTCAATTTGAGATCTTCATAATATGCACGTTCATGTGGATTCTCATAATAAAAACCATAGGCAGACTCAAACATGTGAGAGCAATTCGGATTTGCTTGAATCTGGCTGGCCCTTGTCGAGACCCTCCATGTGGTTCCATCAAGATTTCCATAGATGGGGACAGGGGAGTCTGGGGTGGAGAGCAGGGTGCCGGATGAGACGGGGCTGTTGTATTCAAACAACACCGTTGAGACATTTTTGCGCTTAGGGATGGCGGCATTAAAGGCAGGACCGCTTATTAATTCGGCAGGGGCTTCGGTCAGCGCCGTTACATCCAGCGTCACTGAGGCAATGGAGTTACGAGCCAATGACATCCCATCCATCACCACTTCGCACATATAACCGTCGGGAGTGTAAAGCGTGAGTGTCACATCGTCGGTAGTGAATGGTGGCACAACGATGTCGAAAGTGCCTGTACCTTGTGCCTCCACTGTAGCAGGGCAGTCGGGGGTAAAGTCCAACTTAACGTTGTTTTGTGCGCTATTGGACATGCTGATGCTGTCGAAAGCGTTTCTGCTGACCGTTGCAGTGCCCGAGCCGCTAAGTTTTGCAATCCTGGCTTTAAGTTTTATCCTGCCCAGTGGAAGCTCATGGTTCAATTGGTTGTGGATTGTCACTCGGACGATGGAACAAAGACTGTAGAACCGAAGTGTGTTGCCGCTGGTAAGGCGGGCTCCCATTGGCAAATCCAGCTGCTGGCGATCGTTGGCAATTCGGTAGGTCTGCATTGAGGGGAGGGTTACTGTAATGCTGTTATCACTGCTTTGGCTGCTTTCGGACACAATGCCAGCGGGATAGATGGCTTGGTAGGTATGGGCAGACGCCACATTCTCAATCCGTGCTATAGCACCCGATGCTGCTGTGACGGGGTAGACCGCGTTGTTGATAAACACCTCGTCGCCGTTTTGCCAGCAAGGGGTGTGTTCATCAATATAAACCTTCCCGTTGCCGCTCATTCTTTCTTGTATTTCAGCAACCAGTGTGACGTACTCTTCGTCCTTCTGGCAGCCCGCTGTCAGCACAGCCATAACAGCCACGATAAGTGTCAATATTGCATGTTGTCGTTTCATGGCTAAAGTATTATATAAGGCAGTTGCAAGAATAACTTTTTCCGGCTGCAAAGATACAAACTTTTTTTGAAAGTGTGAAAGTCCTGGTGTGTTGGTTCGGAGTGCTGATGTTTCATTGGCAACTTCACGGCGTCACCCAAGTGAAGACAACTCGGGAAGTGGGCAGGTCTGTTCCGTGTTCCAAGGCTGTCCGCACTGCTGTCGGGCAGGTGATGGTACAGGCACCGGATTCGGTGGAAAGGCCAAGGCACATGCCTTGTTTATTGGACACGCTACTCATGTCAAAATGAGAGAGGTTCAGGTTTGTCATGCTTTCACAATCCCAAAACATTTCGCTCATGTCCGTCACATTCGATGTGTTGAAATTGGAGAGATCCAAGATCCTCAGTCTATTGCACCCATCGAACATACTGTTCATGTTTGTCACATTCGAGGTGTTGAAGTTGGAGGGGTTCAAACTCGTCAGTTTTTTGCACCCTTCGAACATACCGCTCATGTTTGTCACATTTGAGGTGTTGAAGTTGGAGAGGTCCAAGCTCGTCAGGCTCCAGCACATAGCGAACATACCGCTCATGTCCGTCACATTCTCGGTGTTGAAGTTTGAGAGATCCAAACCCGTCAGACCAATGCACCATTCGAACATTCTGCTCATGTTTGTCACATTCTCGGTGTTGAAACTTGAGACATCCAGTCCCGTCAAGTCCTGGCAATAGAGAAACATACCCCTCATATTCGTCACACTGTCGGTGTTGAATCCGTTCCCCAAATTGATTCTTTTTAATAAAAGAATTATGCGTCTTCCCGTTCCCCCGCTTTGACTCGGATAGTACTCCCATTCGCACTTGAACATGAAGGAACAATTGGGGTTCGCGTGAATCTGGCTGGCTCTTGTGGAGACCCTCCATGTGGTTCCATCAAGGTTGCCATAGATGGGGACAGGGGAGTCAGGAGTGGAGAGCAGGGTGCCGGATGTGACAGGACTGTTGTATTCAAAAACCACCGACTTGGTCTTGTCATCTCTTGGGATTGCGGCATTGAAATCCGGGCCGCTTATCAATTTGGCATGAGGGGCTTCGGCCAATTCCGTCACATTCAGCGTCACCGTGTCGATGGCGTTTTGAGCCAATGCCACCTTCTCTTTCCTTGCTTCGCACATGTATCCGTCTGTGGTGTAAAGCGTGAGTGTCATGTCGTCGGTAGCGAAAGGTGGAACTACGATGTCGAATGTGCTGGTGCTCTGTGCTTCCACCGAGGCGGGGAAGTCGTTGGTGAAGGCCAGAAAAACGGTGTTCGACGCGTTGTTGGACATGTCGATGTGGCTGGACTCCTGTCTTACCACCGTTGCAGTACCTGCCCCGCTGAGTTTGGCCGTCTGGGTCCTGACTTCTATACGGGCCAGCGGAAGCACTCTGTCCAACGGGTTGCTGACGGTCACTCGCACGATGGAGCAAAGACTGTAGAACCGCAGTGTGTTGCCGCTGGTCAGGTAGGCTGCCATCGGCATTTCAACCCTTTGTCGGCCGTTTGCTATTCGGTAGGTCTGTTTCGTGGGTAGGATGACGGGAAAGTCGCTATTACTGCTCTTGCCGCTTTCTGCCACTATGCCGGCGGGAAAAATGGCTCGGTAGGTATTGGCTGACGCCACATTCTCAATCCGAGCTAGGGCACCTGATGCCGCTGTGACGGGGTAGGCCGCGTTGTTGATAAACACCTCGTCGCCGTTAAGCCAGTACAGCGCAGATTCGTCGGTGTGTAGCCCGACGTAGCCATTCAGGGGTTTCTGTATTTCTGCAACCAGTGTGACGGACTCTTCGTCCTTCTGGCAGCCCGCTGTCAGCACAGCCATAACAGCCACGATAAGTGTAAAAAATACCTGTTGACGTCTCATACCATTTTAATTGTAGTTTCACATCTTTTCTGCTTGCATTAAGTATGTATGCGACTGCAAAGATACAAATATTTTTTCATATTATACAATTTGTAAAATGCTTTAATATGATATACTTAAGTTTGACAAAGCAAATATGCTTCGTCCTCCTGAGTTGAAATTTTGCCGAATTTACAAGTAAAGAAAAATTCGAAATGCTTTTCTTGCGTCTTGCTTACTTTACTCTTGTAAGCGGGTGCAAAGGTACTACGTTTATTCGGATTGATTGAAAAATTGGATGAATAATCAGAAACTGGATTGGTATGGTGTCATAATGTGCAGGTTATAAGTGGATTCCTTGTCGATCCTTCGATCGGCCGTCCGTTATCCGCCTGAGGGAGTGAGGTTTGAACGGCGGAAGAACGAGGGTAGAACGACGTCACAGCGAAGGCAGAGCGAAGCAACAAGGGAGAGTTGTTGTGACGGGCAATTTGCCAGTAGTCCATCGGGCGGGGATTTCTTAATGAATGATAAAAAATGCGGGATTTGAGAGAAAAAGTTTGTGGTTTTGAAAATTAGTTGTATCTTTGCAGTCTGTTTCGTGGATACAATATATCCGTAAACATGCAATAAATCAATTAATAAACATAAATAAGAAAATGTACGCAATCGTAGAAATCGCAGGAAAGCAATTCAAGGTCGCACAAGATCAGAAGATTTTCGTCAACCGTCTTCAGAACGAAGAGGGCAGCGAGGTTTCTTTTGACACCGTGATGCTTAAAGACAATGACGGCAACGTTCAGGTTGGACAACCCTACATCGCCGGCGCTAACGTAAAGGCCACCGTGCTGAAACACCTCAAGGGTGAGAAGGTTTTGGTCTTCAAGAAAATCCGCCGCAAGGGCTATCAGAAGATGAACGGCCATCGCGACTATCTGACTCAGATCAAGATTGACAGCATCAACTAATTCACAGTATTGTAAAACCTTTTAAAAACATTATATCATGGCTCACAAAAAAGGTGTAGGTAGTTCCAGCAACGGTCGCGAATCCGAAAGCAAACGTTTGGGCGTTAAAATCTTCGGTGGTCAGCATTGCATCGCCGGTAACATCATCGTCCGCCAGCGCGGCACCGTCCACAACCCCGGCAATAACGTCGGCATGGGCAGGGATCACACCCTCTTCGCTCTCTGCGACGGCACCGTCAATTTCAAGAAAGGCCGCGAGGACCGTTCCTATGTGTCTGTCATTCCCGACACGAAAGAGTAATTGTTCTGGTAAAAAACAGGAAATAAAGGCGCACAGCGATGTGTGCCTTTTTTGTTTTGTGCGGAGTAGAAAAAATACAGCGGGTGTGCAATAGAACAGCGATTTTTGCGTTATGAGAGCATGAGAGTTGGAATGCCATATATCGTAGCGGGACCTTGCAGTGTGGAGAGCCGCGGGCAGCTGTCGGCTGTTGCCGAGGCGCTGGCGCGCTTGCCACAGGTGTCGATGATTCGCTGCGGGGTGTGGAAGCCGCGCACGCGGCCGGGAGGCTTCGAGGGCTATGGCGAGACAGCATTGCAGTGGGTGGCGGAGTGCCGCGGGGCAGTGGATGCCGTGCGGCGCGAGTGCGGGGGCGACAGGATGCGTTTCTGCTGCGAGGTGGCATTGCCGGAGCATGTGGAACTGGTCTTGCGCTATGGCATGGATGCGGTGTGGATTGGCGCCCGCACGACGGCGAGCCCGTTTATGGTGCAGGAGTTGACCGAGGCACTGCGCGGCACTGGACTGCCGGTGATGGTGAAGAATGCGCCGAGCCCTGATGTGCGCTTGTGGATGGGTGCCATTGAGCGGTGCCGTCAGGTGGGGTTGACAGATTTGACTGCGGTGCATCGCGGTTTTGATGTGTTCCGAAACGACGGCTATAGGAATAACCCGCTGTGGGAAGTGCCCATAGAGTTGAGGAGGACGATGCCGGAGGTGCCTATCCTGTGCGACCCGAGCCATATCGCGGGCAGGCGCGAGCCGATTGCCACATTGTCGCAGACGGCACTGGACTTGGGCTTTGACGGGCTGATGATTGAGGTTCATCCGCAGCCTTCTGTGGCGTTGACGGATGCCGGACAGCAGCTGAGTCCCGATGAGCTGGCTGTGCTGATAGGTGGATTGGTGATGCGGAGTACGGACAGTGTAGTGGCCGACGAGGAGTTGAGGATGCTGCGTGAGCAGATAGACTGCCTGGACACGGAGGTGTTGCAGCTGTTGGCATCCCGTTTTGCGGTGTCAAGACAGATTGCCCGCATCAAGATGGAGGGGAATCTGGCCGTGTTTCAGCCCAAGCGGTGGGACGCCCTGCTGCGGCAGCGCATGGAGACGGCACAGCAGTTGGGCCTTGATGCGGAGTTTGTGAAGGGGTTTTTCGAGAAGATTCATGCCGAGAGTGTCAGGGTGCAGGAGATGGAAATGGAAAAGTTGAAAATTGATAATTAAAATACTACAACAGATGAAGATTCGTTTTTTGAAACTGAAAGACTGGTTGCTGATGTCGCTGATGGGCACGCTGGGAATGGCTGGATGCCACAGTCCCAAGGACTTTGCCAAGGAGCCTGTGGCTCCCGAGCCGGACTCTACAGTGAGCCAGCCTGACCCGAGGGAGCGCGCTGTGCTGATGTACGGTGTGCCGACCATGGACTTTGTGCTCAAAGGCCGTGTGATTGACGCGCAGGGCAATCCTGTGAGCGGCATGCAGGTGGTGCTGGTCAACGGGACAGTGGATATCACTCCCGACAACATGCAGGATGATAACGAGTTTGTAAGAGACTACATCAATTCGGCAGGCGACACCACCAATGCCGAGGGTGTGTTTGAATGCCAGATGCGCGATGTGCCCAACGAGATGCAGCACGTGATAGTGCGCGATGTGGATGGCAGCAAGAACGGCGAGTACGAGAGCCAGATGCTGGAGGTGAACTTTGCCGAGGGCGAGGCCGCCGGCACCCGCAGGGGCTGGTATATGGGCACCCGCATCAAGGACGTGGACATCACGGTGAAGAAGGTGAGAAAATAGTCAGCAGGGCTGTCTATGGATTTGAAGCAGGAGGTGTGGCGGCAGTACCGCCACAATTATGCCAAGATGCATCCGCTGCGCACACTCTTCTGGGAGTGTACGCTGCGGTGCAATATGCACTGCAGGCATTGCGGCAGCGATTGCAAGGTGAGCACACAGACTCCCGACATGCCGGCGAAGGATTTCTTCAAGGCTATCGACGACATCACGCCGCATGTCAACCCCCATGAGGTGTTTGTGATATTCACCGGCGGCGAGGCGTTGCTGCGCCCCGACCTGGAGGCCTGCGGGCTGGAGCTGTACAGGCGCGAGTTCCCCTGGGGTGTGGTGAGCAACGGCTACCTGCTGGATGCGCGGCGGCTGGACAGCCTATTGGCCAGTGGCATGCATTCCATCACCATCAGCCTCGACGGGCTGGAAGAGGAGCACAACTGGATGCGGCAGACCCGCGGCAGTTTTTCCCATGCCAGCGAGGCCATCCGGCTGTTGGGGCAGACACCCGACATCCTGTGGGATGTGGTGACCTGTGTCAATCCGCGCAACTACGGCCAGCTGGAGCAGATAAAGGAGTATTTGATTTCGCTGGGTACGAAACGGTGGCGGCTCTTTGCCATCTTCCCCATGGGGCGTGCCGCCCACGACCCGGAGCTGCAGTTGGACAACGAGCGGTTCACCGGTGTGCTGAACTTTGTGAAGCGCACGAGGGAAGAGGGACGCATCATCTGCAACTATGCCTGCGAGGGCTATCTGGGCCGCTATGAGAGGCAGGTGAGGGACAATTTCTTCTTCTGCCGTGCGGGCATCGAGGTGGCTTCGGTGCTGTGTGACGGCAGCATTTCGGGCTGCACCAGTATCCGCAGCAATATGCACCAGGGCAATATCTACAAGGACAATCTTTGGGAGGTGTGGCAGAACCGGTTCGAGCCTTACCGCGACCGCCGCTGGACCAAGAAAGGACAGTGCGCCGACTGCAAGGTGTGGCGCTACTGCGAAGGAAACGGGCTGCACCTGTACGACGACAACGGCGACTTGCTGTCGTGTAGTCTGCACCGCATTGTTTAGCCGTTGACAATCCGCACCAGCTGGTTGAGGTCGGGTTGGTCGGCGGGGAAAATAATCTGAGCTTTTTGATAGTAGGGCATCCGGGCATCCAGTTGCTGCCGGATGTAGAGGGCGCGTTCCTCCTCGGTCATGCCGGCCAGGATGGGACGCGGTTTCTTTGATTGGGCGGCGCGGCGGAGAAGGGTCTCGACCGATACGTCGAAATAGACTGACTTGCCGTGCTGGTTAATCCATTGCATGTTGTCGAAGAAGCAGGGGGTTCCGCCACCGGTGGAGACGACGGTGTTGTCGTTGTCGGCGGTGGCGTGCAGCAGTTTCTGCTCCAGTTTGCGGAAAGCCTCCTCGCCATAGCGTTTGAAGAAGATGGGGATGGAGGTGTGGTAGAAGGTTTCAAACGCTTGGTCGAGGTCGAGCCACTGGTAGCCGAGACTGACGGCCAGTTTGTGCCCGACGGTGGTCTTGCCACTGTACATGTAGCCTATGAGGTAGATGCGCATGGGTTACTGTTCCTGTGAGGGCGGCAGGGTGCCGCCGGTGAGGGTGATGAGGGGGAAGGTGCGGCGCGCGTTGGCGGCAAAGATGCCGAGGGCACCGCTGACGTTGCTGTAGATGGCTGGAGGCTCGGTGATAAGCTGCATCATGCTGGTGGCAGTGGAAATCTCCTGAAGGTAACGGTAACGCTCAGGGCTGACGGTCTCGACGTCGAGAGAGTACTGGTGGATGTAGGGCACCACCTCGTTGGTGTCGGTGAGGCGTATGACCGTCAGGGTGGTGTTGTGGTTCTGGCCGTTGATGTTGTCGTCGGTTGTGAGCAGCTGGTTGAAGGGAGAGAAGCCCGACACCGAGAGATTGGCAGAGATGAACGGGTCGATGAGCGCCTTGTCGTTGCAGAGGAAGAAGGTGGCGTAGGTGGTGTCGATGGTGTCGTAGCGCTCGAAATAGTGGCTGTAGCGGCTGCCGCTGTCGCGCTGCCGCAGGGTGATGCAGTAGTAGTCCTTGCGGTCGGGGTAGTCGTTGATGTTGAAGTTGACAATCAGCAGGTGGAAGGCTCCGGTGTCGTTGGTGAAGGCCACGGGCTGGCTGATGCGCGGCATGCGTGGCACGGTGGTGTGTGCTGTGACGGAGTGGTCGCCTGCGTTAATGCGGATGGCGAGGCTGTCCTCCTCCTGCACGGTGTAGTCGAAGAAGTATCTGCAGCGGTTGACTGTGGTGGGACGGTAGTCGTTGCCGTTGATTGACATGACCATGTCGATGCCCCCGAGGGGCTGGTTGTTGGTGGTGTCGAGGAAAAAGCGGGTGTTGGCGAAATAGACAAAGAGCTGTTTCTCGGCTGACGGGACGGCATTCAGCACCATCTCGTGTTCGGAGATGGAGGTGTCGAACGGGATGACTTTCTCGCACGAGGCGAGGGCAAGCAAGATGATGGCTATTAGTGAATATCTTTTCATGGGTTAAAAATAAAGGGTGTAGGCAATGGATGGCAGGATGGGGAAAATGGAGAGCTGCACGAGGGCTTTGCTGTAGCCCTGATAGGAGTATTGGCTGCTGGTATAGGTGAGGTAGGGGTTGGCGTGGTTGTATAGGTTATAGACGCTGATGTTGAGGGTGCGGCGCATCTTGGGTCTCCATACGGGAGCCTCCTGGTCCGGCGTTTCGGACAGCGCGTGTTTGTTTTGATTAAAGGTGCGGTGGAAGTTCACACTGATGTCGGCACGGTGATAGTTGGGCATGCGGAAGTTGTTGCGGCTGCTGACGTGCGACAGGGTGTTGCTTGTGCGGGGAGAGTTGTTGTAATCGTCGGGGTCGTCGGAAGCGACGGGGTATTTCTCCATCGAAAGAGTGGCGGTGTTGCCGGTGCTGAAGACCCACGTGCCGCTGATGTCGAAGTTCTTGTTGAACTTATAGGTGAGCACGATCGAGAGGTCGTGGCGGCGGTCGTATTTGGCGGGGAAAGGCTTGCCGTTGTTAAGCTCCTTGCCGGGGCGGTCGAAGAGGTGGGTGGTGCGGCTCCAGGTATAGGCTATCCAGCCCGTCAGGTTGCCATAGTTGCGCTGGGCGAGAAATTCCACGCCGTAGGTCCAGCCTTTGCCCAGGCAGACCAGCTCTTCCCAGCCCACGGTGCTGCCGAAGGAGGTGGCGCCGTCCTTGTATTCGATGATGTCGTTCATGTGCTTGTAGTAGCCTTCAACCGAGAGGTCAACGCCGATGTCGGTGTTATAGACAACGCCTGCCGCCATCTGGTGCGCGGTCATGGGTGGTATGCGTTTGGTGGAGGGCACCCACAGGTCAGTGGGCAGGCTGATGCTGGTGGTGGAGAGGAGGTGCATGTATTGCGACATGTAGGCGTAGCCCACTTTCACCGACAGGTTGTCGCCCAGCAGCGCACGCCCCGAGATGCGGGGCTGCACCGAAGGATAGAACACGTCCTCCACGCCGAATCCGCTGATGTGAAGGCCGTAGTTGATTTTGAATACATCGTTGATGCTCCAGTCGTCCTCGGCAAAGAAGACCGCCTCGTTGGCGCGCACCGTGTCTTCCTGTATGACGGTGTCCATCTGCCAGGCCGAGTTCATCTGTATCTGGTCGAAATAGTCAATGCTGCCGCTTGCCACGCTGGGGCGTATCCAGTGCCGGGTGTAGTAGGTGCCGAATTGTATGTTGTGGTCGGGCGTGGGGGTGTAGGAGAAATCCACGCGGCCGGTAAGGTCGTAGATCGACGACAGGTAGTTGCCCTTCACGGTCGATACCTGCTCGCTGCCGTCGTCCAGGATGGCATCCTTTTCAATGCCCACCACCATGCGGTTGTTGTATTGTGTGTAGGAGGCCGTGAGGTTCATGAACAGCTTGGGCCCCAACACATAGTTCCATCGCAGTCCGCCCACGGTGTTGCCCCAGTTGTTGGCAAAGTCGAGGTATTGGTCTTCGGCCAGGCTGCTCTCTGTGCGCACCTTGGTATAGACGTCGTCTTTGCCATGGTAGAACGTGGCGTAGAGGCGGCTTTTGTCGGAGAACTTGTGAGTCACCTTCCCGTTGAGGTCGTAGAAATAGTAGCCCGCCACGAGTTTCGTCTTGCCGTCCACATCGGTGGCGAGGCGTTTCACCAGCGGCCGCATCAGGAAGTCGGCATAGGTGCGCCGTGCCGAGAAACAGAAAGTGGTTTTCTCCTTGATGATGGGTCCCTCGACATTCAGTTTGGCCGAAATAAAGCCGATGGATGCGTTGCCGTGTATCTCGCGGTCGTTACCGTTGTTGGTGGTCACGTCCAGCACACTCGACAGCCTGCCGCCGAAGCGGGCGGGGAAACTGCCCTTGTAGAGTGTCACGTTCTTGACGGCGTCGGCGTTGAATGCGGAGAAGAAACCGCCCAGGTGGTTCACGTTGTACAGTGGTATGCCGTCCAGGAGGAAGAGGTTCTCGTCGGGGCCGCCGCCGCGCACATACATGCCGCCGGTGCCCTCGTTGCCGCTCTGCACGCCGGGCAGCAGCTGCAGGGCTTTCATGATGTCGGCTTCGCCAAACAGCACGGGCACGGCCTTCAGCTGCTCCACGGGCATTTCCAGTGCCGACATCTGCGACGACTCGCGGGCGTTGATGCGTTGCGCCCTCACCACCACCTCTTTCAGCTGGATGCTGGGGCGCAGCTTGTAGTTGCGCGTTGTGTTCTTCTTCAGTTGGATGGTGTCGAGGATGGGTTCATAGCCCACAAACGTGATGCGCAGGGTGGCAGTGCTCTCCTTGAGGGTGAGGGTGTAGCGCCCGTTCACGTTGGAAGTGGTGCCCTTTCCGCTTCGGGTGTCGAGGATGGTGGCTCCTATCAGCGTTTCGCCTGTGGCGTTGTCGGTGATGATGCCGCTGATGGTGTGCTGGGCATGCATGGCCGGTGCTACAGCGAGCAGTACAAGCAGGATGATGTGTCGGTACATTCGTTCAACAGTTCTGTCAATGTTTTGTTTAAAATGGGATGTTTGTAACAGGGTGCGATTTCGCACATGGGTTGCAGCACAAAGCGCCGCAGATGCATACGGGGATGAGGGATGGTCAGCTTGGGGGTATCAATGACGGCATCACCGTAGAAAATCAAGTCAATGTCAATGGGTCTGCTGAAATAAAGCTTAGAATTGAGCATTGAGCATTGGGGATTATCCGGGTGCGGCATCGAATTTCCGATTTCTTTTCGTCTCCGTCCCAGTTGGTGCTCAATGTCCAAAGCCTCCTTCAGGGCCTCGTGTGGCGAAAGGGTGGTGGACACCTCCAGCGCCTGGTTATAGAAGTCCAGCGGCTTTTCCCCGTCGGCAAACGTTCCCCACGGGGCGGTCTCATAGATGTGGGAGCAAGCAACGACAGACCCGATACGCTGACGTATCAGGTCTGCCGCTTGGGTAATCGTCTGTAGGCGGTCGTCTTGGTTGCCGCCAATCAGCAGATAGAGAGTTGGCATTATTTCGCCTCGGTGAACACCAGTACCACTTTCAGCGATAGGCCGGTCTCCTCGTCAACCATGTTCTCGGAGGCGGTGATGGTGTTGTCCTTCTTGTTGTAGGTGAATGGAAGGGTGGATTCCGCTCCGGTGTGGTCTTTTCCGGTCAGCGTGCCCTTTTCACCGTCGAAAGTGTAGGTGAAAGTCCTTGTCTGGCTCTGGGACTCGATGGGGTTCGACATGCCCATGCCCTCCACGGTGCCGCTTACGGTGAGGGTCATACTGCCATTGGTGGCATCTGTGAACGACATCGTGCCGTCGAAGGTAATGTTGGCGGTAAGGGACAGGGCACCCTCACCCACCTGCTGGGTTGTTGTGGTGTGGGTCTTCCAGGTTGTTCCGTTCAGGGTTTTCTCCTTTTTGCACGAGGCAAACATGATGGTTAAACAAGCCAATAAGGCAACAAGCAGTGTTTTTTTCATTTTTGTTGTTTTTTTAAGTTATTAAATAGGTTAGTGAATAGTGAATTCGATTCACAATTTCACAATTCACGAAATTCCAATTTTCAATTTTCAACTTTCAATTTTCAATTAGGTATCATCCGCAGTGGATAAAGCTCTCCACCAGTTCGAGAATCTTGTGCGGGTTGGTGCCGATTTCAGCGCGCAGGGTGCGGTCGTTGTAGGAACGCAGCTCCTTCAGAATGCCGTCGATAAGGGCGGGGGCGAAGATGCCTTTCTCCTCGTAGATGGCGCGGTCGCGTTCCAGGATGTCGGCGCTGGCGGCGCAGCTGTCGGGCAGCACGTCCAAGCGCTCCAGCACATCCTCGTGTTCGAAGATGTTCACGCTCACATATCGGTCCTTGGCATACTGCACGGCGTTCTCCATCTCGAAACCGTGACGGGCGGCCACGGTCATGCCGGCCAGCAGCAGATACACATTGGCGCTGCCGTCGGGAGTGCGCAGCTCGATGGTCTGTTTGTAGGAGAAATCCACGGCCTCGTCCTTCTCCAGCGGGTTGCAGTGCGCCATCATGTTGCCGCTACCTTTGGTCCAGCCCAGCGGAACGCGCACCATGGCGCTGCGGTTGCGGTCGCCCCAGCAGATGTTGGTGGGAGCTTCCTGATGGGGCACCAGGCGGAAATAGCTGGTGGGGTTGGTGTCGCCGAAGGCGGTGAGTGAACCGGCAAGGTCCAGAATACCGGCAATGGCCTTGTGGGCCACCTCAGTCAAGCCGTTCTCACCGATGTACATGTTCTTCCCGTCCTTCGTGATGCGGGTGTGGATATGCATGCCGCTGCCCGCCTTGCCCACGGTAATCTTGGGGGCGAAGGTGACGGTGATGCCGTACTGGTAGCCCAGTGTGCGCATAATCCATTTGGCAATCACCAGCTGGTCGGCGGCATCTTCCAGCGTAGTGGGCAGGAACTCGATTTCGTTCTGCTCATACATCAGGTCGTCCACGCTGAAGTTGCCCACCTCGCTGTGGCCGTACTTAATCAGTCCGCCGCATTCGGCAATCAGTTTCATCGCCTCGGTGCGGAAATTCTCAAACTTGCAGAAAGGTGTCGAAGCGTGGTAGCCGCGCTGGTCGGCGGTCATATACTGTTCCTCCTTGGGAGCGATGACGTAGTACTCCAGCTCGCCCATCACCTCAAACTCCATGCCGCCGGTAGCCTCGCGGAAAGCCTTGCCGGCCTTGGCCAGGGTATATTCCGGCGCCATGTCGAACGGCTCGCCGTCCTTGGTGTAGAAGTTACACAGAATGTCGAGGGTGGGGATGTCGGCAAACGGGTCGATGAAAGCGGTGCGGAAACGCGGAATCACGTACAAATCGCTGCTGCCAGCCTCCAGGAAGGGAAACAGGCTGCTGCCGTCCACGCGCTCGCCCGAAGTGAGGATCTCGTCGGCATGCTCCATGCTGTTGATGACGAAATTCAGCGTTTTCAGCCGCCCGTCGTTCGCCATGTAGCGGAACTTGATCATCTCTATTTCAAACTCCTCGATGACCTTGAGGATATCGGCCTTGGTGAATTCACGCATCGGTTTCTGAAGGAATTGCACCAGACGGTTGGGATTGAGTTTTAAATCTTCTTGTCTCATATTGAAAACTTTTTTTAATTGGGGCTGCAAAGATACGAATTTTTTTTGTAACTTTGCATTTTCCAATGCTAAAAAACAATAAAATGAATTAAATATTGCCTATCAACTCTTTATCATTATGAAAAAAATCATCTTATTCGCTTTCTTGATTCTCAATTTTCAATTCTTAATACTCAATTCCCTAAGGGCGCAGGGTTTTGAGTGGGTAAGAACCTACACGGGGCCGGATATCTCTTCGGGAGTGGCAGCAAACAATCTGAAGGGCTCGTGTGTCGACACAGCGGGCAATCTCTACATTCTCGGCGAGTTCTCGCCGCAAGCCCAGTTATGCGGGGTCAACCTCCTCCCGCGCGAAGTCATCGTCACACCGCGCAATAGTGCCGTTGTGATAGCCAAACTCTCCCCGTCGGGCGAACTGCTGTGGCACAAAGCCATCTACAATGGTAAAGTTTCCGACTATGCATATGCGTTGCGCATGATGGGTGACAGCTGTATTATGGCTATGGTGATGCTTTATACACCATACGATGTCGGAGGCTATAATGAGTACAGAAACTTGTATTATTTAGACACTCTGTTGACAGGCAACAGTGACTATCTGATACCCAATAACGACAGTGTGAGTAGACAGGTAAATGCTTTTATCACATTTGACTTTGACGGTAATGTCACCGAGCAGCATTTTGTCCGTGTGGGATTTACCGATACCTTGGGGAATGATCTGACCCCAAGGTTTATGGGAAACAGCCATCTTGTGTGTTTGAGTACCAGTCTTCTTTCAGGAGAGAATTTCAACATTGATTCCGAGGGCAATATCTATGTCATTCGCAGTGTCCATGCGGATGAGAAAAGTGGACGTTGTGACACATGTCCTGATAGACGCCGTTATTGGAGGCTTTGGGAAGGCACCATCGGGGCGATGAAGATAGTGGTTGACAGTGCTCATATTCTGACATACCCCATACCGCACCCCACAGCGCGGTGGAACCAGCAAATCCTGAAGTTCTCCCCCCATTTCGACAGCATACTGGATGCTGTGTATATGTTCGATTCAACATTGAACCGACAATGTGGTACTATTAAGGTGAATTCTTTTTTGGTTGATGCACAAAACAATTTGTATTTGGCAATGCAAGGAACAGAAATGCCTTCCCATTTGAGAATTTTCAGTCCCAATTCCCTGTACTTGGGTGATTCTCTCACCATGCCGAAATGGATTATTAAATACAACTCCAATCTGGAAACAACCGGCTTGGCTCAATTGTCATGCTCAATCAGTAATATTTCAAATGCTCGTCCGCTGGCTTGGTTAATGTATCCGTATATCGATAACAACACAAATACAATATTTGTACCGGGATTAGTTGGATGGACACCTCGTTATGACACTGTCGACCATATTTTTTATAATCAAGACACACTTGATTTCCCCAATGAAACAAGCTTCTGGCTTCGTCTAAACTTGGACGATCTCAGGCTTCTCTCATACGGAGTAAGGCATCCGGGAAATGAGGGGAAGGGAAGCGTCCCTTCCTTGACGGCATGCAACAACAGGGTTCTTGCCCAAAATGCATACCTTTTCAGTATGGTTTTCTGCGATACAACATGGTATACGGACTACAGTAGTTGGGATGTGGCTTTTTTAGCGTGGGACTACAACGGACACGAGATTGGCGTAATATCCCGTTACAACGTTCATGGTCCAAGAAAAGAATTATACTCCCCCATTGTCATAGACAGTGTTGTATATCTTACAGGTAGTCTGGTTGAGAGTGCGACTTTCGACACAATAACAACCCACAATCAGGGTTCCAGTCAGGTGTATATCGCCAAGTATGTAGACCCGGAGTTTTCTCGGACTTATGTGCACCCTTCTGACAGGCAGGAACAGTCCATCATATGGCAGCAAGAACTCTCTTTCAATCTTGCAGATAGTCCTATTGCTCTTACTGCTACATCCACCAGCGGCTTGCCCATTGCCTATACTTGTAATGACAGCACCATCGCCTACCCCGACGGCACTACGCTCTACCTTCTGCGAAACGGCACCACCACCGTCACCGCCTTACAGCCAGGCGACTACTATTACTTTTCTGCCGAGCCTGTGACAAAGACACTGCGTGTGAGTAATACAGGCATACACGACCTCCAACACTCAACTCTCAATTCTCAACTCTCAGTTTATCCCAACCCCACCTCGGATGCCCTTTTTATCATCCCCAATGGGGAACCCATCACGGCAGTCCGGCTCCTTTCCTCACTCGGTAGGCAGGAACAGGTAACCCTTGCAAACAATAAAATTGACCTCTCCCACCTTCCTGCAGGAGTCTATTTCCTTTCAATTACCACTTCATCGAATAATTATCAATATAAAATCGTGAAAAGATGAAAAACTTATTCAACTTCAGTCGTCAGGCTGCACTCCTTCTGATGTGTGCAGTCGGTCTCCATGCCGTTGCGCAGGATGAAAGGGTTACCCCGCCGAGTACCCAGCAATACAATGTAGTCATAGACGGTGATTTCGAGACAAAATGCATTCTTCCCAACGTTGGACACACATTCTATGACGAGTTGCCGGACGCCATAGTGGCGTGTCAGGGGCAGGAGGTGACCTACACTGCATACGCAAGTACCGGCAGTGACAACGTCACGGGGTGGACGTGGTCGGTATATGGTGCTGTGTCGGTCAACACAAACAGCAATGTGGTCACCGTCCTCTGGGGTACGGGGGAAACAGGCGAACTGACGGTCACTGTCACCATGGCTTCGGGTCGCACCTACACCCACCATCAGACAGTGCGGCTGATAGAAAAGCCCGTTGCAAGGGCTTCCTCTGTTCCCGCATACAGCCCTGGCCACATCATTTTTGTCTGCGAGGGCATGGATATAGAGTTCTCCGACCAGTCCTACTCCCACGGGAGCGAAATTGTCGGCTACTACTGGGAAGGTTGCGGCAGCACAGCCACCACCCCCTCTTTCCTGGTAGAGAATGTTACCGTGCCCTGCACGGTCACGCACCGTGTATACAATATCTGTGGTTGCTATGACGAAGAGACTTACTTTATTGAGGTATTGTATGGCGAACCGCTCGAACTCTCCTGTTACGGTACTGTCTGCGAGGGCAGCACAGTCGAATACTACGCAACCTCTCCGTTGTGCAGCCAGTATTTCTGGAGAATCGAGGGTGGGCAACTTGTGGGTGGGCAGGGTACTGCCAACATCACCGTCACATGGGATAGTCCGCAGGATGGCTACGGTGTCGTCACACTTGATGGAACCCTATGCGATAATGGGGCTTGCCGCAGCAGCCTCAGTGTTCGTGTCCCTGTTATCCGGAACGGAGTGCCTATAAGCGGACAAACGGTGGTCTGTGAGGGCGAGGCGGTGGAATACAGCGTCCCGCTTTACGGCTCCACGCGGTATACATGGAACATCACACCCCCCACAGGGGTGACCCCCTACTATATTAGAGATGTAAATGCAAACAGGGTAGAATACAGTTTCACCAATGCGGGAACCTACACCATCTCAGTAAAATATAAATGCGATTTTCTGGCGTGTGGAGAGTTCGATTCCGAACCCCTCACTGTCGTCGTCAAGCCCCGCTTCAAGATCCTCGGCGAGAACGAGGTCTGCCTTACCAATACCACCACCCTCACGACCGATGCCGACCCCAATGACAACCTGGTCACCTGGAAGGTCTATAATTCTGTCGGCAACCAACTTGTCTATACCTCTCCCACTCCGGTGGCACAACTTTCCTCCAATGTCATCCCAAACGCAGGCAAATACCGCATCACGGCCGAAAACAGCAACTATTGCAACGAGGCATTATTCGTCCTGACAGTTAAAGACCCTCCTCCGGCTCCCACCGTGACGGAGATGAGCCCCGACAACCCCACCGTGGCCTGCCCCTATTCGACCATACGCCTGAACGCCAGCCCATCCAACCCCCTCTATAACGTCATTTGGGAGGCATGCACCACCGCCACCCCTGCCTCTGTGTCCGGAGAGGAGGTCTCGATAACATATGGTGCGGAGGTATGCAATGTGGAGGCATACCACTACGACCGCGAACTGCAGTGCCGTTCAAGCCAGCCCTACACCCACACCGTAGTTCCCTTCGTCCTTGCCCAGACCCAGCTCCCCGCCCAGCCTGTCACCGTCTGCCCCGGCACAAGAATCGTATGGGACAACAACATCGTACCAGCACAAGACGATGTCTTATACGAGTGGATGATAGAGGATGAGTATCAGTACTGCGCCACCATCGAGGGCGACATTCACAGCAGTGCCGTCACGCTGTTGGTAAACGATATTGACTATGCCATTACCAATCCCATCCCCTTCAAGGTATACCTCTACCGCCGGTACTGCGGATGCGAGGACACCGCAGTGGTGCAGCTGATAATATATCCTAACTCGCAGCCTTCGGGTCTGGGCATCAGCTCCCAGACCCCCGTCTGCCAGCATTCCACCATTCAACTCATGGGCAGCGGGTGTAGCGGATGCCTCGGCGGCAGTGGCACATACAGGTGGTTTTTCCCTGACAACGGACAGACTCTTACAGGGACATCTGTGGAACACACTTTCGACTACACGGGAAGTATCCCCGTAACGCTGACCTGCAACCCATACGACTACTGTACAAATATCACCTACCTGCCGTCAGTGAGCAGTGTCGTGCAGGTGATTCCTACCCCACCAGCGGTGTCCATAGGTTATGATGGGACGGATGTCTTCATAGAACCGCCAATAGCAGACCCTACGGCATACGATTTTCATTGGGGGCATACCGCGATTAACAGCGACAGGGTGACGGCCTCGCTGGGGGGCGGAGTGGACTACTCCTGTATGATTATCAGCCACACCGTTCCGCCCTGCACCACGGAGGTGAAGAACGAGGCGGTGTTGTGCACTTCACTCCAAACAGGATCCTCTGCCATAGACTATTGCAGCCATAAGGTGTCGTTCAGTGTGGTCAATCAGCCGGGACCCGTTGTATGGACAGTCCTTGAAGGCGGGAGCGGTGACCCGGTTGTCAGCGGGCCGGACAATGAGAGTGCGACGGTTACCGCATCAAATGTCGGATACCTGACGGTAAGGGCACAGACAGAGGATGACCCCTGCTATTCCGCTATCATATCGTTCTCAGTCGATTTCTTACCCGACTTCTCTTTACAGAAGGCCTGTTCCACCATCGTCATCTACAACAACTCTCAATATCTCGACGGCAGCAAGATGATAAAGATAGGGGTGACGAGTGGCGACGGCACAACGGACTATGTCTCTTTCCCTGCTAACCAAGGGACTATAACGTACCCCACAGGGAGCGGGGGGCATTATGAGTTCACGTTGGCGACGTATGACGGACAACCGATAAACTGTCCACTTGGAACAGTCGATATCGTAAACAGCAGCAATACGACTGTGAGTGTCACCTCAGCCAATACGAATCACCCAACCCAGACTTGCGATAACACCGCCCTACAGTTGACGGCGATGCTGGCATCGAATTACGCCATTACCCATACACATTGGGATTTCGACGACCATGGCACCTGTTTTGATACCAGCAGTAATTCAGTGTATCATACGTTTAGACATGATCCAATATATAATCCATTGTATAATATTGCTGTAATAGTCACGGATGTAAACAACTGTGTTAGCAATGGGGATCTGAGAATCATTTCATATGAAAATGAATTAAAGAAAGAATCATTAGTAATAGATGGAATGTTCCCGTTGACCTGTCCAGGTAATGAACGTCAGATTAATTATCTGGTAAACGGAAATACTCCCCAATGCACCACTGCAATATATAAATGGAGTCCAGAATCTTTACCAAACCAAAGCAGTACATACGGCACCTATTACACGGATGACTATAGTGTGACAGTCACCAATGATAACTACTGCAAGACCGAGGCAACTGTCAATGTTAGATTCAAAAACCAGCCTTCGGCTATCATCATCCCTAAGAAGTATTACTACTGCTTAGGTGAGACCGTCATCCTCCACGGCGAGCCTGACGATGTGAACAACTATCACTATCAATGGGCAGTCTATTGCAGTGCGACAAACCAAACCGTTTCCTATTACACAGGCACGGTGTCTTTCACTGCCTGTACCACCGCCTGTACCTATACCGTAGACCTGACCATTACAAACAGTGAAGGCTGCTCCGCACAGGCCGCCCCTGTTACTATCTCTGTTGTCAATACTCCGGCATCCCCAAACATCAGCATAGACCCGAATCACAGCTGCATTGACCAGTACCCGGTAAAGCTGTACAGCAACAACCCATCACAGATGCTGCACTGGAGCAATGGCGACTACGGCATAGTGTCATATTATCATTATCCGGGACTCGCCCTCGCCTATTACTACGACCCGGTTTCCGGCTGCCGCTCCGACTCTGCCTTTGTCACCGTCCCCGCAGCCCCAGACTTCGATGCCCTGCTGACAGGTTGCTACAGGGTATGCGACTCTCTATCGGACGTTCATTTGCCAGTATACGGTTTATTACCTTCATCCCAAGAATACGGTTGGGACTGGTACAAAAATAATGCTTCCATTGACCATGGCTCTTTCAGTTATCACGCTTCTCCGTTGTCTCTTCCGTTGCGGGGCTTCGGTGAATACTATCTTGATGTGAACTATTATGGTGACTGCGAGGTCAGTTCCAAACCGCTTGTACTTGAAGAGGAAGAACCGTGCAGGTGTGACAGCATAGACATCAGTTATGTGGTCAAGCGTACAAGCATTGCCAACTGCATCCTGTCCTATGATATTATTGTAACAGTATGCAATAATACCACCAGAAATAAGAATTTCAATTCGTTGGTGCCGTTGTTTACTCCGGCAGCAGGTCATGTTACGATTACAAACAACACCTTCGCAGGGTTATCCCTTAACGCTAATGACTGCGACGATTTTTCGTTCACCTTGAATGTGGGATCTTTCGACCCCATGGTGGCTTCATTCCGCTTGGAAGGCAGGGATTGCACTGCGGATTTTTGTATTGACCTATTCCCTGAGGTTAGCTGCTCCTCCCAAGTGACAACTGGGCAGATAGCTGACAACGGGATGACCTCGGACGACAACACCATCTATTGCAATTTCAGTTTCAATGTTGCCGGAGCAACAAGTGTGCTGGCAGTGTGGAGTGAGCCACAGTCTGTCATCAACTACACTACCACGTACTATACTATAGGCTCTGGCAATACTTGTAATATTAATGGCCTGTGTTCATTCAACAAGTATGATGTGATGACCAATGGCACGGCCTGTGTATATGCCCTTGTCTGTATCAATAATGAGTTTTGCATCTATTACTATTGCGTTACGGCATCAAGTCTGCTCGAAGGGGCTAAAACAGCAAAACCTCACAGCAGTGCTGGGGGTAAGTCAGATGACTTCTTCGAACCAAGCCTTATGCCCAATCCCACTATGGGGGAAGTCACCGTTGTGGGCACACCCGATGAAGTGGTTGAAATCCTCGTCATGGACATGAAAGGCCGCAGCATGGCCACTTTCACAGGCACTGACCGTTTCAACATCTCCAACCTCCCATCAGGAGCCTACATCGTCCGTGTCAAGACGATACACAACATTGAAACTCAGGAAAAGGTTTCGTACATTAAACTTGTAAAAAAATAAAAACGTGTTTAATCCGTTATTCTTTATGGTGATTTCACTAATTAAACTGGGTAGAAATGAATAACTAAAAATATATCAACATGTTCAAAAAAGAGACTTATATCGCCCGTCGTGAACAGCTGCGCAAGGACGTAGGCCACGGGCTTATCATCATCCAGGGCAACCACGAAGCACCCTGCAATTACCCCGACAACACCTATTGGTTCCGTCAGGACAGCACCTTTCTCTATTTCTTCGGCCTTCAGCGCGAAGACCTGGTAGGTGTGCTCGACTGCGACAATGGCAAAGATTATCTCTTCGCCAACGACTACGACATCGACGATGTCATCTGGACAGGCCCCCTGCCCAGCGTCAAGGAACTGGCCGCCAGCGTGGGTGTGGCGAACAGCGGTGACCTCGCCGCCCTGCAGACCCTCTGCAACAAGACCATCGGCGAGGCGCGCCGCATCCATTACCTGCCGCCCTACCGCGCCGACAACCAGCGGCAACTCAGTGTGCTGCTCGGTCACAAGTTCGACGCCGTCAAGAACTACGCCTCCATGGAGCTTATCCTGGCCTGTGTCAAGCAGCGCAGCATCAAGAGCGACGAAGAGATAGCCGAAATCGAGAAAGCCATTGCCACCGCCTACAACATGCATGTGGGAGCCATGAAGATGGCCATGCCCGGCCGTTACGAGTACGAGCTGGCCGGTTTTATGCAGGGCGAGGCGTGGAAGGGCAACGGCCCCGTGTCGTTCCCGGTCATCATGACCATCCACGGCGAAACACTCCACAACCACAATCACAACCACAAACTCGAACTGGGCCGCATGCTCGTCATGGACGCAGGCTGTGAGACCGAGATGAGCTATTGCTCCGACATCACCCGCACGGTGCCCGTGGGAGGCCGCTTCGACGCTCGCCAGAAGGCCATCTATGAGATTGTCCTTAACGCCAACCTCGAGGCCATCCGTGTCACCCGTCCCGGCATCACCTATCAGGAGGTGCACACCGCCGCCAGCCGCATCCTGGCACAAGGCTACAAGGACCTCGGCATCCTCAAGGGCAACCTCGACGACATCGTGGCCAACGGTGCCCACAGCCTGCTCATGCCCCACGGCCTCGGCCACATGATGGGCCTCGACGTGCACGACATGGAGAACTACGGCCAAATCAACGTAGGCTACGACGAAGAGACACGCCCCAGCAGCCAGTTCGGCCTCGGCAGCCTACGTTGCGGCCGCCGTCTGCAGCCCGGCTTTGTCATCACCGACGAGCCCGGTTGCTACTTTATCCCCGCACTCATCGACCAGTGGCATGCCCAAGGAACCAACAAGGACTATATCAACTTCGACGAACTGGAGAAGTGGAAAGACTTCGGCGGCATCCGCATCGAGGACGACATCCTCGTCACCGCCGACGGCTGCCGGGTGCTGGGCAAACCCATCCCCAAGACCGTCGCCGAGATAGAGCAGACCATGAACAGCTGAATTAATGCCTGAATGCTTGAATGTGTAAATGCTTGAGTGCTGGCGCAGTCAAAATCACTCAAACAATCAAGCAATCAGACAATCAAGCAATCTTCTAAATTTTCTTACTATGACGCGGAAATTATTGTTAATTATCATGTTCACAGTGGTGTCCACCGTGTGTGGCGCCCAACACATTGTGACCGGGAAGCTAATCAACGAGAAGGACCGTCAGCCGGTGATGTACGCCAACATTGCCATGCTGCGTGCCGACGACAGCACGTTTGTGCGCGGCACGGTGACCGACGACAAGGGGGTTTACAGTCTGAATAACGACACCGTGGCCACGGTGCTGCGCATCTCGGCCATGGGCTACGGCACGGTGTTTGTGGCGGTGCCGAACACACGCGACGGCGGCCCCACGGGGCTCGGCAAGATTGACATGGGCACCACGGTGCTGACCGAAGGGGCCATGCTCCTCGACGTGGTGAAGATTGTGGAGAAGAAACCGATGTACGCCGTCGATGGCGAGAAGGACCTCTACAACGTCAGCGAGGATGCCAGCATCCAGACCGGCAACGCCAGCGACGCCTTGCAGAACGCCCCTGGCGTGGAGGTGGATGTGGAGGGCAATGTGACCCTCAACGGCTCGTCGGTGACAGTGTGGATTAACGACCGCCCCTCGCACCTCGAAGGCGAGGCGCTGAAGCAGTATATCAAGACCCTTCCGGCCAACAGCATCGACCGTATTGAGGTCATCAAGAACCCCTCGGCACGCTATGGTTCCGAAGGCCCGGTGGTGAACATTGTCACCAACCAGCGGATGTTGAAGAACTCTTTTGTCAGCTTCGGCGCCAACGGGTCGTCGCGCCCCTCCATCTCGCCATGGGTGTCGTATGTCTATAGCAACGAGAAGTTCAACATCAGCGCCTATCTCAGCTACAGCGGCTCGGATTGGGAGCGCATGGGGCAGTCGTCGGGAGTCATGATGTACGACAGTCTCCATCCCGCACGCGAGTGGCAGGCCCACTCGGGCACCCGTTCGTGGCACCACAATATCTGGGGCAACCTCAACGCCAGCTATGAGTTTGACTCGATGAACAGCATCAGCGGCTGGTTTGGCACCTATCCAAGTTTCAGCAATGACAAGACCGACGACACCACGTTGCGCACCGACTACGACATCGTCGGCACACCGCAGAATCTCAGCTATCTCGCAGGCTCGCAATCCTCCGGCAGCAACAACGGCGGTTTCGGCGGGCTGTGGTACACCCACAAGTTCGACAAGAAAGGACATCAGTATTCCATCAACCTCGACGGCAACTGGTGGTCGTGGAAACGCAACGAAACCAGTTGGCGGCACTATGATTACCAGCCCCAAATGAACTACGACCACCAGACAGCCTCGAACGACTTGAGTGGCAATGGCTCCATAGGTATCGACTACTCATACCCCTACAGCGAGCAGGGCGAGATAGAGACAGGCCTGGATCTGGGTATGGGCGGGGGATACGAACTGTATCTGCGCGACACCATGGATGCCGACGGCAACTACTACTGCGACATCCTGCGCTCCGACAGCAGTCGCACCCACGACCGCGATGTGTCGGCCTACCTGACCTGGCGCCGCAAGTGGGGCAACTTTACGATGAAACTGGGTCTGCGTGGCAGATATGCCTACAGCACTTCCAGCCACGACGGTCTTCCGGAGTATGACACGGCCGTGCATCACTTCACCGCCTCGCCCTCCGTGCACCTCAGCTACCGCACCAAGGACATGCACAACTTCAGCCTCGGCTACACCATGCACACCAACAAGCCCAATGCCGAGAGTTTGAGCCGGTATGAGAACTTCGGCATAGAAAGCTACTCAACGGGCAACCCGCTGCTGCAACCCTCCTATTCCCACAATGTCGATGCCTCGTGGAACAAGTATATTGAGAAATTCGGCTCAGTGGGTGTTTCGGCCACCTACAGGGCCGAGGCGGACAAGCGCGGCTCGTTGCCCGATGCCCGCTATGTAGATTTCTTCGGGAGAGTTGTGTCGTACACCAAGCCTTACAATGTAGGCGACACCCGTCAGGCCGACCTCAACTTCAACGTCATGTACCGTCCCTCGGGTTTCTTCAACGTACGCCTCAACGGCGGCGTGGCCTACAGGTGGTACAACCTGCAGGTGCGTCCCGACGAGTGGGTCGAGAAAGGCATGCCCTCATGGAATGTGCGCTTGAAAGTGTGGACCAAGGTGTGGAACAAGGTGGAACTCTTCGTGTCGGGCGACTACAGCAGCCGTGCCATCAGCCCCTGGAGCCTGATGTACATCAGCGAACCCCGCAAGGGCATCAACCTCGGAGCCAGCGCCGACTTCTTCGACCGCAAGCTGTCGCTCTACCTCAACTGCAACGACATCTTCAACTGGAATGGATGGGGCTCAACCACCGAGAACCCCTATATGAGCACCACCAGCCAGAACAAGTGGAACAGCCGCTACATCACCTTCGGCCTTACATTGCGCTTCGGCAAGATGGAGCTGGAAAGCCGTGCCAAGACCGGCGCCACCGAGGAATCGGGCGGCGGCCAGGGCTAATCAATCCCTCTCGCCGAGGCTTCCACCGAGGCCTCGGTTTCGTCGTCCAGGGCAGGGAACAAGTCGCGCCCTATCAACTCCTCCAATTGGTCAACGCTGCAGGCATAGTGGCGCAACGGATGGTGTTTGCCCTCGTTGGGCATGATGTATGCCACAGCGCGGTAGCCTTTCCCGTCGTGGACAAGCAATGCTTTGAAGAAAGCGTCGGGCACATGTACCTGAGCCTCCCCGATGGTGCCGTGGCGGCATGAGTCGAACACGGGGCCGCAGACAATCCACACCCGGCCGTATTGCTTTGCCCAGCGGCGCACGGTTTTCTCCAGCGAGTTCCAGTCGCCGCCGTTCAGCTGGTGGTTCTGGGGGCAGATGTTGGGGAAATAATGGCTCTGCCAATAGCTCTGCTCGCTCCACCGCAGGTCAGCCTTGGGAGCCATGTGGCCTTTGTCCCATCCGCTGTGGGAGTAGTCCTCGCGCGAGGCCTGTCTCCCCCTCAGATTGGGGTCGCGGCTGAAGTTGGAGCTGCGGCTGTCGTATTTCACCTCCAGTTCCTCGGCGGTAAGTTCGTAGGCCACCCAGTTCGGCACCAGCGTGGAGTGGTTGTACGAAACGGTGAAACCGTTGTACTCGATGATATGCTCATCAGTGTCGTAGGCTGGGGTCTCCAGCCTTGCGGGGTGGTCGATGCTGTCGCCGGTCGCCGGTGGAGCCATGGTGGCGCCGCAGGTCGATAGCAGCGTAGTGGCAATGAGAATGAGGTGTCGCATAGTGAATTCGTTAATTCGTAAACCTGTTGATTGCCTGATTGTGTGATTGCTTGATTGCTTTAGTGATTGCTTGATTGTTTGATTGCTTGATTGATTGAATGGTTTGGCCGCGCCAGCCACTCAGGAATTAACGTTGTACAAAGTGAGAGCAGAGGGAGCTTGCTCACTATGCCGAGCCTAAACAACGTCACGAAGTAACACATTCAAGCATTCAAGCATTAACGCATTAACACATTCATTTGAATTTTATCGTCAGGGCCTCGCTCACGTTGATGACAAAATCTCCCAGTTTTTCGTAAAGGGCGTAGAGGCTGCTGTAGGCATTGCCTATGGCGAAGTCGTATTTCCCCTTCTTCAAGGCGTTGAGGTGCTCCTCGCGCAGCTGGTCGCGGAACTGGTTGATTTCCGTTTCTGCCGCGGTGGCGTCGGTCAGGTCAATGCGGTTGTAGTCGCCGTTCAGGTTGTCGTTCATAATGTCGAGGGCGTGCTGCACCAGCCGGGTCATCTGCTCCAGGTTGTCGTTGAGGTGTTGGTCGAAGTGCACGGCGGCCTCCCGCTTGTTCTTGCGGGTGGCGGCAATCTGGTAGATGGTGTCGCCCATGCTTTCGAGGTTGTCCACCACGCAGAGCATGGCGCTGATGCGCTGGGAACCCTCGTGCGACATGTCGCCTTCCGAGATGTGGGTGAGGAACTGCGAGATTTCCATTTCCATGCGGTCGGTAATCTCCTCGTATTTCTCGATGCGTTTCTCCGTGGCGTCAAACTCGTCGTCGTCCTTGGCTGTGCGCAGCGCGGGCAGGAACGTGTACATGCGCAGCACCCGTTTCGAGAACTCGGCAATCTCGCGTTCTGCCGCCTGGATGTTCAGCTCAGGGGTGTTGGTCCAGCTGCCGCCGATGTATTTCAGACGGTAGGTATACTCCTCGTCCTCGGGCTTCTCCTTCACCATCCACTCCACAATGCGGATAATGACGGGGATGAACCAAGCCAGTATCAGCGTGTTCACCACATTGAAGAACGTGTGGAACAGCGACAGGGCCATCGGGATGGCCGTGGGCTTGTAGCCTTCGGCACCCACGGCGGTGTAGGGATTGCTGCCTGTCAGCCCCACGGTCATGTCGGCAATCAGGTTCAGCACCGGGCGGAAGACGATGAGCGTCAGAATCACGCCCACCACGTTGAACACCAGATGGGCGCGTGCCGCCCGTTTGCCGTTGGTGTTGGCCACCATGGCTGCCAGGTTGGCCGTGATGGTGGTGCCGATGTTCTGACCCATCACCAAGGCCACGGCGGCGTCGAACCCTATCCAGCCGTTGTAGCACATCACCAGCGTGATGGCCATCACCGCCGCCGAAGCCTGGACGATGCAGGTGAGCAACGCTCCCACGACCACGAAGATAAGGATGGACCAGAAGCCGTAGCCCGACAGGGTGGCAAGAGCCGCCAAGGCATCGGGATACTGCTCCAGGTTGGGCATAGCCTGCTGCAGAAAGCCCATGCCCACCAGCAGCAGGGCCAGACCAATCACAAACTCGCCTATGGATTTCAGCCGGTCGCGCTTGGAGAACAGGAACGCCAGGGCAATGGCGCCGAAAAGCATCGGCAGGCTGAACGCGCCGCCGCTCTCGCCCAGACCCAGCAGTGTGATAAGCCATGCCGTCACCGTGGTGCCGATATTGGCTCCCATAATCACTGCCACGGCTCCGCTCAGCGTCAGCAGACCCGCATTCACAAACGACACCACCATCACCGTCGTGGCCGACGACGACTGGATCAGAGTTGTCACTGCCGCGCCCGTCACAATGCCCCTCGCAGTGCTGCCCGTCATTTTGCCCATTGCCAGGCGCAATTTGTTGCCGGCAAACTTCTGCAAACCCTCGCTCATCAGCTTCATGCCGAAAAGGAACACAGCCACTGCACCGGCAAAGTTGATGACAATAATCAGAATGTCAGTAAATCCCATGTTATTTTTTGTTTGATAGATTCATTTTTTCAAGATGCAAAGATACCACACTGCCGCCACCCGTGGGTTGCGTTTCGGTTAAAAAAATGTTACGTTATTGTTGCGTGAAGAAGGGCGTCCAGTGAACGCCCTTCGATAGCGAAGCGGAGAAAGCAATGCCCCGCCATTGCTGGCCTGTCAAGGCCTCCTCAAAAGTCCCTTACTTTTGAGGTGTGCAAAAAAATTAGTAATTTTGCATCTGAAAACAGAAATACACAAGATTATGCAAGACAAAGTAAAATCACCAAAAATAAGGATTGTCCGCATGTGCACAACAGTGTAATTTTGCACTTGAAAACAGAAATACACAAGATTATGCAAGACAAAGAAAATCATATTCATATTCATCACGGCCACGCCCATCACCATCACCATCACGGCACGGCCGAAGTGCAGCAAATGGGCACCACATATCTTGTGGCCATAGTCATCAACCTGCTCTTTGTAGCCGCCGAGGCTGTGGCGGGGTTTACCGGCAATTCCATGGGGTTGCTTTCCGACGCGGGCCACAACCTCAGCGATGTATTTTGCCTCTTGCTGGCCCTGGTGGCGTTCAGGCTGTCGAAGACCCATGCCACCAAGCGTTTCACCTACGGCTACCGCAAGAGCTCGATACTCATATCGCTGCTCAACGCCATTATCCTGCTTGTGGCTGTGGGTGGCATAGTGGTGGAGAGTGTCCACAAATTCTCACATCCTGTGCCGGTCAATGGTCTGCTCGTCACGTGGACGGCGGCGGCAGCAATCGTTGTCAACGGCTTCACGGCCTGGATGCTCTCGCGCAAACAGCACGACATCAACGCCCGCGGGGCTTTCCTCCACATGCTGGCCGACACGCTGGTCTCTGTGGGTGTAGTGGTTTCGGGCATAGTCATCACCCATACCGGGTGGACGATTATCGACCCCGTCATCGGCCTTGTTGTCGCTGCGGTAATACTGGTGTCCACCTGGCAGTTGCTCTCCGAAAGCCTGCGCATGAGTGTCGATGCAGTGCCCGAGGGGATAGACCCCGATGCTGTGGCGGACATGATGCAGGACGTTGAGGGCGTCGAGGGGGTGCATCACATGCACATCTGGTCTATCAGCACCACCGAGACGGCGCTTACTGCCCATGTAGTGATTGCCGACAGCAGCCGCATGGACGACATCACCTACAGGCTGAAAGAGGTGCTCCGCACCGAAGGCATTGCCCACAGCACAATAGAGCTGGAGACCCCCGCCTCGCACTGCCACAGCCATACCTGCTGACCTGCGTGCCAAAGGCACGCTATCGTAAGTTTTGGGATGTCTGCCCTTACCCCAAATCGGTCATTAGGCCGACTTTTATATCCTTTCTCGTTTTTTCAGGTCTGTTTATGCCATATCAGCATTTCTTTCGGCATCTTGTCCACATCCCTGTCTCGCCGTAGCCCGCTACGTCTTCGCCAGCGATGTGGCCAATCTGCTCGAAACAAATACTAATCTGGC
>JAEEGI010001568.1_pt1 | contig 56827 bp, 42 predicted proteins | sample 8958751 | NCBI WGS metagenome assembly JAEEGI01 (sample SAMN16246545, study PRJNA631951) | gut metagenome | biome: gut microbiome; feature: rumen; material: KS-attached | host: Bos | place: Iran: Karaj | collected 2018-10
TACGTATTAGAGGAATTGCATTTTGCCATTGCCGACATTGCCAAAGGCAAAAAATATAGCGACATATGTGTCTCTGAAATAATACTTTTAGGCGAGTAAGCGAATTTTTTTTCGAAAGGCGTGTAAGATTTGGCACCCTTTTGCGACTACAAGGCATGAACAGTGAAACAAAACAATTCGAATCCGACTATCTTCCTTTGCAGCCCGCCATGCAGCGCATGGCCGAGAGTCTTCTCCACGACGAGCAGGAAGCGGCCGACGTGGTGCAGGATTGTTTTGTCACCCTCTGGAACGACCGACGCAAGCTACGCCAAGTGGCCAACCGCGAGGCGTGGTGCATCATGCTGGTAAAACGGCGTTGCATCGATGTGTTGCGCCGACGCCACCCCACTGTCGATATCGATTCGGTGATGAATCTGGCCGACGAACCGGTTGAGGACGACCACCGTCTGGTTTTGGCTCTCCGTTTTATAGACCGTCTGCCCGAGAGGCAGGCGCAGGCTGTACGTCTGCGCCATTTCGACGATGCCGACACCCAAATGATTGCCCAGAAAATGAATATCAGTGAAGGGAATGTATATACCATTCTCTCGCGCGCATATAGTTCACTTAAACAAATGATATTGAGTTATGAAAAAGAATAACGATACCCCCACGCTCGAACAGCTTCTCGCCTCGGTGGAACATGCGGGACGTGACGCCCGCCGCCAGCAGCAGCTGTCGGAGATGATAGAGCGGATGGCCGCCGAGGAGGCCTCGAAACGCCATCGCAGTGTTCGCCTCTGGGCAGTGCGCTTTGCCGTCGCAGCCGCGGTCACGCTAGTTGTGGTAACCTCGGTATGGATATTGACCAATCCTTCGCCTTTGGTAGGGGTGCAGGTGGCACAGGCTCCAGTTGTCCGTAAAACAAAGTTGCCGATGCCTACGATGGAGCCTTTGCGGCAGGCGGTAAAAGCTCCTGACAAGCCGTTGAATGTTCCCGTTAGCAAGCCCCAGGCACCGGTTGCCATGCCCGTGGTAGAAGAACAACCTATTGTGGCAGAGGCGCCAGCGGTGGAGCCAGCGCCAGTTTTCCCCGTCATGGAGGAGGCCATAGCCGAAGCAGTCGTGCAGGAAGAACCCATGCCGACTGTTGAGGAGGAAGAGCCGGTCGTCACCAGCATGGAGCCTGCGGTCATGGCACAATCCTCACCCACGCCGAAGCCTAAGCAGGAGCGCCGAGGTTTCTTCAGCCTGTTCCGTGCCGAACCCAGCCTGATGGACGGCACCATGTTAGCCTTTAATATCTTATAACCCTCAAATAATCACATAGCATGAAACGCATTGCAATCATTCTCATCCTCCTTGGTTTGACATTCTGCGGGCAAGCCCAACAGAGCGACACCCTTCCCGACACCTGCCAGTCGCGCCAGGCAGATGTCTCCCTGACCCTTGGCATCTCGGCCGGAGCCTCGTTGCACTTTGGCAACAGACTCTCGCCATACTACAGCAAATACGGCTTCTCGCTGCAGCTTCCGCTCTTGGTGCGCTGGGACATGTCTCCCCACTGGCAGCTCGGGACAGGCCTGCGCTACGATTTCACCTGGAATCCGCTCTACTACAACGTTGCGTTTTCCGGCACTTGGGATGACGGTGACGCCCGTGGGCTGCAGTTTATGCAAACACCCACCACCACCACCCAGAAGGCATTCACCTACATTAGCCATCTGGGTATCCCCCTCGAGTTGAAGTGGTATCCCATGGCGCAGAACAAAAAGGCACTGAGCCTCTCGCTCGACCTCTTCGCCGGATATGCGGTGACGCGCTACATTGTCATCAGCAACAATCCATCGCCGAGCATCCACGATAAAAATGCCAGTCACGACATCCTCCACTCTACCGCCATCCAGCCTTGGAAAGTCGAGGTAGGGTTTACCCTCTCCACCGACCTCATCGGCTTGACTCACGGGGTGCGCCTCTTCACCAACCTGCTGCCCACCTACAAGGACCCCACCACGGGCGAAAAGATTTACACCTCGGGCATCACCCTATTCCTATAAGAATATAAATCACCTCGGAGAGGTGTGGCTATTAATAACACCGTACAAGCCGTAGGCACAGTGCGGTGACTTTAAAAAACAAGTGCGTCCCGAAGGGACGCGACAATGAAAAAAAAGATTCCACTATAACAAAACAAGTAACTAATAATCAAAAACAATACCACAATGAAAAAACAATCTACCCACAGAAACCTGTCCACATGCTTTGCCCTGCTTTTCTTTGCGGCTATGACCTTCGTGGGTGCGACCACCGCCCACGCACAGGACACTGTCAATCCCCTCATCTCCACCACAGGACCCAATGTGCTTGGCTCCGGCCACATTCAGTGGAACACCGCCCTGAAGTGGGACCATTTTAAGACCGTCTTCAAAGAAGACATCTATGGAGCCAACACCGACCTCCGCTTTGGCATAGGCAGTCGGGCAGAGCTCACGCTGGGCGTTAAGGCATACCATGACGACTACAATTCTTATCCGGGTAATTCTTATGTTTACAATTCCTATCAGGATAATATCATCGGCACTGTAATAGACGACAGGTATCTCTTCGACAACAATACAGGCATCGCACCCTCGGTGGGTGCCCGGCTGCTGCTCTACGAAGGCAAGGCCTGGCTACCAAAAGTGACTTTCTACACCTCCGTGGCGCTGGCCACTATTACCGGTCGCCAATGGACTGCCGACGAGACGCTTGTCCAGCCCACTATCGGGCTGAGTTTCCGCAATAACCTGGGTAAAGGCTGGATGCTGGACTACACCCTTGATTTCTCATGGAACAGGCATTTTCCGCGTCAAGACTATTACCCGGCAAGCCTTTCTGTCTTTGCCCGCTGGTTAGCCACCGACCGTTTGCTGCTCAGCGCCGGCTTCAGCACACCTGGCTGGGCGGAAATCTTCAAGGGAGTCTTTGAATTGCGCTATCTTGCCACACCCAATCTGCAGCTGACGTTGCAGGGCGGTTTGTCGGGCGGCTCCGGGATGGGATTCGATAGGTCTACATTCGAGACAAATCTCCTTGCAGGCGTCAGCTGGATGCTGAAATAGCCACTGCCTCATTGCCGAAATATTTTAATATATCTGTAACTCCGTTTTTAACATATATCATTCAACCAAGAGGGGTCGTCAAAGGGGTCTAATCACCGAGGTTCCTTCGACGACCCTTCAACGACTCTTCAGGTAGTCCGTTGCCTGACGCTGGACAGATGTTTTTGAGGTGTGGAAGTGGAACCGTTTTTAACAAAAAAAGCTTTTTTAGTCGGTAATTGGGATTTTATTTGTATCTTTGCAGATTATTTGCAACGAATTCATCATTGCATCAGTTTAACACATAGTTTAATCAATAAAAAAGTCATGAAAAAAACAAGATTCGTTATTTTGGCTGTTTTGTTTGCTTTTGCCTGCAACAGCGCGAATGCCCAGTTCCTTAATCTTGCCAACAACAACCAGCGTGTTACTTTTGGTTTCCAGCTTGGCGAGGCTGGTTTGCAAACCGACTATCAAGACTTTGGCTGGGGTCTCAGCGCGTCGATATGTGGTGTGTATATTGATTTCCTTCTTTCCCCGCCGCAGCATAAGAACGACCATCATGTCAACAACACCCTTTGGCAGGACGATGAGGCTTTCACCATCAATGTAGGCTACCAGATTCCCATTCTCCCTTGGTTGCGCATAGCTCCTATTATTGGTTATTGCCAAACAAACTACGGTATCACCGATATGAGCACTGTGAACATCCATGTCAATGAGGGCTCACATCGCGGTAGCATCTATCACGACTACTATCCGCAGAAACGTTTCCATGAGTTCAACTATGGTGGCGGTCTCTTCCTCCAGCCTTTCAAGTATGTCGAGATATATGGTGTGTACACCGTGCGTTCTGTTTATGGTGGTATCAGTCTGAATCTGACAGCTCTGGCTGACAAAAAGTAGACAGAATATCAGCCGGAATACCTTTTGACAACCTCCAATAATTACATTGCTATGCAATGAGAATTCATGGTAATGCTCTTTTTAAAACATGAATTATCATTAATTGTCATGAATTTATAGTCATTACACGGTAATTCATGTTAAAATATCCAGTAATAATTATCATGAATGCCCCTTTCGGGGGGCAATATTTAGAGATTACCTGCTTCAGCCCCGCCGTCCCAGCGGGGCTTTTTATTATCCGCAAGACTTTCCCTTTTTGGTGTATCTCATTTTTTGTCAATTCGAAAAAAAGTTGTATCTTTGCAACGTCAAACACCCCGAAGCCCGCAAGGGTAAGGGGTGGGCGACAAAAAAACGATGGATATGCAACAGGAAGAAGTAGTCGAACGTATTAAGGCATTTGCCCAGCGAGTGCTGCCGGAAGGCAGTTCGCTGTGGTTGTATGGCTCACGGGCACGGGGTGACGCACATCCCGATAGCGACTACGACCTTCTTCTTCTGCTTAACACAGAGCGTATTACCGACGAGGATTATGAACATTATGTTTACGACCTGTTCTTAGAAGGGTTGGACTGGGGGGCTGAAATAAACACCCATGCCTATCCCCGCCACCGATGGGAGTCGTGGTCATTCTCCCCTTTTTACAAAAATGTAGAACGAGACAAAATAGTTTTGAAATGAGTTTATCCGACGAAGAACGCGACATTGTTGTACGCATAGAAATTGAGAAAGCTCGCCGAGCTTACGAAGAGGCTTTGGTACTGCTGGAGAAAGAGTTCTGGAGTGGTGCTGCAGGCCGACTTTATTATGCAATCTTTCATGCCGTGAGTGGACTGCTGATTTCTGACAAGCATCAAGTCAATAGCCATAAAGGCTCGCACATCCTTTTCTCCAATTACTATATCAAGACAGGTGCGCTGCCTAATTCTTTCGGAACGTTATATTCTCAATTGGAGTCGATGCGTGAGGAAAGTGAGTATAATTGTACCTATGATGTGGATCCGGATGACCTAAAACAGCGGATTGCACCAGCCAAACAGATGATTGATACCATCGAACAACTAATCAAGTCGTCTCAGCGGTAGACCAACTGTTTTCCGTATTACCACAATTAGAGCAATGAATTGAGCGCGAAGCAGCCAAATGCCTCCTGCAATAATTCATACGTTTAGCATTATTTTTTTGCCAATTCAAATAATCTTTGTAATTTTGCAAACGAATTGTAGTAAAAAAATGAACGGGCAGATATACGAACAAATAAGTGAATACTTTGCCACCCAGCCAGTGCTGAAGGCGTGGGTATTTGGCTCTTTTGCCCGTGGCGAGGAGCGTGAAGATAGCGACATCGACTTGATTGTGCGGTTTGACCGTGAGAATGCGAAAGTAGGGCTATTCAAGTATGCTGCCATTGTTCTCGACTTAGAGAAATTGCTCAACCGTCAAGTAGATTTGGTAGAAGAGGGCGCCCTGCTACCTTTTGCCGAACGCACTGCCAACAAAGATAAGAAACTGATATATGAGAGTTGCCTTACACGTCATTCTGTATAACAGTCCGTGTACGATTCGTGGTAATCTATGTTTTTTCAGAGGAAAAATGCAATAATCGTCCCGTTGAGAAGGATAATGCCTTGTGCGGACTCCTTGTATTCAACGAGGCGAATAGTGGAAATATCTTGATTGCCTTTGCCCCCAATACAGGCAAAGGCAAACTTTTTTGTATAGTTTGGAAAAAAGTTGTAATTTTGCACCGTCAAACACTCCGAAGCCCGCAAGGGTCAGGGGTGGGCGACAGGACATATAAGAAAGACGTTGTAACGGCGTTTTATCTGCGGCTGATAGGAATCTCGCAAGTCCATCTTTAGCTTCGCAATAACGCAATGTTCTACGTCCATGGTTGTATGTAGTCTATATGCTATATACGTTACGCGTGGGCTTCGGCATTGCTTATTCTAGGCTAAAGGGCAATGCGAGAGCCTCTATCAGCGGGATAAGCAAAGTAGCAGATTCCCGCGCTTTTTTATATGTTGTTTTGCAAGGAAACGAATGATTAATCCAAAACATAAACAACATGAAGAAACAAAAATTACTCTTTTATGCCATCCTACTAATGGCAATGGCACTGCCGCAAAACGTCTTTGCCTATGATTTCTCCGCTGTCCTACCCTCTGGAGATACTCTGTACTACAACTTCATCAGCAGTGATGGTGTGCAAGTAACCTTTCCAGGAGCTAACAATTGGAATGGATTCACCACACCTACGGGTGCTTTGACAATCCCGTCCACAGTCTTCTATGGCGGAAACACCTACAACGTCATCTCCATCGGTAACTATGCCTTTAAGGGCTGCACCAGACTGACATCCGTCACCATCCCCAACAGCGTCACCTCCATCGGTGACGAAGCCTTTACTTTCTGTATCAGGATTACCTCTGTCACCATCCCTAACAGCGTCACCACCATCGGTCAACTTGCCTTTTCGACCTGTAATTGCCTTCCCTCCGTCACCATCCCCAACTCCGTCATTTCCATCGGCAACTCTGCCTTCAATGTGGTGAGACATATTGAATATCATGGTTCTGCCACAGGGAGTCCATGGGGGGCATTTTATATGAATTGTGTAACGGATGGAGACTTTATTTTTTCCGATAGCAACAGAACGAATTTGTTGGTATATATCGGTTCTGGGGGAAGCGTCTCTATTCCATCTACCGTCACCTCCATCGGTTACAGAGCCTTCTATAGCTGCTCTGGACTAACTTCTATTGCAATTCCAAACAGCGTCACCTCCATTGGTAGTCAAGCCTTCCATAGCAGCACTGGCCTTACCTCCGTCACCATCCCCAACAGCGTCACGTCCATCGGATACTCCGCCTTCAAATATGTAAAACATATTGAATATCATGGTTCTGCTACAGGAAGTCCATGGGATGCAATATCGATGAATGGAGTGGTGGATGGCGACTTCGTTTTTTCGGATAGCACAGGAACAAATCTGCTGGCATACATTGGCTCAGGTGGAGCCGTCTCCATCCCCAACAGCGTCACGTCCATCGGCAACTCTGCTTTCTATTACTGCATTGGCCTAACCTCTGTCACCATCCCTAATAGCGTCACCTCCATCGGCGCCGGTGCTTTCAATTACTGCTCGGGACTAACAACTGTAAACTATAATGCCATCAATTGCACATCAATGGGAGGCATAAACTATCCAGTTTTCTATGACTGTGGAAATCTATCCACTGTGATTATTGGAAATAGCGTGACCAACATACCAGCCTATACATTCTGTAGCAGTAGCAGCTTGACTTCTATCTCCATCGGTAGCGACGTCACTTTTATTGACTACGCTGCTTTTGCAGACTGTAATAATTTAGCTTCCGTTACGGTACAAAATGATAATCCGCCAACATTAGAATCCTATGCATTTTACAATGTTCCTAATACCTGTTCGCTAATTGTTCCTTGCCAATTGGATTCCCTATACCGTGCCAGTAATTGGGGAACTTGGTTCTCCAACATTGTTGCAGATTGTTCCGAACCAAACAGCACCTACTATGACTTCTGGTCTGTCGCCCCGTCTGGTGACACGCTCTATTACATCATTCTTGACTCCAATAGCGTGACGGTAGTGCACCCCTTCGCCTCCGACACTACAGAACAGGCTTGGTGGGACGGTGCGGTGCAGCCAACAGGCACGCTGACAATCCCTGCCACTGTGACGCACAACGACACCACCTACACCATGGTGCGCATCAGCGAACATGCCTTCTATAACTGTAGCACCCTCACCTCCGTCACCATCCCAAGCACGGTGGACTCCATCGGCGAATGGGCCTTTGCATACAACACCAACTTGACAACCGTATCTATGGGTAGTGCCGTCACCACCATAGGCTATGGTGCTTTCTATGGGTGTTCAAGCCTCAACAACCTAGTGATACCCGACTCGCTCATCACCATCGGCAGCCATGCTTTTTCTGGCTGCAATGTGACATCTTTGACCATCCCCAACACGGTGACATCGATAGGCAGCTACGCCTTTTCGGACTGGAGTGGCCTGACCACGATAACCATCCCACGTTCGATGACCTATATTGGCGACTGGGCATTTGCTGGGTGCGATAGCCTAACCACGGTAATTTTTAATGCCGACAGCTGCACCTATATGGGCAGCTCAGCAGCTCCAGTGTTTGACAACGACGCTCAGTTCAACACCCTGCGTATTGGAAACACGGTTAGATACATCCCCTCCAACGCTTTCTATGGTTGTAGCGGCATCCATACGGTGAACATCCCTACCTCTGTATCGACAATTGGGGACAGTGCATTTGCCAATTGTAGTGGCTTGGTGAGCATCACCTCCAAACGTACCGTGGCACCTACGGCGGGAGCCAATACCTTCAATGGGGTGACCGACACTATCCCCATCTATATTCCTTGCGGCAGCACGGCCTCGTATGCCTCCGCTTGGCCTCATTTCACAAACTTTGTGGAAGAGATGGATGCCCATGTGTGGGTAAGGTCGGCTGACGTTACTATGGGTACGGCAAGGGTGTCGGTTCAGCCCACCTGCGACACACCATACGCCACCATCGTGGCCACCCCCAATGCCGGATATCTCTTTGCTTTATGGAGTGACGGTGACACACTCAATCCACGCACATTGATGATAGATAGGGACACAGCGTTGACTGCCTTTTTCGTGCCGATGCCTGATACTGTCATCAATTATGACACCATTATTGTGCGTGACACGCTGCTGATTCATGACACTACTGTCGTCAACAATTATATCCATGACACAACCATCGTCCATGACACTTCTTACGTTGACGTATTTATCCACGACACGACTATTGTCCACGACACCACCTATGTAGAAGTATTAGTCCATGACACCACTATTGTGAACAACTATATCCATGACACAGCATACGTGCATGATACGACGATAGTGAACAACTACATTCATGATACTACTTACATAAACAACTATATCTTCGACACCACTATTGTAAACAATTATATCCATGACACAACATACGTGCATGACACGACTATTGTGAACAACTACATCCACGACACCACCTATGTGGATAACTACATCTATGACACGGTACTAGTGGCGATGCCGATAGATTACTACACCCTCACACTCACTTCGGAACAACCCTCAATGGGCATCGTCGTCGGGTCGGGCACCTATAGCGACAGCACCGAGGTGGAGATTGCCGCTGTGGCTATATGCGGCTACCACTTCGTGCAGTGGAGCGACGGCAACACTGAAAGCCCACGCCATGTGACGATGACTGGAGACCTGGAGCTGGCAGCCTCATTTGCCAGTGATGAGGTGGGTATTACGGACGTGCCTTCTTCTAATGCCCATATCACGGTTCATGGCAATGTTATCACCGTGCAAGGGGCTGAAGGGCAGCGCGTGCGTATTTTCGATTCGGTGGGACGCTTGCTCAGCACCGATCAGAGCGTCTCAGAGACCCAGCATTTCCGCATGATGGCGGCGGGCGTTTATCTAGTTCAGGTGGGTGACGGCACCGCGCAACGGGTGGTGGTTGGCATTACGCGGTAAGATAAAGATCTCTGATAATCTACTCAGAAGCGTGCGTTGCCTTTTTTTAGGTTGCGTACGCTTCTTTCTTATAAGTCCCCGACGGGGACGGCAGAACACAGGCAGGGGTGTATACCCCTGTACAAATGATAATGATTAAACGGAACCCCGAGGGGGTGACACGCTATGCCTTGTTGGCGGTCTGTCGCCCCTTCGGGGCTTTATTTTGTCGCAATGATGAACGGGGGTTGCACCCCCGCCTGTAATCTGGCAGTCCTTCGGACTTTTGGATTGTCCGTATGTTATATGTTATGGCGGGTTTTCGATTTGCAACCCGGTATATTTACCACTCGTAGGGTTGTGGCGGGTCAGTGATTATTTATGAACTGTTTGCCCATTAAGTCCCCGAGGGGGACGGCAGAACACAGGCAGGGGTTTAACCCCCTGCACCAATGGTGATGATTAAACGGAACCCCGAGGGGGTGACACGCTATGCCTTGTTGGCGGTCTGTCGCCCCTTCGGGGCTTTTGTTTTGTTGTAATAATGAACGTGGGTTGCGCACCCGTCTGTAATCTGACAGTCCTTCGGACTTACCGACTGCTTGGATGATGTATGTTAAGGAGGGTTTGCGATTTGCAACCGGGTATATTTACCGCCCGCAGGGTGATGGTTCAGTGATTATTTATGAACTATTAGCCCAATAAGTCCCCGATGGGGACGGCAGAACACAGGCAGGGGTGTAAACTCCTGCACCAATGGTGATGATTAAACGGAACCCCGAAGGGGTGACACTCTATGCGTTGTTGTTGGTCTGTCGCCCCTTTGGGGCTTTTGTTTTGTTGTAATAATGAACGTGGGTTGCGCACCCGTCTGTAATCTGACAGTCCTTCGGACTTTCCGATTGTAGGTATGTTGTATGTTCGGGCGGGTTTGCAATTTGCAACTCGGTATATGTTGCACCATGAAAAATGGACACATGTTCATAAAAATGTAATCAGTGAACAGATTTTCGTTCATTTTTTTGTATTTAATACGTGATTATTCGTTCATTTTTTTGTATATTTGCATTGTGAAATATTATAAGAAAGATGTATAGAAGTGTTGTAAATCAACTGATTGAATGGAAAGAATCGGATGAGAGGAAGCCGCTTATTGTGCTTGGGGCTCGACAGGTCGGTAAAACATATAGTCTGCTTGACTTCGGGAAACAGCACTACAAGTATGTCGCATATATCAACTGTGATGAAAACGAGCAGGCAAAGAATCTCTTTGTGCAGGACTACAACATGGAGAGGGTTCTTTTTGCCATTGCCGCCATTGCGGGTGTGCCAGTCGTGCCCGGTGATACGCTAATCATTCTGGACGAAATACAAGAATTACAAAAGGGTTTGGCTTCGTTGAAATATTTTTGTGAGAATGCCCCTGAATATCATGTATGTGTTGCAGGCTCGTTGCTCGGCATCACGCTGCGGCACGGTGAGTCGTTTCCTGTTGGGAAGGTCGATATGATAAGGATGTTCCCCATGTCGTTCTCTGAATTCCTCATTGCACGAGGGAGGAATTTGATGGCAGAGCAATTGCAGAAAAAAAACTGGTACATGTTGACAGGTCTGCACCTGACACTCGTTCAAATGCTACGTGAGTACTATTTGGTCGGAGGAATGCCGGAAGTTGTAAAGACATATTTGAAAAAAAATGACCCAAATTCGGTAAGAAAAGTCCAAAATAAGATTCTGATTGCGTACCGTAATGACATTGCCAAACATACCACAGATGAAGAGTCGAAACGTATAGGAATAGTGTGGCGTTCTATGCCATCACAGTTGTCAAAGGAAAACAAGAAGTTTATCTATGGAGTTGCCAAGAAAGGTGGCCGGGCAAAGGAATTTGAGGTGGCAATACAATGGCTCATAGATGCGGGGCTCGTTATTAGAGTGGGTCGAGCGAGCAGTCCAACGATGCCATTGAAGGTGTATGAGGATTTATCAGCCTTCAAACTATATCTACTGGATGTAGGCCTGCTCGGAGCAATGGCAGAAGTTGACCCGGCCACCCTGATTCTTCCTAACGATATGAAAGAAGGTAAGGGCATGTTCACGGAAAATTTTGTCTGTACTCATCTGGCAGCGAGTATTGAGCAGTCCATTTTTTATTATAGCAAGGATAATAGTCCAATGGAGATTGATTTCATGATACAGCATGGAACTAATATAGTCCCTATAGAAGTAAAGTCAGAAGAAAATCTAAAATCAAAATCGTTGAGTGTGTTCCTCCAACAACATGAGAATATGCGCGGTGTCCGCTTCTCGATGAGTCCGTACCGAGAGCAGGAGAGAATGACTAATGTACCCCTTTATGGGGCAGGAGTGTACTTTGCAAATGACTAACGGGGTTGGAGGTGCTGGTGTTGTTGTGTCGGGGAGTTCGGTTGTTCCTATCCAGACATGGTGACGGAAGACTATTATGGTTCAATATTGAAATCCACAAAAGTTGCTACATTAGTGGAATGAAATCCACAAAAGAATATGTTGGCTTACAGGTCTTTTAGGGAGAGGAGTCCCAGTTTGATTTCCATATTGGAGAGCTCTTTACAATTGGCGAGGAGTGCTTCAACCTTGGATTTGAGTGCGGCTTCACTGTATCGGCGTGGGTCTTTCTTTATTTCGTAGATTTCCGCCACGCAGTCAATCTCATTGACCGCAATAAGGTCGATCTCGTTCTCTCCTTTGCGGTCCCAGAACTTGCCGATGCGGGTGTAGCGTTCAGTCTCGCGCAGTTTACGCTCAAAGTAACGCTCTAATGCAAAGCCTGAGAATTGGTCGTAGTCGCGTTCAATAATGCGTGCCAGTTGTGCAAGCGCTCCATTCTCGATGTAGGCTTGGTATTTATAAAAGAAACGGAACCAGAGAGTCAGGAAGTTATCGCTAAGGGCGTATCGTACTTTTTTAGAATTATCTTGTGCAAAGATGGGTAGTCGTTTTTCTATAAGACCATAGTACTTTTCGAGACGTGCAAGATAACTGCCAATGTTGTCTGTTCGGAGTTGGTTTTCTATTTCACCACGGGTAAGCATGCCGCCTGCTATGCTGGAGAGGATGGAAAAGTGCACCACATAGTCGGTGCCGAATTCCTCGATAAGGATATTCTTGCCTTCGTTGATGAAAGGGGAGTTGGTTTCGGTGAGATAAGACAGCATTTGTCGTCGTGTAGTATGCTTACCGTTCATCATTAGACTTACATACCATGCTACGCCTCCAGTGGTGGCAAAGAGTGCCAAGAGGTCTTCGGGTTTATAATTGGGGTTGTTGTCAGCAAGAATCTCTTTCAACACGTCGGTGGAGAATGGTTGTAGCGTAATGCATTGGTCAGCGCGACCGAAGAGTGGTTCTTCTGCATCCTCAAAGATGCGCTTCATCAAAGAGAATACAGAACCGCTGATGATAAGATTCATGTGGCAGTTGCGTTTGTGGGTGTCCCATTCGCGTTGCACCTCGCTGAATATTGCGGGATTGACTTTCTGAAAGTCTTGGAACTCATCAATAATCAGAGTGAAGGGATGTTGTTCGGAGTAGTTCAGTAGGTAGCGGAACAGGTCGGCAAAGCTATTGGGGAATCCTATGGGGATGCCAAGCTTCTCTTCTGCTTCATGGACAAAGTCTTGACATAGTAAAGACTCGGTTTTCCGGGCTACAAAGAAATAGAGCATAGTGCTGTCGCTGCAATGCTGAACCAATTCTGTTTTGCCTATACGCCGTCGTCCCATGACAACAGTCATTCTTCCTTCAATACGGCTCTGTGCCATAGTGCGGTTCAGTTGGTCTAATTCCTTATCTCGGTCGTAAAATTTCATGACTGTTTTTGATTGATTATAGTATTTTAAAATATCGTATTTTAAAATACTATTTTTGTAAATAATTATTGTTTAATAATATATCTCTAATTTATGTGTTGTAATATGGATACAAATATAGTATTTTTTTTTGAAAGAGTTCTTTTTATACAAAAAAATCAAGCGAAACCTTTTGGTCTCGCTTGGATTGTAGGGTGCTGTGTGTGGCGAGCATTATTGCCGCAGGAGGCTGTCCACGGGCCAGTTCTGATACCAGAGCTCGCAGGCGCCGTTGGGGTTCTCTTCGAGGAACACGCCCACGCTGCCGTTTTTCAGCAGGGTCATGGAGGAGTAGACCGAGGGACCGTCGAAGAGCAGCACGGGGTCTTGCCAAGTGTCGCCTTCGTCGTAGCTGACGAAGATGCTCACGTCGCGGCGTTCCATCGAGTTGGGTATGCTGTGCAAGAGAATGTTGCGGCTGTCGCCACGGTCGGTGGCTGCCAGTCGGAGGATGTCGCCGTTGCAGGCGTTGGTTTTCATGCTCTCCCATCGTCCTTGGTTGCCCCAAGTCTTACCGCCGTCAGCGGAGTGGTTGTAGCCACGAGCCCCGCTCTGGCGGACGCTGATAAGCACCCGTCCGTCGGTGAGTTCCATTAGTTTGGCTTCGTCTCCACCACTGTAGGCGCGGTCGGAGACCTGCCAAGAGTGGCCGTTGTCGTCGCTATAGACTATGAAATTGTCGAGAGTATTGTTGGCTTTGCGGCACATGGCGGCAGCGAACAGAATACGGCCAGCGTGTTCTCCACGAGTAAGGCGCAGGCCGTTGCCTGAGCCAAAGAAGGAGGCACGGTAGTTGTGGCAGACAGTATTGGTGGCATGGCTTCCCCAAAGCTGTGCGGTGATGTTCTCGGGTGTAGACCAAGTCTGCCCACCGTCGGTGCTGCGGCACACGTAGCTGCTGATGGGGTCGGACTCGGACGAGGCGAAGAGGCCGTTCCCGCCTACAAACACACATACCACGTCGCCGTTTTCGCACACCACCAAGGCGGCATCGCCGAAGCCGTGCTTGCGGCCTGTCCCCTCGGCAATGGTGACGGGCTCGCTCCATGTGCGGCCGTTGTCGGTGCTACGGCGTGACACAATGTCAATGTCCTCGGGCAGGTCTGACTCGTTGTATTTTCGGCGGTCGCAGGTGATGAGCAGTGTGCCGTCGGGCAGGCAGCAGATGGCCGGAATGCGCCAGTTTGTGCTGCCGTAGTCGCCGGGACGGAACAGGCATTGCTCGTAATACGTTATGGGTTCCACCACGGGCGGGTCGTCGGGGGTGGCGGGTGTCGGCTTCGTGCATCCCAACATCGTCAGGGGTGTCAAAAGCAAGAACAGGATGTACTTCATGATTTTGTAACAGGTTTAATGGAATGGGCGAATGGGTAAATGTGTGAACGTGTCAACTTGTCAATGAGCCAATTCGATTCAAAAATTGACACATTAACGAATTCCAAGTTCATTTACTCCTCCTCTTCGGGGCGGAAGCGGATGACATCGATAAGGCGTACGCCGTCCAGCCATACGGCAATGCAGCCCACCACGCCTTCGCTATCTCCCCAGTCCTCGATAGGCTGGAGGGTAATGTCGTTCACTATCTCGAAATATTCGGGCTCGAAACGGAGGCTCTCGTCCAAGCCGTTCACCTCATGGAATGAGCTGAGGGTGTCCATCACCCACAGCTTCACGCTCTCTACGTCCTCAAACTCCGACATCTCCACGGCCTGCACCAATGTGGCATAGATGTTGGGGGCCACCTCGCGGGCCTCTTTGCTGAGGCGCATATTGCGGCTGCTCAAGGCTAAGCCGTCATCGGCGCGGACAATGGGACAGGGCATCAGCTCGATGGGGTATTGTATCTGTTCTAACAGATTGCGGATGATGGCAATTTGTTGAAAGTCCTTCTCGCCGAAATAGGCGCGTGTAGGCTGAGCCAGGTCGAAGAGGCGGCGCACCACCACTGCCACACCGCTGAAGTGGCCGGGACGGCGCGGTCCCTCCATCACCTCCTCAAGGGGTCCAAAGTGATACACCGTGTTTACGGGTTCGGGATACATCTCCTCAACTGTTGGAACAAAGGCAATGTCTGCTCCTGCCTCTGCCAGCAGTTTGCAGTCTTGTTCTACCGTGCGGGGATATTTGGCCAAGTCCTCCTTGTTGTTGAATTGTATAGGGTTGACGAATACACTCACCACCACCACATCATTTTCGGCGCGGGCGCGGCGCACAAGCGAAAGGTGGCCTTCGTGGAGTGCTCCCATGGTGGGAACCAGTCCTATGCTTTTATGCTCTTGTTTGGCTTGATTGATGGCTGCGGTCAGGTCAGCCACAGTAGTTATAGTATTCATGATTGCAATTATTTATTGTCGTCTGTTATTTCTTCGTAAGGGGTGAACCCGTCCTCGTTGGTATCGGTGTGGTCATTGTGCTGCAATGAGTCGGATGGCTGGTATTTTGGGCGGCGTTCCAGACGGTTTGGTATTTCCAACAGATAGTTGATGACTGTGAGGAGCAAGCTGAAGAGCAAGGCGTTCCAAAAACCATTCACATGGAACGAGGGGACCAGACCTGCTGTCAACATAATGATAAAAGCATTGATGACCAGTAGAAAAAGTCCCATGCTCACTATGGTGAAGGGCAGTGTGAGCACGATAAGTATGGGTCGGATAAAATTGTTGAGCAATGCGATGACTGCTGCCGTCAGGATAGCAGCACCCACAGTGTCAACATGTACCCCAGGCAGTAGGTATGCGGTTAAGAGAGTGGCCAGTGCCATCACGACCACTTGAGCCACAAACCCTAAAGGACCGCTATAGAGGTTTCGATTGTCGCCTATTATTATTTTCATCTGTCAAAAGTATTGAAGCCTATAAATCTATCAGTAAACGGTCGCCTTCAGGAGTGCTTTTGCCGCGACGCATAATCTCTATCTCGCCACCGGCGCAATTAAGCACTGTGCTGGGTTCATCTTCGCCTATTCCACCGTCCACCACAAGATTGACCCGGTGGCCCCAGGTTTCGTGTATCAGCTCGGGGTCGGTTAGGTATTCCGTTTCTATCTCTTCATCCACTCGACGGACTGACGTGCCAATCAGTGGGCAACCTATGGCCTCTACCACGGCCTGCAAAATAGTGTTAGCAGGCACACGCACACCAATGGTCTTATTGGGGTTGAGATAGTTGCGTGGAACATTGCTGTTGGCATCCATGATGAATGTATAGGGACCGGGCAGGCAACTTCGTAACAGGCTGAACAGTTCCTTGTCCATAGGACGCACATATTCCGATGCCATGCTTAGCGAGCTGCACAGCATTGAGTATTTGGCTTTCTTCAGTGAAAAACCTTTCAATTGGGCAATGGTTTCCACGGAACGTTTAAACTCCATACTGCATGCAAAGGCATACAGTGTATCAGTAGGCAGCACCACTATGCCACCTTCCCGCAGCAGGTCTGCTACCCGCCGCACCTCCTTGGGATTAGGATTGTCTGTATAGATTTTTGTTATCATTTGAGCGTGCAAAATTACAAACTTTTTTGTATTTATACGGTTTTTATTTATACTAATTCTTCTTCTTTTGCGTTTTTGTATCAATATGAAGAGAATAATTGCATCCATTTTGATGATTTCCTCCTTGGTGGCGGGAGGCTCTGTTTTGGCTCAGAACATAAAGTTTAACGAGTATTTCGACGATGGAACCCTACGGATTAATTACCACCGAATAGGCAATCGTCAGTATGACACTGTGCAAGTTCAATCGCATGAGTGTATACCGAATTGGGCAGGCTCGCTCACGCAGCTTGTTGACCCTTTTGACAACGGTGCTTACCGCATTGTTGTCAAAGATCCTCATAGTGGCTGTGAGCTATACACCCGTGGCTACAATTCCCTCTTCCAAGAATACCGAGGCACCCCACAGGGTGCCGACAGCATAGCTGTGTTTCAGGAAGTGGTGCGTGTGCCTTGGCCTAAACGGCCAGTCAACATCTGTTTCCAGAAGCGTGGTTCGGATCAACTTATGTATACTCAGTTTAGCTATAGGTTTGATCCCGACTCGGCCATGACATTGCTCCGTCGGCAATCATGGTTGCGTTTGGAGACCACTCCCGTTCAATTGCAATATAAAGGCGATCCACACAAGAAGGTAGATGTAGTTATAGTGCCTGAGGGCTATGGACCTGCCGACAGTCTCAAGATGATTCGTGACATGCATTCATTCTGCAACTATCTGCTGGGTCAGGAACCTTTCCGCAGCCGTGCAGACGACTTCAATGTATGGGGTGTTCCCCTCATGGGCGAGGCATCTGGTATAACCGACCCGGGTAAGGGCATACAGGTCAACAGCCTTGTGGGTTCCAGCTACAACACCTTTGGAGCCGACCGCTATCTGATGACCATGCAACTCTTCAAACTTCATAATGCTATAGGCTCCACACCTTTCGACCATATAATTATTATGGCCAATAGCACTACCTATGGAGGTGGAGCCATATACAATTTTTACGCCATGAGTTCTCTCAACCAGATGGCATATGTTGTATTGCCACATGAGTTAGGGCACTCTATTGGAGGCCTTGCCGACGAGTATGTCGATGAAGATCTCAGCTATGGCGATATCCACCCCCTTGACCAGGAACCCATAGAACCCAATATCACCACGCTGGTTGACTTTGCCTCCAAATGGCAGTCCATGCTCCCTGTGGGCACACCAGTACCCACCCCTCCGGACAATAGTGTCCCCCGCGGAAAGAACGGCCCCTTAGGTGTCTACGAAGGAGCAGGCTATCACAGCAAAGGCATATACCGCCCAGCCATGCGTTGCATGATGCGTGACTATGCTCCATTCTGTCCAGTGTGTAGCCACAGTCTCAACCTGATATTCGACCTTTATGTCAAATAACTTTCCAGCCAGTGTTGTAAACAGTGTTAGATGCGAAGAAAAAAATAGTTCGAACAATAATATTCGGCACCGTTTTCCGTTAATATGACTATATGCTTAAAAGGGTATCTTATATCATACTGATCTCTGGAGTGTTGTTGTTGGCTATGATGACCTCGTGCAAAAAGGACGAAACCTATGCCACCGAACTTGCGCAGCTTGAGTTCTCGTGTGACACGATGGCTTTCGACACCGTGTTCACGCAGATGGGTACCACTACACGTCAGTTTAAAGTTTACAACCGTGGCAGTGAGGCTGTGGAGTTCGATGCTGTCACATTGGCTGGTAGTTACAACTCACGCTTTCGTCTCAATGTTGATGGCGACACTTCCATGGTGGCTCGAAACGTAACTGTTGCCGCAGGTGACAGCATTTTCGTCTTCGTGCGTGCCAACATTTGTCCAAATCTTGCCACTGAACCGTTCCTCATCGAGGATGCCATCCTGTTCCAGTCGGAGCATCATTGCCGTCGGTTCCCTCTTACTGCTTACGGAAGGAACGCTGTTTACCATGTGCCCACCGATACTATCCATTTTGCCGACGGCACTCCTGTCATCGACTCCACCTTCGGCAAACCCTACGCATACAGCGTGATTGACTGTGACCACTGGCGGCACGACCTACCACATGTCATTGTAGGCTACGCTGTAGTTGACTCACGGCAAAAACTGCAGTTGCGGGCTGGCGACGAGATATATTTCCATAATGATGCTGTACTATGGGTTTACGATAGTGCCACACTGCATGTTCAAGGTACTCCTGAAAAGCCTGTCCTTTTCACTTCCGTGCGTCAGGATGGACGTTACAAAACCCTTCCTGGCCAATGGGGCTATGTCTGGTTATCGATGGGGAGTAAAGACAATGTGATAGACCATGCACGGATAGAGAATGCCTATATAGGGTTAAGAATAGACAGTTGTGTCAACCACAATCCCACACTCACCATCTCTAACACCCAAGTGACCAACCATGTGGTGGCAGGACTCTTGGGACAGGGTGCCACCATTCTGGCTGACAATCTGCTTGTGGCTAACTGTGGTCAAGCTACTGTGGCCATGCGCTATGGTGGTGATTATCGCCTTAGCCACTGTACCCTTGCAGACTATTGGCGCATGGGTATCCGCACTTTCGGCAGCTTATTCATTACCAATGTTCTTGAATATGGTGGGGTGCGCTACCTTTGGCCTATGAATATTCAACTTTCCGACTGTATCGTCTATGGCAGCCGTGCCGAAGGCGAGATGTATGTAGACCTTGACGACCGTGTACCTGTCATGTTGACGATATCCCATAGTTTAGTGAGGGGAGGCGTATGGGATGAGGATCCCAAATTTGTCGATCCTATGGAAGGTGACTATCATCTTGCCGATGACTCGCCTGCCCAGGGAATCGGGTACCAGTATCCCGATTCCTCCGACCCACCGACCCAAGATGGGAGACTGAAAGCTGTCGTCATCAATCACATCCATGCGATATAAGATTGCCGGACGGTTATTAAACGGGTAATGTGTGGGAAATGATTATTAAACAGATATATAACAGAGAATAGAAAAACGGCTTAATGGTTTTGTGTTCGAAATGCCTGAAAAATCAATCATTAAACATTAAACCAAAAGACATATAAAAAGATAACATGTACGAATATATATCCGGAAAACTGACCAACCTTACACCAGCTTCTGCAGTTGTTGACTGCGGAGGCGTCGGTTACTTGCTTGAAATAACCCTCGGCACCTATAGTGCTTTGCAATCTCTTGACCATGTGCAGTTATGGGTGCATGAAGTAATACGCGAAGATGCCCACTTGCTGTATGGATTCTTCACCACCGCTGAGCGGAGCCTTTTCCGGTTGTTGCTTGGTGTCAGCGGAGTGGGAGCCGCTACCGCGCGCATCCTTCTCTCGTCGCTTTCGGTTTCTGAACTGACCCAGGCCATTGCCTCGGGCGATGCCAAGACTGTACAGCGCGTCAAAGGTATTGGAGCTAAAACAGCCCAACGCATAGTGCTGGAGCTACAAGACAAGGTGTCTGATTCGGATATTGGTCAGTTGCCTTCCTCGCCCTTTGTTCTGGCAGGGAAAGGTTCTGCCAATAAAGAAGAGGCATTGAGTGCACTTGTTATGCTTGGATTCCCAAAGGCCGTGGCAGAAAAGGCCGTCGCCCCATTGGATAGCAGTTTGACAGTAGAAGAAACAATAAAAGAAGCTTTGAAAAGAATTTAGAAAAAAAGGAAATAAATATACTTGAAACGCCACGATTGCCTATCATGCTACGGTTTCTCGTCTATTATTAATTTCACGAAAAACTTTTGCAAACTTGAGCATAAAAAACCATAAAAAAGCATTTCGCCTGTTCTCCCAACCATGTTCATCCCATGGGCGGCGGATGGTGGTTATTTTGTTGTTGGCTCTCTTAGCAGGCATGAGTGGTGGAGTGTATGCCCAGACTCCCGATGGAGGAAGGACTGTGGTGGTTGAATACGATGCTCAGAGCGGCTCATATGTCAAAGTGACCCGTGTGGGCGACATGGTCATAGAGAGGCAGTATATGACCTTTCAAGAGTATCAGGACTACCAGATGAATCAGTTGATGCGGCAATATTGGGATGAGCGGTCGGCTGTAACCGACACTGCAGTTGATGACGGTCTTCTGAGCCGTATACCCGGTTTCAGTGAAATTAGCAAGAAAGTCGACGGTCTACTTGCTGTGCCTAATATCAGCATCAATCCTTCGGGTAGTGCAGACCTTACTTTCCAGATTGTCAATAATTATCGTGACGATTACAACATCGATGCCAACCGGCGTAGCGTCACGACCTTCGACTTTGATGAGAACATCCAAGTAAACCTCAACGCCAAAATAGGCGACCTTTTCGACTTCGATGTCAACTGGAATACTCAGGCCACCTTCGATTTCGAGAACAAGATAAAGTTAAAATATGAAGGCAAAGAAGATGATATACTCCAGCTTTTCGAAGCCGCCAACATCTCATTCCCCCTTAATACAACCCTCATCCATGGCAGTCAAGAACTCTTTGGGGTGCACACCAAACTCAAGTTCGGCAAATTGACCGTTGACGCTGTCGTTTCGCAGAAAGAGACAAGCACCGAAAATATGCGTGTGCAGGGAGGCGCCTCGACTCAGGAATTCCAAATCCGAGCCGATGAATACGAAGAAAATCGACACTACTTCATCTCCCAGTACTTTTATGAGAACTACAACAAATCCATGTCCACACTTCCCACACCCAATACCAATATCAAGATAATCCGCATGGAGGTGTGGCGTACCAATGTAGGTGCTGCCGTAACCAACAACCGAAATATACTTGCCCTTACTGACTTGGGCGAAAACAATCCTTCCAACGGTCGGTTGATGGGTGGCCGCTCAGAACGCCCTACCAACCATAGCAACAACATCTTCGAAGTGCTCAACCGTGGCTCCATACGCAGTGTGGACAACATCACTTCCTATATGCAAGGGGCTGGATTCACCGCGGGGACTGACTACGAGAAAGTAGAAAGTGCCAGACTACTCAACAGCAATGAATACACGTACAATGCTCAGCTCGGATTCATCACCCTTAGCCAACCACTCAGTGCCGATCAAGTGCTGGCTGTGGCTTTCCAATATCAGGTAATCGGTGATACCACAGTCTATCAAGTCGGAGAACTTACCACTGATGGAGTAAACGACCCCAACACACTTGTGGTCAAGCTACTCAAAGGAACAGGTGTCAATACCCGAAGCCCCCTGTGGCGGCTCATGATGAAAAATGTATACTTCCTGCGCAGTACTCAGATAGGCCGCGAAAACTTCCGACTCAACATACTCTACGAAAGTCGCGAGGGAGGTGTAGGTATAGGCTACTTCACCTCTGGTCCCAAAGAGGGAATTCCCCTTATCGAACTCTTCGGGCTTGACCGCATGGATGCCTCGCAGAATTATTACTATGCCGATGGAGTCTTCGACTGGTTCGATAGCGCAGCTTTCAAAGGCGGCATAATCCAAGCCAGCACGGGTCGTATATTCTTCCCATATGTTGAACCCTTCGGGCGAGATTTACGTGAGCTAATAGGCGACGACGAGTTTTCGCAGGAATATTGCTTCGATTCGCTTTACACAATGACGCGCACTTTGGCGCAACAATATGCCGACAAGAACAAATTCTATATTGAAGGCTATTATTCATCGACCGTGAGCGGCGAAATATCGCTTGGCTACAGTGTCTCCCCTGGTTCCGTTACAGTGACTGCAGGCGGAGTGCCGTTGATAGAAAATGTCGACTACACCGTTGACTACACGATGGGAACCGTGCGTATCGTAAATGAAAGTATCCTCAGCAGCGGTACTCCCATCAGCGTAAGCAGCGAAAACAACTCCTTCAGCATGATGACCAAAACCATGGCGGGTGCCCATGTCAACTACGAGCTTCAGCCTGACTTCAATATCGGAGCCACTTTTATGAACCTCTATGAAAAACCACTCACACAGAAAAACAACTTCGGCGAAGAACCTACAAGTAACAGTATCTACGGGTTCGACCTCAACTACCGGCATGAAGCCCCCTTCATCACCAAAATCGTCGACATGCTGCCCGGAATTGACACCAAAGCCCCCTCCAACCTCACACTCACAGCCGAATTCGCCCAATTCCTCCCCGGCTTAGCCTCCACAGGCAGCAAAGAAGGAAGCGTAACCTATATCGACGACTTTGAAGGAGCGGAAAGCAGTATTGACCTCAAAGGAGTTATGTTCTGGCACTTAGCCTCCACCCCTCAAGACTACAAACTTTCGTTACCCCTGTTCCCTGAGTCGGCTCCGGCCACTGGACTGGCCTACGGCTTCAACCGAGCGCGGCTCTCCTGGTATCGAATCGACAACATATTCTACAGTTCAGACTGCCCCCGCAACATTGACGCCGACGATCGGTCGCGACCCTATGCACGCCGCATTTCTGAACAAGAAGTCTTCCCCAACAAACAACTCGCACAAGGTGAATTGACAAATATATACGAACTAAACCTTGCCTACTATCCATCGGAACGGGGTCCCTATAACTACGACGTTCAACCTACAGCCCTCAGTGCGGGACTTCAGGCCGATGGAATGCTGGCACAGCCACGCAGCCGTTGGGGCGGCATAATGCGCCAATTAGACTACACCGACTTCGAGACCCAAAACATCGAAACTATCGAATTCTGGCTCATGGATCCCTTCATCGAAAACCCCAGCCATACGGGAGGAAAACTCTACATAAATTTGGGCGACATTAGTGAAGACATACTCCGTGACGGCCGGAAAAGTTTCGAGAACGGACTACCTACAAGCCCCGATGTGACAGGCGTAGACACCACAATATGGGGACGAGTCCCCAACACCCAACCCATCGTCAACGCCTTCTCAGGTGACGAAGCCTCCCGCAAGTACCAAGACATCGGCTACGACGGACTCAGCAGCACCTATGGTTCCATCGACGAACAACTATTCTTTGCTCACTACATCGAACAGATTGCTCTGCTCCACGGCACAGACTCCCGAGCATATACACTTGCCTCCGCTGATCCCTCCGCTGACGACTTTCACTATTACCGCGGTTCCGACTACGACGAATCAGACGTTAAAATCAACGACCGATACAGATTCTATAATAATCCTGAAGGCAATTCCACGGTCGATGCTGACAACACAGAGAGTTATACTACCGCAGCCTCTATTTACCCCAATGTGGAGGATATCAATCGTGATAACACCCTCAGCGAAGGAGAAAACTACTACCAGTATCTCATAGAATTAGATCCTTCCAAAATGATTGTCGGACAAAACCACATCGTTGACATCCAAGAAGCTTCTAACGTTATGCTACCTAATGGCAGCACAACTACTTGCAAGTGGTATCAGTTTCGTATTCCCATACGCGAGTATGACCAGCTTGTCGGTAAACTCAATGGGTTCCAATCCATTCGCTTTATGCGTATGTTTTTGAACGATTTCGAAGAGCCTATCATACTTCGTTTTGCCACGCTTGAACTGGTTTATGCTACTTGGCGCAAATATACCGAGAATCTTCTGCAGCCAGGAGACTATCCTACAGGCACAGGTGCAGGGACCTCTTTTAGTATTGGTACTGTCAATATCGAAGAAAATGGTAGTCGTTATCCAGTGCCCTATGTGTTGCCTCCCGATATAGAACGAGAAGAATGGTATAGCACTTCATCTGTAGCCATCAAGTTGAACGAGCAGGCTCTTGCACTTGATATCAACGACCTTGCTTCTGGGGATGCTCGCGCCGTATATCGCAGTACACAGTATGACTTACGAAATTATGGCAAGTTGAAAATGTTTGTACATGCTGAAAAGAAAGAACTGTCCAGCCCGATGAACGACGATGACTTAGTGCTTTTTGTACGCTTGGGAAGTGACTATACGAATAACTATTATGAGTATGAGGTGCCTTTGAAGTTTACCGACTGGGGCGTGAGCCGTGATGATCCCTACGCTATATGGCCTCGTGAAAATAATGTGGAAATTGACCTTACTAAGATGGTTGACATCAAGACCAACCGTAATCGATTGATTCGTCATGGTGATTTGGCCTATAGTAGTCAGTTATTGTATAGTGAATATGTGGATGGAAGGAAGTACACTGTTTTGGGCGCTCCAAATTTGGGTAAAGTGAAGGTGATTATGATAGGTGTGCGTAATCCAAAGAAAGAGCATCTTGACGATGGTAACGATATGCTGCCCAAATCATGTATTGTATGGTTGAATGAGTTGCGTCTCACAGATTTCAATAACCGAGGTGGCTGGGCAGCTATGGCTTTAGCTCGGACTAATTTAGCTGACTTGGGCAATCTTTCACTATATGGTTCTTATCGCACGGCTGGGTTTGGAAATCTGGAAGAAAAGCCAACATCATTAGAACTTGTTAATACCCTCCAGTTGCAAAGCACCCTTGACATGGAACTTGGTAAATTCCTACCCGAAGAATGGGGAGTGCGCATTCCCTTCTATCTCGACTACAATAAACAGGTAGGAAGTCCTGAATACAACCCTCTTGACCCTGATGTGCGGTTGAGCGATGACTTGAAGACATATCCTGGCAAAGAAGAACGCGACAGTGTGCGGGCTATCGCTCAGGAGCGCCACACCACAACCAATATCACACTGACTAATATGCGCAAAGATCGTACAGGTAAGTCTGCCCTCAACCCTCATTTCTATGATATTGAGAATTTCACTTTCTCTTATGCTTACAGTCGTGAACGGTCGTCTGATGATGAATTGGATCACTACAACAAAGACCAGCATCGCGGAGGTTTTACCTATGCTTACACTCCCAAAGAACCAGGTCTTTTTGCGCCTTTTGCCAAATCTACCTCGAAGTTTGTAAATGGCAAAAATGGAAAATTTATCAAAGATTTCAACTTATATTACAAACCCAAGAATTTCTCGTTTAGCACTGAAGTGTATCGTGATTATGAAGAGACTTTATTGCGAAAGAAAGGTGCAGCGTTGGTAATCATGAAGCCGACATATTTTAAGCAATTTACTTGGAGGCGTGATTATGGCATGCAGTGGGATATTAGCCGCAGTTTCCATTTGCAATATAATGCGATTGCTAATGCGCGAATTGATGAACCCGTAGGGCGTGTAGATACGCGTGAAAGTCGTGATGCCATCCGAAACTCATTGGCACAAGGAGGCACTATGCAGAATTTTCAGCAAACACTTAACGCTACATGGGATTTGCCCATTAGTAAATTGCCATATCTTGATTTCTTGCGCATTCCTGTCAGCTATAGAGCTTCTTATAATTTCATGGGTACCACGCAGGCTTTGGCTGCTCAGGGTTCTACATTGAATGGTTCGGGTCAACTCCAGATTTCGGTATCGGGATCAATGCAGACATTGTACAATCGTTTTACAATTATCAAGAATGCCTATAAACAGAAGACCCCACAGAAGCCCAAGGATCCCAAGAGAATGTCCAAGAAAGAACGAGAGGCAGCAATGAATGACTCCATTGCGCGAGCTAAGAATCCAGACTCAGTGCGTCGTGCAGAAATGATGGAAACACTTAATGAGTTGGGAAATTTCGCTATTCGCATGGCTACAGGACTGAAGAGTTTCTCGGTCCAATATAGTAATAATTTCGGTTCAGTATTGCCTGGCTATATGGGCTCGGTAAGAATATTGGGCATGGATCCAAGAAATGGGTGGATGCCTGGTCCAGCGTTTGTTTGTGGTTATAACGATGGGTTGGTGGAACGTTTACGAGAGAATAGGTTGTTGAGCCGAGACACATTGATGAATAGTGCCCACAGAAATACGTTAACAAAAATGCTTTCAATGCAGGCTACAGTTGAGCCTATTCGCGATTTTCGTATAGAGATCACAGCTTCGCAGAATAATCAATCACGTGAGGAGTATTATTATAAGTTTATGAGCCAACTGGAGGATGTGGATGGACCCTTGAGCTATGTAATGACGGGATCATATTCCACTACTTGTTGGAGTATGGCAACGGCATTTGTTGATGCAGATGTTTTGTACAAAAGTTTTCTGGCCAACCGTCAGGTGGTTGCTGCACGATTGGCAGCAACAAATGCAGATACTCGTTGCGACATAATGGTGTTGGATACGATGAGTGGCGATTTTTATCCGTTCGGGTATGGCCCGAATCAGCAAACGGTTTTATTGACCAGTTTCTTGGCCACTTATTTGGGAAAAGATGTTGCAGGATATGGTTTTTCACCGTTTATGCGTATGCCAATGCCGAATTGGTCAGTCAATTACAATGGTTTGAACAAGGTCGCGTGGTTGAAAAAATGGTTTAACAATATCTCTATTTCACATCGTTATACTTCTACTTATAGTATCGGAAATTATTACACTGATGCTGTGATTTCGGGTCGAACGGGTTATGATTACGGTAGTGAGTCGGTGCTGAATGGCAGTGATGATTTTTTGGCTCCAGTGAGTATGGAATCAGTGCAGATCAGTGAGCAGTTTAACCCATTGGTCAGGTTGTCAGTGAGCATGACAAATAGTGTGCAACTCAATTTCTCGATGCAGCGCAACCGCACGCTTAGTCTCAGTTTTTCAAACAACCAGTTGACGGAGACAACACGGAGGGGCATCACGTTTGGTGGCGGGTATCGGTTTAAGGATGTGGCTTTTGATGTGAAGGTAGGCGAGAGTGTGCAACATTTGAAGAGCGACATTGTACTTCAGCTTAATTTGACATACAATAGCAATAAGACGAATATCAGGAAGATTAACCAAAATTTCAGTCAGGTGTCGTCAGGCAGTGAGGTGTGGATGGCGGAAGTATCAGCTGAATATGCACTGTCGTCTACGTTGACACTTCGTGCCTTTTTCCAGACGAATATTAATAATCCATATATTCGCAACGCTTACCCCAATTCAACGACAAAGGGTGGCATAACCATTAGATTCAGTTTTTAGATTAGAGATGAAGATAGATCGTTTTAAGAATTATGATGAGGGTGTGCGCGACTTAGTGCTCCGCTTCGAATGTCAGGACACATCGGGTAGTATGTTTTTCGATGTGGCAGAGTTGGAGGTGATTATGGACTATTATTTGGAGGTGTATGATGATGAAGGGTTGGAAGCTGCAGTGGTCTATGGCGAAGGTTTGTATCCTTATAGTGGCGAAATCCGGCTCCGAAGAGCCCATTTGATGAGTATTAGGGGACAGTATGATAGTGCGGTGAGAATTTTGGAAGAATTAGTGCAGGCAGAGCCAGACAATACTGATGTATGTTATGCGTTGGGTGCAGTTTATAGCATGATGGAGAGGGCGGAGGATGCAATTATATGCTATGAGCGTGCAGCGGTTGATGGTTATGAGCTCGATATGGTCTATGGCAACATTGGAGACGAGTACTACAAGCTGGGCAAGAAGGAGAAAGCTGCACTATACTATCGCAAGGCTGTTGATGTGAATCCGGAAGAAGGCCGTTCGGTTTATAATTTGGCTTGTACGGAGTGCGAGTTGGGCAAAGGTGAGGATGTGACGACCTTTTTTAAAATGCTTGTGGACGACCGTCCATATAATAAATGGGCATGGCTTGGATTGGGATTGGTGTATTCGAAGTTGCATTTATGGGAACGTGGTGCAGATGCATACGAGTTCGCTATTGCAATTGACGGAACACTTTTTGATGCATATTTGGGATTGGCAGATTGCTATATGGAATTGGGCGACAACGGCAAGGCAGTGCAGACGTTGCGTGAATCGTTGGAGTACACGGACGACAGGGCGTACGTCTTTTTCTGCATAGGGAACCTGTATAGAGAACTTGGTAATCTGCATACGGCGACGGTTTATTTGCACGATGCGCTAAAGGAAGATCCCAGCTATGGAGATGCATGGCTCGCTTTGGGTCAGTGCAGCCAGCAGTTAGGCTATGGCGAGGAAGCGGCAGGCTATTATCGCCGTGCTATCGATTTGAATCCCGATAGTGACGAAGGTTGGCTTTGTTTGGCAGACTTGTATATTGGTGAGGGATGTTTAGCCGAGGCTGCGGCGCTGATGGAATCTGGTTATGCTGATGCTGTAACACCGTTGCTTTTTGCTTCACGTTTGTGTTATTGCTATTATCGGATGGGGAGGAGAGAACGTCTGGCAGATTTCCTACTCTCGGCTAATATCGATCTGCAGTCGGTTTATTTTCAGGTGTTGGCTGTTTATCCCGATTTAGCGGGGGATACTGCTTTTGTTGAATTCCTGACGGGTCTGGACTGCGATGATGAAAAGAAATTGAACAATAAAAAATGCAATTGATATGATGAAACGTTTATTAGTGATTATTTTGTTGCTGGCAGGTTTGCATACCTGCGTGGCACAAGCACCATCGGGTCGCCAGACGATAGCCGAACAGGTGAGAGGAACCGATAGCACGTCGACAGGTTTTGTGGCGGATGTGCTTACCTGGTACGATGCTCATATGAATTATACCACCGTAGGTTTGCTTATGGCCTTGGAGAGCTCTTTTGTCCCGTTCCCTTCGGAAGTGGTGATCCCTCCTGCTGTTTATGTGGCATCGAATCCCGATTCCCGAAGTGGGATGACACTCTGGCTGATTGTATTGGTAGGTACGCTGGGGGCTCTTATAGGTGCTTATATCAATTATTTTCTCTCACGCTGGTTAGGCCGTCCGATTATCTATGCTTTTGCCGAGAGCAAAGTGGGTCATCTGCTTGGTCTGTCTAAGGAGAAGATGCAGCGTGCTGAAGTCTATTTCAACGAACACGGCAGCATTTCAACACTTGTGGGGCGACTTATCCCTGTGATACGCCAGCTTATTTCTATCCCTGCAGGTCTTTCGAAGATGAATCTTGCCACGTTCTCGCTTTTTACTTTCCTTGGAGCAGGTGTGTGGAATTGCGTGCTTGCTCTGTTGGGATGGTTGGCTTATCATGCGGCGGATCCGTCGGTCATTGAAAAGTATAGTCATCAACTTTCGGTCGGCATTGTGGTGGTATTTGTTGCAGTGGTGGCATTCTTGGTGGTCAAAGCTGTTGTCCGAAAGAGGAAGGAAGGCAAAGAATGAGTCTTGAATACGTTAATGTATGGACGTAAAAGCAACGTAATAACGCTATCGTAATAAAACAGTTCAGACAATGAGTAATGATATAGACCATAAAATAGAGATTGCGAGGCTTTTTATGCGAAAAGACAGACCGTTGCCTAAGCGCGGATGTAGCTGGGCTTTCTTTATCTTTCTCGGTCTGCTTACATTAGGTCTTGTGGTTATGTATTTTTTTTATAAAGGATTTGTTGTTTGATGTATAACGTTGATTCTTTAAATCATTGTAAATGGCAATTCGAAACACTTAATATTAAAAGATGATGGATTTTCCGATTCTCAATACACAGGTGTATGGTCACAGGCTTGTTTATCTTGACAATGCTGCAACTACGCAGAAGCCCCGTCAGGTGATAGAGACGTTGTCCGATTATTATCTTACGCTCAACAGCAATATACATCGTGGTGCTCATTATCTTGCAGCCCAGGCTACAGAACGTTATGAGGGGGTGCGGGCGAAGGTGCAGGCTTTCATTAATGCTCGTAGCTGTAGGGAGGTTGTTTTCACTCGTGGCACAACGGAGGGCATTAATTTGGTGGCTTCGTCTTTTGGGCGGGGGCTTCTGAAGAAAGGTGATGAAGTAATTGTTTCCGGCATGGAACACCATTCGAATATTGTGCCGTGGCAGTTGGCTTGTGAGCAGGCTGGGGCATCGTTGCGTGTAATTCCGTTTAGCGACGAGGGTGTGCTGGATCTTGATGTTTACCGTTCGCTTTTCAATAACCATACGCGTCTTGTGGCTTGTACCCATGTTTCCAATACGCTTGGTACGGTCAATCCAATAGAGGAGATTGTGGCTATAGCTCATGATAATGGCGTTCCGGTGTTGGTTGACGGTGCCCAAGCGGTGGCTCATATGATTGTGGATGTTCAGCAGTTGGGTTGTGACTTTTATTGTTTCTCTGGGCATAAAATGTACTCTCCGATGGGAGTAGGTGTTGTCTATGGACGTGAGGAATTGCTATCCCAGCTTCCGCCTTATCAGGGAGGCGGTGAAATGATTAAGGATGTCACTTTTGAGCGTACCACATATAATGAGTTACCATTCCGTTTTGAAGCAGGTACCCCGTCAGTGGGCGATGTGCTGGGACTGGGTGCTGCTATTGATTTTATGTTGCATGAAGGTATTGACAATATAGCACGACATGAGGCCGACTTGCTGCAGTATGCCACCGGTCGGTTGCTTACTGTACCGGGTATACGGATTTATGGCACTGCGCCACACAAAGCAGGTGTCATCTCTTTCTTGTTGGGCGATGCCCATCCCTACGATGTGGGTACGTTGCTGGACAAGTTGGGCGTGGCTGTCCGCACGGGACATCATTGCACTCAACCCATTATGGATCGTTACGGCATTCCGGGTACGGTACGTGCTTCATTGGCTTGCTACACTACACGAACCGATATTGATGCCCTTGTTGATGCCCTCAACCGCATTGCTCCTATGCTTCTATAAACTAAAATGTAAAAACTAAAGGGATGCTGAAAACATTACATATTGAGAATTATGCGCTTATACGTGAGACTAACATCGTTTTTGAAGATGGATTCGTAGTCATTACGGGTGAGACGGGTGCCGGAAAGTCTATCCTTTTGGGAGCATTGGGCTTATTATTAGGTCAGCGGGCTGACACCCAGGTGCTTTCGGATAAGGGGTGCAAGTGCGTAGTCGAAGCCACATTTGATATTACCGACTTGGGACTTGAGCAGATGTTTGTTCGCAATGATGCAGACTATGACGATACGCTTATTCTTCGTCGCGAAATTCTGCCCTCGGCCAAGAGTCGCGCGTTTGTCAACGACTCGCCGGCAAGTCTTCAGTTCTTGAAGGAATTGGGACCGCATATTCTCGACATTCATTCGCAGTACGAAACGCTCACTCTTACTGAGAGCTCTTTCCAGATGCAACTGCTTGACTCGCTTGCATCCAATTCGCCATTGCCACAGTATCAAGAGCTTTTCCGCCGATACTCTGGACTGAAGCATGAGTTGGAATGTCTTACTGCTCAAGATTCTGAAAACAACAAGGTTCGAGACTATAATCTTTTTCTTTTTAACGAACTTAAGGCAGCCCATCTTTCGGAGGATGAGCAACAAGTATTGGAGGAAGAGGCGAGGTTACTGGAACATGCCGAGACTATTAAGGAGGCTTTTGGCAATGTGGCTACGATATGCGACGGGCAAGATGGCGACGGGGTTGTGTCGCGGCTCTCGGCTTCGCGGGGTTGCCTGTCGCATGTGGCTTCATTCCACGAAGGCATTGAGTCGCTTTACCAGAGGCTCGACTCATGTCTGATTGAGGTGCAGGACATCCTCTCCGAGGTGGCAGGTCTCGACGACAAGATACAATATTCGCCGGAACGTCAGACAGAGGTGAACGGTCGGCTTGATCTCATTTATAGACTACAGAAAAAGCACGGTGTCAATACGGTTGCCGAGCTGCTTGAGATACAAAACAATCTTGATAACCAGCTCCAAGAAGCGGACAGCCTTGACGATCGTATCCGTGCTTTGATGGAGCAGGTGGATCAGGTCTTTGCCCAGATGCAACAGGCAGCTGACAGGCTTACAGCAAGTCGCCGTAAAGCGGGAGCTATGCTCGAAAACCAGCTTTTACCGGTCTTGGCACAGGTGGGTATGGCTTCGGCGCGTATTGTGGCCGACATTGTCCCGTCGCAGGACTACAATTCTATGGGGCATGATATAGTGCGGTTGCTCTTCAATGCTAACCAAGGTGGTGTGCCACGGCCTTTGGCTGATGTGGCTTCAGGTGGTGAGTTGTCGCGTTTGATGTTGGCCATCAAGTCGCTGGTTACCCGTCGTAGCCTGTTGCCGACAATTATTTTTGACGAGATTGACAGTGGTGTTTCTGGTGACATATCGGTTGCAGTGGGTGGCATAATGCGCCACATGGCTGAACATATGCAAGTGATTGCCATTTCTCACCTTCCCCAAATCGCGGCCAAGGCTGGTCAGCATTTCAAGGTGTCGAAGGCAGTGGAAGATGGTGTGACTGTGTCACGTATCCGCCAGCTTTCTCCAGAGGAGCATGTCACAGAGATTGCCGTTATGCTTTCGTCTAATCCGCCTACCGATGCAGCTGTGCAGACCGCACGCGAATTAATAGGAATACGTTAATTTTTTTATTCGTGAATCGATTTATACATTTTATATATTCATACATTACATTTACACGTTTACACATTCATATTATGCCGATTATCCGATTGCTCTTTCTGGCTCTTCTTTCCTGTTGCTCAATGAGCGTTTCTTCGCAGCAGCGTCCACCAAAACTGGACAACCCCTTGCATTTGCCGGCCGCCCCATCCGGCACTTTTGCTGAAATGCGTACCAACCATTTCCATAGTGGTATAGACCTCCGAATAGGGGGCGACGAGGGTGTGGGGACTCCAGTTTATGCCCCGGCCGATGGATATGTGTCGCGTATCCGCATTTCTGCCTACGATGGGGGAAAAATGCTATATATCAATCATGCAGGTAATATCACCACAGTATATCTTCATCTCGACGGATACCATGGAGACATTGCCAAGTATGTTCGTCGCTATCAAGCCGAGCACCAGTGCTATGCTTTTGATACTACTGTCGCTGAGGGAACGCTTCCCATCAAACGAGGCGAGCTTATAGCCTATGCAGGCAACTCTGGAATGAGTGGGGGGCCTCATCTACACTACGAAGTGCGCAACACTCAGACTCAGCAAAGTCTGAACCCACTTAAGTACGGCATCACACTTGTCGACAATCAAGCTCCGACCATCCGGGGCATCCGTCTGCTTCCTGTGGACAAGAACAGTCGCATCAACAGCGGCAAAATGCCCTATCAAGTGGATCTTGGCAACAAGACTAACCGTTTGGGCACCGCGGTCAATCCCATATCGGTGTTGGGGCGTTTCTATATGAGTGTCTATGCTGCTGACCAATCAGAGGGTTCTACTCAGAACAATGGCTATGACCGTATAGACATTTGGGTGGATGGACGTCCTTTCTTCCAGTACAAAATGGACATTATCACATCTTCCGAGACGCGCGCCATCAACGCCCAGCTTGACTATGATTATTATCTCGCAACCCGTCGTCCCTATATCATTACGCGTCGTCTGGAAGGTGATCCCATACGTCCGGCACGTACCTACGGCGACGGTAGCGTGGGCTTCATACCTTCAGACACTATGTTACATCGTATCACAGTGGCAGTTTCCGACTACAATGGCAATCAGAATGTTCGCACATTCTACGTGCGAAACAGCCTTGAAACACTCGTCCCCATGCACGATGTGCCGGAACATCCCTCATACCACCTCTTTACTGACAGCCTTACGGTTCGTTGGCCGCTCAGCATTAGCCGTGGCGACTATCAGATAGACATGCCCGCAGGCATGGTCTATTACAACGACCTTCTGGTACACGGCATTCAGAAAGACCGCCGTTATATTTCACCCATCTATACTGTGAAACCCTGGCAAAGCCCTTATCCACCACATCGCACATGGCAGCTCCGTGTCCCCCTTGTGATAGGCTATGAACCAGAGCAATTGGTGCTCTGCAAGCTAAAGGACGATAAACTTTCCGCTCTGCCCACCCGTGTTGTGGAACGCAAGATAGAGGGCAAGCCGGGACGTTGGCTTGAAGCCGATGTGCGTGATTTCGGCAACTTCGTTGTGGCCAACGATGTAACCCCACCCACCATCAAGCCTCTTAACTTCAAGGCAGGAGGCAAAATCTCTGCCCGAGTGTTGCGTATGAAGATGAGTGACGACCTTTCGGGTATACGAGAATATCGTTGCTTTATCAATGGGGAATGGGTACTTGCCGAGTTCGACGGGAAATATGCAACCCTTTCTATTGACCTCAACCAGGTAGACAAGCAGATTTCCAGTCTCGACCTCCGCATATTCCTCACCGACTGCTGCGGCAACGAAGCAGAGCTCTCGTACAATCTAAGACGATAATGGAATTGTGTCTAATTGATGTGTTAAAGGTCATATCAACATTAGACATATTAGCACATTCACGAATTCATTTAATCTCAATTCCGGAGAATACGCACGAGCCGGAAATATAGAGTGTATGAGTATTTTCGGTAACAATAACTCGACGCTTGTCGTCCACTCCGCCAAAGGTGGCATTTGCAGTGACTTTGACAAGCAGGTCGCTTGGAGCATAGATGACTAAACCGGCAAACTTGCAGTCCACATTGAGTTCTACATCGTCATTGATAGTGGCGCCATGTAAGTCAAGTTGAACCGAGGCAAATGAGGCACTCACGTCAGCACCCTCAAACACCTCGCCGCCAAAACTCAGATTCTGTTCTCCAAAAGAAGCGTTGATAACACGGATGTTCTTCCCACCGCGATTGAGTGTATTAGGCAAAGGTGTATCGGCAGCTTTTTTATTGCCAATCCAGTTTTTAGACCCGAAAATCATGCCGAGGCCCAATGCAATGATAAGCACAGCGAGACCTAACTTCCAGAACATGTCCCAGTCAATGACATTCTGTTCGGCAAGCAAAAGCATCACACCCACACCCAAGCCTATGGCTGGTCCCGTCTTCTCATTGTTCCCCAGCAGGGCACAGAGGCAAGGAACAATAATGAAAAGAGTCCACCATCCTTCGAACAGGACATTGATGTGGAGACAAATGCACACAATCCATACAATGCCGAAAACGACCAGCGCCGTTCCCCAAATAACTTTGTTGTTACGTTTCATAGTATTGACGTTTTTAGGACTGCAAAGATACAAACTTTTCTCCAAATTATGCAAAATGAATCATGCAAATCGCATAATTCATTTTGCATAATGGTGTAATGAGCTTATTATTAGATAACAGCAGTTGGATATTGTCCGCCAATCGGCCATTGGCGATATGGATATTATGCTTTCCAATGGCCATTATTGGAAAAGCAAGCCCATGCATTTCTGTATACCGTTTCACCCCGTTCGTGCAAAATACGCTTGGCCATTAGGCAATCTGTCCACAATAGACTTCTTTTGACCTGCCGTGTAGTCCCGTATGGCCGATTTGAATATAACCAGAACTCAATATGTCAAACAACTCTCTGGAACATAGTTTTCTTGCATGTGTCCCCTGATCTCTGTTCCGTTTGCAAAGGTACACAATGCTGTTTCATATAAAACACCATCTTACCTTTGCCGTTCAAAAGATTCCCAACATATCACATAAAGCCCCACATCTGTTTTCGTCTACATCATTTCCTCAATGACAATGCCTGTCTTTTGGCTCCGTATGTGGGATACGATAAAAAAGACGCTGCAAGTACCCAATGCCACGTCTTTTCAGAATACTTATGCGTTCTCTATTTTAGAAAAGTTCCGTAAACGGAAAAAATATAAAGTAGGAATCCGTAATGATAACAAGGATAATAAGTATACGTTAATGTTGGAGGAGCCAGCACAATTATATCCAATCAGCCTATGCCATTCCATCATATGAAAAGTGGCAACAGGAAACCCGTCCATTGGAAGCAGTGAACGATTCTTCCAAGAAGATAGTTATTCTCAAGGACGACATACTCCTGCGCCGCGACGACCGCGGCATCACCACCCTTGGCCTCCGCCAGTTTCTCCTTGACGAAAACAGTCTCAATCTGTAAAAAGGGAAAGACGCTGCAAGCACCCCTTGCAGCGTCTTTTAGTATTGCAATGCGGATAAACCCAAATCAGTCGTTAGAACGTCATCCCTGATTTTAGCATTTTGTGAATAATACAATACCAACTAAATAGTCGTTGTTTTTTTCTAAAGACGGTCATTTGGAAGGGACGAGATAACATGTTTTTTTCGATTAAAAAGGGACTGATATTCTCCTAATGACCGATTGGGGATAAAGTTTACGGTCTCACCCAAGTGAATGTAACCTCGTCGGTGGGTAGGCCTGTGCCGTTCTCCAACTCCGTCTGTACCGACTCTGGGCATGTAATGGTGCAATGTCCAGATGTGATTGAAAGTTCGTAACACATCCATTCTTTCCCATAATATGTTTGTCCGTCATATTCATAGCTCGTCAAGTGGCTCATGTCAAAATTTGACAGGTCAAGATTTGTCAGATTGAGGCACGTCGAAAACATTGCTGCCATACTCGTTACATTTCTTGTATTGAAATTTGACAAATCAAGGCTTGTCAAGCTGTAACAAGTAGAAAACATAGCGGACATATCTGTTACTTTTTCGGTATTGAAGTTCGAAACGTTGATGGTTGTCAGTTTGTTGCAAGCGGTAAACATATGATTCATATCCGTTACGTTTTCAGTGTTGAAATTCGACAAATCCAGACTTGTCAGACCACTGCACATATTAAACATATAATTCATATTTGTTACATTTTTGGTGTTAAAGTGTGATAAATCAAGCCTTGACAGGCTGTTACACCCCTGAAACATTGAGCACATATCTGTAACATTCTCAGTGTTGAAGCTCGACACATTGAGACTCGAAAGGCTTATACATTCCGAAAACATGAAAGACATGTATGTGACATTTCTGGTGTTAAAATGTTGTACATCAATGCTTGTTAAGCTCCAGCAAGAACTAAACATGCCACTCATATCAGTCACATTCTTTGTGTTGAAACTTGATATATCAAGATTTGTAAGTTTCTCACAAGCGATAAACATAAAACTCATGTTCGTCACATTCGATGTATTGAAAGTAGACAAATCAAGTCTGGTCAGACTGGTACATGCATCAAACATGCTTGACATGTCCGTAACATTCTCGGTATTGAATCCTTCGCCAAATTTTATTGTCTGAAGATTAGGGGAAACTGCTTGGAGGTCTTCATTCCATCGTGCTCTGAACATGTTTTTACAGTTTGGATTGGCGTTTATCCTCTTGCTGTTTGTCGACACCTTCCATGTTGTCCCGTCCAGATTGCCGTAGATGGGCACTGGCGAGTCGGCAGTGGAAAGTAGTTTGCCGGAAGAGACCTTGCTGTTGTATTCAAACACCACCGCTGTGGCGTCGTTAGGGATGGCAGCATTGAATGTGGGGCCGTCCACCAACGCTGCGGGGATGTCGGTGCCGTCCTCTTTTTGGCAGCTATCCATCATGATTGCTGCCAAAACGATAAAGGGAATGACGAAAAGTCTTTTTCTCATGGTTTAATAATTTTGTTTTTGTAGTTTGATATTTCGAAATCGTTTACCCAAGAGGGAATGCGGATTTTCGTATGCGCATGCAAAGATACGAATAATTATCAAAATGGAGACATTTCTGTTTGCAATAATGTTGTTTTTACTGAGCGTTATGATGTTGCATGCCGTTTAGATATACGTCGGCAGTCTTGTGCGGGATGCACTACTGTTTCATTGTCGGTTTTTGAAGGTCTGTTTTACGGTTGTTCAACGGTGATTCACCATTGAACGACCGTAGAACAACTGAAGAACGGCCGACCATTGGGCGGAGGAGCATAGAGTAAGAGAAAAAATAGCGTGAAAGAAGAAAAATTTTGTGGAATAAAAAAAATGTTGTATCTTTGCAGTCTGTTTTGTGGATATGAAGAATCCGTGAACATGCAATAAATCAATTAATAAACATAAATAAGACAATGTACGCAATCGTAAAAATCGCAGGAAAGCAATTCAAGGTCGCACAAGATCAGAAGATTTTCGTGAGTCGTCTTCAGAACGAAGAGGGCAGCGAGGTTTCTTTTGACACCGTGATGCTTAAAGACAATGACGGCAACGTTGAGGTTGGACAGCCTTACATCGCCGGAGCAAACGTAAAAGCCACTGTCCTGAAACACCTCAAGGGTGAGAAGGTTCTGGTCTTCAAGAAAATCCGTCGTAAGGGATATCAGAAGATGAACGGCTATCGCGACTATCTGACTCAGATCAAGATTGACAGCATCAACTAATCAAAAGTATTGTAAAACCTTTTAAAAACAACATATCATGGCTCATAAAAAAGGTGTAGGTAGTTCCAGTAACGGCCGCGAATCCGAAAGCAAACGTTTAGGCGTGAAAATTTTTGGCGGTCAGCATTGCATCGCCGGTAACATCATCGTGCGTCAGCGCGGTACCGTCCACAACCCCGGCAACAACGTTGGAATGGGCAAGGATCATACGCTTTTCGCTTTGTGCGATGGCACTGTCCAGTTCAAGAAAGGCCGCGAGGATCGTTCGTATGTGTCGGTTCTTCCCGATGCAGCCGAATAGTAAGTATTTTGTTTCATAAATTTGGGAATGAAAAGGCGCACTGCAAGGTGCGTCTTTTTTTTATAGTGTGTTTGAGACACAGGGTCGATAAACCCAAATCGGTCATTGGGCTAAGCAGTCCTCCGGCAGAGGTCGTTGAAGAGCAAAGCGGTGACATGTGAAATGGAAAGACTGGCAACAACTGTTTTATTTTGATTCCCGTCATGATGACCAATATGGATTTGGCTGCTCTTCCTTCGCTCCTTAGTCCTCAGTTCTCCCATCGTTCTCCCATCGTTCTTCCTCCACAGAAGGAGAACTGAGGAAGAACTGAGGTCGAAGGGGGTGTGACCGAGCGAACCAAGGGCAGTGCGAAAGGAACTTGGATGCCGATTGGGTGAAGATTCGCGGAAAAGGGCGTGCGTTGAACCCAAATCGCTCGTTAGAATTCTATTCCTAATTTTAAATATTTTATAAATAATACAACATCAGTGGAATAGTTGTTGTTTTTTCTAATGACGGTCATTAGAGAGGGATGAAATAACATGTTTTTTCGATTAAAAAGGATTGCTATTCTCCTAATGACCGATTTGGGATAAAAATGAGAGGTTGGGCAATAGAATGTGGTTTTCCGCGTTATAATGGCATGAGTAAAGGTGTGCCATATATTGTTGCAGGGCCTTGCAGTGTGGAGAGCTACGGGCAGATGCTGTCTGTGGCCGAGGCGTTGGCACGCATTCCGCAGGTGAGGATGATGCGCTGTGGGGTGTGGAAACCCCGTACCCGTCCTGGTGGATTTGAGGGCTTGGGCGAGAGCGCGTTGCGATGGATTGCCGACATACGTGAGCGGATGGATACGGTGCGGAAGGAATGCGGGGGAGAGAGGTTGCCTGTATGTTGTGAGGTGGCGTTGCCCGAGCATGTTGAGGTGGCGTTGCGTTACGGCATGGATGCGCTATGGCTTGGCGCCAGAACCACGGCGAGCCCCTTTATGGTGCAGGAGCTGACGGAAGCCTTGCGGGGTACAGGGATACCCATGATGGTGAAGAATGCCCCAAGTCCGGATGTGCGACTGTGGATGGGAGCCATTGAGCGTTGCCGTCAGGTGGGTGTGGAGGATATCAAAGCGGTGCACCGGGGGTTCGACTTGTTCAATAATGAGGGTTTCCGAAACAGTCCTCTGTGGGAAGTGCCGATAGAGTTGCGTCGTCAGATGCCCGAGGTGCCGATATTGTGCGATCCAAGCCACATCGCGGGGCGGACGGAACCGATAGCCACTTTGTCGCAGACGGCTCTGGATCTGGGATTCGACGGTTTGATGATTGAGACGCATTCTGCTCCCGACGAGGCATTGACGGATGCCGGGCAGCAGTTGTCGCCCGAGCAGTTGGAGGTTTTGTTGAAGGGTTTGGTGATGAGGAGTACCGACAGTGTGGTGGCCGACGAGGAGCTGCGTATGTTGCGTGAGCAGATTGACCAGATAGACAGTCAGGCCTTGCAGTTGCTGGCAGCCCGTTCGAGGGTGGCTGAGCGCATAGCCTATGTGAAGCGGAATGGGAATTTGGCGGTGTTTCAGCCTAAGCGATGGGATGCTCTGTTGAAGCAGCGAATGGAGACGGGAAAGGAGTTGGGTCTGGATGAGGAGTTTGTGAAGGGAATTTTTGAGAAAATCCATACCGAGAGTGTGCGTGTGCAGGAGCAAACCATGGAACTGCAGGTCAATAATGAAGGAAAAAGGATTGAAAATCAATAATAAACTTTTTAAACACGATATCGATGAAAATTCGTTTCTTGAAATTGAAAGATTGGTTGCTGATGTCACTGATGGGTGTGATGGGAATGACCGCATGCCACAGCAGCAAAGAGGTGGCACAGCAGACCGCCGACCCCGAGCCGGAGAAGGAGGTTGTGAACCCGCGCGAAGAGATGGCGTTGATGTATGGTGTCCCCACTATGGATTATGTGTTGAAAGGCAGGGTGATTGACACCGAAGGCAAAGGTGTAAGAGGTATGCAGGTGATATTGGTGAACACACGGGTGGACCTCTCTCCCGAGGAGATGTATGAGGACAATCCTTATGTTCAAGAGTATATCAAGGGCGCTTCGGACACCACTGATGCCGAAGGTTACTTCCAGTGCCACATGCAGGATGTGCCGACGGATGTGCATCATGTGATTGTCCGCGACATTGATGGGCAGAAGAATGGTGCTTTCGTAGACCAGATGGTGCCTGTCAACTTTGCCGAGGGCGAACAGACGGGCGACCGCAAGGGTTGGTATTTGGGTACCCGCACCAAGGATGTTGACATCACTGTGATGAAAACCAGCGAGAAGGAGTAGGGGAGAAAGCTCGCCGTATGCTTTTCGGCAAAATGCCTGTGGGTCGGTAGGGTCTGCGGGATATTTAAATTGTTTATCATGATGGATGTGAAACAAGAGGTGTGGCGGATGTATCGTCACAATCAAGCTAAACTGCACCCGTTGCGTACGCTCTTTTGGGAATGTACGTTGCGATGCAATATGCATTGCCGTCATTGTGGCAGCGACTGTAAGGTGAGCACGGCTACGCCTGACATGCCTGCCGAAGATTTTTTCCGGGTGATAGACGACATCACACCGCATGTCAATCCACATGAAGTATTTGTCATTTTTACTGGAGGGGAGGCTTTGTTGCGTCCCGATTTGGATGCGTGCGGGCTTGAGTTATACCGCAGGGGATTCCCGTGGGGAATGGTGAGCAACGGCTATCTGTTGGATGCAAAACGGTTAGAGCGGCTCCTGAACAGCGGTATGCATTCTATCGCCATCAGTCTTGACGGCTTGGAGGAGGAACACAACTGGATGAGACAAATGCAGGGCAGTTTCCGTCATGCCAGCGATGCCATCGGGCTGCTGGGGCAGACCCCCGATGTGCTATGGGATGTGGTGACTTGTGTCAATCCCCGCAATTATGGCCAGTTGGAGCAGATAAAAGAATATCTTGTTTCGCTGGGGACAAGACGTTGGCGTTTGTTTGCCATTTTCCCAATGGGTCGTGCCGCCCACGATCCGGAGTTGCAACTGAGCAATGAGATGTTCACTGGTGTGTTGGATTTTGTAAAACGCACCCGTGAAGAAGGGCGCATTGTGTGTAACTATGCTTGTGAAGGGTATTTGGGACCATATGAACGGCAGGTTCGAGACAATTATTTCTATTGCCGTGCGGGCATTGAAGTGGCTTCGGTGCTATGCGATGGCAGCATTTCGGGTTGTACCAGCATCCGCAGCAATATGCACCAAGGGAATATCTATAAGGATAGTTTCTGGGACGTTTGGGAGAACCGTTTCGAGCCGTACCGCAATCGTCGTTGGGCCAAGAAAGGTCAGTGTGCTAAATGTAAGGTGTGGCGATATTGTGAGGGAAACGGGTTGCATTTGTACGACGATAACGGCGATTTGTTGTCGTGTAGTCTGCACCGCATTGTTTAATTTTTTGAGACGACGAGCTGTGCCAGTTGATTGAGATTGGGCTTGTCGGCAGGGAAAATAATCTGTGCTTTTTTGTAATAGGGCATTCGTGTAGCGAGTTGCTGCTGAATGTATAGGGCTCGTTCCTCCTCGGTCATGCCTGCCAGGATGGGACGGGGTTTCTTCGACTGTGCTGCCCGTCGCAGAATGGTTTCCACCGACACATCGAAATAGACCGACTTTCCGTGTTGGTTTATCCAGTCGATGTTGTCGAAATGGCAAGGGGTGCCGCCACCTGTGGAGATTACTATATTGTCCTCATCGGCAGTGGTGTGCAATATTTTCTGCTCTAATTTGCGGAAAGCGTCTTCGCCATAGCGTTTGAAGAAGATGGGTATGGAGGTGTGGAAATATAGTTCGAAAAATTGGTCGAGGTCAAGCCATCGGTAGTCCAGCATGACGGCAAGTTTGTGGCCTATGGTGGTCTTGCCACTGTACATGTAGCCTATGAGGTAGATACGCATGGGTCACTGATTCTGTGGGGGCGGCAGGGTGCCACCGGTGAGGGTGATGAGGGGGAAGGTGCGGCGTGCGTTGGCGGCAAAGATGCCGAGGGCACCGCTGACGTTGCTGTAGATGGCGGGCGGCTCGGTGATAAGTTGCATCATACTGGTGGCAGTGGAAATCTCTTGAAGGTAACGGTAGCGCTCGGGGCTGACGGTCTCGACGTCGAGGGTGTACTGGTGGATGTATGGCACCACCTCGTTGGTGTCGGTAAGGCGTATGAGCGTTAGGGTGGTGTTATGGTTCTCGCCGTTGATGTTGTCGTCGGTTGTGAGCAGTTGGTTGAAGGGCGAGAATCCCGACACAGAGAGGTTGGCAGAGATGAACGGGTCGATAAGAGCCTTGTCGTTGCAGAGGAAGAAGGTTGCGTAGGTGGTGTCGATGGTGTCGTAGCGCTCAAAATAGTGGCTGTAGCGGCTGCCGCTGTCGCGCTGCCGCAGGGTTATGCAGTAGTAGTCTTTGTGGTCGGGGTAGTCGTCGATGTTGAAATTGACAATCAGCAGGTGGAAGGCTCCGGTGTCGTTGGTAAAGGCAATGGGCTGGCTGATGCGTGGCATGCGTGGCACGGTGGTGTGTGCGGTGACAGCGTGGTCACCTCTCTGTATGCGTATGGCGAGACTGTCCTCTTCCTGCACGGTGTAGTCGAAGAAGTATCTGCAGCGGTCAATAGTGGAAGGGCGGTAGTCGATGCCGTTGATTGACATGACCATGTCGATGCCACCGAGGGGTTGGTTGTTGGTGGTGTCGAGGAAAAAGCGGGTGTTGGCGAAATAGACAAAGAGCTGTTTCTCGGCTGATGGGACGGCATTCAGCACCATCTCGTGTTCGGAGATGGAGGTGTCGAACGGGATGACTTTCTCGCACGAGGCGAGGGCGAGAAGGATGACGGCTATAAGTGAATATCTTTTCATGGGTTAGAAATAAAGGGTGTAGGCAATGGATGGCAGGATGGGGAAAATGGATAGTTGCACGAGGGCTTTGCTGTAGCCCTGATAGGAATATTGGCTGCTGGTATAGGTGAGGTAGGGGTTGGCGCGGTTGTAGAGGTTGTAGACGCTGATGTTGAGTGTCCGGTGCATCTTGGGTCTCCAAACGGGAGCGCCTTGGTTCGGGGTTTCGGGTAAAGAACTCTTGTGCTGGTTGAAAGTGCGGTGGAAGTTGACACTGATGTCGGCGCGGTGGTAGTTGGGCATGCGGAAGTTGTTGCGGCTGCTGACGTGCGACAGGGTGTTGCTTGTGCGCGGAGAGTTGTTGTAATCGTTGGGGTCGTCGGATGCGACGGGATATTTCTCCATGGAAAGGGTGGCGGTGTTGCCGGTGCTGAAGACCCATGTCCCGCTGATGTCGAAGTTCTTGTTGAATTTGTAGGTGAGCACGATGGAGAGGTCGTGGCGGCGGTCGTATTTGGCGGGGAAGGGCTTGCCGTTGTTAAGTTCCTGTCCGGGGCGGTCGAAGAGGTGGGTGGTGCGGCTCCAGGTATAGGCTATCCAGCCCGTCAGGTTGCCATAGTTGCGCTGGGCGAGGAATTCCACACCATAGGTCCAGCCTTTGCCCAGACAGACCAATTCTTCCCAGCCCACGGTGCTGCCGAAGGAAGTGGCGCCGTCTTTGTATTCAATGATGTCGTTCATGTGCTTGTAGTAGCCTTCCAGCGAGAGGTCGACTCCGATGTCGGTGTTATAGACAATGCCTGCTGCCATCTGGTGGGCAGTCATGGGTGGTATGCGTTTGGTGGAGGGCACCCATAGGTCGGTGGGCAGGCTGATGCTGGTGGTGGAAAGAAGGTGCATGTATTGCGACATGTATGCGTAGCCCACTTTTACCGACAGATTGTCGCCCAATAGCGCACGCCCTGAGATGCGGGGCTGCACCGAGGGATAGAACACGTCTTCCACGCCGAATCCGCTGATGTGAATGCCGTAGTTGATTTTGAATACATCGTTGATGCTCCAGTCGTCCTCGGCAAAAAAGACCGCCTCGTTGGCGCGCACCGTATCTTCCTGTATAACGGTGTCCATTTGCCAGGCGGAGTTCATCTGGATCTGGTCAAAATAGTCGATGCTGCCGCTTGCCACGCTGGGGCGTATCCAGTGTCGGGTGTAATAGGTGCCGAACTGTATATTGTGGTCGGGCGTGGGGGTGTAGGAGAAGTCCGCGCGTCCGGTAAGGTCGTAGATTGACGATAGGTAGTTGCCCTTCACGGTCGACACCTGCTCGCTCCCGTCGTCCAGGATGGCATCTTTCTCAATGCCCACCACCATACGGTTATTATATTGTGTATAGGAGGCTGAGAGGTTCATGAACAGTTTGGGTCCCAACACATAGTTCCATCGCAGTCCCCCCACGGTGTTGCCCCAGTTGTTGGCAAAGTCCAGATATTGGTCTTCTGCCAGGCTGCTCTCTGTGCGCACCTTGGTATAGACGTCGTCTTTGCCATGGTAGAACGTGGCGTAGAGGCGGCTTTTGTCGGAAAACTTGTGTGTCACCTTTCCGTTTAGGTCATAGAAATAGTAGCCTGCCACGAGTTTTGTCTTGCCGTCCACATCGGTAGCGAGCCTTTTCACTAACGGCCGCATCAGGAAGTCGGCGTAGGTGCGCCGTGCCGAGAAGCAGAAAGTGGTTTTCTCTTTGACAATGGGTCCCTCGACATTCAGTTTGGCCGAAATGAATCCGATGGATGCATTGCCGTGTATCTCGCGGTCGTTTCCGTTGTTGGTGGTTACGTCCAGCACACTCGACAGCCTGCCACCGAACCGAGCAGGAAAGCTCCCCTTGTAGAGTGTCACATTCTTGACGGCATCGGCGTTGAAGGCGGAGAAGAAACCGCCCAGATGGTTCACGTTGTACAGCGGTATGCCGTCCAAAAGGAAGAGATTCTCGTCAGGGCCACCGCCGCGCACATACATGCCGCCGGTACCCTCGTTGCCGCTCTGCACGCCGGGCAGCAGCTGCAGGGCTTTCATAATGTCGGCTTCGCCAAACAGCACGGGCACGGCCTTCAGCTGCTCCACGGGCATTTCCAATGCCGACATCTGCGACGACTCTCGTGCGTTGATGCGTTGCGCCCTCACCACCACCTCTTTCAGCTGTATGCTGGGGCGCAACTTGTAGTTGCGCGTTGTGTTTTTCTTCAGTTCAACGGTGTCGTGGATGGGTTCGTAGCCCACAAAAGTGATGCGCAGGGTGGCAATGTTCTCCTTGAGGGTAAGGGTGTAGCGTCCGTTTACATTGGAGGTGGTACCCTTTCCGCTGCGTGTGTCAAGGATGGTGGCTCCTATCAGGGTTTCGCCTGTAGCGTTGTCGGTGACGATGCCACTGATAGTGTGCTGGGCATGCATAGCCGGTGCTACTGCGAGCAGCACAAGCAGGATGAGGTGTCGGTACATTCGTTCAACAGTTCTGTCAATGTTTTGTTTAAAATGGGATGATTGTAATAGGGTGCTATGTCGCACATGGGTTGCAGCACAAAGCGCCGCAGGTGCATGCGAGGATGGGGCAGTGTGAGGTCGGGGGTGTCGATAACTAACTTGTCATAGCATATAAGGTCAATGTCTATCGGCCGGCTGGCATAACCTTGGGTGCCTGCCTTGCCGTGGCTCCGTCGCCGCCCCAGCATCCGCTCTGTCTCCAAGGCTTCTTTCAGTGCCTCGTGTGGTGAAAGGGTGGTGGCAACCTCCAGTGCCTGATTGTAGAAGTTCTGAGGCTTTTCCCCGTTGGCAAACACTCCCCATGGGGCAGTTTCGTATATGCGGGAGCAAGCAACGACAGACCCGATACGCTGGCGTATCAGGTCTGCCGCTTGGGTTATCGTCTGTAGACGGTCGCCTTGGTTGCCGCCAATCAGTAGATAGAGGGTTGACATTACTTCACTTCGGTAAACACAATCAAGCAATCAAGCAATTAAGCATCATCCGCAATGCATGAAAGTCTCCACCAATTCGAGGATTTTATGCGGGTTGGTGCCGATTTCGGCGCGCAGAGTGCGGTCGTTATAGGAACGCAGCTCCTTCAGGATACCGTCAATCAGTGCGGGTGCGAAGATGCCCTTCTCCTCGTAAATGGCGCGGTCGCGCTCCAGTAGGTCGGCGCTTGCTGCACAGCTGTCGGGCAGCACATCAAGGCGTTTCAGCACATCTTCGTGCTCAAAAATATTCACGCTCACATAGCGGTCTTTGGCATACTGCACGGCATTCTCCATTTCGAAGCCGTGACGGGCGGCCACAGTCATACCGGCCAGCAGCAAGTATACATTGGCGCTGCCGTCGGGAGTGCGCAACTCGATAGTCTGTTTGTAGCTGAAGTCCACGGGGTCGTTTTTCTCGAGGGGGTTGCAATGTGCCATCATATTGCCGCTGCCCTTGGTCCATCCCAGAGGCACACGCACCATGGCGCTGCGGTTGCGGTCGCCCCAGCAGATGTTGGTGGGAGCCTCTTGGTGAGGCACCAGACGGAAGTAACTCGTGGGATTCGTGTCACCGAAAGCCGTCAACGAGCCTGCCAGATTCAAAATACCGGCAATGGCCTTGTGGGCCACTTCGGTCAATCCGTTCTCGCCCACATACATATTCTTGCCGTCTTTGGTAATGCGGGTGTGGATATGCATGCCGCTGCCAGCCTTGCCCACGGTAATCTTCGGGGCAAAAGTCACCGTGATGCCGTATTGGTATCCTAACGTCCGCATAATCCATTTGGCAATCACCAGCTGGTCGGCAGCGTCCTCGAGTGTCGTGGGCAGGAACTCAATCTCATTCTGCTCATACATCAGGTCGTCCATGCTGAAATTGCCCACTTCGCTGTGGCCGTACTTAATCAGTCCACCGCATTCGGCAATCAGCTTCATAGCTTCGGTGCGGAAATTCTCAAACTTGCAGAAAGGTGTCGAAGCGTGATAACCGCGCTGGTCAGCGGTCATATACTGCTCCTCTTTCGGTGCGATAACATAATATTCCAGTTCGCCCATTACCTCGAACTCCATGCCGCCGGTAGTCTCGCGAAAAGCCTTGCCTGCTTTGGCCAGGGTGTATTCCGGTGCCATTTCGAAAGGCTCGCCGTCCTTCGTATAGAAGTTGCAAAGCAGGTCGAGGGTCGGAAGGTCGGCAATCGGGTCGAGAAAAGCCGTGCGGAAACGCGGAATCACATACAGGTCGCTGCTTCCTGCCTCTAAGAAGGGGAACAGGCTGCTGCCGTCCACACGTTCGCCGCTCGTCAGTATTTCGTCGGCGTGCTCCATGCTGTTGATGACGAAATTCAGCGTCTTCAGTCGTCCGTCATACGCCATGTAGCGGAACTTGATCATCTCTATGTCAAACTCATCAATGACCTTCAGCATGTCGGCCTTGGTGAACTCGCACATCGGTTTACCTAAATATTCAACCAATCGGTTGGGGTTGTGTTTTAATTGCTCTTGATTCATATGGAAAAATATTTTTAATTGGGGCTGCAAAGATACAAAAAATATTCGTATCTTTGCAATCTCAAACAAAAATTATTTTATTATGTTCAAAAAAGAAACTTATATCGCCCGCCGGGAGCAGCTGCGCAAAGACGTTGGCCACGGCCTAATCATCATCCAGGGCAACCACGAAGCCTCTTGCAATTACCCCGACAACACCTACTGGTTCCGTCAGGACAGCACATTCCTCTACTTCTTCGGTCTTCAGCGCGAAGACCTTGTCGGTGTCCTCGACTGCGACAACGGCAAAGACTATCTCTTCGCCAACGACTACGATATCGACGATGTCATCTGGACCGGTCCCCTGCCCAGTGTCAAAGAGCTTGCCGCCAGTGTGGGGGTGGAGAACAGTGGCGACCTTGCCGCCCTCCAGACCCTCTGCACCAAGACCATCGGCGAAGCCCGCCGTATCCACTATCTCCCTCCCTACCGCGCCGACAACCAGCGCCAACTCAGCCTGCTGTTGGGTCATAAGTTCGACGCTGTGATGAACTACGCCTCCATGGAGCTCATCCTTGCCTGTGTCAAACATCGCAGCATCAAGAGCGATGAAGAAATTGCCGAAATCGAGAAAGCCATCGCCACTGCCTACAACATGCATGTCGGGGCCATGAAAATGGCCATGCCCGGCCGTTATGAGTACGAGCTGGCAGGTTTCATGCAAGGTGAGGCTTGGAAAGGCAACGGCCCCGTCTCCTTCCCCGTCATCATGACCATCCACGGCGAAACCCTCCACAACCACAATCATAATCACAAACTCGAATTAGGTCGCATGCTCGTCATGGATGCCGGATGCGAAACTGCCATGAGCTACTGCTCCGACATCACCCGTTCCGTCCCTGTCGGAGGCCGTTTCGACGACCGTCAAAAGGCCATCTACCAGATTGTCCTCGATGCCAACCTTGAGGCCATCCGCGTCACCCGCCCCGGCATAACCTATCAGGAAGTCCACACCGCTGCCAGCCGGGTCTTGGCACAAGGCTACAAAGACCTCGGTATCCTGCGCGGCAATCTCGACGACATCGTCGCCAACGGTGCCCACAGCCTTCTCATGCCCCACGGTCTCGGTCACATGATGGGTCTCGATGTCCACGACATGGAAAACTACGGCCAAATCAACGTCGGCTACGACGAGGAGACTCGCCCCAGCTCCCAGTTCGGTCTCGGCAGTCTGCGTTGCGGCCGTCGCCTGCAACCCGGCTTCGTCATCACCGATGAACCAGGCTGTTACTTTATCCCCGCCCTTATTGACCAATGGCATGCGCAGGGCACCAACAAGGACTACATCAATTTCGACGAGTTGGAGAAATGGAAAGACTTCGGCGGTATCCGTATCGAGGATGACATTCTCGTCACCGACAACGGCTGCCGTGTCCTCGGCAAACCCATCCCCAAGACCATCGCCGAAATTGAACAGACCATGAACAGCTAACCACAGCTGCGCCCTTGGTCCGCTCGTTCATCCATCCTACGACCTCCGTTCTACCTCAGTTCTCCTTCTGAAATGGGAGAACGATGGGAGAACGATGGGAGAACTGAGGTACAAGGAGCGGGGGAAGAACGGTTGGTTCCATGTCGGTCGTTGAGATGGAAAACAGGATAAAACGGTTATTATCAGCCTTTCCGTCTCACGTGTCTCTGGACGGTCTCCACTGGGGGCCTGCTTGGCCTAATGACTGATTTGGGTTAAAAGAACCCATTTATATCATCTTGTTGCGGTGATTTTTCAGTTTATCACAAGTTGTTCTCTGGCGGTTGACCATTGAACAGCCGAAGAAAAGATAGGAATCAAGAGTTTAGGGAATTGCTCTTGATTCCTTGACACAATGGACGGTATGGGTGTGTGTTGCGGTGTTAGCAGTCGTGGTGGTCGCAATGCGAGGCGGTGGTTTCCATTTCCAGTGTGCAGTGGGCTATGCCTTCGGAGGTAAGCATCTCTTTCAGGCGGTGGGTGGTGTCGTCGAGCAGGGAGCTATCGGCAATGACCACATGGGCGGTGAGGGCGGTTTCAGTGGTGCTGATGGGCCAGATGTGCAGGTGGTGTACGTCGATAATTCCTTCGTGCTCCTTCATTTTCGCCACAATGCTGTCGGGGTCGATGTTCTCGGGCACGGCATCGACACTCATGCGTAGGCTTTCTGCCAGCAGTTGCCAGGTGGAGATTAGAATCACGGCAGCGATGACGAGGCCGATGATGGGGTCGATAAGATTCCACCCGGTGTGGGTGATGACAATGCCGGAGACGACCACACCGGCCGATACTAACGTGTCGGCAAGCATGTGGAGGAAAGCGCCCCGGGTGTTGATGTCGTGTTGGCGGCTCGATAGCATCCAGGCGGTAAAGCCGTTCACCACAATGGCCGCCGCGGCAGTCCATGTGACAAGGGTGCCGTTCACCACGGCGGGATGGTAGAATTTGCGGATGCTCTCCACCGCAATACCGCCCACGGCAACAAGCAGGATGATGGCGTTAAGCAGCGAGATGAGTACCGAGCTTTTGCGATAGCCGTAGGTGAAGCGTTTGGTGGCATGGGTGTGGGCCAGTTTCAAGGCCACCATGGCTAACAGCAGGCAGAAGACATCGCTGAGGTTGTGGCCTGCATCAGAGAGCAGTCCCATGGAATGCCCCACGATACCGGCTACGCTTTCGGCGACGACGAACAGCAGGTTGATGGTGATGGCCACGATGTAGATCGTCCCCATCTGTGACGGGTCGGCAGGTAGGTGATGGTGACTGTGGTGGTGATGGTGATGCCCGTGCGGGTGGTCGTGCATCTTATCGTCAATTGAATGATTGTGTTGCATGGTTTTGTTGTTTTTTGTTTTCAGTGCAAAGATAAATCTTTTTTTGTTGACGGGTAATAGCTATTAGTAGCTATTTTTTGTCAGCAATGGGCGGTGGGTAACAAAAACGTAACAATTAATTAACGGAAACGCAACTGAAGAATAGTGATAAGATGGTATTTTTGTGAGCGGATAAAACATGTGAATGGTTTGTATATATTGTTGAATAATAAAATTTTGCATATAATATTTAGAACTGAATTAAAATGAGTTTTTCAGAAATTATCATCATCATCATCAATTTTGCGGGGGCATTGGCCGTGTTCCTCTTCGGTATGAAACTGATGAGTGAAGGGTTGCAGAAGTTTGCCGGAAACAAGATGCGTGCCATCATGGGCAAAGTTACGGGAAGCCCGTTCCGCGGCATTCTGACGGGAGCGGCAGTGACTACGGTGATTCAGTCGTCGTCGGCTACCACGGTGATGGTGGTGTCGTTTGTGAATGCTGGGTTGCTGACACTGGGCGGTGCCATAGCGGTTATTATGGGTGCCAACATTGGCACAACGGTTACGGCATGGATTATCACGCTCTTTGGCCTCGGCGAGAGCGACAGTGCTTTCAGCTTGCCCATGTTATTGGGTGCCATAGCGTTGATATTCATGTTTATGAAGCGCGACAAGATTCGTTCCATCGGCGAGTTTGTTATTGGTTTGGCGTTGTTGCTGGTGGGTATGGGCTTTTTGCAGCAGGCTATGCCCAACTTGGAGCAGTATCCTGAGTTTTTGGAGACATTGGCACGGCTGTCGGCTTATGGATTCTGGTCCATCCTTATTTTTGTGGCAGTGGGTGCCTTGTTGACCTGTTTGGTGCAGGCGTCGGCGGCCATGATGGCCATCACGTTGGTGATGTGCTATAACGGCTGGATAGGATTGGATGCCGCAGTGGCATTGGTGATGGGTCAGAATATCGGCACGACGATAACGGCCAACATTGCGGCCATGGTGGCCAATACGAATGGTAAACGGGCGGCAAGGGCGCATCTGGTGTTCAATGTGGTGGGTGTGGTGCTGACGCTGATTGTCTACCAGCCTGTGTTGTCGTTGATAGCTCAGATTACAGAGGGCATGACAGGGAGCAATCCCTACACCCCGGTGGGTGCCGCGGGTTATGCACCGGGTTCCATCCCCTTGGCATTGTCGCTGTTCCATACGTTCTTCAATGTGGTCAACACGTTCGTTCTGGCTTGGTTTATCCCGCTGCTGATAAAGATAGTCAATTGGTTGGTGAAGGAGAAACCTGAGGATGAAGAGTATGTATATAAACTGAAGTATATAAGCAGTTGGATGAATACGGCCGAAATCAATATGAAAGCGGCAGAGAGGGAGATTACGGAGTTTTCCAAACGAGTGTTGCGTATGTACACTTTTTTGCCGGGTCTGCGTGTGGCTAAGGACGACGACGAGTTCGACAATATTGTTGAGCGCATTGAAAAATACGAGGCCATAACAGACAAGATGGAGATGGAGATAGCCGAGTATCTGACCCGCATTGCCGAGGGTGATTTGTCGCATCAGGGTTCGCAACGTATCAGTGCGATGCTTTGTGTGGTGGACAACTTGGAGAGTATTGGCGACACGATTTACCAGATTGCCGCCACCCGCAAGAATAAACGTGAGACGGCGGTACATTTCGACCATCATCTAAACGACAATCTATCCAAGATGACCCAGTTGGTTCAGCATGCCCTCGACATTATGGATGAGAACCTCAAGATGGACTATGATGCCATCGACATAGCCCCTGCCGAGAAAGCCGAGGAGGCCATTAATCAGTATCGTGACCAGTTGCGCGAGGAGCATCTCAATGCACTGAAAAACGGTTCGTATGATTTTGCCATTGGCAATGCTTACAGCAGTCTGTATGCTTTGTATGAGAAATTGGGCGACTATGTCATCAATATCAGTGAGGCAATAGTGGTGAAGTTCAAATAATATTTGAATGTGTTAATGTGTAAATGTGTAAATGTGTGAATGTGTGAATGTGTGAATGTGTGAATGTGTGAATGTGTGAATGTGTGAATGTGTGAATGTGTAAATGTGTGAATGTGTAAATGTGTGAATGTGTAAATGTGTGAATGTGTAAATGTGTGAATCGATTAACGAATTAACACATTAACGAATTAACGAATTATAAACGAATTATAAATATGTTCATATGTAAATGTGTCGGTGCGATGGTTTGCCTGTTGGCTGCATTGATGTCTACCTGTAGCGGTGTTCCAGGGGCGGCAGACATTGTGGGCGATACCAATGAGCATCCCCGGCTGTTGGAGTGTCCGGCTTATGGCAAAGGGGAGCATATTGTGGATTATAATGGTTTTGTGGTGTCGTACAACCATACAACCCTTGTGCCGGACTGGGTGGCATACGAACTGACAGCCGATGAACTGGAGGTACGGTATTCTTCTAAGAGTTCCAATTTCAGTCGCGATCCCAATCTGAAAGGTCGTCAGGCTTCGCGCGAGGACTATTCGCGTAGCGGATGGGACAAGGGGCACATGGCACCGAAGGCGGATATGCGATGGAGCGAGCAGAGCTATTGGCAAAGCCATTATTTCACCAATATCTGTCCGCAGAACCATCAGTTGAACGGTGGGGACTGGAATGCGTTAGAGAATACAGTGCGTCGCTGGGCCAAGAAGTATGGCCGGGTGTGGGTGGTCTGTGGACCGGTGTTCGATTCGTGCCGTTATGGCACTATAGGGAAGGCTGGGGTGCAAATTCCCGATGCCTTCTTCAAGGCGGTGCTTGTTCCCCGTGCCGACGGCTCATACTCAGGCTTGGCGTTTGTTATGCCCAACGAGGGCAAACATCATAGTCTGAGCCATTATGTCTGTTCGATAGACCAGTTGGAAGAGGTGCTTGGCCGTGACCTTTTCCCGGCTCTTGACGACGAGACCGAAGCCATTGTGGAGGCTCAGGCTGTAATGTCTTTTTAGGGAACTTCTAATAGTTGTTGGCTACGGTTTTTTGTTAAACATGAATTGTCATGTAATAATCATAAGGCAACCTCCAATAATTATTCAAACAGATCATTGCATTGCAATGATAATTAGTGATAATGCTTTTTTCAAACACAAATTATCATTAATTGTCCTGAATTCTTGATGATTACATGGCAATTTGTGTTTAATATTCAGTATTGATTATCATGAATGCTTCTTTTAGAGGCAATTTTTAGAGGTTACCATAAATTAATGATTCATTGATGATAATTCGTGTTAAGGCTTTCAGCACACTAAGTGCAAATCGTAATAAGTCTTTTTTACCCAATTTTGAGTGTGCGTGTTTTTCGACACGTTAGGATATGTTTGTGTGATAATCACCACACTACGAGTGTGAGATTATTGAGAGTTAATCTCTTAGAGGCAATTTTTAGAAGTCCTTTAAAAATGGTTTGTATAGAATCGCCTCCCATTTATCCTGCTCCAAAATGTTAAATATTTGCATAGGTGAAAAAAAATTGTTATATTTGCAGCATCGAATGTTGGGTTAGGTGTTATGTATATAATTGATATATTGTTGTTTATAAATTATTTATAGTATATTTAACTTGAATGTGACTATGAAAAACGAAGTAAAAAAGTTGCTGTTTCTCTGTTGTTGCCTGTTTTTCGGTGTGGTTTATGGGCAGGCGACAGGTCTATTGTATCAAAATAGTTATGTTACGGGGGAGAAGAACATTGTCCGTTATGCCTCTGGTGCCAATGCCTTTATTAATGCATCAAAAAAAGCTTTCGCTATGGGGTATCATTTCACCTTGACAAACTTGACTAATATGATAGACACCTATTTCCAGGATGATTTCGAGGTGAGGGATATGGAGATTTTCGATGACAAAGTTTTTTTCTGCGGTCAGGACATGACCACGGTGTCGGGTTTTATTGGATGGTTTAACATCTCTGACCTTTTTTATGGCGGGGGGGATGTACATATAGACAAATCATTGTCAGTCTATGGGCTTCTGTCGTTGGACAATATTGAGGTGTTTACAGGTCAAGGGGGAATAATACATATAGCCGGGTATGGAGTCCATTCGATAGGTACAGACCCTTATAATCCTTTCCCATACAATTTCGTATATACGACATACAGGGCATTTGAGGCTGTCGGGAACCCTGCTTCGGGCATGCAGTACCGTGTGGCGGATTTGTACAGCGGCGGATATAAGTCGGATATCAAAGATATGGTGGTGACCGACGATTTTGTTGTCTATCTTGAATGTTCAAGGAATATGCTTTGTGAGCCATTCATCGGAATAGGCATTGATTTGGAGGTTTTTCCGAAATATAATATGTTTTCGGCAGCATACTTTGCTTTAGGCCAATTCCAGACCAACACGTTACACACTGATACTTATTATTGGATTGACCATGTCTGTACGTATTTAATTCCAGACAATAGCGACCCTCACACCTCGGAGGCGAAGATGGTGCATATTGGAGACAACAAGGTGGCAGTTTGTAGCTATCGTACCGACTTGGATTGCACAGGCTGGTTTCCATTGGTAGACTGTGTTGGAGCGCCTCCAAATTCGTACAATAATTGTGTTATATCATCAACTGTAAATTCGATTCACTATTATCTTGCAAATAGAATATACGATGTATCACCGGTTTTGACGAACAATCCAATGGTGATGCTATCGGCCGAGGTAGTGAAGTTGCCAGGGGAATTGGATGTAATAGAAGATTTTGTATATAATAGTTCCCTCAAAAGTTATCTGGTTGTCCACAAGCATGAGAGGGTTCCGGGAGTTGGGGAAACGGCATTTACCACGATGGATTATTCGTCGGGGATGCCGGCCAATGTGGTTTCCGATTATGAGATTGCAGTCAGTACTATTTATTTTTATGGATGGAATCCCACAAGTGTGTGCCAGTTCGGCGACGATGAATATTTGATTAGCGGCAATCATTATAATTCCTATGAGCAGATGTTTTGGAAAAGTGGTTTTTATTATAATGAAGGAAATTGCGACGAACACAGGCAGTACCCGATGGCACCGATTTCCACAATGGAGGCAAAATATAATACATGGGATATGAATGCATCAAATTGGGCACTGTTGGATTTTGCCGATTATTTAATGGAAAGTAGAGTGGAAAAAGAAGTGGCGAAAATATGTGATTAAATATAAAATTCAAGTGATATGAAAAAGATTGTTTTTCTTGCAGTGGCTATGATGTGGGTGACAGTGGTGCTTGGGCAACGCCCAGTGGGTGATACGATTACGTGTCCAGAAGATCTCAACTATTTTACTTATGTATACGATTGGTGTGAAGATACTGATATTGACTGGTATGTTGAAACGTGTTATAACCATCTTCGTTTCCCGGATGCAAATTATGTTTATGGTGTGACAGACCCGAATGGGAC
>JAEEGI010001569.1_pt1 | contig 56802 bp, 50 predicted proteins | sample 8958751 | NCBI WGS metagenome assembly JAEEGI01 (sample SAMN16246545, study PRJNA631951) | gut metagenome | biome: gut microbiome; feature: rumen; material: KS-attached | host: Bos | place: Iran: Karaj | collected 2018-10
TCACGAGCGGAAAAAAATCATTTGCAGCAGCTATGTCGATTTGAAAGACGGGCAATGCAGCAGCCGCCGGTTTTACCCGTCGAAACCACTGGAAATGTGCCGGGATGAAGCGGACTATCAAAAAACAGTCGATGAGATTGCCCGCGTAATGAAGCTCAGTCTTGACCTGATTTCCAGAAAGTGGCCGCGCACGGCTGTCTCTGTAACCGGCGGCCGTGACAGCAAAGGCTCCCTCGCCGCCGCCGCGCATCTGGGTGACTCGGTCCAGTATTTTTCTTATAACTCACAGCCGGCCGAGAAGGTGGACTGTGACGCGGCAAAGCGCATCTGCGCGTCGGTGGGCGTGAAGCATACCACTTATGGCATTCCGCTGGATCGGGAGCTTTATCCGGAGTATGATCTTGTAAAGGCTATCCTTTGCGTGAACAGCAACCGCAAGTATTTCAACCACAACGATATCATGAAGCGGATCTTCTTCCGCCGTCTGCATCCCTTTGACGTGGAAGTGAAATCCTGGACTTCCGAAATTGGAAGGGCATTTTATTACAAGCGCTATGGCGTCAAAAAGCTTCAAAAGAAATGTACCGCACGTCGCGTGAACGCGATGAACAATATCTTTCTGCTGAATCCGCCGCTCATGTACCGTACAGACGCCATCTATCGTCGCTATCTGAAGGACAGCCAATACAATGAGCATATGTTTAACTATGACTGGAGTGACATCATCGATCTTGAGATGCGCGACAGCCGTTGGGGTGCGGACGTGCTGTCCTGTGAACACATGTTCTCTTATGATGTTACGGTTCCCTACAACAACCGCCGACTGGGCGATCTGTTTCTCCGCGTGCCGTTTGCGGATCGCCTGTCCGACCGCACTCATATTGATTTCACACATCGTTTGTGTCCCGAGGTAGATGCCGCAAATATCAGTGTCAAGGATGTCGCACACAACAACACGCGCATGTGGATGGATAAGCTATACTATTTTATCACTTCCGTCAGGCCGTTTTAATGCGCTGGAGGATTGCCGCTCAGCAGCCGATGCTGTTGAGCGTTGCTGATTCGGTTCAAGCGCTTTCTCTACAGTCCGGATGCTAAATCAGGAGAGCATTTTGCTCGTATTGCAAGATCTTTCGGCTCCTAAAAAACTTGCAGCCCCGTCCATTCTGAGCGGGGCTGCAAGTTTTTGGGGAGAATTGAAAAACGAAGCGGAACTCGATTGTCGAAGGAAGAACCAGCTTGACAGAGGTGAAAAGAATCGTGCCGTCCGCAGGCTCTGCATAATGTCGGCTTTCGATGCTCGCTGTCTTCGTCCTTGCCTTTACCTGTATCGCGACGCCGCCCATTCTGATTCATGCCTTAGGCTCCGGGTTTCCCCGTACAAGAACGGAAAATACGGGACGGTCAGGACGAAGATCCCTTCGCTGATCACAAGGGCAAATGCAAACTCGATCAACAGGGCCGCTGCGGCAGGCATACCCATTTTGCCAAACACCACGCCCAGAGCCAGCGCCACCGGCTTATGGAGCAGCAGGATCGGGATCGTATCCCTTCCCAGTCTGCTCAACAGCGGACTGGGAAAAGTGAAGTCCGCAAGAAAACACGAAATACCAAGTACAAAAATGCCGCCGCACAGTGTATCCAGCAAAAACAGGGCCGGATTGCCGAAGATCCTGTCCGAGACCTCCACATATTTATCGGATACGTTCGGCAGATTCAGCCGATATGTCAGCGTCAGGACGGCAAGCGCCGTCAGACCGATCAGCAGGCAGAGCCATGGTTTCCCTGACAGCCTGTCCATGGTCTCTCTGCCCAGATAGCCCCAGATCATCAGCGCCAGACCCAGCATGGCGATATCCACGTTCCAGGGATAGCCCAAGGGAAGCACGGGCAGGAAAAGGCCAAGCGCACCAAAGGCCAGACTCAAGCCGAAAAGGATCCACTTGCTGAGCTGTTTTTTGCAGAAGAACCACTGGATCCCCTCAAACAAGCAAACCGCAACAAACATACAGGACAAAAACCACAGAGGCGTCAGGCTGCCGGACTTGGAAATGCTGTTTTCGGTATTATACAGCAGCCAGCCCAAACTCTCCAACCTGAAGGAACGGGACGCCAGCGCCCGCCCAAGCGCGTAGAGCAGCCCCCACAGAAAACAGGGCAGCAGCAGCCGCAAAGCTTTTCTTGCCAAAAAGGCGCCGTTGAGAAAACCGCGCTCCTCGTGGGATTTCCGATTCCAAACCATGCCTGCGATGAGGAAAAAAAGTGGGATATGGAAACTGTAGATCCATTGCTTCACCGGATCCCAGACATGCGGGCAATGTCCCAGCACCACCAGCAGGATGCCGATCCCTTTGGCGATATCCAGCGCCAGGCTTCTTTTGTATTCTTGTCCGTACATTGAAATCACCTCTCTCGACAGCCGGAATCATGAAGCTCAATTCCCTGCCGCTGCTGCAAATGCTGTTTGAAGCAGGCCGCTGAGTACGTTTCCCGCCATAGAATACTTTACCACAAAACAGCAACGGAACGCAAGCAGTAGTTACGCATATGTACAGAATGGTTTCCCCGGCAGCTCCTGCGTTTCTGCTTTTGAAGCCGCGCGTATTCTCCCAAAAGATTTGAGATCCGACAGTCTTTTCCTGTCATTTCGCTTTGAAGCATACTCGTTGCAGCAGCCGGACAGCATACTCCTTCCATGAAAGCCAGCTGGTGAAACGCGCCTGTTAATGGCAAGGCTTTTTTCGACTTCTTTATGGACATTATTATAATAAAGTGATATAATTCTTTTGTATGTCTATTCTGACCCTTTGAAAGACAGCAGATGGATTTCTTTGGTCGGACATCCCGAACAGGAGAAAGACTGATCCGAAAATGCCGGTCGGGTCCGTAACCGCAACCCGCATTGCTCTCCGATTTGAGTCGATCGTCGGAATCATACGGAGCGAAGAAAAGCTGCGGCATCCCGCTTCTATTTCATTTCTTGGTTCCATTTTGAGTGAGATGTTATGAAGATCCTTTATGTTGCCACCATGCTCAGCCATATTTGTCAGTTTCATCTCCCTTATCTGCAAATGCTGCAGGAACAGGGTCATGAGATCCATGTGGCGGCCCACGACAATCTGGGAGAAAAAAACGGTCTGCAGCTGCAATACGCAGACCGTCATATAGAAATCCCCTTTAAGCGCTCGCCCTATCACCCGAAAAACCTCGCCGCCTATCGCAGGCTCAAAGTGCTGATGGATCAGGAGCAGTACGATCTGATCGTCTGCAACACGCCGGTTGGCGGTATCCTTGGCAGACTCGCCGCGCGAAAAAGCCGCAGGAACGGCGCGCGCGTGATTTACATCGCACACGGTTTTCATTTTTACAAGGGCGCATCAAAGCTGAATTGGATCCTGTATTACCCTCTGGAGAAAAGAATGGCGCGTCTGTGCGACTTGGTCGTCACCGTCAACGAAGAGGATTATCAGCTGGCGAAAAAGCGTTTCCCCGGCAAGGTCGCCCGCATCCACGGCGTAGGCGTCCGGGAAGATCGCTATCACCCCGCTGCGAATGAGGAACAGGTGGAAATGCGGCGGGGAGAAGGTCTCTCGGCCGAGGATTTCATTGTGCTCTGCACCGGCGAGCTGAACGCGAACAAGAATCAGAAAACGCTGATCGACGCCGCCTCGCTGCTGAAAGACGAGCTCCCGAACCTGAAAGTCCTGCTGGCAGGCAACGGTCCCACGGAGCAGGCGCTGCGTGAACGGATCGCGGAGAAAGGCCTGGAGAATACAGTGAAGCTGCTGGGCTATCGGACGGATCTGGAAGGCCTGGTTCCCGCAGTGGATCTTGTCGCCTCCTGCAGCAAGCGGGAGGGGCTGCCGCTGAACATCGTGGAGGCGATGCTCTGTAAAAAAGCCGTCGTCGCATCGATCAACCGCGGCAACGCCGAGCTGGTGGAGGACGGCGTTACGGGCTATCTCCTGCCGCCGGAGGACGCTTCCGCCTTTGCCGACCGGATTCTCCGTCTCTGCCGGGATTCCGCCCTCGCCCGCCGCATGGGCGAATCGGGATATGAGAAAGCGCAGGCTTATACGGTAGGCTCCGTCCGAAATGAAATCACATCGGTTTTGCTGGGAGAATAAAATGAAAATCGGCATTCTCACGCATTACAACGTTTATAATATGGGCGCGCAGCTGCAGCTGTCCGCCATGCGGCACTATCTGGAGGATCTGGGTCATCAGCCGATCGTGCTGACCTACGAGAAGAACTTCGACTTTCTTAAAGGCGAAAAAGAGAAAAACAGCGCTTCCCTGAAGGCCCTCCCCTATTACTTCAAACACTATCTGGTGGAAAAGGGTCCGGGGCTGACGCTGTTCAACGTACGGAAGGTACGGGCGCTGCAGGACGGGATGAGGCACTATGCCTACGCCCCCTATAACGACCAGGACTGCGACGCTGTCGTAATCGGCAGCGACGAGGTGTTCAGCATCGACGTGGGCTGCAATCCCATGATGTATGGCCACGGCATCGAGGCCACGCCGAAAATCGCCTACGCCCCTGCCTTTGGCCGCACAACCATTGCGCTTTTGAAAGAATACGGCTGCTGCGATCTGGTGCAGGCCGGCCTGCAGAAGATGGAATACCTCTCCGCCCGGGACCAGCACACCCAGGAGATGATCCGCGAACTCACCGGGCGGGAAGCGCCCCTGATCTGCGACCCGGTACTGCTGTACGACGGGCACGGCTTTCACGGCACGCACCCCGGTATCCGAGGCGATTACATGGTGATCTACGCCTATGACTGCAATATGACGGATCCCGCGGAGGTCGCCGCGCTGAAGGCTTATGCGAAAAAACACAAATTGAAAACGGTCTCCCTGGGCACCTACCATAGCTGGTGCGACGAAAACGTGGTCTGCGACGCGGACTCCTGGTATTCCCTTTTTGCCGGCGCCAAATGTGTGGTGACGGACACCTTCCATGGCAGCGTGGTCGCCATGAAAAACCACTGCAATGCGGCAGTATTCATCCGCGAAAGCATCAACGCCTTCAAGCTGCGCTCCCTGTTGGAGGAGACCGGCATGACGGAGCGCAGGCTGGAACGCATCACCGAGGCCGAGCTGGAGCGGGTACTGTCGAAGTCGACGGACCATGCGCGGACAGACGAACGCCTCGCCGCCATGGCGGAGCAGAGCGGCGCCTATCTGCGGTCTGCCCTGGACGAGATCCGGGCGAAGAGCGTATGAAACACATCGGAGAACAAACGAACCGCCCCTGCTCCGGCTGCGGTGCCTGTGCGGCGGTATGCCCGAGCAGCGCAATTGAATTATCGCTGAATGACGCTGGTTTTTTCCGGGCCGTTGTCCGGGAAGACCGCTGCGTTGACTGCGGCCTCTGCCAGTCGGTTTGTCCCCGCTTTTCGACGCCGAATGGCGGGAAGGACCTGCGCGAGTCGACGCTCTTCGCCCTGCAGAGCAAAAGCGAGGCGACTGTGCAGCGGTGCTCCTCCGGCGGGATCGCCCATGAGCTGGCGGCGGACTGTATCCGAAAGGGCTGGCACGTCTGCGGCGTGGTATACAACCCGGAGAGCGACCGGGCGGAGCACCGTGTGATCTCGTACCTGGAGGAGCTGCCCGATCTGGACGGCTCGAAATACCTGCAGAGCGATACCAGCGCCCTTCGTCAGGCGCTGGAGCTGGCCAGAGAGGGCGCAAACCTCGCTGTTTTCGGCACGCCCTGTCAGATCGCCGGCCTCGCACAAGCTGCCGAAAAGCTTGGCCTGCGGGATCGGCTGCTGCTGACGGAGATCTTCTGCCATGGGGTACCCAGCTACTTGCTATGGGAGCACCAGTGTGGACGAATGAAGCAAAAACTGCATGCGGAGCGCTTTGACCGCGTGCAGTTTCGATACAAGAAAAACGACTGGCACAGCTATTGCCTCCGGGCGGACGCGGGCGAGCGCAGCTTCTTCGGCGCCCGGGAGACCGAGCTTTTCTGGCAGGTCTTCTTCGAAAACGTCCTGCTGAACGACGCCTGCTTTGCCTGCGAGATGCGCAAGACCGTATCGTTGGCGGATCTCCGCCTGGGCGATTATTGGGGCCGTCGGTATCAGCAGCACAGCGACGGGGTCTCCGCCGTGTTCGCGCTCACAGAACGGGGCAAGGAAGCGCTCCGGCGCCTGGATCTTCGCCCTTTGGAGCCCGGAACGCCGGACGAGATGCTTCAGGCCCAGAACATGGACGGCTACCACGACCGGGCGCTGCACGACGGGGCCATGGAAGTGCTGCGCCAGACGCGGGACATCACTTCGGCGGTGAAGTACTATCGGTCCAGAGAGGGCAGCAGGCAGACCCTGAAGCGCGTCCTGCTCCAAGCCAGCGCGATCCTGCCGGACGAGCTGCGGGTCAAACTGCGCAAGGCCAACAGCAGCAGAAAGCTGAAATGATATTTCCGAAGGACGAAATCATGCCGACTTTGACGATCATCACCCCGACCTATAACCGTGCGGATTGTCTCCCTGCATGCTGGGACTCCCTGAAAGCACAGACCTGCAAAGACTTCCAGTGGCTGATCGTGGACGACGGAAGCATGGACGCCACGCCGGAAACGGTAAAGCGCTTTCTCATTGAGCACGAGGATATGCAGATCGATTATCTGCAGAAAGAAAACGGCGGCAAGCACACAGCGCTGAACGCGGCACACCCGCTGATCCAGGGCAAGTACGTCGTTATCCTGGACAGCGACGACCGTCTGGTGCCGGAGGCAGTTTCCTCCATCCTACAGGCCTGGGAGCGGTTTGAGGCAGATACCCAGGTCGGCCGGATCATCTTTCTGAAGGGCTATACCGATGACGAACCGATCTGCTATGTAAAGAACGAAAACCTGCCTGTGGACACGCTGCGGGAACCGCGGATCGCTGTCACAGGAAGAGATTGCTGTGACACTTTCCGTACCGAGCTGTTTCGCAAGTATCCCTTCCCCGTTTTTCCCGGCGAGCGCTTTATCGGCGAGGGTGCCGCTTTCTTTGGGATGGAATTGGAATCCAAAGGCGTTTATATCAACAAGGTCATTTATCTATGCGATTACCGGGAAGACGGCCTTACCAAAGCCGGTCGGAAAATGCGTCTGCAGAATCCGCTGGGCGGGATGTATAATTCCAGGACGTACATGCATCCAAAACTCCCCATGAAGCGCCGAATCGAAAAAGGGATCCTGTACAGCTGCTATGCGAAGTTCGCAAAAGTCCCCTTCCCGGAGGCGCTCCGCGAGAACCCCTATAAGGCCTTGACTCTGGCAAGCCATTTCCCCGGCGTTTTGCTATACCATTACTGGAACCGCAAGTTTTTCAAAGGAGATGATCCGACATGAGCCAAACCCCCCTGTTCAGTATCATCATTCCGATCTATAACACCGAAAAAGAGCTTCCCCGCTGCGTGGACAGCGTCCTGGCGCAGCGTTTTAAGGATTTCGAACTGATCCTGGTTGACGACGGCTCCAAGGACAGCAGCGGCGCGGTCTGCGACGCGTATGCGGCAAAAGATTCGCGTATCAAGGTGTTTCACAAGAAAAACGGAGGCAGCTCCAGCGCACGGAATTATGGAATCGAGGTGTCAAGCGGAGACTATCTGTTGTTTCTGGACAGTGACGACTACTGGGCAGGTACAGACGCGCTGGATAACCTGGCGGGGCGCATAGAAGCAGGGAAACGAGAGACGGACGTGATTTGCTTCGGAACCGTACTCTGCAGAGTCGATGGGACAGAGATCAAAACCAGGCTGCCGGATTCCCTTCCCTCTCCTGACAATGATAAGCAGGCAGTGCTGCAGCGCTTGATCTATTCAAACCAGTATTTCAGCGCAGCTTATGTCAAGGCTGCGCGGCGGTGCTTTATTCAGAGCAACGATCTGCTCTTTCGAGAGGAGCTTACAAGCGGCGAAGATATAGAATGGTCCGGGAAGGTTATGGTTCTCTGCAAAAACATGGACGTCTATTCAGACGCATTCTACATGAGGATCAGGGGCCGAGCGGGGGCGGTCACTTCAACTATCGGCGAGAAGAATGTGCTGGATGTTCTGGATGCGATTGAATCCGGTGTAGAATTCGTTGAAAGGCATTCGGAAACGCCTGCACTAAAGGATCTGTACTTGGAGTACTGGGCCTACCAGTATGCTATGCTTCTGGGCTTGGCGCATGAATTACGCAGGTCTGACAATTATCCCGCGATCTACAACAGACTTAAGAATCTAAAATGGCTGCTGAAGTATGATCACGAAAAGAAAGTTCGTGCGGTGCGCCTTTGCTCGGCAATTCTCGGCTTGCGCGCTACGATGAACATCATGCGGATCTATTACAGGATGTAGAGAAATCTGATTGAAAAATGATTTCTCTTTCAGGTGGCTCTCAGGAGTAAAGACCGAATAGAACATGAAACGAATATTAATTATTTCTGGCGGTCTGCACATGGGCGGTGCAGAACGCGTCGCTGCAAATATCAGTTTATATGCGCCAAAAAATGAGTTCGAATTTCACTATCTGGTGTTTGAGGGATATGACAACGTCTATGGTCCTGAAATCGAAAAAATAGGTGGAAGAATTATTACCGTTCCGCCGCCCTCATCGGGATATTCTGCATATATTAAAACGCTGTCCAGACTTATCAGAGAAAACCACTATTGCGCTGTCCATTCTCACACGATGTTCAATTCCGGAATCAATCTTCTTGTTGCAAAAGCCTGTGGTGTTCCTGTGAGGATCGGGCACTCCCATACCACCAAAACGGAGACCAGAGTCTCCATCGCGCAAAAATCTTACGAATGGATCATGCGAAAAATGATCCTTTGGTCGGCCACGGATTTATTTGCCTGCGGCGTGGAAGCGGGCAAATGGATGTTTGGCATTCGCGCTTTTTACAGCCGCGGACACATCATTCACAATGGAATTGATACGGATGCCTTTGCTTTCTCGGATGAAAAGCGGCGCAGGATCAGAGCGCAATATGGTTTTACGACCGACGACCTTGTGATCGGGCACTCCGGAACGCTGATTCCACTTAAAAACCAGGAATATCTCATCCGGCTTCTCCCAGATCTCCTCCGTCAGAATCCGCATGTGCGGCTGATGCTTTTGGGCGCTGGGGATGAATCGGAAAAAAGCCGTTTAGCTCAGCTCTCAGCAGATCTTCACGTCTCCGAGCGTGTTACTTTCTGCGGCGGGGTTATGAACGCAAACGATCACCTTAATGCCATGGATGTGTTTGCATTTCCCTCTCTGCGTGAAGGAACGCCTTTGGCTCTGATAGAGGCGCAGGCAAACGGTCTTCCCTGCGTGATTTCAGATCATATTCCTGATGATGCAGCCCTGACAGATTTGATCACTGTCGTCTCACTGGCTAAAAAAGACGTCTGGACGCATTCATTGCTTGAAGCCAAGCGCTCCCGCTCAGAACAGTACGCAGAAGTAATAGCTAGTGCCGGATACAGCATAACAAGCAGCTTTGACCAATTATACAAACGATATCGTCAAGAACCTCTCCGCTCGCTTCCGACGGTCAGTTTGTCCTTTGATGATGCCCGCGGAGACAATGCAGTTGTATTGGGAACAATTATGGCAAGATTCGGTTTCCCCGGAACTTTGAATGTCACTACGGGTTACGTGGACGGTACCTGTCCGCGGGAGTACTCCCCCAGCACCAAGGCCGCCATGACGCGAGAAGAAGTGATTCGGCTGCGGGAAAGCGGCAAAATTGAAATCGCCATGCACGGCGACCGGCATTTGAACACATTGTCCGATGCAGAGGCATGTAGGAAAAAGCTATCATCATGGTTCGGCGTATCGGATCAAACGGTATTCGGCTTTGCTAGCCCCGGGTCCGGCATGTCTCTTGAAGCGTTTCGTTCCTCCGATTATCGCTCATTTCGCTCTTCTATCTTATATATGCGCACCGGTTTGCGGATCTGCTCTCGGAAAAACCTTCGCGTCTTTTGCAGGAAGATGGGGCGAGTCGTTCACATTCCGCTTTTGTATGAGATCTCCTTTGCAGACACCATTATGCGGTTTCGAGACGGAAAGATCGTCTACAGTATTCCTGTGATGAAAGATGCGACGCTCGCGCAAATAAAAGCCGTTTTGAGACGCTGCATCGGTCAAGGCGGTCACTTGATCCTGATGTTCCACAGCATTTTGCCTGAGACAAGCAAAGAAGATAATTGGACCTGGAGCCAAGAGAAGTTCGAACGTCTTTGTACATGGCTGCAGAAGAAAAGAGACAGCGGAGAGCTTGAACTGCTCACGACTGCACAACAGTTCTCTAAGATGGAGTACTAATGATCAAGATTCTATTTTTTTCAGAGACCCTTGTCGGCGGCGGTGCGGAGAAGGTTCTGCGCGACCTCGTCAATCACATGGATCAGCATGAATTTGATATTACCGTGCAGACTGTCTGGCCCTGTGACGCGGAGCAATACCTCGCACCGGGTATCCGATACAAAGCCATGTATTCTTCCTACAACGGAACCAATCGCCTTCGCTATCGCCTGGAGGCGGAGAGCGGTCTGGCCTACCGACTGCATGTCAAAGGCAACTATGACGTTGAATGCGCGTTTCTGGAATCCGGTTCAACGAAGGTCATTGCCTCCTCGACGAACAAGAGGGCAACAAAAATAGCATGGGTCCATTGCAGTCTCACCCGCGCGTTGAGCGATTTCAGCGCATTCGAAGCCAAGGCCGCCCCCTGGTATCGAAACTATGACTGCGTGGCGTGTGTTTCACAAAGTGTGAAAGAGGACTTTGATCGGCTGTTCCATTCCGCCTTCCGTTCAGAAGTTGTATACAACGTCGTTGAGGACAACGTGATCCGAAATAAAGCGGAAGAAACCGTCCCAGACATGCAGAAACGCAGGCTCACCGCATTGGCAGTCGGGCGATTCATGCCGCAAAAAAACTATCCGAGGTTATTGAGAACGCATGAGAAACTGCTTGCATCCGGCGTCGCACACGATCTGTGGATTCTCGGCGACGGAGAACAGAGACCGGAGATAGAAAGGTATATCCGGGAACACAACTTGACTGATTCCGTTACCCTTTTTGGCTTTCAAGAAAATCCTTACCCCTATTTGAAAGCCGCAGATCTGATCGTTTGCTCCTCAAACTATGAAGGTTTCAGCACAGTGATAACAGAAAGCACCATTCTTGGAAAAGCCATCGTGACTACAGATTGTTCCGGAATGAGAGAAATCCTGGGTGACAGCGAGTATGGCCTTATCACAGAAAACTCCGACGAAGCATTCTATAAGGGCGCAAAAGCCATGCTCACGGATGCCTGTCTTCGGAAGGATTACGCAAAAAAAGCCGCAATACGCGGACAACAGTTTTCAACGGAAACTTTGGTCTCCCAAACTCAGGATTTCATCAGATCAATTGTCGATAAATAATTCCTTTCCACAGGCTTGAAATGTCCTGTTTTGAAGACGACACGACACATCTCGCCCGTCTTCCCGCTGACTACAAAAGACTCTGAGCGGTTCAGTACAATGATAGAGAGATTGAATCTGGCCATTGGAATAGGATTCTTTACGGAGAGACAATGAATAATAGACAGATCATTTTACTTGCAATCATCATGGTTCTCACCTTGATTTATTCATTGGGAGTACACGGACGCAGGCAAAAGCAAACCTGCATAGCTGCCATCACAATTGTACTAACCCTGTTCAGCGGTCTACGCAGCTGGTGGATGGGAGATCTGATCAAGTACTATACGCAATATCTTCGTTGCTCCGGGCCGGATTGGAAGAATGTTGTATTTGATAAACTGACAAACAGCGGCATTCGCATCTTTTTCCACTACGCCAGCGTGCTTGGTCTGTCTTATGAGGTATGCATTTTTATCATCGCCGCCTTTTCCGCAATCACTCTCGGCGTCTTGATTTACCGCTATTCTCCCTCGCCCTATTGGAGCTATCTGATGTATATCGCCATGGGCTTTTATCTCTTCACCTACAGCGGACTGAAGCAGACCATCGCCATGGGCTTTCTCTGCATCGCCATGATCGGACTTCTGGAGGGTCGGTTTTGGTCTTTCCTGATCTGGACCCTGGTCGGGGGGCTCTTTCACGCACCGGCTCTGATCTTTCTCGGCGCGTATTTTTTCGCGCGAAAGAAGCTGGATGCCAATTACGCGCTGATTCTGCTTGCTTTGTTTGCAGCGGTCTATTTTTTCCGAAACCGGATTGTTGAGATGCTGGAAGAAATGTACTATGACGACGAGCAAGCGCTGGAGGCTTCCATCAAGGTCGGCGGACGCTTCATGATGATGCTGCTTATTCTGGCTCTTGGTCTTTATCTCCGACCCCTACGGTCCAGCGACAAACAGTACGGTTATATCTTTAACCTAATGGTCCTTGCTGCGGCCCTGCAAACCTTTTCCATTTATGACAACAACTATACACGCCTGACAGACTATTACTTTCAATTTATCATCCTTTTTATCCCAATGATCCTGCAGACCGGCGAATCCCAGCTCGTCGAAATGCCAGAGCGAAAAGGCGAGATCCTCTATCACTCCAGGGATCTGTACTCCCTTCTAGGTGTAGGAATTACGGTCTTTGCGTTATGGTATTATCGAAGCTATGTGAATGCATCGTGGGCTTTGTTGAAGGATTTTAAGTTTTTCTGGGAGATTGATCCGTATGCCTTGTATGGCACTTGATCGAAGAGAATTATCATGAAATTCAGTATCATCGTTCCGGTTTACAACTGCATCAACGAGCTGCCTTCCTGCGTCGACAGCATCCGGCGGCAGACCGAGTCCGATTGGGAGCTGCTTTTGATCGACGACGGCTCAAGCGATGGAAGCAGCGCTCTCTGTGATGAGCTGGCAGAGCAGGACGAGCGTATCCGGGTCTTCCACAAAGAAAACGGAGGTGCATCCAGCGCCCGGAATCTGGGCCTGCAGCATAGACGCGGAGAGTATATTATGTTTTTTGACGGAGATGACACCGTGGAATCGGATCTGCTGGAGCAGGTTTCCGCCACCCTGTCAAAATCTTCTCCTGAACTAGTAATCTTTGGCATGGCCTTCGATTCATACAGCGCTTCCGGTCAATTGGAAAAGACCGAACTGTTCAGCGTGAGCCGCGCGGGACTCGTCACCAAGGAAGAAATCCTTTCGTCATTTTCTGATTACTTTGCGGACAACACGCTTTCCAGTGCCTGCAACAAGGTCTTCTCAGGCTCTATCCTTCAAAAAACCGGTCTGCGCTTCTCGGAAGAGATGACGCTGTATGAGGATCTGGATTTTGTGCTCCGCTATCTGCCCTACTGTGATCAGATCGCTTGCCTGGATCGCGCGCTGTATCACTACCGCATTCTCTCGGACAAACCTCATATCAACAGCAGGGTGCTGTACTTGGATAGTCTTGAACGCAACCTGGAGCTTCTGATCGGCTCCATGTTGGCATTACGTAGTCCCGAAGTTTCGCAACGGGCGGCAGATCTCTGCGCGCAGCTCTTTGATATGCATCTTATGGCAGCGTCTCATTCCCGGAAGGATATCCCGCAGGTGATCATGTCGATCCGCCAGAGCGCAGCCATCCAAGCCCTTTCCCAAGTCGCGATCAGCCCCTCCCCTTCCTCCAGCCCGTCCTGGTCCATGATCAGCAGCGGCGCCGCAGCCGAACTGTACGCTTCTCTGCGGAAAAGGAAACTGGTGAGCAAAGGCAAAGCCATCGTCAAGCCTGTGCTGAAAAAGCTTGGGCTGTATCATTGAAAGGTATTATGAGAGAAATCAGACTCAGAGAAATGCAGCAGATCGAGCTGGATCTTCTCGTGGCGCTGAACGCCGTCTGCAAAAAGCACGGCCTGCGCTACTTTATGGACGGCGGAACGCTCCTGGGCGCGCTGTGCTATGACGGCTTCATCCCCTGGGATGACGACATCGACATCAAAATGCCCCGCCCGGACTATGAGAAGCTTCTGATCCTGCAGACCGAGTTCCCCGGACATATTCTCTTGGATGCTCCCCGGGCAGAGCATTGTGAGTATACCTTTCTGAAGCTGATCGACAGCCGTACCGTTTTGGAGGAGCAGTATGGAGATCAGATCAAACGCACCGGCGTGTACCTGGACGTGCTCCCCATGGACGGGCATCCGGCAAATCCCGAAGCAGCCAAAAAGCATCTGGCGGAGCTCAGCCGCCTGAACAGCCTGTTCCACGCTTCCTTGTCCGCATTTTCTGAACTGAAGGCGTCAAGCTCCGTCATAACCCGGGCGAAGGGGCTTCTATACGGCAAGCTGTATTCTCCCTGGAAGCTGTACCGGCAGTTGACAGAGACGGCGAAGAAGTTCCCCTATGACGAAGCGGAGCAGGTCGGGCTCCTGGTAGAGGGGGATCCCATCCGCGAGCGCTTTGAGAAAAGCTGGCTTGAGCCGCCTGCTATGATGCTGTTCGAGGATCATCATTTCCCCGCTCCCAACGCCGCGGAGGAGCATTTAAGCATCTTCTACCGCAAGCCGATTTCCCGGGAACTCTATTATCAAAAGCTTCCCCGGATCGAATCGGATCATCACCACCGCGTGTACTGGAAGGAGTAGCCGAATGGGTTTTCACCTGAAACATATCAACAAATACCGTCGGTGGGTCAAGGAAACGCTGTCTGCTTACCGGGAAAACCGCCGCTTTGATCCTGGTTATGCCAAACGGGAGCTGGCGCTGCGGACGGCCCAGCTGTTGGATAAGCCCGCCAGGATCGAACGCGCGGCCCGGCGGAAGCATGAATGGGTGCTTGCCTATATGGAGAAGCACTGTTCGAAAACCATCCGCAAGTATCGGGATCTGCCTGCGCCGGAGAATCTCCGGCAGCCCCAGCGTGATCCAACTATCTGGAGCATGTGGTGGCAGGGTGAGGAGAAAGCCGATCCCCTGTTTCAAATGTGTATCAACAGCGCGAGGCGCCACACCCATCAGCCGGTGATCACGCTGACCAAGGACAACTATACCGAGTATTTCGAGATCCCGGATTATATCCTCAAAAAGCACGCCGAGGGCGAGGTCATGATCCAGCACATCTGCGATCTCATGGTAGTGTCGATCCTGGCGGCCCAGGGCGGCTTCTTTACCGGGGCCACGGTCTGGTGGTCCCAGGATGCGCCGGAAGGCGTTCTGAACGCGCCGTTCTACACCTGCCGTGCCGTCTCGAGCAGCAGCGAAAGCATGTCCCGCTCCCGCTGGGTGGGGTATTTGATGGGAGGCAACAAGGAGTTTCCGCTGTTCTCCTTCGCGCGGGACTGTCTGCAGGAGTACTGGCAGAACTGCGACCACGCGGTAGATTATCTCATGCTGGACTATGTGTTCGAGCTGGCTTACCGCAACATCCCCTGCGTGAAGGAAATGATCGACTCTTTCCCGGAGCAAAACAACATGCTGCGCAATGATCTAATCATGCACCTGGGAGATCCATACGACGCGGAGGCATTCAAGCGCTATACCGAAGGCGATACCTTCCTGTACAAGTTGTCCTGGAAGTTTGGGAAAAAGGACAGGGTAAGCTCTGATGGTAAGCCTACGAATTACGGACAAATGCTTGATGAACAGTATCGTGCGAATGCCGGGATAAATTGACACGCAGAAAGACGAAGGACATGAAACAAGGAGGCGTCAATGCCGATGATAGACAGAGAGAGAATCAAGTCAGCCCTTCCTTTCCTGGCCAGGTTTATCCATTGGATCAAGCAAAGGAAGAATGAGCTTTCAGCATTGCCTCGCCATCTGCGCAGGAAGCGTGCGCAGAAAAAGAATCCCCAGCTCAATCACGGGATCATCAAGGTCGTTTTTCTCTGTCAATACATCCCCGCCTGGAGCAAAAACAAGCAGTTGTATGAAGCTCTACGAAACGACGAGAGATTCGAGGTGACCCTTCTCTGCGTTCCGAACCGGATCAGCGCCAACCAGCTGCAGAATCCGGAAGATCTGTCCAATGACACATACGAGTATTTTTCTTTCCGGGGATACAAAGAAGCCGTAAACGCTTTGATCGGGAAAAACGAATGGCTGGATCTGAAAGCGCAGCACCCGGATTATGTGATCTGCAACCGCTATGACAGACCGATGCCCATTCCATATACATCCTCGGAGATCGCAAATTACGCCAAAATATGCTTTATCACTTACAGCGGCGTGGCGCTTCTCCGTGTCGACCAGACCTTGTTTGACAAGCCCTTTACCGCCAACACCTTTTGTTTTTTTGCGGAATCTGAAGGCAAAAAGAAAGAGATCCTGCATTGGAACCGGATGCTGTCCAGGTTCAACCTGAGCCACGCTGTTTCCTGCGGAATTCCTGCGGTTGAAAACGTATGCAAAGCCAAAGATGACCCCTGCGAGACTTGGGGATTCTCACAGAACCGTTTTCGTGCGATCTACGCACCGCGATGGACGACGAATCCCACCTGGGGCGGATCCAGCTTTCTCAAGTATCGCAGTACATTTTTCAATTTCGCCGATCAGCACCCGGACGTCGCCGTATTGATCCGACCTCACCCCCTAATGTTTGATCATTTCGTGACGACTCATCTTATGACTGCAGAGGAAGTCGCAGCATACAAGGCTGAGTGCAGTTTACGGCAGAACATCCAGTTGGATGAGAGCAAGGAATACCACACGACATTTTGGCATTCCAGCGTTTTGATCTGCGACTTTTCCAGTATTATTGTTGAATACTTTGTTACCGAAAAACCGATCATCTACCTGACCTACGACGAAACCATCGAGTATACGGAGATGATGCGGGCCATGCTCAGCGGCTGTTATCTCGTCAATAACGAGCAGGAACTGATCCAAGTCATGGAAGGCCTGCTCGCAGGCAAGGATCCTCTTGCGGAAAGACGCGCGGAGGTGTGCAGGGAATACCTCTTCGGAGGCGACAATGAGATGGCCGGCGAAAATATGAAACAGTTTTTGCTTGATCGATATAATGATTAGCGTTTCGTGCTCCAGGCAGGGAAAAGGTCCCTGAAGCAACGGCGTGGATCTATCAATCCAAAAGGATACAATATGAAATATCAAATCATCCCCATCACGACCATCGACTCCGGCTATGCCGGAAAACTGTCCTTTTTTGAGGCGTCCCGTGACGTTCCGTTTGAAATCAAGCGGATCTACTACATCCACAGCGTTCCCAACGGAGCCCAGCGGGGCGGACATGCCCATATCTCCCTGCGTCAGATCCTGTTCTGCCCCTATGGGAAGATCGAAATCATCCTGGACGACGGGCACCGGCGCGAGAGCATCCTGCTGGACGACCCGGCGAAAGGCCTGGTGATCGGTCCCGGCCTCTGGCGGGAAATGATCTGGCGCCAGGAAAACTCCGTCCTCTGCGTGGCCGCTTCCGAGTATTACGACGCGAAGGACTACATCCGTGATTACGATACCTTTCTGCAGTATGTGAATGAGGGGAAGATCCATGGTTGAATTCACCAGTCTGAAGCGTCAGTTTGATCTGTATGCACCGGAATACGAGGAAGCTCTCCTGCGGGCGGCCCGCTCGGGCTGGTACATCCTCGGCAGCGAGCTGCAGCGCTTTGAAGAACAGTTCGCCTCCTATCTGGGCATGAAATACTGCGTGGGCGTGAACTCCGGCCTGGACGCCTTGATCCTGGCGGTGCGGGCGCTGGACATCGGCCCCGCAGACGAGGTCATCGTTCCGGCCAACACCTATATCGCCAGCGTCCTCGGCGTCACCGAAAACGGCGCCAGGCCCGTGCTGGTCGATCCGGACGCCTTCTTCTGTCTGGACGCGGATCGGATCGAGGCCGCGATCACCGCAAAAACCAAGGCGATCCTGCCCGTCCATCTCTACGGCCAGCCCTGCGACATGGAGCGCATCTGCGCCATTGCGGAGAAGCATGGTCTGTACGTGATCGAGGACTGCGCCCAGGCCCACGGGGCGGCGCAAAACGGCCGGAAGATCGGGACCTTCAGCACCATCGCCTGCTTCAGCTTTTACCCCACAAAGCCCTTGGGCGCCCAGGGAGACGCCGGCGCGCTGGTGACCAACGATCCCCTTCTGGCGGAGAAGCTGCGGAAGCTGCGCAACTATGGCAGCGGGAAGAAGTATGTCAACGAACTGGTGGGCATCAACAGCCGTCTGGACGAATACCAGGCTGCGGTCCTGCAGGTGGGGCTGCGGCATCTGGAGGAGGGCAACGCCTGTCGCCGCCGGATCGCGGAGCGTTACCTGAACGAGATCCGCAATCCCCTGGTGGCGCTTCCGAAGACCCGGGAGGGCTGCTCGCATGTTTTCCATGTCTTCGCGGTCCTCTGTGAGCAGCGGGATGCGCTGCAGGCTTTTCTGTTGGAGAAGGGCGTCAAGACGCTCTGTCACTACCCCATCCCTCCCCATCTGCAGGAATGCTATTCTTATCTTGGACATAAAAGGGGGGACTTCCCTGTCAGCGAGCGTATGGCCAGGCAGGAGCTGAGCCTGCCGATCTATGTGGGCATGCCCGCGGACGAGGTCACCCAGGTGATCGAGGCGGTCAACGCCTTTCCGGGGGCGTGATCCCATGCAGATTCATCTGAGACCGCTGCGGCAGGAGGACGCTCCGCTCATGCTGGAGTGGATGCGGGACCCCTCCATCGCCCGCTTCTTCCGCTTTGACGCCGCCGGGATGACGGAGGAAAAGTGCCGCGCTTTTATCGCCTCTGCCGATGCGGACCCAGGCAGCAGGCACTATGCAATCGCGGACGAGAACGATATCTACCTCGGCACCATCAGCCTGAAGCATATTGCCGACGGACGGGCGGAATACGCCATAAGCACACGGAGCTGCGCCCATGGTTCTGGCGCCGCCCTGCAGGCGACCCGGGATATCCTGCGCATCGCTTTTGAAGAGCTGAGCCTGAAGACCGTGTATCTGAACGTGCTGGCGGAGAACCTGCGGGCCAACGCCTTTTACCGGAAAGCCGGCTTCCGCTATACCCACACGGAGCTAAACGCCCTTGAGCTCCGGGGAGAGCAGAAAGACCTGAACTGGTATGAAATCGGACGAGACGAATATTTAAAGGAGCGGAACGCATGAGCGATGATCGTGAAATCGCCGTCAGTGTAGCGGTCATTACCTATAACATGCAGGCTTATCTTCCGCAGCTGCTGGACAGTGTTCTGATGCAGAAAACGAGTTTTCGTTATGAGATCGTTGTGGACGACGACCACTCCCCTGACGATTCCCGGACGATCCTGCGGGAATACGAGGCCCGCTATCCTGACATCTTTGTTCTTTCCCTGCGGGATCAGAACGTCGGCGGAAGCAAAAACATGTACGGCGTCCTCAAGCAGTGCCGGGGAAAATACATTGCGATCCTGGAGGGCGACGACTGGTGGGAAGCGGAGGACAAGCTCCAGTATCAGTACGATTTCATGGAATCCCACACGGAATACATTGCGATGTACTGCAACTCCTGGTGTGAGCTCAGCCGCACCGAGGTCAGACGGTATCCGCGGCGCAAGATCGACGCCCCGATGGTGTTCGGGTATGCCGACTTTCAGAAGGAACACTTCTTTGACCGGCTGCCCAACAGCACCGACACGGTGTTTTTCCGCAACTTTTTCAGCGCAGCCCCTGAAGAAGAACTGGATATATTCTGGAAAGCCCACAAGATGGTCTGGGATCAGTCCCTTGCGCTGATCTTTTACGGGAAGGGGAAGGTTAACGTAGACCCCCGGCTCGTCAGTCATCACCGCACCATCGTTGAGAAAGGCGGGACAAACTACCAGTCCCGTTATGCGGTGGAGGATCACAAGGTCAGCGACGCCTATATGTACGCCTGTCATGAGGAGTACATGGAAAAGGTCCTGCATCGGAAATGCACGAAGTTCTATAAGGTGCGCGGCAAGATCTTTGCCGAGGCCTTCTGGATCGCAATGAAGAGCCACAAGGCGGAGGACTGGGAGAAAGCGAAACATATCTGGCAGCAGCGAAAGAAGAAATGGCCCCTGGTCTGGTGGGCGTTTCGCTGGGGCTGCGGCACTTTGGGCCGAAAAATCAAAGCGATAGCAGGAAGGTAATACTATGCCTGAACTCTCCATCATTGTTCCCGTGTATAAAGTCGAAAAGTATCTGCCCAAGTGCCTTGACAGCATCCTTGCGCAGACTTTCAAGGATTATGAATTGATCCTCATCGACGACGGCTCTCCGGATCGCTGCGGCCGGATCTGTGATGAATATGCAGTCAGAGACAGCCGCATCACTGTAATCCATCAGGGGAACGAAGGGGTCAGCTCTGCCAGAAACAAGGGTCTGGCTATTGCGAAGGGCCGATATGTTACCTTTGTTGATTCCGATGATGCGGTAGATACGAATGCATACGATGCGATGTTGCTGAAGGCCAAGACAAGCGCCTCGGACATCGTGTCCTGCGGAGTTCAGTACTATACGGAAAACGGAGTTTTCAAACGCAGAGATTTGACCGTAGAATGCGTCTGTAACCAAGCGGAAATGCTGGAAGCGATGTTTGATCTGCCGAATCGGCTCGGTGGGAGCTGCTGTAATAAAATCTTTCGGCGGGACATGATCGCAGACTTGCGGTACGAAGAAACGGTATCCATGGGCGAGGATTGGCTCTTCCTGTTCCAAGCCTTTCTCAGGGCGAAAAAGCTCTATAAAATGAAGGAAACCTTTTACTGGGTAACCGAGCATGCCAACAGTTCCGCCAGAAGACAAGATCCGGACATTCCTGTAAAAATCCTGAAATCCAGCAAACGTATGATGATCATGGCAAACCGCTATTCCCACCCCTTGGGATGCAAAGCAACGAACAAGTATCTTGACGACTGTTTTCGATATTCCAGGCAGATCAAAAAGATCGGTATTCAGGAGCACAAACCATATCGTTTGAAAAGAATCCGATGTGCTTTTGACATCATTGGAGTTCTGATCATTTCTTTCTTCTCCGGAAAACTCAGCAAAGAACAGAGACACAGGTATGTATATGAGCTCATCCACTACTAAAGAAAATGTTATGAACGAAAAAGAACAGTTTACCACCGTCATCACACCCAAGACAGGGTGGTTGGATATCAACCTGAAAGAAGTCTGGAAATATCGCGATCTGATCACACTGTTTGTCCGCCGGACCTTCGTGTCACAGTACAAGCAGACGATCCTGGGGCCGGCCTGGGCCTTTATCCAGCCATTTTTGACTACGATCGTCTTCACACTGATTTTTGGCAACATTGCCGGTCTGGCGCCGGGGGGGATCCCTTCGTTCGTCTTCTATTTTTCTGGCACGATCCTTTGGACTTACTTCAGCAGTTGTCTCTCACAGACAGCCAACACCTTCGTGGCCAACGCTGGGATTATGGGTAAGGTCTACTATCCTCGTCTCGTTACGCCCATTTCCACTGTCCTTTCTCAACTGATCAGCTTCGCCATCCAGTTCTGTTTTCTCATCGTTTTTGTTCTGTACTATGCGTTCACGAAGCAGATCCAACCTAACTGGTGGATCCTGATGACACCGGTTCTGCTGCTGCAGCTCGCCATGCTTTCCATGGGCTTTGGGATCATCATTTCATCCGTGACGACCAAGTACCGCGACCTGGCGAAGCTGGTAGGCTTCGGTGTACAGCTCTGGATGTACGGTTCGCCGGTGGCCTATGATATGTTCAGCATGGAGGCCTTTGCACCTGGAGGGAAATGGCATACGCTGTATATGTGCAACCCCGTCACCCCGATCATCAACATTTTCCGGTACGGATATCTGGGCTTCGGTTCAGTTGAATGGCGCTTCTACGGATTTGGGTGGATCACAACCCTGGTCTTCCTGTTTTTCGGTGTGATCCTGTTCAGCCGCGTGGAAAAGACCTTCATGGATACGGTATGAGGAAATAACATGGAAGAACTTGCAATCAAAATTGAGCATGTATCGAAAGAATATCGCCTTGGCGCTATCGGCGGCGGCACCTTGAAGGGAGATCTGCAAAGCTGGTGGGCCCGCACGCGAGGAAAAGAAGATCCTAACAGCAAAATAGGAAGTGCCCGAAACATAAAAATCGGAGATCGGTTCTTGGCTCTGGACGATATCAATCTGGAAGTCAAAAAGGGCGAGGCACTTGGAATCATCGGGCACAATGGCGCGGGAAAGTCTACCCTGCTGAAACTGTTGTCCCGAGTCACAGCGCCAAGCGAGGGAACAATCTCCATCAATGGGCGGATCGCTTCCATGCTGGAAGTCGGCACCGGTTTTCATCCGGAGCTCACCGGCCGAGAAAATGTCTACATGAACGGTGCAATTCTGGGTATGACAAAGGCTGAGATCGCAAGGAAGTTTGACGAGATCGTTTCCTTTGCCGAAATGGAAAAATTTATTGATACTCCTGTCAAGCGCTATTCCTCCGGCATGTATGTTAAGCTCGCTTTTGCGGTTGCGGCCCATCTGGATTCTGAGATCATGGTCATGGACGAGGTTCTAGCCGTCGGAGATATGAAGTTTCAGCAAAAATGCTTGGGTCGTATGGGAGATGCGGCAAGCGAAGAGGGCAGAACCGTCCTTTATGTGAGTCACAACATGAATACTATTCGGCAGCTGTGTACTCGATGCATTGTCTTAAATCATGGAAGACTGATTTATGACGGTGACGTAGACAGCGCGATCGGCCTATACACCGAATCCGGTGAAAAGATGAGAATGCATTATGATTATAGCGATCGTCCTGTCATGCCGCTGAAGAGTCGAAAACTTGAATTCTTAAGCTTGGACGTGCAACGAGAAAACTTGAATCCTATAGTTTCCGGGGAATGTGTAAACGCTATTCTTCAGTGCAAAGCCAACGACTCTTTTCAGAATATGTTTTTGCGGTTTGAAATCTTCGCCAATGACAACACGATTTGCGGAACGGCCTTTTCTGCGCAAAAAATCAACGCAAAGAAAGGTGAACTGTTTTCTGTAGCGATATCCCTTGAAACCAAACAATTTGCTCCGGGAACATATCGTTTTGACCTTCTTGCATTTGAAACAAACGATTTTGGGATGCAAGATTGGACGGATCGAGTCGAAGGCGCAATGATTTTGGATATCGTCAGAGCTTCTTCCCAAATCGAATGGCTCTCAAAATGGTGGGGCCATGTTCATTTCGAAGACTTTCAAATCAACCGAGAAGGAAACTGTTAAAATGTGACATCACACTTGTTTCCTGCAGTCCATGTATTATTTCAGACAAAGGAGATTGCCATGAAAGGAATCATCCTCGCCGGCGGAGCCGGGACGCGGCTCTATCCCCTCACCCTTGTGACCAGCAAACAGCTGCTGCCAGTCTATGACAAGCCCATGATCTTCTATCCCCTATCCACGCTGATGCTGGCCGGGATCCGGGACATCCTCATCATTTCCACGCCCCAGGATACACCGAATTTTGAGCGTCTCCTCGGCGACGGCAAGCACCTGGGTCTGCGTCTGAGCTACAAGATCCAGCCCTCCCCTGACGGTCTGGCTCAGGCCTTCCTGCTGGGAGAGGAGTTCATCGGCGACGAGGCCTGCGCTATGGTGCTGGGCGACAACATCTTTTACGGCAACGGCTTCGGCAAGCTGCTGCGCGCCGCGGTAGCCGACGCGGAAGGAAACGGTCGGGCGACGGTGTTCGGCTATTACGTGCCCGATCCGGAGCGCTTCGGCGTGGTAGAATTCGACGAGGCGGGAAAAGCCGTCTCCATCGAGGAGAAGCCCAAGTTCCCCAAGAGCAACTACGCCGTCACCGGGCTGTACTTCTACCCCAAGGGTGTGAGCGAGCGCGCAAAGGATGTGCGTCCTTCCGCCCGCGGCGAGCTGGAAATCACCACGCTCAACGATATGTACTTACAGGACTCTTTGCTTGATGTGCAGCTCTTGGGCCGCGGCTTTGCCTGGCTGGACACCGGCACCATGGATTCTCTTGCCGAGGCGACAGACTTTGTCCGCATGATCCAGAACCGGCAGGGCATCGTCATCTCCGCGCCGGAGGAGATCTCCTTCCGCAACAACTGGATCGACAAGGAAAGCCTGCTGGAGGCGGCGGCACAATACGGGAAATCCCCTTACGGAAAGCATCTCCGCGAAGTGGCGGAGGGAAAAGTCAGAGGCTAATCATTCTTATATCGAACAAAATTTTTACGGGGCAGAAGATGAATATCCTTGTCACCGGAGCAAGCGGGCAGCTCGGCCATGATCTTGTGATCGAGTTGAACGCACGGGGACACCATGTCACCGGTGTGAGCTCCAAAGAATTTGATCTGACCGATCCTGTGGCCATGCAGGCTTATATGACCGCCCTACGGCCGGACGCGGTGGTGCACTGCGCGGGCTATACCGCTGTGGATCAGGCGGAGGACGACGCGGAACGCTGCGACCGGATCAACCGGGCGGGAACCGAGGCCCTGGCGCAGGCCTGCGCCGAATTGGGGAGCAAGCTGCTGTTCATTTCCACGGACTACGTCTTCTCCGGCGACGGACTGCGTCCCTGGGAACCGGACGATCAGCCGAAGCCGCTGAATGTCTACGGCATGTCCAAGTACCGGGGAGAAGAGGCCGTCCGCAGATACGTTGAGAAGCACTTCATTGTCCGCATCTCCTGGCTCTTCGGCCTGAACGGCAAGAACTTTGTCAAGACCATGCTGCGTCTCGGAGCAGAGCGGGAACAGCTCACGGTAGTGGACGACCAGATCGGCTCCCCCACGTACACGAAAGACCTCTCCGTGCTGCTCGCGGACATGATCGTCACGGAGCGCTACGGCACCTACCATGCCACCAATGAGGGCTTCTGCAGCTGGTATGAATTCGCCTGCGCCATCATGGCGGAAGCAGGCCTTCCTGCCAGAGTCCTGCCGGTGTCCAGCGATCAATACCCCAGCCGGGCCAGACGTCCGGCCAACAGCCGTATGAGCAAGGACAAGCTGACGGAAAACGGTTTTGACCGACTCCCCTCCTGGCAGGATGCGCTGCGTCGCTATCTGGCGGAACTGAAGGAGAATGACAATGGCTAAGATCAAAGTGACCCCTTGTAAGCTTGCTGGCATGTTCGTTATCGAACCCCAGGTGTTCGGAGACAGCCGCGGATACTTTCTGGAGACCTACAATCAGCGGGATATGGCCGAGGCCGGGCTGAACATTATCTTTGTGCAGGACAATCAGTCCATGTCGAAGCAGGGTGTTCTCCGCGGCCTGCATTACCAGATCCGACACCCCCAGGGGAAGCTGGTGCGTGTGATCCGCGGCGAGGTCTTCGACGTGGGCGTGGATCTGCGCCCCGACTCTCCGACTTTCGGGCAGTGGCATGGGGAGCTTCTCAGCGCGGAGAACAAAAAACAGCTCTACATCCCGGAGGGCTTTGCCCACGGCTTTTATGTCCTGAGCGAGGAAGCGGAATTCTGCTACAAGTGCACGGATTTCTACCATCCCGGCGATGAAGGCGGGATCCGCTGGGACGACCCGGAACTTGCGGTAAAATGGCCCTTGATGGAAGGGATCCCGGTCCTGCTCTCTGAAAAAGACAGGAATCAGCCGTTTTTCCGTGAGCTGAAGCAGGGCTGAAAAATGGCGGAAGGAATGCAGCAGCCGCGCAAAAGGCGCGCCGTATGGCGCGTCTTTTGGCACGTCCTGGTTTCTGTTTTTGCTGTCCTGGCAGTGCTCCTTCTCTTTTTCATCCTCACGTCGCTGTCTCTCACCGTGGAGAACGATTCCATAGAGGCTCCGGTCTCCTCTCCCCTGCGCATCGTTCAGCTTTCCGATCTGCACAATGCGGAGTACGGAAAGCACAACGAAAAGCTCGTCAAGCTTGTGGCGGAACAGCATCCCGACCTGATCTTTATGAGCGGCGATATGCTCAACAGCGACGACATAAATACAGAAATCGTGACTTCTCTTATTTCCGATCTGTCCTCTATCGCCCCCATCTATTACGGCTACGGAAACCATGAGAAAAGCTGGGAACGGCGGTTTGGAAACAGTCTGCGTCCTGTTCTGGAATCCGCGGGCGCAATTGTTGTAGACAGCGACTATCTGGATCTGGAAGTCAAGGGAACCGAAATCCGCATCGGCGGCTATATGGGCTATTATCACGCTCCGCATTTGACGACAAAGGATAAGGCTCAGCAAAAAGTTGAACTTGCCTTTTTTGAGGATTTTCAGAATACGGACCGCCTGAAGCTTCTCATCAATCATATCCCCACCGGATGGGTGGACTGGAACTATGTGAACAAGTACCCGGTCGACATTGTGTTCTCCGGCCACTACCACGGCGGCATCGTTCGCATCCCGATCCTGGATCAGGGTCTGTACGCGCCGTATGTGGGCTGGTTCCCTCCGTTCTCAAAAGGGGTCTATACCGGAACGCACGCAACCTGTGTGCTTTCGGCGGGGCTGGGAACCGAACGCTTTATTCCTCGTGTCAACAACCCGCCGGAGATCGTCGTGGTCGATTTGATTCCGAAAAGCGCATGAAGACACTCCGTATATAAATTTTAGTGATGTTTGACAAGCGGTCTCATTTTCAGCAGTTGTAGTCAATCTCACTTATCTTAAAACGCACATACGAAGCTGGTGAATATTGATGGAGAAAAAACGCTTTTACTTGGTCGAAAACTTGCCATATTGGCTCGCCCTTATCCTCGCGCTGCTGACCATGGCGCCGACTGACCGGCAACGGATTGGATGGTATTGCCTCGCTGCCGTTCTTTTTTCGACCGTGCTTTTTTCCTGGATACATTTCGGTCCCAAGTATATATCCAAATACGTAAAGGAGAATAGCAAGCAGAGTATTCCGATACTTCTCTTTTGTATCGGTCACTCAGCCGTTCTTTCCAAGTCCTTTTATCTGATTTGGTTACCCTCCAACAAGCTCGCCGCGCTTGCGTCTCGCTTTCATCTGAGCAGCCCTCAGTTTTTGAACATCATCATCCTGCTTGTTTTTCCCTGCATGCTCTGCAGCCTGTTTGTTATTTTTTCTTTTCTGCTCAGCAAGTACCAGAAGGATGAATGCCGTATAGCTGAATTTGTGCTCATATTGTTTATCGCTCTGATTGCCTTTCAGTGCTCTCAGGGGATTACCTGCGGACTGGTCGGCAACATGCGGCTGAAACACATGTTTTGCGGTACTATGATCATTTTGGCCTTGATCGCCTTTTGGAACATCCTTTTTGCAAACAATAAGCTTTCTGTTTTGCTTGGGACTCTTCCCTTCCTGCTCTTTTCCACGATCAACTATTATGTTTACAATTTCCGCGGCCGAGAGCTTTGCCCCCATGACATTCTATCTATCGGGACAGCCATGAACGTTGTCAGCGATTATCAATTCTTTTTTTCATTGTTTGTACTGATCGGATGGCTGTCTTGGTTTTTCTTGATGACGGCTCTCTTTTTCACCAAACGCAAAGCTAAAAGCGAAAGAAAAACTATCCGGATTTATTCTGGTGCAATATGTCTCCTTTCGATTCTTCTGGTCTTCGTCCTGGAAAAAGACACTACTGTCAAATCATGGACGCTTTCAGGTTCTGCCGAAAACGGTTCTGTGCTCAACTTCTTCCTGCAGATACGGGACAGTCGGATAAAAATGCCAGAAAACTATTCAAGCGACATGCTGCAGAATCTGGAGGAACAGTATCGAACCAAGGAAAACGCAGAAAACGACCGGACTCCAGCTATTATTGTAATCATGGATGAATCTTTTACCGACTTCACCGTTTTGGGGAATCACGTTCAAACGGAGGAACCACTATTACCGTATATCTCTTCCATGGGAAAGAACACGATCTGCGGCTATTGCTATTCTTCTGTCTATGGAGGAAACACAGCAAATTCAGAGTTTGAGTTCCTAACGGGTAACAGTATGGCCTTTCTCCCATTTGGATCGGTTCCATACCAGCAGTACCTCTCAGAAGATCAATACAGCCTGCTATCCTTTCTCCACGCCGAAGGCTATTACTGCATCGCTACACATCCCTATTTCTCAAATGGATGGAACAGGCCTGCAGTATACGACTATCTCGGCTTTGATGAGATGACTTTTCTTTCTGATTATCCTCAAAACAACTTGATCCGGAAATACGTCAGCGATCAAGAGATGTTTGAATACATTATTCAACAATATGAAGGGCGAGATCAGACCAAAGGGTTCTTTTTGTTCGGGATCACCATCCAAAACCATGGTGGATACACCTATAACGATTTTGAATCCACAGTTCCACTTGATTATGCGAAGCACTATCCGGAAGCGGAACAGTTTTTATCTCTGGCGAATCTCAGCGATCGTGCAGTAGAATACCTGATTGGGTATTTCTCTGAAACTACCGATCCGGTTGTCATTTGCTTCTTCGGAGATCATCAGCCGAGAGTGGAAATCGGCTTCCTGGAATCTGTTCACGGCGGAGGTTTTGATGATTTGGACAGCGAAATGCTGAAGTATAAAGTTCCTTTTTTCATCTGGGCCAATTTTGAAATTACTGAACAACAGAATGTTGAAACCAGCATCAACTATCTTTCAACTTATTTACTGGAAGCTTGCGGATTTGAGCTTCCCGCATACAACCGTTTTTTGAGAGATGCAGAGCAATGTATTCCAGCAATAACTGCATATGGGTATTATTCAAAAAGCTGTGGTCGATTTCTCCCAATTTCAGAGGCAGCCGGAGAAGAAAAAGCGATGCTGAATCTGTATAACATTTTGGAGTATAATAATCTGTTTAACAAAGAGCAGCTAAGTCTCATATTTCAGCCGAGAAGAGATATCAACTGACGATATTCATGATGTGTTATCCTCAGAAATACCGTGAGGGCAGATTCAGAAATGCCGAAACAAGGTACAAAGCGAGCGCAAATAGTTTTTTTATCTTTTTTAGGTGGTCTTTCAGCTCTATTTTGTCTCTTGTCAATAGTTGAGGACGCAACACAATTCTTCCGGAACAAAAAAACAGCTGGGTGCAGGGAAGTCTGAATCTTTCCCTGCACCCAGCTATTGTCATTTTAATTAGATTTGCTCACGCGTCCTTCTGCTTGCTTCTGTGCGAGGATCCGTGGCTGGATTTGGAGGAGCTGTGCTCCGACTTGGAGCTTTTCTTCTCGTCTCCGCCGGTTTTGCCGGCTCCATACCCCTTTGCGCCGTATGCCTTGGCGCCGTAGCCGTAACTGCCGTATCCGTAACGCCGGTAGCCGTAATAGCCGTAGTAGCCGTAGCGGCCGCCGCGGGTATGGCCGCCGTTCAGGATGCAGCCGACGATCGGCGCGCCGGAGGAGCTCAACTCCTCCACGCCCTCAAAGATATAGCGGCGGCGGGCAAAGTCGCTCATCACCACGTAGGCGATGGCATCCACATAGCGCACCAACATCATGGCGTCCACCAGCATGGCCGAAGGCGGCGTATCCAAAATCACCACATCCGCCTGCTGGCGGAGGGTATCAATGGTGTTCTTCATCGACTCGCTGGTCAGGATCTCCACCAGACGGGCCTCACGCTCGCCGCCGGGCAGCAGCGTCAGCCCGACCGGCTCGCCGTGATCTTTGACCTCATACAGTGTCTCCCGCAGACTGCATTTCCCGCGCAGCAGCGAGACAAGGCCGGGGAACTGCTCCTCCAGACCGAAGATCTGGCTGACGGTGGGATTGCGCAGGTCGCAGTCCACCAGCACCACCTTTTTGCCCTTGAGCGCCATGGAGATCGCAAGGTTCGCGGCCACGGTAGACTTGCCCTCGCCGGAGATGGAGCTGGTGACCATGAGCACCTGCTTGCCCTCCATCTGGCGCTCCAGGCGGGTACGGATCAGACGCATGGATTCCACATAGTCCGAGTTCCCGCCCTCGGTGAGGATGTTGATCTCCATACGCTTTTGGCTGCGCCGCTGCTTTTTGTGGTAGAAGGGCAGCGTGCCAAGGAAGGGAACGTTCAGCAGCGAGCGCAGCTCGTTCTCATTGCGGATGGTCCGGAAGGTCAGAACATGAACCGCAACGAACAGAACGCCCAGCACGAATCCGATCAGCGCGCCGCGCTTGGTGGAGCCGCGGATCACCGATTCCCGTCCGCTGTCCGTGGGGACGCCGCTGTTGTCGATCTCCTTCAGCTCCGTCTGACCGACGACGAACTGCGTGACCTCCGAATAGTTTTCCAACAGCGATTCCAGCACGTCATAGGCCAGCTGCGCGTCCCAGGAGGTCACGGTGATGGTCAGCAAATTGGTGCCGGTAATGCTGCTTACCTGGATAGTGCCCGGAACGCTGTCCCGTTTCAGATCCTCCGCGATGATCTCTGACAACGCGCTCTGCTTCAATATATAGGGGAAGATCTTGCCCATTTGCTGGGCAGCGTTGCGGTTGCCGAAGGTACCTCCGTTGACAAGCTCTACGGAAACCGTAGCCTCCGCCTGGTAAGAGGGGGTGTAATGGGTGCTGGTCCGATAGTAAAACAGCGCAGCAACACCCACCGTCAGCAGCAGGACGACGAACCACAGGCGGCGGAAACGGTGCAGAAAATCATTGAAAAACGAAAACAGGTCGATTTTCTCAAATTCTGCAGTCTTTTTCGCATCATTCTCACTCATGACCGTACCTCTTTACTCGCTCTTTCCATAGCGGCCATACTCACCGTAGCGACCATACTTACCGTAGTGCCCGTAATGGCCATAGCGGCCGTAGCCGCCGTAGCCGCCCACTGTCTTTCTGGCGCCGGGCAGCGTACGGACCTGGTTCAGGATGCAGCCGGAAAACTCGGCGTGGCAGTCCCGCAGAGAGTCGATGGCGTCGTTCAGATCCTGGGCCAGCACCGCGTCGTACTTGACCACCAGGATACTCATATCCGAGAGATCCGCCAGAACCTCCGCATCGGCCATCAGGGACATGGGGGGAGAGTCGATGATGATGAAATCAAAGTAGTTGCGTACCACCGCGATCAGGCGCGCCATGTACTCAGAGGACACGATATCGGTGGAATTGGTATAATTGCGCTTGTTGAGCAGCAGCTCCAGTCCCCGCTCTTCGTCAAAGATCATCGCCTCGCCCAGGGTGGTCTGCCCCATGAGCAGCGCGCCCAGGCTGGCCTTCAGCTTGCCGTCCTCGTTCAGGAACAGGGTCTGCTGGGTGGGACGGCGCAGGTCGCCGTCGATGAGCAGGACCTTGTAGGACTGCTGTACCAGGGTCAGGGCCAGGTTCGCCGAGACGGTGGATTTTCCCTCATGCTCCTGCACACTGGTCACCAGGATGGTCTTGGCTCCGGTTTTATGGGCCTGGGCGGAGATGTGCGCGGCGATCTTCTTGTAGCGCTCCACAAACTCGAACTTGGCCGACAGCTCCGTCACCAGATACTTGCGCGGCTTGCGGCGCAGCCAGTCTCCCAGGGACTTGTAGCGCTCTTCATTGTGCAGCATACCCAGAGACTTGGCGGCCAGCTTATTCTCCAGATCCTTCTCGCTCTTGATGGTCTCCTTCCGGTAGGACAGGTACATAAAGGCGGCCGCGAAGACCGCGAAGCTCAGCAGGAACGCCTTTTCCGTCTGTTTGCGGGCGGAGAAGGTCGTATCCGCCTTGGTGGGGACCGCCGGATCCTGCAGAACCTCCATGACCATGTCCAGAGAGACGTACTGGGTCAGATCCGCCATGTTGGACATGATGGAGCGGGTGATCCGGTAGGTGTTCTCCGGGGTATCCGCCGTCACATTCAGGGTCATCAGATTGGTGTCGGGAACCACGGCGGTGCTGGCCGTGGCGTTGAAGGAGGACATCCCCAGCTCCTTGCAGACCTTCTTTTTCAGCAGGTTGCTGTTGAGGATGTTGGAGAAGCTCTTGGTCATGTTGGATGCCGCGGACAGATTGGAATAGGCGTAGTTGCTGGAGGTCTTGGAGGTCACGACAAAGGTGGCCGTGGTGGTATAGGTGCTGCGGAAATCGGCCCGGACGCTCATGTTGACGATCATGGCCACGGCGATGGCTCCCAGGAGGATGGCCCAGAGATTCCGCAGCGTGTCCCTCAGCACGCTGTAGAGATTTATCTTGTCCAGGATCGAGCTGAAATCCTGTTTGTTGTCGTTCATTTCTTACCCTCCACCACGATGATCATGGTCGTCGTTCCAAACTCGGTGCGATAGGTCCCGCCGGAGGCGTTGGGCGTACCCCGGGTCAGGCGGAAGGTGGCCTGATACACGCCCGGAACACGGTAATTGACCTCGCGGTCAGAAATGCTCACATCGTCGGGCGTGAAGCCAAAATCCTCGAACTTGCGCACATTGCCCGCCGTCCATATGCCGGTCAGATATTCGCGCAGGTCCGGATCCGGCCTCTGGCCGACAGGCACGTATATGATATACTCGCTCAGCGCCGGAGAAGCCTTGGAATAGCTGTCAAAGTCCTCGAAGGTGGCGATCAGCTCCAGGGACGAGGTGTCGCCGGCGCTGTTGGTCACCTGCAGATGCACATTCTGCACGCTGGTCGAGCCGCTGGCCATTTCCGTATTGCCGAAGGTGATCTTGATTTGGGATGTGATATTGCCGTCCAGGCAATCCGACGCGCGGATATGGCGCAGATAGTCATAGCTGGAGTTGCCGGCCACAAAGCGGAAGGGCTGGCTCATGGAGAAGCGGGGCGAATGGTAGTCGGTATAGACCAGGCGGCGGGTGTAGGTGCCCACGTTGTTGTTCTCATCAAAGGCCGCATAGGTAATGTGGCGGGTGTTGCTGGCGATGAATTTGGACTTGGAAACCACCACGAGACTGTCGGTCACGTTGCCGTCCAGATTGTCGTTTGCCATCATGCCCTTCAGCAGTTCCTCGTCGGTGACGGAGACGCTGGCCTCGATGGTGTCGCTGGGGGCGGTAATGACCGGCGCCTCGGCGTCTGAGGTCAGATACTCCCGAACGTTGGATACCGCAAACACGGCAAACACGGCCAGGAAAAAGATCAGCAGCAGTATTCTCAGCCTTCTCACGAGCGAATACCTCCTACATTGAATTACCAGAACGGGATGGGTTCATATCCCAGCAGCTCCCTCCCGTCCAGGATGCGCGCCGGGTTTTCTTCCAGGAGAAGTCTGCAGTAGGCTTCTCCGTATTCCATGGTCAGATAGTGCCGCAGCTCTCCCATGTGGGTGCTGCGCTGATAAGGGCTGTGGGCGTCGCTGGCGGCGCAGGCCGCCAGCCCGTGCTCCAGCAGCAGCTCCGCCATGCGGCGGGGCTCCGGCCCGAAACGGCCAAGGATGCTCCCTTTGTTGATCTGCAGCGCACAGCCGGAAATGCACCATTCAAAGGCGAGCTGGGGGTCGGCCTGGACAAACTCATACCGCTCCGGGTGCGCGATCACGGGTCGGAAGCCCTGCTTCCGGCAGCGCCGCAGGATTTCTCCGCAGAAATCCGGATCCTCCTGAAAAGCAAACTCCATCAGAAAGTATCTGCTGCCGTTCAGGGTCCAGATCTTCCCGTCCCGCAGGAGCTCGGGCAGATCCTCGGTGGCGAAGACCTCCATCCCGCGGCAGAGCCGCAGCGGGATCCCCGCTTCCTCCCGGGCCTGATCCAGCTCCTCAAACAGGGCGGTGAGAGCCGGGCCCGCGTAGTTTTCATACTCATCGGGGATGTTGCAGTGGGGCGTGGCCACCAGGGTGCTCACGCCGCTGTCCGCGGCCTGGGCCAGGAGGGCCAGCGACTCCTCCATGCTCTGGGAGCCGTCGTCCACGCCGGGAAGAACATGGCTGTGAATGTCGATCATCGTTTCTCGCTTCTCAAAAATCCATGGCCATACGGCTGGATTCCTCTTCACTCAGCTCCGTCACACGCTTGTCCATGACCCGGTACACCCTCTGGCAGAGGTTGAGCACCGTGGGCCGGTGGGTGGTGACGATGCAGGTTCGGTTGGGACGGCGGCGGGTGATGTTGCGCAGCAGCTGCCGCTCCGTTGCCACGTCCAGCGCGGAGGTGGCCTCGTCCAGCAGCAGGATCGGCGCGTCCCGCAGCACGGCCCGGGCGATGGCGATGCGCTGGGCCTGGCCCTCGGAGAGGCCTTTGCCCCGCTCGCCCAGCTTGCTGTTGAACGTATCCGGCATCCGGGACACAAAGTCCCAGGCGCAGGCGATCTTCAGCGCCTCCACCAGCTCCTCGTCGGTAGCGTCCTCCCGCACCATACGCAGGTTCTCCGCAATGGTGCCGGAGAGGACGGCGTTGCCCTGGGGAACGTAGGAGAAGAAGCGGCGTCCGTCGGCGTTGGCCTCCACCGCCGTTCCGTCCGCGGCATAGAGCCGCACAGAGCCCTGATCCGGCCGGACCAATCCCAGCATCAGGCGCAGCATGGTGGTTTTTCCCTCGCCGGAGGGCCCCACCAGGGCCACGATCTCGCCGGGGGCGGCGCGGAATTCGGAGTCTGCGATCACCTGTTTGTCCTCCGCATAGGCGAAGGAAAGCCCCTCCATCCGCAGCTCCAGCCCCTGCTCCGCCAGGGGGGACAGGCGCTCCGTCTCGGTCAGATGCCGTTCCCGGGGCAGCTCGATCAGCTCCCGGATGCGGTGGGCGGAGACCGAACCGGTCAGAAAGCCGGGGATGATGCCCACCATGCTGTTGAAAGCGCCGGAAAGGCGTACCCGCTGCTCCAGGAAGAGGGTCATGGTGCCGTAGGTGATCTGGTGACCCCAGAGGAGATACAGGCAATAGCCGAAGGCGGCGTACTGCACCAGCAGCCCGAGAACAGACATGAACACGTTGGTTTTGATGGTGAAGAGATTGTATTCCAGGCTGATCTTGCGGATTTTCTGCTGCCATTCCCGCAGCTTCCGCCCGTAGTGACCCATGATGCCGAAGGATTTGATGGTGTCCAGGTTGGCGAAGGTCTCCACCTCAAAGCCCATCATCGCGCTGCCGGTCTCCTTGACCTGGCGGGCGTAGTCCCGCTGCTTTCGGATGAAATATTTGGACATGAGCAGCAGAACGGGGGCGCTGGCAAAAGCCAGCAGGGACATGATCTTGTTGTAGTGCCAGATCAGCGCGAAGGTGACAACGAAGTTGTAAATGCCGATGATCACAGACGGCAGCCAGCTGATGGCGTTGCGGCTGACGGTGCCCACATCGCCGTGGAAGCGGTTGAGCAGATCGCCGCTGCTGTAGGCGTTCAGCGCCTTCCAGTCCACATCCACGATCTGATCGAAGATATCGGCCTGGATATCGTTGTTGATGCGGATGCTGAGCTTGGCGGAAATGCGGCTGATGGCGTTGGTGAACAGCAGGCTGAAGGCGGCGCTGCCCAGCATGATGCCGATCATCAGGCCCAGCCTGCTTTTATCGTAGCCGGTGATGATATCGATGGTGATTTTCCCGGCCACGCTGGCCACCAGGCCGAAGCTGGTGCTGACGACGCCCAGCACGGTGTAGAGCAGGATAGCCAGCTTATAGCGCTTGCTGTAGGTGAAGATCCAGCGCCAGTCCGCCAGGATCTCTCCGAAGGTCCCCTCCTGTTTCCGCCGCCGGAGCGTATGGAGCGAATTAAACAACGCCCTTTTTTCTTCCGTCGGATTGTCCATAAGCTCCCCATCCAGAAAACGTATAATCTCGACTTTAGATTATATCATCATAATGCCGGAAGTACAAGCATTTTCCGCATTCCGCCCGTTTCTTTTTCTTTCAGCAGGCGCCGCGGGAGGCGGCGGGAGTCGCCGTCGGGGCGCTGCTTTGGGCCGGGAACAGGAAAGCCCCGGGGACGCCGAAGCTTCCCCGGGGCCTGTGGATGAAACGCGGCCGCTCAATCCCCCGCCAGCTCGATGCGGCTGTCGCAGATTTCCAGCGCCGCTGGCCGGTGGGTCACAATCAGGACGGTCTTGTCCGTCATGGCCCGCAGATTTTGCAGCACCTGCCGCTCGGTCTCCGCGTCCAGCGAGCTGGTGGCCTCATCCAGCAGAAGGATGGGCCGCTGGGAGAAGATGGCGCGGGCAATGGCGATGCGCTGCATCTGCCCCTCGGACAGGCCCGCGCCGCTCTCGCCCAGAGGGCTGTCCAGCCCCTTCTCCAGCGCGTCCACAAAGTCCTCCGCGCAGGCGATGCGCAGTGCGCGGCGCAGCTCTTCGTCTCTCTCCATGGCCTCCCGGTCACCGAAAGCCAGGATCTCCCGGATGCTGCCCGAGAGAAGCTGGTTCCCCTGGGGCACATAGGCGAAGAGCCCCCGCCAGGCGGCGTCCAGCTCCCGCTCGCCGTCGGAGGCGTCCAGATACCGCTCTCCGGCGTCCAGGGGATAGAGACTCATCAGGAGCTTCAGCACCGTGCTCTTGCCGCTGCCGGAATGGCCCGTGAAGGCGACAAATTCACCCTTGCGCACCTCCAGCGACAGATGCTTCAACACCACGGGCATGGGGGTCTCCTCGTCCCGCACGGGGGGCTGATAGGTAAAACAGGCGTCGCGCAGGCCCATGGCCCGGAACTTCTCCCCGTAAAAGCGGCGGATCTCCTCCGCCGGGCGGCTCTGCCCCCCGTCCTCGGGGAAGCGCTCCGCCTCCATCAAGCGCTCCGCGCTGGCCAGCATCCCATAGTACTCCGGTACCAGGCCGGAGAGATTGGCAAAGGGCGACTGGATCTGCCCCACCAGTTGAAGAATAGCCATCAGCGTGCCGTAGCTGATCGTCCCGTGGAGCAGGCCGAAGGCGCAGTAAACCGCGGCGCCCACATAGGCCCCCTGGATGATGAGGCCGAAGCCCACGTTGCAGAAATTGGACACGTGGTTGCGGCGGATGCGCGCCCGGCGGTGGCCCTTCATCCGCTCCTCCGCCAGCTCCACGCTGCGCTGCTCGGCGCCGAAGCTGCGCACCACCAGCAGGCTCCCCAACCGCTCCTGCAGGAAGACCCGCAGAGCGCCGTCCGCCTCCTGGATGCGCTTGTGCAGGGTCTTGAGCACCCGGCGGAAGCCATAGGTCAGCCCCATCAGCAGCAGGCCGCCCGGGATCAGGATGATCCCGAAGCGCGGCTCCAGCACCAGGATCGCCGTCAGTGCCGCAAGCAGCCGCACCACCATGCCGCCCAGATTCGGCAGCAGGTTGGTCATGGCCCTGGCCACCACCACCGTATCCGAGGTGAGACGGTTCATCCACTCCCCGGAGTGGACGGCGGTGACGGAGGCGTAGTCCTTGCGCAGCAGGCAGGAGAACAGCCGCTGCTTGAAGCGGTTTTCCAGGCCGGAGGCGCAGTACTCCCGCAGAAAACGGCTCAGCGCGCGCAGCGTGAGCTGGCCCAGCACCAGCGCCGTCAGCCAGAGGGCGCTGTCGATCATGCCGGCGCGGCTGCCCGCCACCGCCGTGTCGATCAGACTGCGCATCAAGATGGCGTAGAGTACGTTGCTGCCGCCCAGCACCGCCTGCAGCAGGAGGAGGGCGACGATATACACTTTGTCCTTCCCCGCCGTGCCGCTCAGCCAGCGCAGCGTGCCTTCCTGCTTCTTCATTCCTTAACCCTTCAGCATGTTTTTCAGTCTGCGCCCCACATGGCGCGCCCCATCCCGCACGAAGAACAGCCCCGCGCGGATCGGAAAAAAGTCACACCAGAGATGGATATAGCGCTGATAAGCGGGATCCTCGGGCGTGATGGTCTTCCCATCCCGCACCACCTGGGTCAACACGCCCAGGATCTGGCTGTCCTTCACGGACTCGCCCCTGCGGCAGTTGTCCCCCGCCACGAAATAATCCTGCTCCCGCACCTTGAGGATCCGGTGCAGCACGTACTTCTCCCCCCGCTTGAAGAGGATCACGTCGTACTTTTTACAGCGCTCCGGCCCCTTTTTCTCAATGACCATCAGATCCCGATCCTGCCGCAGCAGGGGCATCATGCTGACGCCCTTGTTGGTGAAGACCAGGGTGCCGTTTCTCTCCAGTTCTTCCTCGAAGCTCGTCATGCCAGCGCACCGATCTCCCGCAGCTTCTCCACCACCCGGTGCACATCCTGCTCCACAGTCTCCCGGGGGGCCTCATACTGCTCCAGCATGGCGTCCACAATGGCCTCCTCGGTGGTCTCCTTTTTCAGACAATCCACGATAAAGGCGGCGGTCTCATTGGAGCGCACCAGGCCGTGAAAGCTCTTGGCGGCGGGGCCGGCGGCCACCATCATCTGCTCCTTGCCCACCTTGTGGGTGATAAAACCGGGTTTGAGTTTCATGTTTTTTCCTCCTGCATTCCAGTATAGGATACGATCGCGGCCTCCGGCTCCATATTGCAGCCCAGGCGATACAGCTTGACCTGTCGGCTCAGCCGCTCCAGCAGCTCCAGGATCCGGGGGATGGCCTCGGCCTTCCGGGGGCGGTAGCACTGCTGGAACAGGATGGGAAAGGCGTCCTCGGCGGAGAGGGGCACGATCCGGTTTTCCTCCGCCCGGGTCAGATGGCAGATCGCCTTCAGCGGGACGGCCAGGTTGCAGCTCAGGTGATGCTTCCCGTTCCAGGGGGTGCCGTAGACGGTCACGCCCTGCTCCGTCACCCGCAGCAGGGGCTTGTCGTCGTTGATCATCACGGCCCGATCCCCGAAGGCCTCCCGCCAGAGCCGGGTGTGGGTACTTTTGCCGGTGCCGCTCCGGGCGGTGAAGAGGTAGCCCTCTCCGTCCACCGCGATGACGGAGCCGTGGAAGAGCAGCACATCCTCCTCCAACAGGCACAGCGCCAGCTTCCGATAGATGGCCAGGCTCTCCAGATTCCGGGGCGCCGCCCGCTGGGGCTCCAGCCCCTCGGCGGCGCGGTTCTCGTCGTTCAGCCGCGCCTCTTCCGCCAGATCCTCCCGGCTCATTTCAATGGTGAAGCGGGGCTCCTCCTCGCAGAGATAGTCCTGCAGGAAGCGCCGCTGCTCCGGATAGATCGTCCGCAGCCTGCAGGGCACTCCCGCCAGTTTGACACAAAATTCCGTCATACTCGTCTCCATCCGAGGTTCTCAATTCCCCTTCCAGGCGTCGTAGATCTCCCCGATCTGCTTTCTCAGCTCGTAGATCCGCTCGGTCAAGGCGGCCCGCTCCACTTCCCAGGCAGCCCGCCGCTCCGCCGCGCCGTTCTGCAGCGGATCGTGCAGCGCATAGCCGCGCGCAAAGTCGGTCACCTCCAGTTGATCCTGTTCCAGGAAGGGCTGCAGAAACGCCAGCATATTGCTCACCGTGCTCTCCTGAAACAGCGAGCCGCTTTCCGAAAAGCTCAGGACGAAGCAGTGCTCCCCGCCCCGCTGGACGATCTGCCGGATCACGCCCTTCACCCCGTCGAAGTTATAGGGGTAGGCGCCGGGCAGCAAAAGCGTTCCCTCCGGCTCTACGGGGATCAGCGGCGTGCCGTTCTCTCCGTGGTGGATGGCGACATGATAGCCCAGCCCGATCAGCTCCTCCTTCAGCTCCGCGCGGAAGGAGCCTTCCGGGAAGTAGACCGCTTCCGGCTTGCTCAGTCCCCGAGCCTGCAGCAGGGCGGAGATCTCCCCGTCCCAGCGGGCAAGATCCTCTGCGTCGGTGCAAATGAGGCAACAGCCCCAGCCGGCAGCGAGCAGCTCGTCAAACTGTTCCCGGCTGAGCTTGTCCGGATCTCCGGGCAGCGCGTTCACGGACAGGCCCAGATTTCCGGGGATGTCCGCGTCCCGCAGCATCGGATAGGCCAGGCTATAGATCCGGGCGTCCAGATCCGGGAACAAAAGCTGCTCGGCAGCCTTGGGGCGGCATTCCTCTGTACAATCCCGTTCCCCCTTGTCCCGCAGGGACAAGAGCCTGTCCATCTCGGTCTCCAGCTCGGAAGCGCGGCTCTTGAGCTCATCCATTTTCTCTTTTTCTTCCCGATCCTGCAGCTCCACCACCAGCAGAGCCACGCACAGGATCGCCGCCAGGACCAGCATGGCAGGCACATGCCACCAGCCCCGTCTTTTCATCGGCTCCGTCCCTCTTTCCCCACGGCAGTTTTTATCTGAATTATTATACCAGAGCCGCAGACATTGGTCAATCTCCCCCGCGCGTTTTTCCGCTTCCCGGTTGACCTGCCGTGCTTCTTGTGCTATCCTCTTTTTGGAAAAATATGAACCATGGAGGAGCTTTTTATGTACGAAAGCATCTTGTCGCACTTTCGGGACAGCTTTGACCGTCCCGCGCGCTATCTCTTCTCCGCCCCCGGCCGCACGGAGCTGGGCGGGAATCATACCGACCACCAGCTTGGACGGGTGCTGGCCGGCGCGGTCAGCGTGGACACGGTGGCCGCCGTGGCCCCCAACGGGGAGGGCGTGATCCGCGTCCTGTCCGAGGGCTATCCCCTCTGCACCGTCTCTCTGGACGAGCTGGAGTCTCGCCCGGAGGAGTTCGGCACGACCCTGAGCCTGATCCGCGGCGTGGCCGGACGCATCGCCGCCCTGGGCCACCCCGTCTCCGGCTTTGACGCCTATGTCAGTTCCCGGGTTCTGCCCGGCAGCGGGCTCTCCTCCTCCGCCGCCTTCGAGGTACTGATCGGCACCGTGCTCAATCATCTGGGCGGCTGCGGGCTGGACGCCATTCAGATCGCCCAGATCGGGCAGTACGCCGAAAACGTGTTCTTCGGGAAGCCCTGCGGGCTGATGGATCAGATGGCCTCCTCCGTGGGCGGCATCGTGACCATCGACTTTGCCGACCGGGAGCATCCCGTGGTGGAGCCCCTGGACTTTGACTTTGCTTCCTGCGGCCACGCCCTGTGCATCGTGAACTCCGGCGCCGACCACGCCGATCTCACCGACGAGTACGCCGCCATCCCCCGGGAGATGGGGGAGGTCTGCCGCGTCTTCGGCAAGGAGCATCTGCGGGAAGTGGACGAGGCGGAGTTCTTCGCCCGGCTGCCCCAGGTCCGCGCCGCCGCCGGCGACCGGGCCGCGCTGCGGGCCATGCACATTTTTGACGACAACCGCCGGGTGGGCCTGCAGGTGGAGGCCCTGAAACGGGGCGACTTCGCCCGCTTTTTGGAGCTGGTGAACGAGTCCGGCCGCTCCTCCTGGCTGTACCTGCAGAACGTGGTGCCCACCGGGAACACCCGCCACCAGGAGCTGGCCATGAGCCTGGCCCTGGCCGCCCGGCTTCTGAAGGGCCGGGGCGCCTGCCGGGTTCACGGCGGCGGCTTCGCCGGCACCATCCAGGCCTTTGTGCCCCTGGATCTGCTGGAGGAGTTCAAGGCCGGCATGGAGGCCGTGCTGGGCGCGGGGAGCTGCCAGGTGCTCTCCATCCGCCCCCAGGGCGGCGTCCTGCTGGAGGAGGTGCGGGCATGAAGGGCTATCTCGACGCGCTGGTAGATTACGCCCTGGAGCACGGTCTCATCCAGGAGGGCGACGAGCTCTGGGCCTATAACCGTCTGCTGGAGACCCTGGGGCTGGACGAGGCCCAGGGCGAGCCCGTCACGGCGGAGCTGCCGGAGATCCTGGAGGCCCTCACCGACGACGCGGTGCGCCGGGGCCTTGTGGACGACAACATCACCGCCCGGGATCTCTTCGACACGAAGCTCATGGGCGCGATCCTGCCCCCGCCCCATGAGGTGCGGGCCGTCTTCCGGGCGCTCTATGCGCACAGCCCCGAGGCCGCCACGGACTGGTACTATCAGTTCAGCTGCGACTCCAACTACATCCGCCGCGACCGGATCAAAAAGGATCGGAAGTGGGTCTATCCCTGCGAATACGGGGATCTGGACATCACCATCAACCTCTCCAAGCCGGAAAAGGATCCCCGGGCCATCGCCGCGGCCAGGCTGGCTCCCCAGTCCGGCTACCCCAAGTGCCAGCTCTGCGCCGAGAACGAGGGCTACGCCGGGCGCATGAACCATCCGGCCCGGCAGAATCACCGGATCATTCCCCTGGAGATCAACGGCTCCCCCTGGTACTGGCAGTATTCCCCCTACGTATACTACAACGAGCACTGCATCGTTTTCAACGCCGAGCACACCCCCATGAAGATCGACAAGGCCGCCTTCCTCAAGCTCTTCGACTTTGTGACCCAGTTCCCCCACTACTTCGTGGGCTCCAACGCGGATCTGCCCATCGTGGGCGGCTCCATCCTCAGCCACGACCACTTCCAGGGCGGGCGCTACGAGTTCGCCATGGCCAAGGCCCCGGTGGAGACGCCGGTGCGCTTCCGCGGCTTCGAGGACGTCGAGGCGGGCATCGTCAAGTGGCCCATGTCCGTGCTCCGCCTCACCGGGCCGGATCGCTTCCGCCTGGCGGAGCTGGCGGATAAGATCCTGGGCTGCTGGCGGGGCTACAGCGACGAGGCCGCGCTCATTTTTGCCGAGACCGAGGGCACGCCCCACAACACCGTCACCCCCATCGCCCGGCGGCGGGGGCAGAACTACCAGATCGACCTGGTGCTGCGCAACAACCTGACCACCGAGGAGTACCCCCTGGGGCTCTACCATCCCCATCAGGAGCTGCACCACATCAAGAAGGAGAACATCGGCCTCATCGAGGTCATGGGTCTGGCCGTGCTGCCCAGCCGGCTGAAAACCGAGCTGGAGGAGCTGCGCCGGGCGATCCTGGCCGTGGAAGACCTGCGCCTGAATCCCCTCACCGCCGCCCACGCGGACTGGGCCGAGGAGCTGCAGCGCCGCCACAGCTTCACCGCGGAAAACGCCGAAGAGATCCTCCGGCAGGAGGTGGGCGCCGTATTCCTGCAGGTGCTCTGCGACGCGGGGGTCTACAAGCGCAGCGAGGCCGGCAGGGCCGCCTTCCTGCGGTTTGTGGATTATGTAAACAAATAACAGCTCTAAAAATCCCCTGGGATCAATTTCCCAGGGGATTTTTGCTGTTCAGGAATATTATTATGTAAACCTATTCGCGCACGCAGGCAAGCTGAACTCAGTGGATCGAGGTGCCGCCAAACTGCATGGTCTCCATGATCCGGTAGCGCTCCATCTGCAGGTTCTTCTTCATAGCCAGGGCCTCTTCGATGGGGATCTCCACGATGCCGCCCTCCTTGGTGCCGATGATGCAGTTGTAGCGGCCCTCGGCCAGGGCATTGGCGGCGTAGTAGCCCATGCGGGTGGCGGTTTCCCTGTCGCGGGCGTTGGGGGAGCCGCCCCGCTGGATGTGTCCCAGCACGGTCACCCGGGGGCTGATGCCCACGGCCTCCTCAATGCGGCGGCCAATGTCCACCGCGCTGCCCACGCCCTCGGCCACCACGATCATGAAATGGGTGTTGCCGGCCAGTCTGGAATCCTGGATCCGGTGAACCACGTCCTTCTCAAAGTCCAGCTCCTTCTCCGGCACCAGCACCGCCGTGGCGCCCACGGCGATCCCCACGTACAGGGCCAGGAAGCCCGCATGACGGCCCATGACCTCCACAACGGAGCAGCGCTCGTGGGACTGCATGGTGTCCCGCAGCCGGTCGATGCACTCGATGGCGGTGTTGCAGGCGGTGTCAAAGCCGATGGTGTAGTTGGTGCAGCCCACGTCGTTGTCGATGGTGGCGGGCACGCCCACCACGGGAACCCCCAGACGGCTCAGCTCCAGCGCGCCGCGGAAGGTGCCGTCGCCGCCGATGGCCACGATACCGTCAAGGCCAAGCATTTTGCAGGTGGAGACCGCCTTTTTGCGGCCCTTTTCGTTCATAAACTCCTCGCTGCGGGCGGTGTAGAGGATAGTGCCGCCCCGAGAGAGGATGTGGCCAACGCTCTCGCGGCTGAGCGGAATGAAGTCACTGTTGATGAGTCCCTGCCAGCCGCGGCGAATGCCCACGCACTCGATCCCGTTGGCAAGCGCGGTGCGCACCACCGCGCGAACGGCCGCGTTCATGCCGGGGGCGTCGCCGCCGCTGGTCAAAACGCCTATACGTTTGATTTTTTTCATGTATACGCACACCTTTCTTTCCTTGCGCGGCTCTGTTTCGGGCCGTTTCCAAGATCATTCCGGGTCTCTCTGCTGCAAAAAATTGTACTATAAACCCTCGCCGCAGTCAACAAGAAACCGCAGCGACGGCCGCTCTTTTTCTCCTCCCCATTCCCGGGCGGGCAGAAAAGGGCCCCCGGGGTTCCCGGGGGCCTCACGCTGTCGACAAAGTGTCGACAGTGGGAGGGCAAAAATGGATACTTCCGACAAAGTTCCCATTTTTGCGTGGATTGTACGTGAAGGGGGGGCATACCCTCCCACCTTCACAATCCCCCCATGCGTATCGAAGGGTTGCCGCATCGCTTTGTCCAAAGACAGGCCCCCGGGAACCCCGGAGGCCTGTCTGGAGGGAATTTGGACTGGCGGGAATATGGAATATACCGGCGGAAATCAGATCTCGATCTTCGCGCCCATGAGCTTGGCCAGCTCCCGCACGATGGCGGTGTCGGCGGGCCAGGCGGGGGCGGTGACCAGATTGCGGTCCACCACCGCGTCGGTAACGGGCACGGGCACATAGGTGCCGCCCGCCAGGGTCACGTCGGGCCCCACGGCGGGGTAGGCCGTGGCCTTGTAGCCCTTGAGGACGCCGGCGGCAGCCAGCACCTGGGGGCCGTGGCAGATGGCGGCGACAGGCTTGTTCGCCGCGAAGAACTCCCGCACGATCTCCAGCACCCGGGCGTTCAGCCGGATGTACTCGGGGGCGCGGCCGCCGGTGATGAAGAGGCCCTCATAGTCCTCGGTCTTCACCGCGTCGAAGTCCGCCGTCAGCGCGAAGTTGTGGCCGCGCAGCTCCGTGTAGGTCTGCTCGCCCAGAAAATCGTGGACCGCGGTGGCCACCGTCTCGCCGGCCTTCTTGTCCGGGCAGACGGCGTCCACCTGATAGCCCAGAACGCCCAGCGCCTGGAAGGGCACCATGGTTTCGTAGTCCTCTGTGAAATCGCCGCAGAGGAGCAGCACTTTCTTTGCCATACTTAGACCTCCTGTATTGATTAAAAAATTGCTTGGGAATCCTGTTTTATTCCGCCCGCCGCGCGCGGATCTGGCGGATCAGCTCGTCGCAGACCTCGTCCATGTCGCCCACGATGCCGTAGTCGCAGTAGTTGAAGATCTGGGCCTCGGGATTCTTGTCCACCGCCACGAAGACCTCCGCGTCCACGCCGGCGGTGTGGTTCACCGCGCCGGAGACGCCGAAGCTCAGGTAGAGCTTGGTCTTGACCATCACGCCGGACTGGCCGATCTGCAGCTTGTAGGGCAGGATGCCCCGGTCGTAGAGGGGCCGGGTGCAGCCGATCTTGCCGCCCAGGAGCCGGGCCAGGGTGCGGTAGCGCTCCAGGTGCTCCGAGTCCTTCAGGCCGTTGCCCACGCAGACGATACAGTCGGCATGGGCGATGTCCAGCTCCGGATCCTCCTCATCGGGGATGAAGTCCAGGTGCCGGCAGCGGATGGCCGCGGGATCAAAGTCGATGCGCTCCTCGATCCGCTCGAAGCGCTCCTTTTTCCCGGTGGGCGCGTACTTGAAGGTGCCGGGGCGGATGGTGCCCACCTGGGGGCGCAGCTCCGGCACGGTGATGACCGCCATGATCTTGCCGCCCACCGCCGGCTCGATGAACTGGATGTCCCCGGTCTCCGGGTCCCAGTCCAGCTCCATGGCGTCGGAGGTGCAGCCGGTGTTGAGCTGCACGGCAAAGCGGGGCGCGAAGTCCCGGCCGTCGATGGTGCCGCCCACGAAAATGGCGGAGGGATTGTACTTGCGGGAAAGAACGGTGAAGGCATTGGCCCAGGCGTCGGTGTTGAAATACTCGTAGCCGGTGCCGCTGACGTGGATGAGGCCGTCGACGCCGCAGGAGCGCACACGGTCGATCTCCGTCTCGGGCAGCTCGTCGAGGATCACGGCCCAGAGCTCGTCGCCGGTGCGGTCGCAGAGCTTCCGCAGCTCGCAGCAGAGCTCCAGCCCCACGGGGGCGGCCGTCTTGCCGTCATGCTCGATGTAGACCCACATGTTTTTGTAGTCCGATTTCTGCATCTTCCGTCACCTCCTCAAAGGGAACCCTTTTCCGTCAGCAGCTCCATCAGTCTGCCGACGTCCGTCTTGACGCTGCCGGTGCGGATCATCTGTCCGGGCGCGGGCAGCTCCGGGGGATAGATTTTCGGCACGATGGTGCCGGAGCCGGGCACGCCGATCTTCTGCAGATCCAGCCCGTCGATGTCGTTTTCCGAGTAGGTGACGATCTCCGCCTTCTTGGCGGCCAGGTAGGCCTCCAGATTGGGGAGCCTGCCGTAGAAATTGTCCTTCTCCACGGTGAGCAGGCAGGGCAGCGTGGCCTCCACGATCTCCCGGCCGCCCTCCAGCGCACGGGTGGCCCGGATCTTGCCCCCGGACACGTCCTCGATGCTCAGGCAGCAGGAGATCTGGGCGGCGTCGAAGCGCTCGGCCAGTTGGGATGCCATCTGGCCGGTGGCGCCGTCCAGAGACTCCTTGCCGCAGAAGATCAGGTCGAAGCTGCCCCGCATATCCGCGGCCTTCACGATGGAATAGCTGGTGGAGAGGGTGTCGGCCCCGCCAAAGGGGCGGCCGCTGATCAGCACCGCCCGGTCGCCTCCCACGGCCAGGCACTCCCGCAGGGTGCTCTCGGCCATAGGCGGGCCCATGGTGATGAGGGTGATCTCGCCGCCGAAGCGCTCCTTCACCTGCACGGCGGCCTCCAGAGCGTTCAGATCCAGAGGATTCGTGAGGGTGGGGACGCCGGTACGGATCAGGTTGCCGGTCTCCGGGTCCATTTTGACCAGATCCACGTCCGGGATCTGCTTGACGCAAACCAAAATGTTCAGCATATCCTTGCCCTCCTTTCAGCGCAGAGCCAGATCGCTGTCGCAGACCTTGCCCGGGTTGAGGATGCCGTCCGGGTCGAAGACGCGCTTGATCTCGCCCATCAGGGCGAACACGTCCTCCCCCACGGACTCCCGCAGGTAGACCATTTTGGCGTGGCCGATGGAGTGCTCGCCGGAGACCTGACCCTCCAGCTCGGCGCACTTGGTGTAGGCCTTGTCCATGATGATCTTGACCCGGCGCTTGAACTCGTCCTCCTCCAGGTCATTGGAGCAGCAGTAGATGTGCAGGTTGCCGTCCCCGGCGTGGCCGAAGTTGCGGATGCGGATGCCGACCTCGTCGCCCAGGGAGCGGATGTAGATGAGGAAGGCCGGGATCTTGTCCACGGGCACCACCACGTCCATCTCGTCCAGGAGCCGGGTATCCGCCTCAATGGCGGTCAAAAAGCTGGAGCGGGCCGCCCAGGCGGATTTCTTGTTGGCCGAGGTGGCCACCACCAGCACGTCCAGCGCGGCGGCGTCCTTGGCGATCTGACCGAGCTTGATCATCTTCTGATCCAGCTCCTCCTCGTCGCTGCCGGTGAAGGTGACCAGCACGGAGGCGCCCACATCCTCGCTCCGCACCCGCTCGGGGAAGATGGGGTTGCCGGTGAAGGCCGCGGAGGAGGTGACGATGTCCGCGTCCATGAACTCGATGGACTGGGGATCCAGGTTCGCCAGCTTGATCTTCGGCACGAAGCGGATGCAGTCCTCCACCGTGCGGAAAGGCACCAGGCAGGACACGTCGCAGTTCGGGTTGGGGATCAGCTTGAGGGTCATCTCCGTGATGATGCCCAGAGTGCCCTCGGAGCCGATCATCAGGTGCAGCAGGCTGTAGCCCGAGCTGGTCTTGCAGACGCTCTTGCCCAGCTCGATCACCCGGCCGTCCGCCAGCACTACCGTGAGGGCCAGCACGTAGTCCCGGGTGACGCCGTATTTGACGGCGCGCATGCCGCCGGCGTTGGTGGAGATGTTGCCGCCCACGGTGGCGGTCTTCTCGCCGGGATCGGGGGGATACATCAGCCCGTGGCGCAGGGCGTCCGCCGCCAGATCCTTCAGCAGCACGCCGGGCTGCAGACGCACCACCAGGTTGTCCATGTCGTATTCCAGGATCCTGTTCATCCGCTTGGTGCAGAGCACCAGGCCCCCCGCCAGGGGGACGCAGCCGCCCACCAGGCCCGTGCCGGCGCCCCGGCAGGTCACCGGGATCTTATTGGCCGCGCAGATCTTCAGGATGGCGGAGACCTCCTCGGTGGTCTCCACGTCCACCGCCGCCTCCGGCATATGCTTGCCGTAGATGGGCATTTCATCGTGGGAGTAGTTGGGGTCCACCTCTTCCTTCAGGAAGAAGCGCCCCTCTCCCACCGCCGCCCGCAGCTGGGCGGCGATCTCGGGTGTGATCTTGTTGTAGACCGTCATGCAGTCACTCTCCTGTCTGAAAAGTGTCGCTTGGGTGGCCCCGGGGGACGCTCAGGCCAGCAGATCCGCCAGCTTGCCGTTCTCGCCGAGGACGCCGCTCCTGCGCGCCAGCTCCGCCAGCTCCGCCTCCAGGGCGTCGGAGAAGTCCAGGCCGGTGACTTTCCGCTCCTCGATGAGCCGGGCCTCGATCTCGCCGGGCATGAAGATCTCCTTCACGCCGGTGGCGGTGCGGCTGTTCTTGATCAGCTCCGCGTACAGGGTGGCGTGCTCCTTAAAGCGCTCCACGTCGATGAAGTGGGCGATGTCCAGCAGGATCACGGCAAAGCCAGTCTCCTCGGGCCGCATGTCCTCCACAAAGGGGATCTCCGGGCTGGTGAGCGCGTCGGACAGCACGCCGCCGAACATGTCCACAAACACGGCCAGGCCATAGCCCTTGTGGCCGCCCATGGGGCGGACGCAGTAGGCCACATGGGGATCGGTGGTGGGGTTGCCGTCGTAGTCGTTGGCCCAGTCGGGCGGCATCGCCTTGTTCTCCCGGCGGTAGGCCTGCACCTTGCCGATGGCCACGCCGCTGGTGGAGATGTCGATGACGATGGGCCGGTTGGGATTGGTCGTGGGGCAGCCCATGATGATGGGGTTGGTGCCGATGAGACGGTCCGCGCCGCCGAAGGGCGCCTGGCAGGGATAGGTGTTGCTCACCACGATGCCGATCACGTTGTCCTCCGCCATGCGGTGGCCGTAGTAGCCGCCGCAGCCGATGTTGGCGCTGTTGCGGCCCACGCCGGCGGCGACGCCGTACTTGCGGGCGCGCTCCAGCACGGCGTCGTAGACGCTGTTCACCGCCACGATGCCGGAGCCGCCGCCGCAGTCGAAGGTAAGGGAGGCCTCCGCGTCCTTCACGCAGCGGAAGTCCGGCTGCGCCACCAGGGCGCCGGCCATATACTGCCGCAGGTAGATGCACAGGCGGGACAGGCCGTGGGAATAGGTGCCGGTGAAGTCGGAGTGGGTGACCACGGCGGCCAGAGAGGCCGCGTCGCTCTCGGAGACGCCCTGGGCCATGACCAGGCGCTTGATGAGGGTGATTTCCTGCTCGTAAGAAAGATGGATCATGAATCATTCCTCCCGTTCTATTGTTGTTCAGTATTCCTGTTGGCATCATACCATCTTTATGACGGTAAAGCAATGCAAAGCGGCGCTCTCCGGGAGATTCGGGACAAGTGCACAAATCGCGCGCGGGCTTTTTTGGCAAAGTGCTCTGTTCCGGGCAGGCTCCTCAGCCCAGCCGCAGCTCCCGCAGATCCATGCGCAGCAGGTCGAAGCAGTAGAGCTTTCCCGGCTCCACCGGGAGGCCGCAGAGCCAGCGCAGGCAGAGCGAGGCCTGCAGCGCCGCGCAGAGGGCAGGGGTGAAGGAGAGCACGCCGGCGTCCTCGGGGGCGTAGTCCGCGGGGTACAGCAGCTCCGGCAGCGCGTCCCCCGGCAGGGACAGGGCCGCCTGGGCCACCCAGCCGCTCACCGCCCCGAAGACATAGGGGATCCCCGCCGCGTCGCAGGCGGCCTTCAGCTTCTTCCGATCCGCCGCGCTGTCCAGCGCGTCCAGCGCCGCGTCGCAGCCGGCCAGCAGCCCCGGCAGATTCCCCTCGTCCAGGCGGCAGATGTGCCCGAAAAAGCGGGTGTCCGGCGCGATCTGCGCCGCGCGCCGGGCGGCGGCCTCGGCCTTGTACCGGCCCAGGTTCTCCTCCGTGCACAGCAGCTGCCGGTTCAGGTTGGCGCGGGCAAAGCGATCCGGGTCTGCCGCGGCGATCTCCCCGACGCCCAGGCGCAGCAGATACTCCAGCAGATAGCCGCCCAGGCCGCCGCAGCCGGCGATCAGCACCTTTTTCCCCCGCAGCGCGGCGCAGTCCTCTTCGCTCAGGGCCCCCAGATTGCGGACATAGCGTTCGTCCATGCTTCCGCCTCCTTTTGTCCGTATTATACGAAAAGCCCTTCCCCTCCGTCAAGATTTTTGTGCAAATAACTTGACGGATAGTTGGGAAGGTACTATAGTAAAATAGAATAAATATTTGAAGGAGGAACGCTCCTATGTATGAGCTTTTGCTCTCACCCATGAAGATCGGCAGCATGACCGTGAAAAACCGCACCGTCATGACCGCCGCGGAATTCAGCCTGGGCCAGACCAACGGCAAGCCCACCGAGCGCCTGATGGACTACTACGAGGAGCGGGCCAAGGGCGGCGTGGGCATGATCATCCCCGGCATCTGCCGGGTCAACGACATGGGCGGCGCCTCCACCTTCACGCAGCTCGCCATGAGCCACGACTACCACATCGCGCCCATGCACGAGTTTGCCGAGCGGCTGCACCGCCACGGGGCCAAGCTCTGCATCCAGCTCCACCACCCGGGCCGACAGGGCATGGCCAGCGCCATCAACTCCCTGCCCCTGGTGATCCCGGTGGCGGATCGCTTCCCCGGCGTGATGGATCAGATCTTCAAGTGCACGCCCCTGCTCCTGGGCATGGAGGCCAAGGGCATCTGCTTCTCCGTCCAGGCCCCCTCCAAGGTGGAGCTGGCCAAGCACGGGGCAACCCGGATGCATGCCATGTCGAAGCGGGAGATCCGCAATCTGATCCGGGACTTCATCGAGGCGGCGGTGCGCTGCCAGAAGGCCGGGGTGGACTGCGTGGAGCTCCACGGCGGCCACGGCTATATCATCCAGCAGTTCCTCTCGCCCCACACCAACCGCCGGACCGACGAGTACGGCGGCAGCTTCGAGAACCGGCTCCGCTTCCTGCGGGAGATCATCGAGGGCATCCGGGCGCGCTGCGGCCGGGACTACCCGCTGACCGTGCGTCTCACCGCCGACGAGATGTACGACCGGGTGGGCCGGCCCGGCACAGGCTACGATCTGGAGACCGGCAAGCAGATCGCCAAGCGCCTGGAGGAGCTGGGGGTGGACGCCATCAACGTCACCTCCGCCTGCTACGACGCCTACAACTACTGGCTGGAGCCCACCTCCTTCGAGCCCGGCTGGCGCAAGTACCTGGCCCGGGAGATCAAGAGCGTGGTGAGCATCCCCGTCATCGCCGCCAACGTGATCCGCACTCCGGAGCAGGCGGAAAAGCAGCTGGAGGAGGGCGATCAGGACTTCGTGGCCTCCGCCCGCACCTTCATCTGCGACCCCCACTGGGTCAAAAAGGCCGCCGAGGGCCGGGCCGACGAGATCCGCCGCTGCATCGGCTGCCTCAACTGCATCCGCTCCTTTATGACCAACGCCGGCGTGGGCCAGCCCGGCGAGTGCGCCCTGAACATGAGCGTGGCCCGGGAGAAGGCCTACTTCAACATGCCCCGGGACGGGGAGGGCCGGAAGATCCTGGTCATCGGCGCAGGCCCCGCGGGCCTCACCGCCGCCCAAACCCTGGCCATGCGTGGCTTCGACGTGACCGTGTACGAAAAGGAGAGCCTGCCCGGCGGCCAGGTGCTCACCGCCGCCGCCTGCCATCTGAAGGACAAGCTCTACTGGTGCATCGAGGATCTGATGACCAACGCCAAAAAGGCCGGGGCGAAGATCGAGCTGGGCGTCGAGCTGACGCCGGAAGAGATCGCCGCCCTGGAGCCCTGGGGCGTGGTCGTCGCCACCGGCGGCGAGCCCCTGCGGCCCCGCTCCATTCCCGGCATCGAGGGCGAGAACGTCTATACCGCCCCCCAGATCATCCACCGGGAGACCGTGCTGCGGGACAAGAAGGTGGTGGTGGCCGGCTCCGGCCTCACCGGCCTGGAGACCGCGGAGATCCTGAACGAGACCGGCAATCAGGTCACTGTCATCGAGATGGCCCCGGAGCTGGCGCCGGGGGCCTGGTTCCAGCTGGTGGACGACGAGCTGGAGCGGCTGTCGAAGACCGACACGAAGTTCGAAACCGGCACCAAGCTCCTCAGCGTGGACGCGGGCGGCGTCACCGTCCAGGAGGTCAAAAGCGGTCAGGAGCGCCGCATCGAGGCCGACGCCCTGGTGCTGTCCCTGGGCGTGCGCCCGGCGGGGAATCTCGGGAAGGAGCTGGACAAGCTGGGCGTCATGCGCATCTGGCGGGTGGGCGACGCCGTAAAGAGCGGCACCATCGCCGACGCCTGCCACAGCGCCTTTGACGCCGTCATGGCGATCAAGTAGTCAAAACCATTACCATACAAGAGCGAGAAAACATTGAGGGGGAAGAAAGCATGATCGAGCATAAAAACATCGTGGTCACCGGCGCATCCAGCGGCATTGGCAAGGCCATTATGGAGGAGCTTCTCAAGCAGGAGGGCAACCGAATCCTGGCGGCGGCCCGCCGGGCGGACAAGATCACCGGCTACGGCGAGAACGTGATCCCCTTTTCCTGCGACCTGAGCACGCAGGAGGGCGTGGACGCCCTGTTTCAGAAGGCGGAGGAACTCTTTGACAAGATCGACCTCTACTTCTGCAACGCCGGCGCCCCGTATTACGAGCAGTTCGACTATGAGGACTGGCAGCGGATCCAGAATATCTTTAATGTGAACACCGTGGCCCACATCTACACCTACTCCAAATACCTGCACCACCTGAACGGCCGGGAGGGTCGGCTCATCTACACCATCTCCGCCATGGGCGAGATGGCCCTGCCCGGCTACGCCCTCTACGCCGCCACCAAGTTCGCCATGAAGGGCTTTCAGCAGGCCATCCGGGACGAGGCGCCGGAGAATCTGAAGATCACCTGCATCTATCCCGTCTCCACCAGAACCAATTTCTTCAACGTGGGCACCGGCGGCAAGGGGAATCTGAAGCCCCCCTTCCCGGTGCAGGCTCCCGAGGGCGTGGCCAAGGCCGTGGTGGCGGGCGTGGAAAAGCTGAAAAAGCACATCTACCCCTGCCCGGTCTACCGGCCCAGCCAGCTTCTGATGAAGGCCCTGCCCCCGGTGAAGGCCCTGTACGTCCAGGCGCAAAAGAGCAAGCTCCATCGCTTTGTCAAGAAGATCAAGGCCGAGGGCGAGGGGCTGAAGGAAGAGATCAAGCTGAAGAAAACGCTGAAATAAGGAGGAATCCCCATGGCAAACATTCACGATATCACCCGCAACGCTTTTATGCTCCGCGGCCCGCTGGCCAAAAAGGGCTATGACTGGTGGTGGCACTCCCTGACCGCGGAAAACGCCGAGACCGGCGAGAAAAAGCCCTTCTACGTGGAGTTCTTCACCTGCAACCCGGAGCGGGCGGCGGACGAGCCCGTTATCGTCTGGAACGATCCCGAGAAGCAGAAGAAGGGGATCCTCCCCTCTTACGTGATGGTGAACGTGGGCTTCTGGGGCGAGGATCACGGCCAGCTCCACAACTTCTACGCCTGGAAGGACGTGACCATGCGGCCCGACGCCCCCTACTTCATTTCCTGCGGCCCCTGCAACTGCTCCGAGACCTTCACCGAGGGCACCGTCACCGTGACCCCGGAGGAAAAGGCCGCCCATCCCGAGTGGATGTGCGACGCGGGCACCATGAGCTGGAGACTGGCCATCGACAAAAAGATCGCCTTCCACGTGGGCTACGGCGCCAGCAAATTCTTCCGGGACGCCAACGCCTTTGAAATGTTCTGGCACGCCGAGGGCATGAAGACCAAGTACAGCGGCGAGATCATCCTCAACGGGGTGAAGTATATCGTCCGTCCCGAGACCTGCAACGGCTACGCCGACAAGAACTGGGGCGGGGACTTCACCTCCCCCTGGGTCTGGCTCTCCAGCAACGAGCTCACGAGCCGCATCACCGGCAAAAAGCTGGAGAACAGCGTCTTCAACATCGGCGGCGGCCGGCCCAAGGTGGGGCCCATCGCCCTGAACCGGAAGCTCCTGGGCGAGTTCTACTACGAGGGCAAGGACTACGAGTTCAACTTCTCCAAGTTCTGGACCCTCTCGGGCACCAAGTTCGACTGCCGGGAGACCGCGGACGAGATCATCTGGCATGTTGACCAGACCACCGCCACGGCGCGGCTGGTGACGGATATCCGCTGCTGGAAAAAGGACATGCTGAACATCAACTACGAGGCGCCCACCGGCCTCAAGCGCCATAACCGGCTGTGGAACGGCGGCAACGGCACCGGCGTTCTCAAGCTCTACAAGCGCTCGCCCGGCGGCAGGGAAACGCTGATCGACGAGATCGAGGCCGCCGGCATCGGCTGCGAATACGGCGAATACGATCCCGCATGAACTCTTTTCTGGGCAAGATCCTGCGGGTGGATCTGAGCACGGGCCGCTCGGAGAGCGTCAGCGTCCCGCAGGAGGTCTACGAGGCGGTTCTGGCAGGCAAGGGTCTGGAGGCCTGGTACCTGTACAACCACATCCCCGCCGGGGCGGATCCCCTGGGGCCGGAGAATATCCTGGCCTTCGCCGCGGGGGCCCTCTGCGGCACCGGCGCCTTCCTCACCGGCCGCTGGACGGTGGCCTGCAAGAGCCCCCTCACCGGCGGCTGGGGAGACGCCAACTGCGGCGGACTCTTCGCCCCGGCCATCAAGCAGTGCGGCTATGACGCCATCTTCCTCTCCGGCGTATCGGAAAAGCCCGTCTACCTCTTCTGCGACGGGAAGAACGTGGAGCTGCGGGACGCCGCCGCCTACTGGGGCCTGGACGCCACCGAGGCGGAGCTGGCCCTGCACCGGGATCTGGATCCGGTCTGCCGCAAAAAGCCCTGCGTCGCCCTCATCGGCCCGGCGGGGGAAAAGCGCTCCCTCATCTCCGGCATCTGCAACGAGGGCGGCCGCATCGCCGCCCGCAGCGGCGTGGGCGCCGTCATGGGCAGCAAGAAGCTGAAGGCCGTGGTGCTGGCGGGGTCCCGTCCCCTCCCCTGCGCCGACGGGGAAAAGGTGCGGGCGCTCTCCAAGGAGCTGGGGCGAAAGCTGCTGAAAATGACCCTGCCCAACGGGCTGGGGGTCTTTCTCGGCCCCGGCGGGCGGGCCATGGGGCATCTGCCCTACCTGCCACTGGACGGCTCCATGACCTCGCTGATGTTCCGCCAGTGGGGCACCCAGGCCAACACCTCCCTGGCCATTACCAGCGGCGACGGGCCCATCAAAAACTGGGCCGGCACACCCCAGGACGTGCGGCTGATGGACATGGTCTATAACCCGGAGCGCATCAACCGGATCGAGGCGGCCAAGTACCACTGCTATTCCTGCCCCCTGGGCTGCGGCGGCAAACTCAACGTCCGCGGCCGGAAGTACGTGGAGTTTGACGAGACCCACAAGCCGGAGTATGAGACCATCGAGGCCTTTGGGCCCCTGCTGCTGAACTGGAGCATGGACTCCATCTACCAGCTCAACGAGCTGCTGAACCGGGCCGGCATGGACACCATCTCCGCCGGCAACACCGTGGCCTGGGCCATCGAATGCTATGAAAACGGCATCCTGACCCAAGAGCAGACCGACGGGCTGGAGCTGAGCTGGGGCAACACCGAGGCGATCCTCGCGCTGGTGAAGAAGATGATCGCCCGGGAGGGCTTCGGCGACGCCCTGGCCGACGGGGTGAAGCGGGCCAGCGAGCGCTTCGGCGGCAAGGAATACGCCATGCACATCGGCGGCCAGGAGCCGGGCATGCACGACGCCCGCAACGACCCCCAGCTGGGCATCCATTTCGTGGCGGAGCCCGCCCCCGGCAAGCACACCGTGGGCATGGGCATCGAGTACGGCGCCATGAGCCTCTGCGACATCTGCTCCTGGGCGCCACCGGCCAAGCTCCACGCCAAATCCAAGGATCTGGAGGACACGGAGAACCTGGCCATGATCTCCAAGGCCAACGCCTGCTACACCATGCTGGTGGACGGCGCGGGCGGCTGCTACTACGGGCAGATGATGGGCGTGCACATGTGGAAGCTCATCGAGTACCTGAATGCCGCCGAGGGCTGGAACTATGACGGCGACCACTATATGGAGATCGGCGAGCGGATCCAGAACCTGCGTCAGCTGTTCAACATCAAGCAGGGCTTCGACCCCGCCGCCGTGAAGCTGCCGGATCGGATGCAGGGCATCCCGCCCCTGCCCTCCGGGCCGCTGAAGGGGATCACCCTGAAGAATAAAGAGCAGGTGGCCGCCCACTGGCGGGCCTTCGGCTGGGACGACAGAACCGGCGTGCCCCTGCCGGAGACGGTGAAGCGCCTGGGCATCGACAAGCTCACGGAGGTGCGGCCATGACCAAAAAGCAACCGAGCTTCGACTATCTCAACTGCGTGAGCTGCGGCATCTGCGCCCAGGCCTGCCCCGTCTCCGCCCTGGGGATGCGGAAAGAGGGCAAAAGCGGCAAATACCGCAATCTCTTCCCGGAGCTGGTGCGGGAGGGCTGTATCGGCTGCGGCCAGTGCGCCCGCTCCTGCCCCATGGACGTGATCAAGATGGAGGAGGTGGAAAAGCTCATGCGCGTGAAGATCCTGCCGCCCCACGGCAGCGACCGGAGCGGTCTGGACGAGCGCTCCTGGGCGGAGCTGCCGGAGGGCAGCACCGTGCGGGACGCGCTGAAGCTCATCCGCTGCAGCCAGGCGAAGGCCAGGCTCCTGCTGGTCAGCGTCAACGGCGAGCGCTGTTCCCTGAGTCAGGAGCTCCACGAGGGGGACGTGGTGGGCTTTTTCTTCCCGGTCACCGGCGGATGACAACAAAAAGCAAGAGGGCAGCGAAACCGCGTTTGGTCTCGCTGCCCTCTTGCTTTTTGTTGTCAGGCCTCGGCGATGATGCGGCGGATGACCGCCTCGCAGCGCTTTTTGTCGTAGACCACCGGCACG
>JAEEGI010001570.1_pt1 | contig 56795 bp, 44 predicted proteins | sample 8958751 | NCBI WGS metagenome assembly JAEEGI01 (sample SAMN16246545, study PRJNA631951) | gut metagenome | biome: gut microbiome; feature: rumen; material: KS-attached | host: Bos | place: Iran: Karaj | collected 2018-10
GGTTGACGGATCTCCATAAAACGCGTCGGGTAATCCGCATACTTTCGAGTTGCTTCTTTTGAACTGGCCAGCCTAAACTCACGTGTCAGCCTTACACGTTCCTTCACCTGCGGCAGTTTTGATAGTTCTGATGGTGACACCCCAATTAGCCAAAGACAATACCTCGGTTCATTGTGGAGGAATTCACGAGCACCAACGAACTTCTTGATATAAGGCTTGGCAGCGGGCTCTTTTGATACGAATTCATCAAAAACTTCCGCCTCAATTATTAAGTTTCCCCCATCAACAGGTATACTTCCCTTTACAATCTCCGGCACAATAGCAACAGGTTTCTTACGGGTCGTAACTAGAACGTTTGGACCATCAACTAAATACGGGTTAATATTGGGGATCAATGAGACTTCATCACCATCATAAAGGCGTCGTTTACGCGCTCTCTGCATGGCTGAAAAACCAATAATAACGCAGTGGACATGCGCTTTAATTTGTGCTTCACTATCCCACCTGAAAGTCCTGTGAGCGAATTCGATGAAAGTCTCTGGAAGAATCCTCCAAAGCTCAGTCCACAAAACAGAGACTTGCTCTCCCTGCGTAATGGAATTTGTAGAAACCAGAGCTGCGTTTATGGTACGATTCTCTTTCATCATTTCAACAGACTTGATGTACCAACCTGCGACATAATCGATGTTCTTACCCATATCCTTCGAGATGATGAGCAAGTCATCTTTTTGTTGCTTAGATTGTAGAGAATAACCCAAGAACGGCGGATTTCCCATTATATAGTTCAGCTCGCTCGCCGGGATCACATCGTTCCAATCTATCCGCAAGGCGTTGCCTTCGTGGATGTTGGTGTAGGTTTTTAGCGGGAGCGGGTCGAGGTCGTAGCCAACGATGGTGTCGGTTTCCTGCATCATTTGGGATTCGGCGATCCAGAGGGCGGTTTGGGCCACGGAGCAGGCGAAGTCGTTGATTTCGATGCCGTAGAACTGGTTGATGCTGACTTTTATGGGGTCAACCATTGCGCCCATCACGCGGTCGCCGCCGTAGATGATGCGGATGGCGTCGTTTTCCAGCCGGCGCAGTGATGTATAGGTCTCGGTGAGGAAGTTGCCGCTGCCGCAGGCTGGGTCGAAGAATTTGAGACCGGCTATCTTGTCCTGGAATTCAACCGCTTTTGCCTTCCTGTCTTTAAACGCCTTGATGGCTTTTATCGAAGCCAGCTCTTCTTTCAGGTCGTCCAGGAAAAGAGGGTCAATTACCTTGTGGATATTCTCTATCGAGGTATAGTGCATACCGCCTGCACGCCTGGTTTCGGGATTCAGGGTGCTCTCGAACACAGCGCCAAAAATGGTCGGCGATATTTCGCTCCAGTCAAAGTCATAACTTGCCCTTTCGAGCAGCAAGTCCTTGAGCTCTTCGGTGAACTGCGGAATCTCTATAGCGTCGCCGCCAAACAGTCCGCCATTGGCATACGGGAACTGCGCCAGCGCCTCGTCCAGATACGGGTCGCGCTTGTCCATAGGGGTATTGAGCACCTCGAACAGGTCTATCAGCGCCCGGCGCATCTGGTTGGCCGGGAACAGCTTCAGGTAGTCGTGGAACATATCCTTGCGGCCAAAGATTCCGGCATCTTCTGCATACAGGCAGAAAACCAGGCGGACGCAAAGCTTGTTCAGGCTCTTCTGCGATTCGGGGTTATTCGGGTCGTGGTACTGCGCCAGTATCTTCTCGTACAGAATGCCGACAATCTCACCCGCCTTGATGCTGACCTCGAACTCCTTTTTACGAGCTTCCGCCTCATCATTTACCAGGAACTCCAGGCGGTAATACTCCTTCTCCAGATCTTCCAGCAACACGACCTGCGGATCCACGTTGGGATGCTCCATATCGTGAATGTGGAACTCTTTGAAATTGCAAGTGACAATCCACCGGGGAGATTCCGACCTGGGCAATCCCGTGGCATAGCGGCGCGCCTGCTGATAAGGCGTGAGCATCATTCCGTCGCTCTGCTTCTCCTTATCTTCCAGATTAACGTGAGAACCCTTCTGCTCAATCAGGACCTTGGTCGTGATGATATATGCATCAATGAAATCAGCACCCTTGTCTTTCGTGAAAGTCTTGACGGGCAGCTCGAACCGCATCACCTTTGTCGGATCATCTACGCCAAAGACATTGTGCAGAAGAGAAAGCCAGAAACGCTGAGTCTCCCCCTTCTCATACCCTTTGCCCGACCATTCATTAACGAACCGCTTCGCCGCGAGCGCCTGTTTATCCTTGATAGCCATACCACAGATTGATTGAACTCTACAAAGTTAGTAAAGTTTAGCGGTAATGTAAATAGACACCTTGTGACGCCAACAGGCTTGAAGGGGTGAGGGAGTGCTGGGGATATTGTGCTTTTTAGCTGCGCGTCAGATTCGAAGCTCCGGTTAGGGGCGGACGCGCAGCGGACGGCACTAATTGAGCCCGTCAACGACGTTACAGGTGCCGGCAAGGCGCCTGTAAAAGGAGGCGTCGCGGCGAAAAGGAGCTTTGAATCGGTTAAGCGCGCAGCGTTAAGAAAAGCACCATCCCCAGCACCCCTCACCCCTTATGCCGAAAGTTGGCGCCACGTGGGCACACGAAAAAAGCCATCCGACTGGATGGCTTTCCGTGTGACCACGTTGGGATTCAAACCCAAAACCTCTTGATCCGTAGTCAAGTGCTCTATTCAGTTGAGCTACGCGGCCGTTGCAAAAAACACAACGCTACTCAGCGTCCTTTGCGGCGTTGTATTTTTTCTCTTTGATGCGGGCTTTCTTGCCGGTGAGGTTACGCAGGTAGAAAATACGTGCGCGGCGTACTTTACCAACCTTGTTGACCTCTATAGAGTCAATAAACGGAGATGCGAGGGGGAATATTCTCTCTACACCTACGCCATTGGATATCTTGCGGACAGTGAAAGTCTGAGTCATACCTGCTCCACGACGCTGAATGACTACGCCACGGAACTTCTGCTGACGCTCTTTGTTCTCCTCTTTAATGACATAGGTAACGGTAACAGTGTCACCTGCCTTGAAGTTGGGGAACTCCTTAGGCTGCTGAGCCATTGCGTCTTGAGCTACTTTAAGTAAATCCATTTCTCTAATACTTTAAGTGCAACATTGCGGCTTAAAAGCCATTCTCGCAAGAGGTTGCTTTATTTTGGGACTGCAAAGATAGAAATTATTTTTATTACGCCAAATTTGGACGCAAATTTTTTGAGACTAATAAATAACCTCAAACTCCACGGCAGAAGAATTGCCGCAGTGATCGGTGGCGGTGACCTCTACTGTGTGACGGCCGCCGGTGCGGTGACTATCGTCGGGATAAATCTGGATGCGCCCGCCCACATACTGAGACAGAATCCACTCGCCGTCCCACATAGCATCATATGACGCCACGCCCGACTCATAATCAGAGGCCTCTATGGAAAACCGGCCGTTTAAGGGAAGCTTTTCCCCATCCTCTACCCTGGGCCTGAGCCTGGGAGAAACGGTGTCGGCAGCCATATAATAAGTGCCGAACCGGCCGCTGCCCTCCAAAGCGCCGCCGGAGGGATCATTGCCGGCAAAAGCCACATCGCCATCCTTGTCCTTGCGCGCTATATATAATTTATCGGCGGGCACCTCAGTGTCGGCAGGGATATCGAACCTAACCTTAAGCTGCTTCTGAAGATGGATATCTTCGCTGCCGACCCTCCAGACATCAGAACAGATACCAAGCGAAGAGTTGGCCCGCCCCACCCTTTCGCAATCTATATAGGTGGAAGCATTCAACGCGGCGGCGGGAATAGTCATAGTGAAACCGTCGCGGGAATAAACCGAAGGCACATACCACAGCGCGGCAAACTTGCCCAATGTGTCGGCCGGATCGAAAACCTTGATGCGGGAGTCGCGCTTTACAGAGAAAGAACAGCTGGCGCTGTTGCCGAAACAGTCGGCCACGACAATCTTGAGAGTATGTGTATCATCATCTTCCAGAGAGATGATGCCGTCGTTCACGGCGTCTATCTTATACAGCAGCCCGTTGTTGGGCACGCACCAGCTCTTGAGCAGGTCGCGCCCCGACTCGCCCTGCTGCACCAGGCAGGCAAAATAGCGGCCTTCGCTGTAGGGCACATTCCCCACCTTGAAATCGAACACCTTCTCGGAATCGAGATAAACCCGATAGCGCTCCACAGCCAGGCGGCCGGTGGTTCCCTCCATATAATCCACGGCATCCACAGCCACATAAAACTTCTCGCTGACCGGCACCGTTCCCTTGAACTTCTCGGGATTGGAAACCATCTGCAAACGGCGCACTACCGGCACCGCCATAGAATCTTCAAAGGCATAAAAACCTACCCTGCTTATCACCGGCTGCTTGCTGTCCTTCACCGGATAAGTGCCGTCGGCAAGATAATTCACGGGGAGATTGTCGCCGTCGGTGCGGATCTCCATATGCAGGTGAGGGCCGCCGGAAGACCCGCTGTTGCCGGACAGGCCTATCACATCGCCCTTGGACACAGGGAACTCCTCCGGTCCGGGATAAATCACCACCCTGTAACTCTTTTCCTGATACTGCTGGCGGCGAACCCGCTCTGCCAGATCTTCGCGGAAACTGGCCATATGGCCGTATACCGACATAGTGCCGTCGGGATGCTGGATATACACGGCGTTGCCGTAGCCCACCGGAGAAACCGACAGGCGGCACACATAGCCGCTTTTTATGGCGTGCAGGGGCTCCCCGCTGCGGCCACCCGTGCGCCAGTCCAGACCGGCGTGAAAATGGTTGCGGCGAAGCTCTCCGTAGGTGCTTGAAAAAGAGACCGGACGCAGCTCCATAGGCCAGCCGTAACCGTTGTTCTGGGCGAAAGCCGCCGCAGTCAACAACAAAAAAAACACGACTGACAGGAACCGCCTCATTGGTCTACTTGAACATATTTCTTATGCGGTTAAAGAAACTGCGCTCGTCTTGAGTGGGCTTTGCCTTGAAGTTTTCGCTCTGGCCAAGCTTCTCTACCAGGGCTCTCTCTTCTTTGGAAATCTTCTTGGGAATCCACACCTGGACCACCACCAGCAGGTCGCCGGTGCCATAGCCGTCCACGTCGGGAATACCCTTGCCGCGCAGCCGCAGCGTCTTGCCGGGCTGGGTGCCGGGCTCTATCTTGATCTTGAGGGCCCCGTCCACACCGGGAATCTGCGCCTCGCAGCCGTTTATGGCGTCTGCCACAGAAATGAACAGCGAGTAGATGAGGTCGTTGCCGTCGCGCTCCAGTATCGGGTCCTTCTCCTCTTCTATGACTACCAGCAGGTTGCCGTTCACGCCGCCAGCCTTGGCCGCGTTGCCCTTGCCCTGGATGGTAAGCTGCATCCCCTCCTGAACGCCGGCGGGAATCTTGAAGGTGATCTCTTCTGCCTGCTTTACCAGACCTCCGCCGCTGCACCTCTTGCAGGGATTGGTAATGATTTTACCCTCGCCGCCGCAGCGCGGGCAGGGCGATGTGGTTTGCATTGCGCCCAGAATGGTCTTCTGGACACGGGTCACCATACCTGTACCGTTGCAGTCGGGGCAAGTCTTAACGTCGGCCTCGCTGGCTGCGCCGCGACCGTGACAGTCGGGGCACTGCACCATCTTATTTATCTTGACTGTTTTCTCAACGCCGTGGACTATGTCCTTGAGGCCGAGTTTCACGCGGATGCGGATATCGGTGCCGCGGGGCACACGGCGCGCAGAAGAGCGGCTGCCTCCGAACCCGAAGTTGGAGAATGCGCCGCCAAAGCCGCCGCCAAAAGCGTCGGAGAAAATATCGCCAAACTGCGAGAAGATATCCTCCATAGAGAATCCGCCCGCGCTGCCGCCTGCGGCTCCGCTCATACCGGCGTGGCCGAAACGGTCGTAACGCGCACGTTTGTCGGGGTTGGAGAGGACATCGTAGGCTTCGGCCGCCTCTTTGAACTTCTCTTCGGCCTCCTTGTCACCCGGATTCTTGTCGGGGTGATACTGGATGGCCTTCTTGCGGTAGGCCTTCTTTATCTCCTCTTCGGTGGCGTTGCGCTCTACGCCCAACACCTCATAATAATCTCTTTTCTCTGCCATAGTCTCCTCTGACCTCCTTTACAATCCCACTACGACACGGGCAAAGCGGATGACCTTGCCGCCCAGGGTATACCCTTTCTGGACAACCTCCAGCACCTTGCCTTTCTGAGAAGGATCGGGAGCGGGAATCTGGGCCACGGCCTCTGCAAAGTCGGTGTCAAACTCCTTGCCCTCTACCTCTATCTCTTCCAGGCCGCAATTCTTCATATAAGAGAGTAACTTGCTGTATATCAAGCCAGTGCCCTCTTTTTCGAAAGTACTTGCCTCGGTCTGCTCCAGCTGCTTTATGGCACGCTCGCAATCGTCCAGCACGGGCAGCATCCCCTTGAGGATGTCCTCTCCGGCCGATTTCACGAGATCCAGCTTTTCTTTTGCGGTGCGGCGGCGGAAATTGTCAAACTCCGCAGCCAGGCGGAGATATTTGTCCTGCGCCTCGGCCGCCTGTTTCTGCGCTTGCTCCAACGCTTCTGCCGTTTCGTCAGCGGGGGCCTGCTCTGCTGCGGGCTGCTGCTCTGCCTCCGGCTGCTGTGCCTGCTGCTGTTCTGCCGTCTCTTTCACCTGTTCTTCGGGATTGTTATGCTTTTTATTGTGTTTCATAATCATCAGTGTTTAACCGTGGTTATGGACTAGGCAAATTGTTTGCCAGTGCCGCTTATGCGACAAAATGGCATATTTATACCGTCATTGCGCCATCTATGGTGATAACCTGCCCCGACACGTAGCCTGCCAGTTCGCTGGCCAGGAAGCAGCAGACGTTAGCGATGTCCTCGGGAGTGCCGCCGCGGCGCAGGGGGATATTGTCAATCCACTGCTTTAGCAGGTCCTCGGGGAGCTTTTTGGTCATATCGGTAAGGATAAAGCCGGGAGCGATGGCATTCACGCGGATGTTGCGCGGGCCCACCTCCTTGGCCAGAGTGCGGGTAAAGGCCACGATGGCGCCCTTGGATGCGGAGTAGTTGCACTGGCCGGGATTGCCGCGCAAGCCGGCCACAGAAGCGACATTGATAATGCAGCCTTTGCGGGCTTTCATCATTGCCGGAACGGCAGCGTGGCAGTAGTTATAGACACTCTTGAGGTTGATTCGAAGCACGTCGTCCCAGGCCTTTTCGTCCATACGGACCAGCAGGCCGTCGCGGGTGATGCCGGCGTTGTTTACCAGGATGTCCAGGCGGCCGAAAGCCTCCAGGGTCTGCTTTACCACATCGGCGGCGGCGTCAAAATCAGAAACGTCACTCTGGATGGCCAGAACCTTGGCGCCAAGGGCCTCCAGTTCGGCCTTGGTGGCCTGTGCGTTTTCGTCTATGACGATGTCGCAGAATGCGATGTTGGCCCCTTCGGAGGCGAGTTTGAGGGCGATGGCCTTGCCAATTCCGCGGGCCGCGCCTGTGATCAATGCAGTTTGTCCTTCAAGAAACATAATATCAAATGATTTGGGCGGACATATCGTAATAGTCCGCGTCGGTTATTTTCACATTAATAAAATTGCCCTCTATGCCGGCCGGGGCCGCTTTAAGGGGAACAACAATCTGGCCGTCCACCTCGGGAGACTCGGTCTGCGAGCGGCATATCAGCTCGCCGTCTGAGAATGAATCCACTATCACACGCTCTGTGCTGCCTATGCGGGCGGTGTTGCACTCCAGGCTGATGCCGCTCTGGAGCTCCATAAGGCGGTCGTAACGCTCCTGCTTGATGCGCTGTGGCACCGAATCCTTGTAGTTGAGAGCGCCGTAGGTCCCCTCTTCTTCGCTGTAGGTAAAGGCGCCAAGCCGCTCGAAGCGCATATCCTCCACAAACTTGAGCAGGCGCTTGAACTCCCGCTCGGTCTCCCCGGGATGGCCCACAATCATTGTGGTGCGCAGGGCGACGCCCGGAACAATGGTGCGGAACTTCTCTACCAGAGCCCTCATAGAGGCCTCGTCGGAGGGGCGGCGCATCATCTCAAGCACCTTTTTGTCGCAGTGCTGCAGGGGGATGTCTATATACTTGCAGATCTTGGGGTTGGAGGCCATCAGATGCAGCAGATCCTCCGGGAAAGCCTCGGGATAGCTGTAGTGCAGGCGGATCCATTCTATGCCCCCGACCTGCGACAGGCGGTCCAGCAGCGGGGCAATCATCCGCTTGCGGTACAGGTCCAGTCCGTAGTAGGTGGTGTCCTGGGCCACGACTATCAACTCCTTGACACCGCTGGCCGCCAGGGACTCGGTTTCGTCTGCCAGGGCCTCCATATCCACGGAGATGTGGCGCCCGCGGATGCCCGGGATGGCACAATAGGCGCACGACCGGTCGCAACCCTCGGAGATTTTCAGATAGGCGTAGTGGCGCGGCGTGGTCAGGCGGCGGCGAAACTCCAGCGCCGGGGAATACTTTACACCAAGCGCCGCCAGCAGCGCCCTGGTGTCATTGGCTCCGAAAAAGCCGTCCACCTCGGGGATTTCTGCCTCGAGTTCGGAGTGATATCGCTGCGAGAGGCAGCCGAAAACATAGATGCGCTTTACAAAGCCCTCCAGCTTGGCCTTCACGGCCTGCATTATGGCTTCTACGGATTCCTGCTTGGCATCGGCAATGAAGCCGCAGGTGTTCAGAATCACCACATCGGCACCGCCGGGGCCGAAAGGGGCCTCTTCCGGGGATATTTCCATCCCCGAGGCGGCTATCTGAGACAGCAGGTGCTCAGAATCTACCCTGTTCTTGGAACAGCCGAGTGTTATGACCTGAACTTTCAAGACACTCAGTTATTCAGCGGCTTCTTCTTTCTTCTCCTCTTCCTCTTCAATGAATTCAAGGCTGCCGAAACGCGCCAGGTTGCTGTACCAGTCCAGCACCTTTTTCATATGGGAAACATAGAAACGGTCGCGGTCGTAGCCGGGGAGCACCTTGGCAAAGAAGGCCTTGATGGCCTCGGGGTTGTCTTTGCTGCTGGGAGCGGGTTTGTCGCCCAGCTCTGCGTGCATATCTTCCAGCACCTTCTTGAGGGTTACCTCGCCGTCGTCTGCATAGATGCTGACATCGGCCAGGGTAGTGACCTTTGCAGTGGTGGGAACATTGCTGCGCTTCTTGCTCTCCATTGCCTCTACAATGAAGCCGGTGCGGCTCTGTGCGATATATTCAAACAAACCGGGCTGACCCGATATTGCCAATACTTTCTTAAGATCTATTGCCATAGTTAACTGTGTTTTAAATGTTCTATCAATTCCAAAATCCGCGGCAGGGCGGCGGCTTCGTCGTTGGTGGTGAGGGTCATATCGGCCCGGGCCTCGCGCTGGGCATCGGTCCACTGGTTTGCCAGGCGGCGGGCAATCTGCCCGCGGGTGGCACCGTCGCGGCGCATAGCCCTTGCAATACGCACCTCTTCCGGCGCCGAAACCGTGATTACAAAGTCTGCAAATTTATCAAAAAATGGCTTTTCCAGCAAAATGGCCGACTCTATAATCACTATGTCGGAGGGCTGGCTGTCGGCCCACTTCACAAAGTCCTGCGCCACCGCCGGATGCACCACCGCCTCCAGTTTTTCCAGCAGGGGGCGATTGCCAAACAGCCGGGCGGCCATCTTCTTTGTGTCGGGAAAGCCGTCGGGGCCAAGCACATCCTCTCCCAGAATATCAGCCACGCTGCGCGCCAGACCGGCATCTTCTTTATAGAGGGCCTTGGTGCGGCTGTCGCAGTCGTACGCCGGAATGCCAAGGGCGGCGAAAGCCTCCAGAATGGCCGACTTGCCGCTGCCTATGCCGCCGGTGAGCCCTATGACCTTCCGTTTCATTGAAGCTCCAGCACCACGCACTCCACGCTGGGAGGGTCCAGTTCGTAAGAAATCATCTGCGACGGAGACTTGTACAGCCTGGGGACCACCACGCCCGAGCGGGAAGCGGTAAAGTCGCTGTAATATACCACGAAAGCGGGCGGATTGTCTGCGGAGGCACCCTCGGCCAGAGCGTAAGGCACCCTGTAGCGGACGGTGCCGGAGGGGGGATTTATCATCATATTGACCTTGGCGGGCTTGCCCACCAGAGAGAATTCCACCTCGCTGGAGAGCTCTATATACCGCACAATATCAATGTGATATTCCGTCTCGGCGGCAGAGAGTTCCACCCCGCGGACCGGCTTGATGCGGACCTTGCCGTCCAGGGGAGCGTCTGCGTTGTTGAAAACCACCTTGTCGGTCTCGACCTGGGTGATGCCGTCAAGTATGGCGACATCGCCGTAGACTGCCACCGAATCGGGCCGCAGCACAATGTCAGAAGCTATCATATACTGGCTCTTGCAGCTGATGTCCTGCTGCAGAACCACCGGCACTTTCTTGTGCGTGCGGGGCGTGAGCTTAAAGGTAAGACGCTCTGTATCAAACGAATTTATGGTCAGCTTTGCCCCCAGCGCCTGGTACAGCTCGTCTGTGAGGTCACGCGTGTAGACTTCGAAAAGGCTGCCCTCGCCGGATACACGGTGCAGCTTGCCGCCGGGCACCTCCAGCTTGATGTTGCGGGCCACATTGGCAGAGCGGCGCACACCGGTTATGGAGAAACCCGTCCCGGTGGCCCTTATCACCAGAATGTCGTCGCTGGTAGACTCCCCGGCATAGCCCTCCAGATCGGTATTGATGGTCACCTTGAATTTCATAGGGACCATATACTTGAGGGACATCCCGTGGAAGAACCATACCGAAAAAGCCAGGAGCAAAGAGATGAGCAATGCCACCCAGTCGCTTCCCAGCCTTTTCAGAACCTTTTCTTTGCCTTTCTCACGCATAGAAGAGGCCTCCGTGCACTATGCCTGCTGACTGTCGCTGAAGTCCTTTACCAGAGACGCCTTGTCTACCCTGATGTTGACACCTTCTGCAACCTTGATGTCCACGGTGGTGTCGCGAATCTCATTTACAGTGCCGTAGATGCCGCCTATGGTGACAACCTTGTCGCCCTTCTGCAGCTCTTTGCGGAACTTGTCCATCTCTTTCTGCTTCTTCTGCTGGGGACGGATCATAAAGAGCCACATCACCAGGAACATAAGAAGAATCATTATCAGGAAAGACCAGGAACCGCCGGCCTTGGGCGCTGCAGCATCTGCCTGCAGGATAAAAGTCAAGAATTTCATATCGATAAATTATTAGTTTAATTTTCTTCTCCGTTGTAAAGCCCGCGGCCCTGCTTCACCACTTCTCCGCTGGCAAGCATCTTTTTGAGTATCACATCCAGCAGGCCGTTCACAAAGGTGTGGCTGTTGGGTGTGCTGTAGAACTTGGAAATCTCTACATATTCGTTGATGGTGACCTTGACGGGAATAGAGGGGAACTTGACCGCCTCTGCCATACCCATCACCACCAGGCAGGCGTCTATGCGCACGATGCGCTCGGGATCCCAGTTGGGGACATTCTCCCGCACCACCTGCAGATACTTGTCATAGCCCGCCATAGAAGCCGCCAGCAGGTCGAAGGCGAATGTGCGGTCGTCGTCTTTGAGGAATATCTGGTGCTCGGGAACCCCTGCCCTGGGCGACTGCTGCGCCAGGTCGCGGATAATCACATTGAGCACATAGCCCAGGTCGTCCACCCAGTATACCGAGGTCTCTTCCAGTATGTCCCAAAGCATCTGGTTGTCTTCCAGCTCTTCCTGGAAAATACGGCTTATGAAACGGCAGTCGGCCACAAAGGAATCTTCTTCAGAAGCGATGTATTCCTGATAGTAGTCAGACGCTATGATGCTGGCGTACAGCTTTTTGATGAAGACGTCGTATTCGCCCCAGCCGAAGCCCTTCTTTTCGCAGAGCTTGCAGAACCGTTCGTCTGACTCCAGCAGCGCGATGAAGCGGTTGTCCACAAAACGGGTGCTGGCGTTCATCTCGCTTTCGGTGGGGTTGAACTTGTTTTTGCCAATCTCGATTCTCTCTGCGGCGACCCTCTTTAGCGCGGGGCAAATATTCAGCAGGAAATAGTAGAGATCTACCGTTTTGGACATTGAGAGCTGCAACTCTTTCTCGCAGGCAGAGAGATTTGCCTCCTGAGACATTTCAGCAGCGTAAAGAACTTTAAAGACCTTGATGCGGATTAACCGGCGATTGAGCATAAAAAGCGAAAAATTTTGTACAAATATAGGTTTTAATGATAAATAAATTACCTTTGTTAGGAGAATTTTAAAAAAGATTGCCATGTATTTTGAAGATTACGAAAACGCAAAGGGTCAGGAGCGCAACAGCGATGATGTCTATTCCAAGCCCGTCAGGGCCGGGAAAAGGACCTATTTCTTTGATGTTAAGGCCACTAAAGGCAACGATTATTACCTCACAATTACAGAAAGCAAACGCAAAATAGAGCAGGACGGAAAGTATGTTTATGACAAACATAAAATCTTTCTCTACAAAGAGGATTTTGAAAAATTCAGCGAGGGTTTGCAGGAGGTTATCAATTACATAAAAGAGCGCTGCCCAGTGACTGAGGCTCGCCCCTACAACGATGGATATCCCCGTCAGGATGCTCCCGAAAAGAGCGCCGGCGCAGGTTATTCCGATGTCGACTTCGACGAACTTTAATCAATTGTTTTCATAGCGAACCGTGAGTTCCGCCCGTGCCGCGATGGCACGGGCGGTTTTTTTGCTATATTTGTAGAGGAAAGAGATGCTTTTTGATATGCAGACAGTAACGAAGGAAACCGAAGCGGAGGATTTTTACAGGGAACGATATGGCATCGACATTTCTGGCCTGGGCCAGATAATCCGTTCTTCACTCGAGAACCTCTATTTCAGAGACATCCGGCTAAGTCCCGGCAAACTTTATTCTAAACTGGAGATGTGCGGCGTGAAGCTGAGCCCGACCGCCGTGTCCCGCGTCAGGAAAGAGGCGCTGACCAGGAGCGCATTTATCGAAAGATATATTCCAGCAGCACCGCCAGTGCCAGAAAGGCGGCGGCAATGCGGCATCCCCTGTCAGAAGAGCCCCAGACCAGATAGTCGTAGATTACCAGCGACACCGGCACCATTATCAGCATAGTGCTCATTGCGGGCGCTCCGTAGCTGAACAGCACCACCAGCAGGGTGATCACGGCCGAATAGGCCAGTATCATAACCATAACGTGGGAGTGCGAAACGCTGTACTGGGCCGCCCTGCGGATAAAAGCCACCAGCGACACTATGAAGCAGACCAGGAAAGTGGCCATCTTGAATACCCTGGCCGCAGAACTTGCGCCCAGACCCGCATTTGGCGTCACGGCATTGCTCAGATAGTCTGTAATGGAGGGCATAATGAGCCTGACATCGCCGGTGGCCAGCCTCACAGCTATCATCACCAGCAGCGGCAGCAGGAATCCGGCAATGGAAGAGACCACAAAGCGGGCCTTGTCGCCGGCCATCCAGAAATTCATTATCAGGAAAAATACCGCCACCCATATCAACGGCGCGAACAGCAGCGACGCAATGCCCAGCAGGGCGCTGTAGAGAAAGGCCAGGTCGTCGTTTATGTCGCCGCCGTAGAACCGGGCCGCCACATAAAAGGCCAGATTGGCCGGAAGGGCGCACCAGAGCGACGGGTCATAAATGGCCACGGCCGGAAAACTCAGCGTCAAGATGCCGAACACCAGCGGCGCGGCGTGGTTTATGGTCACCGCAAAAAAGTCTACTGTGAAATAGACTATGAAGGCGTTTGCCACCAGAAACAGCAACCCGGCCACCACGTTTATGGCGCTCAGGGGCTGCTTGTTGAAGACGAAGGTAGACAGGACATACAGCACCACGGTGATGGCCACCAGGATGTAGAAATAGCGCCGTATGTCAAAATGCCGCTTCATCGACTACAGATATTTCAAAAGGTCTTTGGTGACGTCGGTGCGGTTATATGCATCCTTGAAGGAGATTTTTGAGGCAGCAGCGTAGGCCTTTTCACCCGCCTTGACTATATCGGCGGCGTTTGCCACAACGGCCAGTACACGGCCGCCGCTGGTAACCACCCCCTCTTCTGCCGCCTTGGTGCCCATATGGAACACGGTGGCTCCTGCAGCCTGGGCTTCTTCCAGGCCGGAAATGGGATAACCCTTGGCGTAACTGCCTGGGTATCCGCCGGAAACCATCACCACGGTGACGGCCGCCTCGGGGCTGATTTCTATTTTCTGGCCCGCCAGCTCACCCTTGGCGGCAGCCTGGAGATGACACAGCAAATCGCTGGATATGCGGGTCATCACAGATTCGGTTTCGGGGTCGCCCATACGGACGTTGTATTCTATCACGTACGGATCTCCGCCGCAATTCATCAAGCCGATGAATATGAATCCTTTATAATCTATGCCGTCGGCCTTCAGGCCGGCGATGGTTGGCTTCACTATGCGCTCTTCTACCTTGTCCATAAAGGCCTTGTCGGCAAAGGGCACCGGAGATACGGCACCCATTCCGCCGGTGTTCAGACCGGTGTCGCCATCGCCTATGCGCTTATAGTCCTTGGCCTCGGGCAATATCAGATAGTCCTTTCCGTCGGTGAGAACAAACACAGAGACCTCTATTCCACTTAGGAACTGCTCTATGACCACCTTGCTGGAGGCGGCGCCAAACTTGCCGGAGAACATCTCTTCCAGCTCGGCGCAGGCATCGGCGTAATTGTCCAGTATCACCACTCCCTTGCCGGCTGCAAGGCCGTCTGCCTTAAGCACATAGGGCGGCTGCAGGGTCTTTAGGAAGTCGCGGGCTGCGGCCAGTGTGGCGCCGGAGAACGTGCGGTAGGCCGCGGTGGGTATGCCGTGACGGGACATAAAATCTTTGGCAAAGTCCTTGCTGCCTTCCAGCTGAGCTCCCTCCCTGCCGGGCCCTACAACCAGAAGCTGCGGGAAACGGCCTTTCAGGAAATTGGTGAGGCCGTCCACCAGGGGATTTTCGGGACCGACCACCACCAGGTCTATGCCGTGGGCGGACACCGCAGAGGCAATGGCTTCAAAATCTCCCACCCCGGCGGGAATATTTGTGGCTATCTGCGCCGTCCCGGGATTGCCCGGAAGGCAATATAGCTTAGCGAGTTGGGGGCTTTGGGAAATTTTCCAGGCAATGGCGTGCTCACGGCCGCCGCTGCCCACCACAAGAACTTTTAATGACATATCGCTTTGTTTATTGTCACAAAGATAGCTACATTTGCTTTTATGAAAAAAATCAGCGTCATAATTTTGATGTGTATTCTGGTGACGGCCGCCGCCTGCACTCCGCGCGGAATTATCTCCAAGAGAAAGATGGCCGCCATCAACGCCGATATGTTTCTTTTTGACCAGTATGCCGGCTCCGACAGGGAGATGAAGAAGTTTTCCGACACTTGCGCGGTGTACAAGCCGCTGCTGCGCGCCTATGGCTGCACGGCCGACCAGTACTTTGCCTCGGTGGACTATTATCTGGAGAACACCAAGGATATGGCCGAGATTCTGGATATGACAGAGAAGATCCTCAAAAAGCGCGAGAAAAAGATTCTCAAGCGCATCGAGGCTGGGGCCAGGAAGACAAAAGACACCACAGACATTAACCAATAGCTTTTAATATGGATTTTTTTGAAAAGTATTCCTACAGACCCGCTGACATAGATGCCAAGGTCGCCGCAGTGAAAAAGAACATTGCGAAATGGAAAAACAAAAAGGTCTGGCAGGACGTGCTGGGTATGATAGACCTTACCTCTCTCACGGTGAGCGACACTCCCACCAAGATTGCCGCAATGACAGAAAAGGTCAACCACTTTAACGAGACATATCCCCAATATCCCATACCTGCCTCCATATGCGTGTATCCCAATCTGGCCAAGACCATTGCCGACGCACGCTACAGCAAGGATATACACATCACCGCCGTGGGCGGCGGCTTCCCCGCCTCCCAGACATTCCTTCTTGTCAAAATCGCCGAATGCGTGGCTGCAGTTAAAGACGGCGCCGACGAAATTGATATTGTGCTGGCGCACAACTCTTTCTGCGACGGCCGATACGACGATGCCGCAAAGGAAATCACCGATATCAAGCAGGCCATCCTCTCTGTGAATCCTGCAGCCCATCTCAAGGTCATTCTTGAGACCGGAGCCCTGGCAAGCTACGAGGATATGGCCACCGCCTCTTTCCTGGCAATAGAGGCCGGCGCCGATTTCATCAAGACCTCAACGGGCAAGATTGGCGTGAGCGCCACACCCGAAGCCGCTTATGTGATGTGCGAATGCATCAAGGCATACTTTGACGCCACCGGCAAGAAGATAGGTTTCAAGCCCGCCGGCGGTGTATCGTCTGCCGACGACGCCTCTCTGTACTACGGCATCGTAGACACTGTATTGGGCAAGGATTGGCTTAACAAGAGCCTGCTGCGTTTCGGCGCCAGCCGTATGGCCAACAACCTGCTCAGCGCCCTCGAAGAGAAAGAGGTCAAATATTTCTAATCCAGAGGATGATCTTCGTGGAAGAGGAGTAACCTGCGCGCAAGCTCGGGTATATCCTCTTTTGCTATAAGCGAAGTGCAGGCCCTGATGCCCTGGCGGGTGCTGCCGCAGGTATCCAGGCTTATGGCGGATATGCCGTAATAGAGCATCTCCTCAAGCAGTTCCGCGCCGGTCATACCGGGGTAGCCGTAGGTAAAATAGAAGCCGTCGGCCACATCTTCGTCCAGATCCTTGTCGTAGGTTATTTCAAAGCCGGCAGCCAGGAACGCGTCTTTCATTGCCCGTGCCTTGCGGCCGTATTCCATCACCTCTTCGCGGAAGTTGTAAACGCCGTCGTTGGCTGCCTTGAACAGCGCCGCCATAGCATATTGAGCGGAATGGGAGGCGCCGCTGGAAAGCGGGTGAAGCGCCCCGTAGACCACCGCATTGCGGAACACCTCCGAAGAATAGAAGCGCCTCAGGTCGGGGTATTTGCGGGCGGCCAGATGGTCGCTTATGGCCATAACGGCCACGCGCTCTCCGGCATAGCTGAAAGCCTTTGAGCTGGATACCAGCAAGATATAATCATCGGCATATTTGCCCACCGAAGGCTGGTAGGGCGGCACGCCGGGATGGCCGTAGTCTTTGCGGAAGTCCATTCCGAAATAGGCCAGGTCTTCAATTACAATCACGTCGTATTTGCGGCACACCTCCCCTATTATTTTCAACTCCTCAGCTGTGAGGCAAACCCACGAAGGGTTGTTGGGGTTGGAATAGAGTATGCTGTGGATGTGGCCTTTGGAGAGAATCTCCTCCAGTTTTCCGCGGAGTTTTTCGCCCCTGAAGTCGTAGATGTCAAACGACTCCACGGGAATGCCCAGCACCTTGTTCTGGAACTTGTGCACCGGGAAGCAGGGGTCTATGAACAGCGTGGTGGTACGCTCTGCCTTCACGCGGCTGCAAATCATAAAAGAGCTGAAAGCCCCCTGCATAGAGCCCACGGTGGCCAGGCAGTTCTCCGGCTTTATGTCTATGTCTATAAAGTTCTTGATGAACCGGGAGGCCTCCTGCCGCATTGCGGGGACGCCGTCAATGTCGGGATAGGTGGCCGGCACGCCCTTTTTCAAAGCCTCTATCTGCGCGTCGATGCCGACCTTGGCTGCAGGCAAGCCCGGGTTGCCCATCTCCATATGGATAAAATGGACGCCGCTGGCCTTCTCCAGGGTATCGGAGAGTTTCTTGATTTCTCTTATGGTGGCCTTGCCCACGCGCGGGAGGCCGCTTTCGGCAAAGATGCGCTTTACCAGCGCCTCTTCCAGAAGATTGTTTTTCATAATTTAGATTGTGCGGCCGGGATATTCCTTAAGAGCCTTTTCAAGGCATACAAGGGCGGCGCGAAGATCCTCTTCTTTAAGCACATATGCAAAGCGTGCCTGGTTCTTGCCGAGACCCTTGGTCACGTAGAATCCCGCCATAGGTGCAAACATCACCGTCTGGTTGTTATAGTTGAACTCTTCCAGCAGCCAGCGGCAGAATTTCTCGGCATCGTCCACCGGAAGTTCCACTGCGGCGTAGAAGGCGCCCAGCGGCATAGGGCACTTTATGCCCTCTATCTTGTTCAGGCCCTCCACCAGAATCCGGCGGCGCTTGAGGTATTCTTTCTTTACTTCGTCAAAATATTCCTGGGGTGTGTCCAGTGCTGCCAGGGCGGCAATCTGGCCCCATTTGCTGCAGCACAGACGCGCCTGGGCATATTTGAGCACGAGCGGCATAAACTCTTTGTTGCGGGACACGATAAAGCCCACGCGGGCGCCGCACATACTGTAGCGCTTGGACACGGAGTCTATCAAGATGATATTGTCGTCCATATCCGGCACCTGCATAAACGAGAAGTGCGGCTCGTCGGTATAGCAGAACTCGCGGTAAACCTCGTCGGCAATGATGAACAGGCCGTGCTTGCTGGCGATGCCGCACAGCTGGATCACATCTTCTTTGCTATAGAGCTTGCCGGTGGGGTTGGCGGGGTTGCAGATCAGTATCGCCTTGGTCTTGGGGGTGATGACCTTTTCCACTTCGCTCATAGGGGGCAGCGCAAAGCCATCTTCGATATGGGTAGTGATGGGCACCAGCTTGGCGTCGAACTGAATGGAGAAGGTGTTGTAGTTGGTGTAGAACGGCTCGAACACTATGATTTCGTCGCCGGGGTCGCAGATGGCCTCTATGGAGATCTGGATGGCCTCGCTGCCGCCGTGGGTTACGATAATGTCCTTGGTCTCTACGTCAATGCCGATTCCCTTGTAATATTTCACCATACCCTCGCGCAGGGGCAGGTCGCCCAGCGAATTGGGATAGGAAATAATGGAGAGTTTGTTCTCACGCACTGCATCCAGCGCCACTTTGGGAGAGTCCAGGTCGGGCTGGCCCATATTCAGACGGTAAATCTTAATGCCGCGCTTTGCGGTTTCGTCGGAGAGTGGAATGAGTTTTCTGATGGGGGAATAAGGCATTGCAAGCGCCTTCTGTGAAAATGTGAGCATATCTTTAATCTCTTTTATTGTCTTTCATATTGTGCCAACTGCTTGAGGAACCCTTCAATCTTTGGTTGTATGAGTCTTGTGGGGCAGTCGTAATTATTCACCATAATGGCGAACCTCAACAATTCGCCGCCGGCCGTCTCTACATACCCGGCATAGCATTTCACCGCCGTCATAGAGCCGCTCTTGCAGTGGATGCGGCTTCTGAGGCTCTCCGGCTCTTTGGAAAGGACATATTTCAGAGTCCCTTCGCCGCCCGGAACAGGGAACGACGCCAAGTAAGAGGCAAATATATTGCTCTTTTGCATCATTCGGTAAAAATTGCAGTAAAAACGGGGCGAAACAAAGTTGAAACGGCTCAGGCCGCTGCCGTCGTCCTGCCTCAGGCCGGTGGTATTGCAGCCCGTGGCGGCTATATACTCTTCCACCGCCTTGGGGGCCTTTGCATAGCTTGCCTCGTCGGCCAGATGCAGCGAGAGCATCATAAACAGCGTCTCCGCAAAGAAGTTGTTGCTTTTGGTGTTGGTCTCGCGGCAGATGTCGGATAGGAACGGCGAATATGTCGTGGCCAGAAGCGCTGCCGTGTCGGGAGCCGCCCCAAGGCCGGCGCCGCGGGTCTGGATCCCTTCCGCAGCAAGATATACACTGAAACTCTCTGCCAGAGTCAGCGACGGGAACTTGTTGGATACCGCTATCGTGTCGGTCCTGCGGTCGGCGGCATAGGTGCCGGTGAACCGCCCCACCGGAGAGAGGTCGCTGGAATAGTAGGTCAGCTTGTTGCCTGTCTTGGGGGCGCCGGTGGCGGCGCTCATCTGCAGGTTCATCCGGGAATAAACCGCCTCCACGGGGGTTATCTGCAGGCTGTCGCCTTCAAAAGGGCCGGGGGTGACGCTGTAGTAAGAGAGGTTTTCGGCAAAGGAGAGGCCGCAGGGGCCATTGCCATAGTCGGTGCCGAGGTCGGCCCAGCACCAGTTGTCCTGGATTATGCCATCCTTGAATATGCCGGCATCGCCCTTGATGCGGCCGTCAATGGCGGTGATGCCCTTCTGCTTCAGCGCTTTGGCCCAATCTTCAAACACCTGGGCGATGGGGGTTGCGATATCGCTGTGCGAGCCCAGCGTGGGGTCGCCGCCGCCTATTATGTAGACGTCGCCGTGCAGCACACCCTCCTCGTCTATCTGGCCGGCAGAGGCTATCTTGGTTTCAAATTGAAAGTCGGGACCCAGCGCATCCAGCGCCACGCCGGTGGTGACGGTCTTCATTGTGGAGGCGCTGAGCAGCGGCAGGTCGGGATTCAGGGCGGCTATGGTCTTGCCGCGGCTGTCCACCGCCAAAATCGCCACAGCGGCATTCTTGAACAGGGTGTCGGTCTTGATTGCCGTGTCCACATAGCGCTGCACGCCGGTTTGGGCGTACATTGCAACGGATGCCGAGATCAGCACCGCAAACGCCAGTGAGACAATCTTCTTGATCATTACCGCAGGGATGTCGGTTACACAGGCAAAGATAAAGAAAAAAACTGCCTTGGGCATAAAATATGCAGATTAGACAGCAAAAAGCACCGTTATGAGCAAACTGTTCACTATCTTAGCGTTAGTTTTGGTTATGGGAACAAACACGCACCGCATATCCTCTGTCGAAACCCGTGGCGCATGGGTATATTTCTACGACGAAACGGGTCACAAATATCAAACCCTCTCCGCCTCCGGCGTGGGAGAAGTGCAGGGCTACAGTTCTACCTTTATGGTAAGCAGAAATGGCAGCTGGATCTACCTGTACGACTCGGAAGGCCGCAAATATCATACAATGAGCGCCAGTTCCACAGGCGACGTGATTGGCGTGGCGGGCGACACCTTCACAACCCGCAACGGCAGCTGGATCTACACCTGGGACCGCAACGGCAAAAAAATCAACACCAGGTCTGCGAGATGACCGCTTCCCGCAGGCATTTCGGCCAGTGTCTTCTCAATCACCAGCTCCATACGGTGGCAGAAGCCTGCGGCTTCGACCTGAGGCATCATCACCACGCCCTGGCCGACGCCGAGGCTTGCGCGCACATCGCGTTGCAATTACTATAGGGCATGATAATCTGTCGTTCCAGGAGAGTATATTTGGAGAATAACAGACTCTTTATGATGTCAATTACACTATTCTTATGAAGAAGCTTATCCTATTATTATGTTGTTGCCTTGCCGCTGCTTGCTCCCCAAACAAACAAGAAAAAGCCGTTCCTCATATACCCATTCTGGGATGGTATAGTATTCCTCCCGGCGAACACGCTACCCTTGAACATTATCGCGAGATGCGTGAGGCAGGATTCGACTTTTCTTTCGCACATATTTATAGCTACGAGGATGCCATACAGGCACTTGATCTTTGTGCCCAAGTGGGTATGAAATCAATTTTTATGTGCCCCGAGTTGAAGACAGCACCTGAAGAGACAGTCGAAAAAGTAATGAATCATCCGGGATTGGGCGGCTATTTTCTCTGTGACGAGCCCGGCAACGATTCGCTGGATGCTATTGGCGAATGGGCTAGCCGCATCTATAGTGTTGATAGCATACATCCTTGTTATTTGAACTTATTGCCCGTACATGCTTTCGGGCATGACGCATATGTAGAGCACTTAGAGCTGTTTAATAAGAAAGTGAATCTTCCGCAATTATCCTTCGACTATTACCCGGTTCACATTGGCCCCGATCATTGTTTACTCAGTCCTTCTTGGTATGACAATTTGGAACTAATCAGTGCCGAATGCAGACGTACAGGTAAGCCCTTCTGGGCGTTTGCCTTAGCCACTGCCCATGGTCCTTACCCTATCCCCACTATCGACCATTTGCGATTGCAGATGTACAGCAACTTGGCATATGGTGCACAACTGCTTCAATACTTCACCTATTGGAATCCAGGTACTGAGCAATGGGATTTTCATCAGGCGCCCATCACAATCGACGGCCATCGTTCCCCTGTTTATGAACTGGTACGTCAGATGAACGAAGAGATTCAGAAGCGTGCCTTCGTATGGGATGGTTGCACCGTAAAGCGAGTCAGTCACATAGCCGAAACCGTCCCCGTTGGCACCCACCCCTTAACGCAACTCCCTTCACATTTTACCAAGATACAAAGCGAGAAAGGATGCGGATTGGTCTCTGAAATCAAAAACGGGAATCGTCACTTTGTAATGTTTGTCAACACCAGTCCTGCAGAAGAGTGGCGCGTGCAAATCCAAACCGACGACTGTGTGCAATTGGTGCGGCTCGACGGCACAAGCGTTCCTGCCCAAGCCTATGACCAGTTGTTTATTCTCACTCCCGGCAACTGCGATATCTTTGAAGTGAAATAACTATGAATATGCTTGTCCGAAGACCTTTACGCATTGGCATCCTTGTATTTATCGCATTGACAATGACTGTCAATGGATATGCTGCCGGACATAATCATAGAGACACCTCTTTGTTTCGTATGATGATAAGATTATGGCCGGAGCATCATATGGATCCGGAACTCTCGCAGCAACTGATTGACGCATTGCTTCAATATGATTTCTGTGACGAAGTGTGGTTCTGCGGAAGTCTTCCCGCAACCAGATGTCTTTCATTTCACGATTCATCGGCTACCCAGATGGGTATTATAGCAGACCGTCTTCGCAGAATTGGCATCATCCCATCCCTTCAAGTAGTTGTGATTGGCCACGGCGACAGCGCAACTGTATTTAGTCCAGATGGCTATCAAAAAGATTCCACCATCCATTGGGGAACAATGGTGGGGGCAAACGGAGAAAAGACTATGTCGGTCAACTGCCCACGGCAGGAGGCATATTTGGCCTTTATGGAAAAGGCATTCGTCCCATATGCAAAGGCTTGCCAACCATACAGCTTGTATCTGGATGATGATATGAGGATGTCGCAGCATCCACCGGCAATGGAGGGATGCTTCTGCGAAACGTGCATCTCTCTTTTCAACAATGAATACGGATATGATTTTAACAGGGAGGCACTTGTTGAAGCATTGGACCGAAATGACGGAGAAGGAACTCTGCGACGCCAGTGGATTGCCTTTGGACAGGAAAGCCTGGCCAATTTGGCAAGAGTAATTGCCCTAAGTGTTCACAAAGTATCTCCGGGGACCAGGGTCGGGCTTCAACACAACTATTTCCATCACAATATGCTTGAGGGATGGGACTGGATTCCTATGCTGAAGGCGATGGAAGAAGAAACCGGTCTCGTTCCTCCTGTCCGGCCGGGAGAATTGTTCTACAGCGATGCATCACCAAGAGGCATATTAAAAAAAGGCTTGGAGATAGCCCGTGAAATACGGCGGCTGCCGGATGATGTCGTAGAAATCGCGCCTGAGGTTGAAGGATACTTGCACAAGGCGACCGGGAAGTCCGCACAAGGAGTCTGTCTGGAGACACTTTATTACCTTGCAATGGGTGCGACACAGATGAGTTATGCCATTATTTGTTCAGCAGAAGAACCTATGGATTGGTACGCAAGCCATTATTTTAAGTCGCTTGCTGAGCTGAAACCCTTTGCCAAGGATTATGCCGACTTCAACTTGAATGCAATGCCGACCGGAATCGATCCTTATATGAGCCCCAACTTGTGCGTACGAAATGTCCGGCCAGAAGAACGTCCATGGGCTTGGACATATACCAACGCTGGCAATACCGCTTTCGGGATTGCGCATCTGGGGCTTCCTTTTGCGCCGGAAGATCCTCACAGTCCTGTATTGATGGTCGATAACGAATGTGCCGCAGGTATGAACGATCAGGAGACTTCCGAACTGCTAACTCGGAAGAATATTGTTACCGATGCGCATACATGGAGTCAATGGGCGCAGCGTGGTCTACTGGAAGGATATCTGGATGTGTCCCCGCCAATAATTGATGATGTAACGATAGATGGCGCAAGGCTACAGAGAGCGTGGAATCAAATCGCCCTGAAAATATCCGGAAGCGGAAGGAGAATTGCCGTAGTACCGTCGTTCAATTCCGACATTAACGGTGCCGAGCAACTTGTACTGTCGCAGGTATTTGACTGGGCCTCCGGGAACACCCTTCAAGCAGTTTTGGAAAGTGTTGCCCAAGTTGCAATAGTTCCACGGTCGGACACACAGGGACGGCTTCGCTCCGTATCGCTACTGTCTTGTTCCCTCGCAGAAGAGGAGCACTTGAAACTTCGCATACGCCCCCTCGGGACGTATGATGATCGCCTACCGAAGAAGTATATATGGAAGCGACCGGGGAAACGCGACATCTGGCTCAAGGCCAAATTCGAAGGCACTGATGTCATTTTGGATATTCCCTCTCTGGGCGGGTGGGAATTCGGCTGGATTAAAATCAATTAAACACGTCAATGGACACGGGGCCGAGAAGGCCTGAATCGTGTAATGGACTGCCGGCTTCAGGTCCGGCGATTGTCCAAGTCTTCCTGAGTGGTTCCGGTTGGGACGCATCGTAGGCCAGACGGTTGTACCAGGTGCTTGTCACATAAACAGTCAGGGTATTCTTTCCTTCGGTAATCAAATAGCTGATATCCATCCGGTAAGGGGGTGTCCAGCGGACGCCGGCACTCTTCCCGTTTACTATCACATCCGCAATCATTTCTACGTTACCGAGATTCAATACCATTTCTTTCCCAATCAGATCTTTATTTACTTCAAAGCGAGTCTCGTAGGTAGCAGTCCCGGAGAAGGCTTTGCCCTCGTCTCCAAGGTCAAGATCCTTCCACGGCCTCAGGTCATCAAGAGTAATCGGACCACCAATAATTCCCCATCCTTCCGGAAAACTTACACGCCAGTCTTCCAATTTGATGCTTGTCAGACGCCGTTTTTCTTCGAAAGCCCTTGTCCGAGAGGCCACAGGCCTGGAAGATCGTCCCCGGAAAACGACAAAACCGCTTTCTGCTCGTTCCAGATCAAGGGTGATTGTTTTCATTCGTCCCCATCCTTTGGTTCTAAGAGACTTGATGGTGCCATCTACGGGATTCCACCATTCGGCCCTGCCCTTACCTTCCAGGCGGACCGGGCCGTGGAAACCACCACCAACCGGAGCGGCGAGGTAATACCAGCGCGCTCCGTCTATGGTTCTTTCTGACCAAAGGACACTGGCTCCATTATCCCAGAAATGCGGCTTGAGTCCTAATGCCTTCAAAGCATCGGCCAACTTCATTCCGACAACCAGATAACCCTTACCCACCTTGTTAACCCCCTCTACGGTTGCACCCCACAGGTCGGACACTGCACTTTCCAATAGTTTGTCAGCATCATCTTTCAAAGTTGCAGGAGATATAGGGGCGTTTGCTATGACTTTTGCACCGTTTCGAACCAACTCTTCAATTTTCCTAACTGTCTCGGGCAGCATTCTCTCGTTTTCGGGAATCCATAGCACCTCATAAGAAACACCTTCCGGAGTGCAAATCTTCCCGTTTTCTACACCCAGTCTTCTGAGCAGTGCATCCGGATTGCAGTAATCATATTTGAATCCGTCCGGGAAACGGATACTCCCACTCTGGCGACCGCCATTGCCCGTATGTTGGAAAGGTTTATGACCCACTTCATCACCAAGATACCACAATACATCTGAAACAGGCCGGCCTCTCTCCAGCATATAACTTGTCCTGGCGAGGTATTGCGTAAACCAGGGCATATATTTCCACCATGTCTGTCCCCTGAGGAATGGTGTGCCGATTGCACTGCCGAATGTGGTTCCGGGTGGGAGAAAGCCGATTTGGGGATTATGGGTGTATTCTGCGAACACATTATGAGTAACACCCTCCGACATATTGAGGTTCGCCACCTCTTTCAGAACCTGCCAGTGCTCATCCCAGGAAAGATTGAAACTTGTAAAGCTTTCTGCCGCAACCCTTGGCTTTCCGTAGATGTGTGCAGCGGAAGCAGTTGGTTTTATGGGTTTGAAATCCAGATCACCGACATAACCCACCGCAATGGGCTGGAAGAATTCACACATAGGGACATCCGCGTATTGGAAGTATGCAAGGGGATCCATCGTAACGACATCCGCCCCTGCGGTTTCGTATTGTACTCCCAGACCCTTTTCGTGTGCGAGATCCGTCATCTTCTTGAAAAAGTTTTCGCGGTACAATCCATCCACGAATCTTCTCCAGTCAATCAGGAGCCTGCTCGTCTCTTCTTGGCTGTCAACAACATAACCTATGATTGCGGGCAGTCTGTCTTTCAATGAATACCCGACGGATGATTGAAACATCTCCTCCATATTCGACGTCCAGGTCTGGGTTCGGCATTCCCAGCTGTCCATCAACATCCCTTTTGCCTTTCCGTTCAAAGGGCCGTCCTGCAACCTGCCGACATAGTTAATGAACTGTATTTCTGCAGCCTCTGCGTCAAATTTGTTGCATTCCCAGCCGGTAGCTTCTGGCGTCGTTGGTCCGTTTTTCCTGCCCGAGTTCACATGTCCGAATCTCAGTATCGTCCACTTCCCTTCAGGATAATTTCCTTCCGGGGCTGTCCAATCGAGCTTTCCGTTCGCATCCATTTTGTCCGTGACGTCCAGAATCTCCCCGGAATTGATGAATGCCAAAGGGTTCTGACACGTATGCTCCTGACAGGGTTCTTTGGCGAGCAAAGTCCATCCTGCCTCGCCCTGCCAACAATTTTTGTGAGCAGCCGACATGAATTCCACGAAGGACAGGATGCCTGGATGAGCATTAATCACAGTGAAGGTATAATAATCGGCATTCTCGATCTCGTTGCACGCCAATTCAAAGTCAATCGGGACACCATCCTGCCAATTACTCATCGGTAAATCGGCGTCCGCCAGTATATGCTCCTTGTCTGCAACTGTAGCCGTGAGTTTGATACGTATTCCTGGGTCATAGCACCAGGCATCAGAAATGCTGTTGATAGGCGGAAGATGAATCGTTCGGATTACTTCTCCCTCTTTAAGGGAAAACCTTACCACATTAGTAAAACCGGCGTTCAAGATGACGCCACCATTCGAACCCTCTATCATAGCCTTCCACTGGTCATCACAGGCCTCCAGGACTGTTGGCTTAAGTCTTTCGCCCGTATCCCCAAGCGGTGTCGGAAATGCCAGAACGCAAATGTCACGGTAGTCTCTCCACTCTTCGACAGAAGGTTCTCCCCTGGGTATGGATATGTTTGGTTTATGTCCGCAATCGACATCCGTCCTGGACCAGACCAGTTGTCTCATTGCTTTTTCCGGTTTGATCCAAGGGCCGCCGGCCATCGACCAGCCAGGGCAAGTCTGGAGCGCAAAACGCAGGCCGAGGCTGTCTGCCTTTTGCCCGAGGTATCCGACGATATCTTCCCATTCAGGAGACAATGCCCTTATCTGCCGTTCTGTCGCAGGCCAGACACCTCCATCTCCATGGAACCATTGAATACCGGAAAAGCCTGCATAGGAAATGGCTTTCAAGTCGGCATCGATTCCCTCTTTTGATATATTACCGCCGATAAAATAGAACCATATCTCAGGGGAAAAGACCTTATCCGGCTCCCTGAACGAATCCTCGTCATCTGGAGAAAATGGGCGTGTAAGTGTTTCTATATCAGGAGCAATTGGCACAATTTGGGTTTGTGCTCCGACCTGCAATGAAAACACTACCAGAAATGATGACAGAATTATTTGCAGAAACCGCTTCATTATCGATTATATTCTACTCTTTATCTCGTAATGTCCTGATTCCAGTGAAAGAAACGCGCGACCATTGCTGCCTGGCGTCTTTACACGTTTCCCATTGCAGAGAACGAATCTGCCGTTTGCAGATGGAATGCTCAAATCAGCGATAGTCCCGGCAGGAATGTCAACACTCCATATCAGATTATGTCCCTTTTTCTTCCATGAGCTCCGGATTGTTCCTTTTACCGTATCAAGCGAACCATCTGCCCACTCCAAAGATTTTGGAATGCAAGGCTTAAGAGAGAAGCGGCAGAAACCAGGATTGTCAAAAGATGGATTGATACCGAGGATATGACGATAGAACCATGCATCAACCGTGGCCAGCATAGGGTGATTATGGGAATTCATCGCATCTCCGGTAAGATATTCCCACCGTTCCCACACCGTGGTCGCGCCTTTGCTGAGCATATATCCCCAACTGGGATATGTGGTTTGGGTAACCAATTCCCAGGCATCATCTACATATCCTCCGTCTGCAAGGACGTCGAGTAAATACTTTGTGCACAAGTTGCCGGTAGTCAGATGCCAACCTCTTTTACGGATATCAGTTACAATATTCTCCATAGCAAGTGCGGCCTGCCTGTCATCTGCAAGGCCAAGATATACGGCAAATGCATTTGATGCCTGATTGTTTGAGGCATAGCCTCCTTTCTCTTCGTTCCAATAAGCGCGATTGAATGCCAGACGTGTCTGGCTTGCATATTCTCTGTATTCCTCGGCCATATCGGTCCGCCCAAGGACGTTGGCCATATCGGCTATGAGTTTTTCACAGTAATACAGATATCCTGTTGAAATCATCAACCCGGGAGTGTCCCGTGAAACACCGGTCCCCGGATTTGCGAGGAATTCCCAGGGCGGACACCAGTCACCATAGTAGCTATAATCGACTAGCCCGTCAACTGTTCTGCTCCTAAGGTAATCTGTCCAAGCCTTCATTCCTTCGAATTGATCTTCTATTGCCTGACGATTGCCATATAGTACATACGCCATAGCCGGCAGAAGCAGGTAGCTTGCACATACCGGGTCGGCTGGCCGCATACCGAAGCGGAAAGGAGCCACACAGGTGATACGTCCTTTGTCGTCCTGTGTGTCAGTTATGTCTTGTGCGAATTTTGGGAAGAAGCGTGCCATGTCAAAATTGAACATGGCAATCTCATGGCTGACGGTAAGATCATTGAGCCACCCCATACGCTCGTCTCTCTGGGGGCAGTCGGTAGGCACGCTATGAAGGTTGCTCGCTTCTGTATTGACCGCCATCATATGTATGCTGTTAGCCAATTCATCGGAGCAGGAGAAACCGCCTGTGGTATGCACATCGGTCCGTATCACTTTAACCTCGAAGTCTTCGGCAGAAGGCTCGTACGGCAAGCCCTCAACTTGAAAATAACGAAATCCGTGATATGTGAACGACGGCTCCCACCTCTCTTCGCCGGAGCCGGAACAAGTGTAGCTGTCGCAAGCTTTTGCATTGCGCAGGTTGTCTTGGTTTACTGTTCCGTCTTCCCGTAGTGTTTCCGAAAAAAGCAGCCGGATAGTAACGCCTCTCTCACAGTTAACTCTTAATGAGACCCAGCCGGCAAGATTTCTGCCAGCGTCAAAAACATAGATGCCGTCTAAAGGCCTGGCAACCATGGCCGGTTTAACAGTCTCAACGACCCGTATCGGTTCCACTCTTTCGGAATGAAGTTCACCGGTGGGATCATCGGTGTTGTGGGCCCATGCCCATTCCTTGTCAATTAACCCCACCGGAGTGTCGGGCCGCCAAATGGATTCCCGGGCTTCCCGTGCATCATAAGTTTCGCCGTCAAACACAGATGCCTGTACGATCGGCCCGGTTGTAACATGCCTGAAGTTGTCTGTATTCAGTAGGATGAATGTTCCGTCGGTGTATGTAATTTCCACCTGAATGCGTAGTCGCTGGGCGCCAAACCATCCAGGAGCGACCGGTATTACAAAACTGTTTGCTCCAGGACGAATCAGCTTGTCAAGGTCGTAGGTTTCGTAATAAATCCGCTTGCTGTAGGTACTCTGGGCAGGAGCCAGAACAGCGTCCGACACCTTTTCTCCGTTGACATAGAAGGCGTGGAATCCGATTCCTGCCACATATGCCCTTGCACGGGCAATCGTCTTTCCCGTTTCGGACCAGTATAATCCCTTGAAGTAGAGAACCCGTCCGCTCATCCCGGGGGCGTATCCAATCCATCCGCCCTGCCAGTCTGTCTGACGTGTCAAACCCATTTCCCACCATGAGGAATCAGACCATTCTGACTCATTCTCATACTGCCATACTTTTACCTTCCAGAAGTACCGTTGCCTGCTTTCAAGTGTCAGATGGGAGGTAGAAATGGATGACGACTCCTTGGAAGAGACTTTACCGCTGTCCCAGATATCTCCTTTATCTTGCGAAAGAATCTCTTCACTGCTGGCTACAAGTACCCGATAGTGAGTCTGTAGTATTCCGTAATCAGAACCGGTCAGCCTCCAACTTAACTGGGGTGCATAATCTATTCCGATGGGGTTTGCCTGGTATTCTGATTTCAGGTCGATTGCCTTGATGGTGTGTCCATGCATAGTCAACGACAACAGAGCAGGTAGGATAATCAAGAGCAATCGCCTCATATATCAGAATCTATTGAAACAATTCAGGGAGATCTATCAGAGCGCGTTCGTACATACGCCGGCCACCCAAGGCATTTGGATGATGCCAGACCTGAATACCGTTATAGTATGGATCTCCTTCATAATCTTCCCAGAACATCAGTGACTTATCCACTTCCATGCCGTCTCCCGCAAGAGAAGTGGCAAGATCGAACTTGCAGCCTTTCAGGCCGTACTTCTGCCTGATGGATTCGATCAACTGATTGGTGGATATTTGTGTTCCTCTCTCATTACATGGGATATTGTTCAAAATGGGTGTACATCCTTGAGCGAGAATGAATTCTATCATTGCTGAGAGATTCTCTGCCGTGAGGCCGCCGTTCGTCCCTATAGTTATCATTACGAACTCGGGTCTCAGGATAGGGACTTCGTTGGGGAGAAACTGCATTACATCTGGCAACTGGGCTCCGCTTCTGCTACTGGACATTGCATTGCCCTTCATACCGCTGATAATCAACTGTGTGTAAGATTCGTCAAAATCCTTGGCAGGATAGTAATCTTCCGGCTGGGTAATCGAATCCCCGTAAATGAGCATTTTTACGTATTCCTTGAGGCAATAGACACTGATTTTCTTGATATAACAGTATGTCCCCTTGGGGAAACGGACACAGTAATGGTCTTTTTGTGTTCCGACCATGAAAGGTGTAGCGTTTGTAACACCTTTCCCCGTGCCGCCACGTCCGTCATTGGAGGCCGACAAAGACACAGTCTCTCCTGACAATAAGTCTGTAACCCGCATTTGTTGTTCGCGGTATGAGTGGATGATATCCACCATATATTCTTTTTCACCTGTCAGGAAATCGGCATTTTGTGATACTATCGGATTGGTTTGGAAACGGATACATTTGCCTGGAATGTCAAGCCAGGCACTGAAATCGCCTGATTTGCTCTTGAAATTAATCAAAGCGTCTGCAGATGCCTTGATTCGATATCTCACCATTCGCTGCCCAAGGGCATACATATTGAGCAACAGGATTTCCTCACCGTTAGAAGCAAGTTTTAATCCGTCATCCATATATGACCCTGCACGACCCACCAGCATTTCTCCAGGCTGGTGGTCATAGTCCAACTTTGATGAATAAAGCAAGGCGGCACCTGCGACTTTGTCATCAAAAACCCTAACGGGTATTTGTTTTGAAATCTCCCCACAGGTCAGACTAATAACAGTCTTCCCCTCACCGACAGCTCTCACAAAACCACCCGATACTGTTGCAACAGAAGGGTCGCCAGTACTCCAGGTCAATTTCTCGAGATCGGCAGAAGAAGGAAGTGGCGCCACATCAAGGGAGCAGTACTCTCCAACCTCCAGGACAATCTCACTCCGGTTCACTGCCAAAGCTTCCAGCTTGTTATCATCATGCGGCTGGAGGCTTTCGCCCCCAGCACATGATAATAACACCAACTGGCTTAATACCCACAAATAAATCATTTTACCAACCATATTACTAATTAACGTACAAGTTTCTCTCTTCCAATGAGCCAAAGGTGCCTGTAAATGTCATTTCTGCGATTACATAAATGTATCCGAAGGGATCCTTTCCCCAAGTGTCGAAAGAATCCAGCAGTTTGACACGGACATATCGGACAACCTTATTAGCGTCAGGGGCGCTTTCCGTCGGCGTGAACGTATAGATGTTCTCGTATATCCAATGATATTCATCATCTGCCGTAATCGTCCCGACAGTACCGTCAGCGTTGTAACCGGAAGGCTTGAAAGCCTCGAAATCACCTAACAGGGTCCAGCTGTCCCAGGAGCCGTCTTCGGCAGGGGCTTCGCTTCCCCAAACTTGGAAGTGGCGTATTCCCGAACCCGCGAATGTCTCGTACGGCACCCTGTGATGCCATTGGATGGTTTTCAGACTTACATGATAGCCAAGATCAACGGTGAACCAGATTGTTTTCGGGCAGTCAAATGGAGTAGCCCAGATATCACCGGTATTATTGTTCCATAGAGCTACTATCGATGTTCCATAAGACGACCAATAGGAATCCGTCGGCAGCGGGAGGACACTCCAGGTGCCCTTCGGAAGAGTCATTACTTCTTCAGGAAGAGAATCATCCATTGTGGTCCACATAGACGGAGCTTCGTCTACTCCTTCCTTCGGTTGGAAAACAGAGCGATAACTTATCGGTTCGCTGTTGTCGAAGTCTTCAAGCCATGTCTGCGACTCACGAATCGGTACTTCTACTGTCCGATATTCTCCCGAAACCGTTTTATACCGTATTTCGGTTTTAACGAGATCGGCGGTTTTTGCACCCCACTTGACCAAAGCGAGTTTATCTACTACGACTGCAGCAGAAGTAACCTCACGATCGGAGCGGCTGTTGGTGTATGAAGGTCCATACACAGTGCCTGATCCCTCGACAGGTACACTTTTATTCCCTTTGGCATCGTAAGTATAGACCGTTACGGAATAGGTGTCTTCTTCCAAGTTGTCCAATATGACCTCCACCCTGTCGGCGGCTCCTGCAAGGTTGACTTCAAGGGAGTCAAGCCCGCTGTTCCAGAATACCTTTGCCTTTGTCACGCTTGGATCGATTGGTGCCAGCCATGAAACCAGCAATCTGTTGTAACCGGCCTGTACAAGAAGAGAGTCTGCTTTTTGAGGATATTTAAGTCCTCCGGGGACGACGAATCCCTTATAGACTTCGTCCTGCTTAGAGCAAGATAACATGCTCACCAGCAATATGACGACGAATGCTATTCGTATGAATAATGACTTTTTCATCTTCAACAGGTTTTACGGGTTGTAATATTTGTCTTTCTCTTCTTGATTCGGCATCTGGCCATACATAACCAGTTCACCGACAACATACATTGTTCCGTTCGGCGAGTTTGCTTCTTCATCAAGATAGTTGGCATAAGTGCCCAGGAACTTGATGCGAAGATACCTGAATTCCCGGTAGGGATTCTCGACTTCGTCTGTATGCTCCATCTCGTGCTCGTTCCGGTTTCTCCAGTAATCAAGATCCTCATCGGTGATGGTACCGACAGTTCCGTCATCGTTGTAGCCGGAAGGCTTGAAGTGTTCGAAATCTCCGAGCAGATACCAACTGTCATCCCAGCTACCGTCCATATTCGGGTCCATGCTTCCCCATAGTTGTATTCGCCTTTCTGCTGCACCGGCATATTCTTCCGAATATCTATGATACAAGATGAACCGATTGACAATAGCCGTATAACCCAATGAGATGGTAATCCAACGGATTTTGTGTCCCCAAGTGGAGGCCCAAACCCAGTCGTGATAGTTACCGTCCCACAGATGCCAAAGGTCAAAGTTGGGGTCGTTCTGCCAGGACTGGTACTCGTCTGTGGGAAGAGCGGCGTTTGTCCAGGTACTCGTAGGGAGTTTGATCTCTTCGAGAGGAGTAATCTCCTTGTACATTATCTCTGAAGTATTGTTCCACCGGTCCCGTAAATAAACTCCGTACAGTCTGGTTTCTGACTCCAGACCACGACGTGTCAAGACTATGCGGGAGGAGGAAGTGTGGAAAGTATACAACTCTTCCCAGTCGATATCTTTGGCAGCCTTCCCACTGTCCGTGAGGAGCGTATCCACCAGAAGCACCACGGAAAGATCGGCGTTTGAAGGGTTATCGGCCAGGCTTACTGCCACCCCGCCAAAAGTAGCTTCAAGATTGTATTTGGCCGTGAGTACGGGAGGCATCTCGGGAGTCACCGTGAACGGGACCCCTTCTGAAAGCAAGCCGTTGGTACCTACGCTGTACAGGGTACCCTGGCGTGTGCTGGTGTCACCGAAACCTTCTACCTTAAGGGAATCCACAAAGCGGGACGCCATACTTTCACAGGTTTCTCCATTGCGCTCGTATACAGCTTTGACACCAATTATGTTGTCGTCGTCAGGGATGTCGTAGTGTATGACAGCCCCGCCCGGCCTGGGAGTGACAGACCTTACGGCAGCCTGCTGCGGCGCCGGCACTGTCTGGTCAATCTGGTCAATTCTTCCCTCTTCTTCACAACTCACGAAGAGGAAAGCAAAAACCAATATGATAAATGCGATGATATAATTATGTGGTTTCATAATCTTGTTTTTGACGGTTTACCAACCAAGGTTCTGGACAAGGTGCATATTCTGGTCAATGTCGCTAGTAGCAATTGGCCAGAAATAGTCTTTCTGAGTGAATGTAGGTTGTTTGTAGACTTCGACCATCCTGTAGTAATTCTGGAGACCGCCGGATTTCTGCGCCCAACCGTAAATTCCCTTTGCATACTCAGCCGGAGCAGTCTTCCAGCGACGAAGGTCCCAGAATCGATGACCCTCGAAAGCCAGTTCTATCAACCGCTCACGATGGATGATGTCCCTCATTCCAGTCTGGGTCTTGTAATAGCCGGGAGCATTGGAGTATGTATCCCAAGCGGTTTTGACATCTGGGATACCGGCCCTTTCCCTGACGGCATCGAGATAACGATACAAGTCGCCACTGTGTTCACCATCAGGGCCTTCTGCCTCGTTGATAGCTTCTGCATAGAGAAGATAAAGATCGGCCAGACGGAACATACACCACTCGTAACTCTTTGTGGAGTAACCATTCCTGCTGGTGACCCTGAACTCGTGAGGGATAATTTTCTTTACATGGAACCCGGTGGACCCTCCACAGTTTGGAGCATAAATCTGCGACGGGGTAACGTTGTTCTGGGTCGGGCCAAACCAAAGGCCGTATTTGAAGCCGAGATCTGCATAGAAACGGGGTTCGCGATCGAAATTGAATTCGACGGTTGTCGCGCCTTCCTTCATATTCCACTTGTATTCCGAAGTCACTTCGCGTAAGTCAAGGGGATTGATATCTGCTCTTTCCTTATCGTTTGCGACTGGAATGCCGTGTTTGGTATAGAATTGATCGGCTATCTTCAAAGGCACGTTTACATAGTCTCCACGGATGTACAGGTCCGGATAGTTTACAGGATCGAGATTTGGAGTGGTAATAAACTGATTATGGCCACACGAGCCATATGTTTTGGTGTTGACCCAAATCTGTTCGTCGTTCCAATCGTCGCAAATGGCATCCCTGATATCAAGTTCCTTCATTATCACATCATCTACCCTCAGGTTGCCCTGGTAATAATACAATGTATGGCTTGCGTCGTGGCAGATTGTAATTGCCTCCTCACAGGCTTTTACGGCATATTCCCATCTTGCCTTGATTTGCTCATCGGTCTTGTCGGGGAATAACCTAACTCCTCTGCTGTCAATCAGGGTCTGCTGGTCTTTGTTGCCGTTGAACAACGGGCTTGCGGCAGTGACGGCAACTTTGGCTTTCAATGCCGCCGCAATCGGACGGTTGATTCTTCCCCACTCGTCCCTGGTCCTGTTTCGCTCGGGGAGATAAGGTATGGCCTCATCGAGCAATTCGAATACATAGTCAAAACAATCGTCTATCGGTTCACGCCAAACCTTCACCTCGTCTACGCCGGCACTGATAGGGAGGCTTTCACGGATAATCGGAATGGGACCCCACTTACGGATAAGGCAGAAGTGATAGTAGGCTTTCAAGACCTTTGCCTCGGCAATCCACTGCTCAAGCTCCTGTCGCTTCAGGTCGGGTACTTCGGGAGCGCGCTTGATCAGAGTATTGCAATAGCGGATCCCCTGATAGAACGAAGCCCAGTCATAGTTTATCGGATTAGAGGCACTCTGCCTTCCAAGGGCGATGTAGAACAGATAAGGAGTCCAGTCGTAAGGCTGTATCCATTCATTGGTCCATAGTTCATCTCCACCGAGTAACGCAGGATCACCATCATAGTTTCCTTCCTGTGTCATATATGAGTAGCAGGAGTACAGCCACTTGATGGCACTCGCACGCATATCGAAAACCATATCTTCCGTCGCAATGCCGTCATCCGGCACAACATCGAGATATTTGTTGCAGGAGGCGAAACCGGCAGTCAGGGCAACTGCACAAACAATCAGGAAGAAGTAATATTTAATTGAATGTTTCATAATATTGATCCTCCACTATTTAAAAGTCACGTTAAGACCTATATTGAGAACCCTTTGAAGAGGATAGCCAAGACCATTGCCGGCCATCTCCACGTCCCAGAGACGGAACTTGCTCCACGTAAAGAGATTCGATGCACTGAGGTAGAACCTCAAGTTGTCCACATGTGTATTCTGAGTAAGTTTCGAAGGAAGTGTATATCCGAATTCAACCTGCTTGAGACGAAGGAACGAACCGTCCCTCATAAACCAGGTACTGGTTTGGACATTATTATTGTTGATTTCAGAACTCAGGCGAGGCCAGAGGGCATACAAATTCTGATTGTCTTCTGACCAGTGGCTGTCGGCGTATACTTTCAACAACTGTGTCTGACCCTGGAACGGAGATGTTCCTGAGGCATTGATCCAGAAGCTTTCGTTTGCAAGTCCCTGGAAGAATACTGAAGCATCAAACCCCCTGTACCCTGCAGAGAAGCCGAAACCATAAACGATCTCAGGAGATACCGGGTTTCCGATAGGTACCATATCGGCAGGAGTAATTTTGCCATCCCGATTGACGTCGGTGTACTTGATGTCTCCACCGCCATAAAGGCTGCCGAACAACTGGGAAGGAGAATTGGCTGCCTCCTCGTCGTCCACGAAAAGACGTTCTGCTATATAACCCCAGTTCTGTCCGATGGATTGGCCCACGTGGCTGCGCCAGTATTCAGCGTATTCGGGCTCCTCGAAAACCTCGTATCTGCTGACAGCCCAGGTAAAGTTAGCTCTGGCCGAAGTCCAGAAGTAACGGTTCCAAACCTGCTGATAATCGGACTGGATATCGATACCGTGTGCCCTTGCTTCACCGACATTTGCCCTGACAGACGCAGTCAGACCCATTGTAGAGGGTATCGATGCACGGTCCATCAAGATATTCTTTCGGTGTTCGGAGAAATATTCAGCAATGATATTCAATTTGTTGAAGAGACCAAGTTCTACTGCGAAGTTGTGTTTATAAGAAGTCTCCCAAGTTATGTCATCATTAGCATAGCGGCTCACGAGTACGCCGGGCCCTCCCACCGAGGAGGTCTGTCCAAAGTATGCGGCATGAGCCGAACTGTTCATATTGACATTGGACAGATAATAGAAGCGGTCGTATGCGGAACCGATCTGGTCATTACCCACAAGGCCATAAGAGTATCTGAGTTTGAGGTTGCTGACGACCGGTTTAACCGGCTCCCAGAAATCTTCATTGGAAACCAGCCATGCCACGCCGGCCGAGGGGAAGAAACCCCAACGATGATGCTTTGAGAATCGCTCGGACCCATTGTAGCCAAAGTTGAATTCGGTGAAATATCTTCCTCCATATGCGTAGGTGAAACGCCCTGCCAAACCGGCATTTCGGAAAGGAAGTGACATCTGCAGGCTACCCATATTTGCACTTAGCAGTTCACGTGTCGTGAACACCAGCAATCCGCTCACTGCGTGATTGCCGAATTCCCGATTGTAGTTGAGCCTGGATTCAGTATATAGGGTCGATTGTACATCCTTGGAACTCTCATCATAGCCCAGATATTCTGTTCCGGACTTCTCATTGATTTCCTTGAGCAAGTATTCTCCGGTAAAGGAGTCATACTGTGAAATTTTATAGAAGTACGGATTGTACGCACGCATAATGCTGAATTCGGAGAGACGGGAGATATTGACCATTGCGCTCAAATTGAGACCGGGAGTTATGAAACCCAGGTCCTGGCTGGCGTCAATAACGCAGAGCATCTGCGAACGGTTACGGTCCTTGTATCCGCGAACCATCTGGGCGTAGGGATTGATGTACTGGCCGTTGTCATAATTTCCGAAGAGGATGTGTTTTGTATACTTATGGCTTTCGTCCGGTTCGTAATAGGCAGGGAAAAGCACGGGATTTGAGTGGACGACCATGCTGTACACCTCATCTCCGGAAGACAACGGACCAGTGTAATCATCAAAGTTGCCGGTCATCCTGACACCCATCCTGGTGGTAGGAGTCAGGTTGATGTCTATGTTGGCACGTACCGTGTAGTTGCGGAAATCGATGTTATTGTTGAAACTGTTGCGCTTATCCACCTTCAGGATACCGTTGTCGCGGGTCGCAGAAGCAGAGACGTAGTACTGGGATACCTTACCGCCGCCGGTCACGCTGACTGTTGCACGCTGGCTTGTGGCTCTTTTATTGAAGAGCATATTATACCAGTCGTTTGAAGGATAAATGTACGGATTTGCGCCGGGCTTGCCGGTGTTATCAATTTTGTCCTGGCTATACGGCAGATTCCCCAAAGGATTGCGTGTCAAAACCGCTTCGTTGGCCAATTTCATATAAGTGACAGGATCGGCAAGTTCGATGGTGCTTGTCGGTTCGGAAATGGAATTTTCCAGTCTTACGAAAACCTTTGCAGGGCCCTCTGTTCCTCTTTTAGTCGTTACCAGAATGACTCCGTTCGCGCCGCGTGCACCATAAAGGGCGGTGGCTGTTGCATCTTTCATAATAGAGAATGATGCGATATCATCCGGCTGCAAACGGGCAAGGTCGGTTGTTGTAAGTTCAATGTTGTCAATCAGAATCAGCGGGTTTGTATTGGCGCCGAAAGTGGTGATGCCACGAACAAAGAAGTCTGCATTGTCCTGACCGGGCTCACCGCTTCTCTGATAAGAGATGATACCGGCAAGGTTACCTGCCAACGCTGTAGTAAGGTTACTGGAAGGGATTTTCAGCTTACCTGGATCGATTGTGGTGATAGCACCGATGACACTCTCTTTCTTTTGGGTGCCGAAGGCTACCACGGTCACTTCGTCAAGGGCGTTTGTCTGCTGTTTGAGGATTATGCTCAATTCATCCTGCCCGGTGTATTCGAACGACAGATCGTTCATACCCAGGGAACTTGCAACGAGCACTGTCCCTTTTTTCAGATTGTCAATGGTAAATTCACCGTTCTCATCGGTCAAAACGCCGCGCTTGCCGTCTTTAACGACAATAGTTACTCCTGGGAGCGGCTCTCCGTTTGAGTCGGTGACGCGACCCGTCAATCGGCCTGGAGTAACGTTTTTTGGGGTAGAAATCTGATCGGCGGCCTTATTCCTGGTGATATACACCTGACGGCCGTCAATCTTGAAGGCGTTGTTTTGTCCTTCAAACAGTTTGGTCAGGACAGAAGTGATATCCGCCTTTTCGAATGCAAGAGAGACGGTTCTTTTCTTGTCCACGTCCGCCGTGTTGTAGAAGAAAACATAATCGGTAGAAGCTTCGATTATATCGAGAACCTCACCCACAGTCTTCTCCCTCACGTTCAGGGTTACGAGGCGGTTCTTCTGGTCCTGGGCAAAGGCCGTAGCGGGCAGAAATGCCGACAACAGCACAAACAGCACAGAAGAGAGCATCAGAACCCTCAATGGATGTTTAGGAATCATAAGGGATTTGATTGATAAGAGATTAATAAATAGTATGATTTGGTTATTGGATTATCGTCCTCTAGGAATTACTACTTCTTTCATTCCACTGAATGAAATATGCGCCATCTTTAACTGCAAAATTGAAAGACGCTATCTGCATCAAACCTGTAAGGATGGTGGACAGGTCGTTCTTGAGTTCCAGGCTGCCGTAGCAGGTTATTCCCGATTCCTCTTGTGGAAGCACAAGGGTTACGTTGTAAAAGCGGGCCAACTTGACCAGGACTTTTTCTATGGATTCGTTCTTGAACTTGTAGATACCATTTATCCAAGACGTATAAAAGTCGGTGTCGACCACTTTGACGGAAGTCCCTTCAGCAGTTGCAAAGAATCCTTGTCGCGGAGTCAAAGTAATATTGCTACCCTTATATGAAACATCGACTCGTCCGTTTACCAGTACGACATTCGAATAGTCATCGTTATCATATGAGCAGACATCGAAACAAGTTCCTTTCACAAGTACTTCCATACCTTTCGCCTGGACAATAAAAGGACGGTTGTCGTGTACGACCTCTAAATAGATTTCTCCATCCACATATATCTTGCGTTTGTCAGTAAGGAAAGACGAAGGGAACCTGACTGTCGTCCCGGCGTTGATGCGCAGAAAACTCCCGTCGGACAGTGTCAAGGAAGCCGTCTTGCCGTACGGAACTATTATGTTGCACAGTTGTTCGGCAGTCTCTGAGGTCAACATTTCCTCGCTCCAGTCGGTTTCAGCAACTCCTTCGGTTTCGCATAAAGATTCAGCGACAATATTGTTCACACTCAACACTCCATTGGGATCATAACTTATATCCGGATTACTCCCTTCCAGATACATTTCCATCTTATCGGTAGTGATCACGACTTTGTCGTCACTTTGCTCCATGGTCCTTACAAGATACCCGGGTGCAATATTCAGAGTTTTTTGACCGGTACCTTGCTCGCGGGGCAGCAGCATAAGAACAATGGCGATGGCTGCCGCGATGGCCGAAGTGACGGCAGCTGCCCGCACCCATAAATGTTTTCTGCCGGTGGCCTTCTCTTCTGAAGAAATGATTGCCGTTTCAATCCTGTTCCACAAGGCATCCAGATCAGCGTTCGTGGGGGCGTCCTGAGTATCCTTCCAACCCATAAGAATCAAGACCGCATCTGTGTATTCGTCGATATTCACCTCACCGGCATCAATCAACGTTTTCCACTTTGTCCGTGACTCTTCCGTAGGGGATACTATCGATTGGACAAAATCCTCGTCAGAAAGGAAATCTGTAAATGTGTATTTTTTATAATCCTTTACACTAGCCATTATAGGTAATCGTTTATATTTCTCATTAATAACAGTTTCGATCTCAGTTTATCTATCGCCCTGCCGAACAGGTTCTGTGCGGACTGGGGTTCGATTGACAAAAAAGAGGCGATCTCTTTGTAGCTCATCTGCTCTGAGAATCGGAGATATATCACTTCTCTCTGACGGGGACTCAGGTTAGAAAGCATTTCCTTGACCATAACCTTCTCGCGTCTTGTCCGTTCATCGATAATCATTTTCTCCTCGGCAGTCTCTACCGTAGAAGCTGTTGCCGGAGGAATGTTAAAGAAGACCGGTTTCTTCTTCATGGCCTTGAATACCCTGTTTCTCAATGAAGCAAACAGGTATTTTTTAGTGTCCTCTGCCTTGGCGAATGTAGCGTAGTGGTTATGCAGATAGAGGAATAAGTCCTGAATGGCATCTTCTACGATGCTTTTGTCCTGGCAAATAGATAGCCCATAGCGAAAGAGGTCTTTCGCATACTCATTATATAAGCCCTGAAGGACATCCTTCATCCCGTCCAGTTTTGATCGATCGCCTAACTGTTCATTAAGAGTACGATTACGCAGAAATATACTCACTATATTTGAAAAAATTCAATTTTGCTATCTTTGCAAATAAATACTTCACTTTTTCAGATGGAGAACAGAGAAGCCAGCAGGTATGCCGCACGCGGCGTATCATCTTCCAAATCAGAGGTCCACAAAGCTATAGCCAATATGGACAAGGGGCTTTTCCCCACCGCTTTCTGCAAGATTGTCCCCGATTTTGAAGGAGAGGGCAGCGATTACTGCCTGGCCATGCACGCCGACGGCGCCGGCACCAAGAGCAGCCTGGCCTACGCCTACTGGCGCGAGACGGGCGATATGAGTGTATGGCGCGGCATTGCCCAGGACGCCATTGTGATGAACACCGACGACCTTCTGTGCGTGGGCATCACCGGCGGTATGATGCTCTCATCCACCATCGGCCGCAACAAGATGCGGGTTCCGGGCGAGGTGATTGCCGCAGTGATAGAAGGTTCGCAGATGTTTGTGGAGAAGATGCAAAAATACGGCATCGACATCACCCTGACTGGCGGCGAGACGGCCGACGTCGGCGATCTGGTGCGCACCATAATCGTGGACAGCACAGTGTGCGCCCGCGCCCGCCGCAGCGACATCATAGACAATAAAAACATCGCCGCCGGCGACGTCATTGTGGGCCTGGCATCCTTCGGGCATGCTGAATATGAAGATGAATACAACGGCGGTATGGGCTCCAACGGCCTTACCAGCGCCCGCCACGATGTCTTCTCTAAATATCTTGCAGAGAAATATCCCGAGTCTTACGAATCGGCTATCGACCGGGAGTTTGTATACACCGGCAGCAAGCGCCTCACTGACATTGAGCCCGAAACGGGCCTGACCTACGGCAAGCTGGTGCTCTCCCCCACCCGGACCTACGCGCCGGTGATTAAGGATGTCCTGGACAGCTGCCGCGGCCGTATCCACGGTATGATACACTGCACCGGCGGCGCCCAGACCAAGGTTTTGGGCTTTATCGGCAACCTGAAGGTTGTGAAGGACAATATGTTTGACATCCCGCCGCTGTTCAGGGCCATCCAGGAGGAGTCCGGCACAGCGTGGAGCGAGATGTACAAGGTGTTCAATATGGGCCACAGAATGGAGATTTACGTGCCCGAAAGCGCTGCGGACCAAATTATCGGCATCAGCCGCGGCTACGGCGTGGATGCCCGCGTCATAGGCCGCGTAGAGAAGGCCGATGCCCCCCAGGTAGAACTTGCAACGCCCCACGGCACATTTAAATACGCCAAATAATGCAAAAAGTAATCACTATACTGCTGGTGCTGCTCACGGCCTTCCGTCTGCCGGGCTGCAAAAGCGCCCCGGTGGAGGTAGAGAACCTGGACCCGCTGGTTCACCAGGCCCTTTACGACACCACCTCCAGCTATTACACCGATTTTTCAAAGTATCCCAAGAATATTGCCGACCTTCCCATAGGCATTTTCGGGCTGGGTCTTTCCGGCGCCCACACTCTGGACTGCGCCATAAATCTGGACAGTTTTGACAACATCACCGGCGGCGAAAATCCCGACCGGATTCAGGATTTTGCCGGAGAACACATCATTTTCTATACCGCCCTTGGCGATGCCGACGAGCTTTATAAAGACGACGGCACTATGGACATTCACGACGCTGCCATCAAGAACACTCTGTTCCTGGTGGGCGACAAGTGCGCGCAGGGCGAGAAAGAACGCGCCAAGATTGTGATTGCCGCAGGCAATATCACCCGCGACAATGGTTTGAAAGATATCCGCAGGATGCTTGAAGCCAGCGAAAGCGGCGTGAAGGTCGTGGGAGTTGTGGAAGAGGGCGTGAAAACACTTCTGGACGAACTCTCTTCCAGCCCCCTGCTCAACTGCTCGGTGGGTCTGATTGCCGACAGCCTGACCATCGCCAGCGGCGCCTATCAGCAGATGGTAAAGGATGTTATGGCAGAGCGAGGCCTCAAGGGGAACATCCCCGTTGTGGGCCAGCTGATGAACACTTCCGACACCCTGGCTTCCAGGGCTCTGTGCGAGGCATTCTCCGAAATGATAGAGAGCCATTTCGCCGCGGGAATGATGTCTCCCATCTGCGCCATCGTGGCCGACACCGACATAGACGACAGCGTGAAGGAGTCCTTCCAGGAAATAATAAACAATTACAGGTCCAAGCGCATCAACGGCAACTACCCTTACAGGTCTGTGATAAACGACAAGGTGTTCTTTATTGACCCTTCCAAGTGCGCCGCTATGGAGTGCTATAGGGTGCTTCGCGGCAACAACAACCTGGCCCTCCGCATAGAAGGGCTGCAGGTCGCACACTACACCGACCTCCCTATGTAGATATGAAATTCAAAGAGAGCATTACACCGGAAGAGATCGAGACCCTGGATTTGATATCTTTCCCCGGAGAGATTCAGATCATCACGGAAGAAGGTCCGGCTTTCAAAGAGGCCGTGCGGCATCTTTCTTCGTGCCGTATGATAGGCTTTGACACCGAGACCAAACCGATATTCCAGCCTCACGCTCCCCGGTGCGCCACAGCCCTGCTGCAGCTCTCTTCTGAAGAGCGGTCGTTCCTGTTCCGCCTCCACACCCTGGGGCTGCCCAAGCCTCTGGCCGACATCCTGGCCAGCAAATCCATAACCAAGGTGGGCGCCGCCGTGGCCGACGACGTCCGCGGTCTGCAGCATTACACCGACTTCACCGCCGCCCGGTTTATGGACCTGCAGCGGTTTGCAGAGCAGTTCGGCATCAAAGACAAGAGCGTGAAAAAGCTGGCCGGCATCATCCTGGGCCGGCGGGTATCCAAGGCGCAGCAGTGCTCCAACTGGGAGGCGCCGGTGCTCTCGTACCCGCAGCAGCTGTATGCCGCCACCGACGCGTGGATATGTCTGGTGATGTATAAAAAGCTTCTGGAATCGGGGTATTGATTTTTTTTCTAATTTTGTTTCATATCAACATTACTAACTGATAAAACTTAAAGACTATGGGAAAACTCCTCAAAGAATTCAAGGACTTCGCCGTTAAGGGTAATGTGATGGATATGGCCATCGGCGTTATCATCGGCGGTGCTTTCGGCAAAATCGTAAGTTCTTTTGTATCTGACATCATTATGCCGCTCATCGGTCTGCTGGTTGGCGGTACCGACTTCACCCAGTGGAAATGGGTCCTCAGCCCCGCAAACGAAGCGCTTGGCAAAGCCGAGGTTGCCCTTACCTACGGTAACTTTATCCAGGTAATTTTCGACTTCCTCATCATCGCTTGGTGCATCTTCTTGGTAGTCAAGGCTATCAACAAGGCTAAGAAACCCAAAGAGGAACCCGCTCCCGAACCGCCGGCAACTCCCGAGGATATCCAGCTGCTCCGTGAGATCCGCGACAGTCTCAAGAAATAATTATCTCTACCACAACGCACAATGAAAAAACTACTGCTGACTATTATCTGCCTTACAGGTCTTTCTCTGGGCGCATTTGCCCAGGGATACGAGCTCTCCATCGAGGGTATGGGTTCCGTGGGACCCATCCGTTGCAGCAACAATTACTTCGGAATCAATATCCTAAACGGATACCGCATTCCGTGGGGCAACGGCCTGTTTGCAGGTGTTGGCAGCGGTATGGTAGAAACCTCGTATCTTACCGATTTCAAGCGGGTCAACTATCTCAATGGAGATGTTGACATCGACAAGAAGCGTGAAAATCTGAATTTCTTTGTGCCGGTGTACGGATCTTTCCAGTACTACCTCTCCAAAGACAAGATTCACCAGACTTTTGTCCGCCTGGACGTGGGATATGAGTTTGCCGTGTTCCGTTTTGACTGGGACCGCAAGCTGTTTGACAAGTCTTCCTGCAAGCACGGAATGTATGTAGAACCCTCCTTTGGCTATAACATCAAGCTGAAGGGTGTGGAGAAGAGCCGTTCGGTATACTTTGCCGTGGGTCCCACATTCCAGCGTTGTCTTTTCAAGCGGACCGACGTCACCGAGCTTGCAGAAAAAGACGATAACGGCTATATCGGCACAGCTACCACCAAATCTCACGACTGGCTTCTGCCTACCATCGCTTTCCGCGTAGGCTGGAGGCTGTAGAAAATCGTTGTGCATATAGCAAAAGGACGCTCCCGAATGGAAGTGTCCTTTTTGTTTGTCCTGACGGGATTGGGCAGATACCTCCGCCTGAAAGGTTCCGGGCTTAGTCTGCGTTCGGCTCCCCTCCATTCAAAAACGCCTATGCTCGAGGACTCGCGCTTTGCGCTCAGACATCTCTCGCATGGCCGGCGTTTTTTTCGATGCGGGCTGCCTCGCTACTGCTCGGCAACGCCTCACTCCGAAACCGCCCTGAACCTTTCAGGCTACGGCTATATTCTGCCCCTTACAACTCTATCGCTTCTTCCAGAAGGCTTCTATCTCTTCCAGGGATTTGCCCGTGGTGTCGGGGACACATTTGTACATGATCACTAGATACGGGATGCACATAAATGCAAAGAGGAAGAATGTGCCGGCGGGGGTGAGAGTCTCCAGCATCCAGGGGGTAAGCTGACCTATCAGATACGTGCCTACCCACAGGGCGAAACCGGCTATGGACATCGCAAGACCGCGCACCCTGTTGGGATACATCTCGCTCAGCAGGACAAAGACCACCGCGCTGATGGAAATGGCGGTGCAGAACACATATAGCAGGAAGAATGTGAGCATAAACCAGTTGGGCAGATGTGTGAACGGCAGGAAATAGAGGCCAATCATAAGCAGGCAGACTATCATACCGCCTACACCCCACCATACCAGCTGTTTGCGACCCACTTTATCTATAATCAGCAGAGCTATCACAGTGGTGAGCATATTCACGATACCGACCAGCACAGTAGAGAACAGCGGGTCGGAGAAGCCTGCATCGGAGAATATCTTGGGGCCATAATACAAGACTGCATTCACGCCCATAAACTGCCCCAGAATGGCAATTGCACTGCCCACCAGCACCGCTTTCAGAATCCCTGGCTCCAGCAAGGCCTTCCACTCGGTCTTGACCTCTCCGGCAATGGACTCCTTGGTCTCCGCCAGACCAGCCTCTGCTTCCGCTTCGCTGGAATAAATCCGCCGCATAATGGTCAGCGCCCTTGGATCCTGCCCTTTGACAATGAGCCATCTGGGACTCTCGGGAATGAAGAAAATCACTATCAGGAATAAAATGTCAGGTATAGTCTCACATCCTAGCATACCGCGCCAGTACTCATTATTGAACATCCTGACGCCTAAAGCCGGGTCGGACGAATCCAGTGCCGCACCCTTCAAAATGAAGAAATTCACCAGGTAAGCCAACAGAAAGCCAATGGTGATGAACAATTGGTAGAAACTTACCATCGTGCCCCTGACGCGGGCTGGAGATACTTCAGAGATATAAATTGGCGATACGATAGAGACGATACCGATGCCGAACCCACCGATAATACGGTAGATTACCAACTGCGTGAAATCGGCGGATACTGCGCAGCCAATGGCCGAAATAGAGAACATCAGTGCAGCAATGAGCATAGTCTTCTTGCGACCCAGAAAATCAGAAAGCATTCCGGCCACAAGCACACCGATGATAGAACCTATCAGGGCGCAGCCGACATACCAGCCTTCCATACCGGTGGAGAGGCCAAACTGCATTTTAACTATCTCGGTTGTGCCCGAAATAACCGCCGTATCATATCCGAAAAGGATTCCGCCGATGGCGGCTACAAAGCTCAAGAAGAGTACATACCTAAAGTTGTAAGTCTTGTCGGCCATCTTACTCATTTATTATCTGATTACACAGGAGAAATGCCTCGACCAGCATTCTGGGAATGTGGAAAGGTCCTTTGAAAAGATTGCCTTTAGCGGGTTGAGCAACCGTGCCGTCACGGTGGAGGTAACCAAACCATTCACCATACTGATTGTCTCTCAAATGTTCGATAGCCCACTCATTGACTTCTTTATGAATCTTGAGGTATTTGTCATCTCCCGTCTCTTTGTATGCATATAGGGATGCAATGATAGCCTCGCACTGTGGCCACCAGAACTTCATATCCTGAGAATAATCCTGATTGGGGAGACCTTTGCAATCACGGAAATTGATAATCCCGCCGTATTCTTTGTCCCAGCCCCAATCAAACTGCCAGTCGAAAATCTTGAGTCCAAGATCGACATACTTCCTGTTTCCAAACTTTTCCCCAGCGTTGATTAGGAACCACGCCGTTTCTATACCATGGCCGGGATTGATGGTCCTGCCTTCACAAGTATCAATCAAACTTCCGTCGGGGTTAACACACTCAAGTATGCATTTATACTCTGGATGCAGAAAACTGTGTTCAATCTCAAAGATTGATTCTTCGATTTGTTCTTTGAGGATAGGTTCATCGCAAACCTGCATCAAAACCAGAGCCACATTGACCATAATCATAGTGGTGGAGTGGCCCTTGCAGGGGATAAAACTCTTAGGTTCAAGGAAACCCGGGGTTGACAGCATTCTCCTTATATTGCGAAAGACTTCTAGGGCCTTATTGGCATATGAGGCGTCTCCGCTTGCCTTGGCATATTCTGCCATAGCTATTGCGGCAAAGGTCTCAGAAAAAACATAACGTCTCTTTCTGATAGGCTTTCCTTCGGCCGAAACTGAGAAAAACATATGCCCATCTGTGTCGAAACAATGCTTTTCGATGAAATCGATACAGGATTTTGACGCAGCAAGCCACAGAGGATTTTTCTCTATATGGTTATATGCATAGGCACAAACATACGCGTACCGACCCTGGAACCAGACTGATTTCGTGGAATCCATCAATGAACCATCCCGATTTAAACAGGTATAGACACCACCGTTTGTATTATCAAGACCGTGCTCAAGCCAGAAAGGCATAATGTTCTCGAGCAGTTCGTTCCTATAAAACTCGCGCGTTTTATTCAAATATGATAATTGTCTGCTATTCATCTACTTTCCAGAATAATAGGATTTGTATTTCTTATACAGTTCAATACCGGCATCTTCTCCAACTTGGGGATGAAGCAGCGGGTTATTGAAAACCCCGGGATATTGATAACAAAAGATTTTTTCAAAGTTATCAAACATAACCAGATCGGTCATAATATCTTCGAACGGCCTTGGGTATAATGAGCCATCCGGATAAAACAGGAATGCCTCCAAATCAAACCAAAAATGACACGACTTCCTGTCACAGAGATCTTGCAAAAAATCAGCGGCTTCTTTCCCGGTAATATCATTTTCCGGCATTCTGGCAAACCCGAATGGACAGAGAATATCCAAGTGATCAAACAACTTGAGATAGGTCTGTTCAGCACCCTTAATATCAAAACTGTTTGTGGCTAACATTACCGGTTTCCCAGGTGCCATAGAGTTGCAAAAAGCGCCGAATTCACGGAAGAACTTGACGATTTCTCCTTTTCGTTTTTGTGCTCGTTCATAATTCCTCCATTCCCAGTTGTCCAAACTTCCTCCGCTCTCTTCCGAAACATAGAAACCGTAGAAAGATGGGTGATGACCGTACTTTTCCCAGACTTCTCTTGCCACATCTTTATGCCATTGCAGCGATTCTTTTGTAAAATCAAACCAGGCAAATAACCCTATTCCGGGGAATACTTGCATTCCCAGAGCGTCCGCCTCTGTCATAATCGCTTCCATTGGATCTGGGCAAGCAACGTCCATCCGGTCAGGATACAATTTTGACGGATAAAAAGCCTTACCTTTATAATTACCTGGAGTTGTGGAGTGTCTCCCACAATACTCTTCATTACGGAACAGCTCCTGGATAATCACCACATCCATCCCGACTTCATGCATCGACCGTACGATTCCTCGCCAATCTTCTGCCGTCAATTTTTTAATGTCAGGATTCCAATGCTTTCCTTCCAGCTCACTCCAGCAATATAAACCAGCCCATGCTCCGGCTATTTTAGCGAGAGAACGTTTGTCATTCGGGATAATTTTCGTTGTCCGAGACTTCTGGTATCTTTTATTGCCGGATGATACCTTGAGCAGTATTTCATACTCCCCGGACTTGCCGGCGGTTTTCATAATAGCCTTGACCGTGTGAGCAGCCCCGGCATCAAGAGTAACCGTTTCTTTGGCAAGACATTCGCGAACCTTCCCTTTTCGCGAAAACAGACTTACCTTAAAGGATGTTCTGCAATCATTGTTGTTGACCACCCCGGCACGGATGTCCAAATCAACCTTGTCACTAATCTCTCCTGGAGGAACCAGTGTCAGATCGACGTACGAATCGCTAATAGCGGAAGAAGCTGTTTCTGGATTTACCAGAATCTCATCGCACATCAGGACTTTTCCATCCGGGGTCGCAGCCTCAACTTTAACAAAGCGGGCAGAAGCAGACAACTTACTTAGGGCCACATCGGTCCAGCAGTCATGCAAATCATTCTTGAACAGGTCAACCTTCACCGTCTTTCTTTTGCCGAAGCGTTTCCCGTCGTTGGAGAGGCTGAATGTCACTTCGGTGGGAAGGGATACATTGTTAACGGAATAGTGCAGGTATTTGGCGGCAACAGTACCTACTTTCGTCTTTTTGCCGAGATCTATAACAACTGACATTTTCCCGTCCGGGAAGGATACCCATCCTGGATCGTCTGTGCTTTCCTTGCCGAAAACGCTATCGCAAAGAGCTGAATAACAGGATTCCTGCGCAGTAGCAGGCGTGGAGACCACATCCGAAGAGAAAATATGTTCAAGAAGCTTCCACTTGGGATCACCATCTCTCCATGCATTATACTCATTATATACAACATTCGACTGAAGAGGCTGACCAAGAGGCCGTGGTGAGCCGGGTTTGTCGTATATGCCATGGATAGAGAAGCTGAGTATACGCTCTGCTCCAGCCGCAGATACTGCCTCAAGTTGAGACAGGTATCTGCAGAAAGATGCTGGAACGAGAGCGGACTGTCGGCTGTTTGTCTCGGGTTTTTCCCAAGTGAAAGATTCTACATTTGCCCAAAACGCGATGCCAGTATGCTTATGGATTTCGCCCAACTTACGAAAGTGTTCTCTCATTCTGGGAAGTGGCATTGGTTCACGTACACAGCCGATTTCATCTTGATACGCTATTATGTCAACGTCAAGGGCAGCGATTCTCTCTTCAAACAGAGGATTGTCAATGTCTGCATTGCATATACCGTAAGGAGAAATCATCACCATTTTATCCGGAGTAAGTGAACGCGCCTTCGCAGAAAGGCTGTTTACACCAAGAACAGCATGTTCGGGCAGAATCGGCTCGAATGATGACTCTACCGGCAGGTACCATCCGTAAAATGCAGGGGAGTCTGAATAAAGGGCAGAAAGTTCTTCCATAATAGCCCGCTGGCGTTCAATAACGAAAGGGTCCGTCAAATCATCGTCCTGATTACGGGCCCATCCGCAACTGAGAAAGACATTCATCCCCAACTCGGATGCCTGATCCATTATTGCATCTACCGGACTTTTCCTTGCCGTGTCGTATGCCGCCGGCATAATGGATGACGGGTAAAAGGCTTTGCCGCCATCGGCCACCTCCATAATGACAAGATAATCTACCCCCAGACCATGGAGTTCACCAACCTTGACTTCCCAAAGAGCCGGATCAGTATTGTCTGTCTCCTTGGGGTTCATGTAGTTATTCCTCTCATCTTGCCAAACAAGATTCAGCCAAGTCCCCGTGACAGGCTTTACCTTATTGGCAAATGCTGATGTGCCAATAAGGCACATCAGCATGACTGGTAGTAGTTTCTTCAGCATTATTCAAATACCATTTTGAAGCAAGTAACTTTCGTATTGGCTGCATCGGCAACAGAGTCTCCACTACCCTTTGCAGGGCTACCCACATAAATATATGTTGCAGAGTCATCCTGTACAATGTCGATACCGCCAGACTGGTCATAGTTTATGCCGCCCAATCCGTCGTACTGGTATATGCGGAAGTCCTCATTATAACGTTCGGACCCGCCAACCATAGTCCAGCGATCACGGTCGGTAATATTGAATATCCTCAGATAAGATGCAGAGTAACGTTCCCAGCTCTCTTGGAACACTGCTGCAAGATATTCTTCGTTATTCATAGTGAACGTCTTGTAATTCAGTATTCTGGCAAAAAGATTTGCACTGGTAATCTCATTTGACGTGCCCTTCTCCTGGAAGAGTGCGGTAGCATCAGCGAAACCTAACGACTCCGTACCCATTGTAATACCAACATAGATCGGAGAATCTGCTGCCATAGAAGGACGTCTTACGATTGCATTATTCCAAGTGCCTGAAATACCGTTGTAATCTTCAACAACGGGAGAATAGGAAGTACCGTTTGCGATGTTCCAGGAATAAATCTTGTTCAGGTTGGGAGCTGTAGCATACAGGATAGCCTGAGTCCTGACATCACCACATACGCTGACACGCTCACCGAGGCTCTTAGGAGTGGCTTCCTCTGCATAATAAACACAGCATACCCACGGATCAGCTACGCTCTCATCATAGTAATACGCCAATAAACCACAGCCATAGGCATAATTGTACCTTGAAACAATAAGATTCCCGGCATCATCAACATTGATGTCGCCAAGGCTGACGTATCCGTTGGGATATGGAGCTGCCATAGTCTTGACAAAAGCACCCGTCTTTCTGTCAAGAACGCGAATGCCTTCGCAGTAATTAATGACGGCATCCAGGACATATACATATTTGTCATCTGCGGCCAGTCTCATTCTGTTGAACCAGGCGAGATTCATTGCTGTGGCATCTGTCTCCCACTCCTTGGTCACGGTAGCCACCCTGGTGTCGATACTAAGATTCTGTGTGTAGTAATTTCCAAGACCATCATGCAAAGTCATATCAAACGGCGTTGTAAAGTCTTTGGGCAGTGCGGGGTCTATCGTATTGTCGGCATCGAGAGTCGGATACATAGTGATATTCTGGAGCATCTCAGGAGTTGCGCCAGGAATATGGATCTGGATATTTGCTCCACGGGCATAAGGGAACGGCTTTGTCGTGAAATACTTGCCGGACCCACCGACTGCGGTGGCATACAGACCTGTAAGACCTTTGCCGGCAAACCCATCCGGTATTGTGAATATTATGTACTTTGAAGAGCTCTGACCACTGTCATTGGAGACAGCGGTTACAATAGCATAGTCACCTGTAACGAGAGTTTCAGGCAGTGTAATAGCTATTTTCTGTGCCTCTTGATCAATATCTGCTTTCACACCATCAGCCGCACTGACAAACACCTTTGTTGAAGCATCAGCGCCTATCAGCGTATAGTTAACAGTTACTGTCTGACCGCCAAAAACATAAGCCTCGTCTTTGTCGAGAATCAAAGTAAAAGTGGTTGTCTTGGGTATGGTGTAGGTTCTGTCACCCACTTTGATGATATACGCTTCTTCCGTCTCTTGAATATCAACGGTTGCATCATCGCCAGGCTCACCGGGATCACCAGGATCGCCCTTTTCGCCATTGGAAACCACAAAGGACGTTCCATCACTGAATGTCAGTTTGTGTCCGCCGGCTACGTCTGTAACAGTAACAGTCATAGATTTTGCAATTGCATTATCCAAAGTGGTAGTTAATTGGTCCATCTTGTTTTCCAGTTCGGCCACCTGACCTTGAAGATCGGCAAACTTGTCCTGGCAAGAGCAGAACAAGGCCAGCAACGCTGTAATTAATAAGATCCTTTTCATAATAGTATGTGTTAATAGTTAGTTGTTTAATGACTTTCTATAGGCCTCGAAACTTATGTCTCCGGGGCGAAATGTAATCCAGCTGAAATTGGTTATATAATCAGTGAACATTCCGGCTATATATAGTTGATCTTTTAGGTAATCCCATTCTCTAGACCGGGAGCCTCCTGAAGGAAGCGAATAGAACGACTCGAGATCCACGCCGAACTTTACTCCATTTTTGTCACAAGCCTCTTTGATGTATTTGTACCAGTTGGGAAGATCCACCGTCGGGCAAGTGACTTCCGGACCTCCTCGACCGCCGCAATCCTGAAGGTAAAGAATGTCGACATTTGGCGTTCTGGCGAATACCTTATCAAACCATTCTCCGCTCATTTTTGCCGGCATACCTCTCCAGAGGGCGGGAGCAATCATTACCGGAAGGTTCTTTTTACTCTTGCAATAGGACGCGATTGTCTCGTTGTAGTCGGCGAGTTCATCCCTTTTCGCCTCATTTCTGAGCCAATCCCTTTCCCACGTTGAATCGTAGAATTCCTGGGCTATGTACCATCCGGAAAAGGCGGGAGAAGAGCCAAACCGTCTGAAGATATCATCTATTACTTCCTTGCTTTTTGCAATCAACGCATCATTTGACTCGCCATAGCCTCCACCATACGAACCAAGGACAATATTAAAGCCGCACTGTTCGGCACCCGCGATAATATTGTCAATTATCGGTTCCCTGACCGAAGCCCACGGGACCCTGGTGTCGGAATACCAGGAAATCCCATTGTCTGTGACGGCATATTGCACAATCATTTCATTGATACCCACGCTCATCAGGTCTCTGAACGAAGCCTCCCAGCTGTCAGCATCCTTTGCGGCATAATCGGGAGCAAGCTGAATGAAGATGCTGTTAAACCTTGCGTTTCTGTTCATCTCTGCCTCAGCATCAAATTTCGTTTGCTGACGGATATCGTCGATGAAGACATAATTGTTGCTCTGCGCAACATTTTCTGCATTCACAAAGTCAATCCTATATGCAATGACCTTGTCAAGCTGGAGTTCCTCAACAACGCCACTTGCAGGTGTCAGTTTAGAGTACGGGATGAAGACTAGCTGCCACTCTCCGTTCTTGTGCATGCTGTCACTGACATATTCGTATTCCTCCCTTGAAGTCTGTTTGCCGGGAGTTAGCTTGGTATCAGTTATCAGCACAAAGCGGAACTTGCCTGCATTCGCGGGACTGCCTTTAATCCAGAACGAAATACCCCAGGGATCAAAGCTCAAGTCAGTCCGCCAGGTATCCCATCCGTGACGGAAAAAGACATATTCATCTGTGCCACGCTGCTCAAAAGAATAGTTGATAGAATAGCAGAAATGACCCTCTTTTTTGTCAGCCCCAAAGGTTTTAATCGTGAAGTTGGATGATGACCATACATAGGAATGCATCCAATCCGAATTAATGGTTTCGCATTGGTTCAAAGGCTTTGATGCATATTTCAATTCCGGCACGGGATCGGGAGTATCGGGAGTGTCCGGTTTATCATCAGGATCAACCGGCTTGCAACAACAGGATACCGTGAGGCAGTACACCAGAAGCGATAGGACTATTTGTGTTATTCTCATTAGTGTCTTTTAGTATATGTGGCCTTGAAACACATAACGGCGCAGTTTTCAATATCCGTAGGTGCAGGTGAAGGGCCAGCTTCACGAGAAGGCTTACCGAGTATGATATATGCCTCATTCTCTCCATTCATACTAACCTCAACACCGGAACCCATATTGTAGTTAGTGGTCGGATAGATTCCTGAATAGAAGTTGCAGAAATCAATATCATAACCAGGGTCTCCTGGTTGGAGGGTCCACTTACTCTCATCTGTGATGTTGAATACTTTGAACTGACATCCGTCATAACGGTGAGGACCATACTGGGATACCTCAGCCAGCATTTCCATTCCGCCTAGTTCAAATGTCTTGAAGTTCAGGATTCTCCAGCCAAGGTTGTTCATATCATCATTCTTCATGCTGACCACATCACCGGTTGATTTGAGCTTGTGGAAGTATGTATATGACTGCTCTTCGTTAGGATATGCGACATAGTTGATACCTGCCACGTAGAGATCAGAACCCGGCTCGGCACTTTTCATACGGACATTAGCAAAATACCAGTCCTCTGCGGCGGGTCCGTAATTGGTGATTGTGGGGGTTTCCTGAGGAACGCCATCTGTGAATTTCCATACATAGTATGACTTAGAGTTAATTGCCGTGGCTATTACATATGCCGTTCCATTTGTAACATTTCCGACAAGCGATGCGCGAATACCCAAATACAAAGGGATATCTGCGATTTCGTGTCCCTCATAAGAAGCATAATCAATAACCATATCACTCCAGGACGAGGAGGTCTTGTCATAAATAAAGAAGCGGAATCCTGCGCCATATATGTTATACCTGGAGCAGCAGAGGACGCCGGCGTCATCTACAAATATCTGTGCGATAAATGTGGTTGGCAGAGCAATGTCTTTCACGTAATGACCGTTGGCTTTCTCGAGAACGTGGATGCAATCAGTGTCGTATCCTGCCGCATCAAGAACGTAGACATAATCATCGTCGGCTGCGACATACATATCATTGTAGACCACTTGGTTCATCTCCATAGCCATCGTTTGCCATACAAAATCAATCTTGATTTCCGGGTAAATGAGGTCAACCTTTATGTAATTGGTCTGAGTGCTTCCATCTGCCAATACCACCGTAATCTTGTATGGATTAGTAAAGTCTGCTGTCGGCGGGACAGCGGGGTCGGTGTGGCAATTGTTGTCCAACGATGCATAACATTCAAGAGAGGAGACATCCACCGGATTTTCACTTGATGACGGAATCTCGATGATTATGGTCTCCTCGGGCTGGTATGGACCCGGGGTTGTTGCTGAGTAGGTGAGTCCGGACCCTGGAACCGATACAGAAAAGTTAAGGAGACCTTTACCGGGATCGACAACTGGATCGTCCGGTTTCTCGGGGCATGCCGTAAGTGTCAGTATAGCGAGTACGGCAATTGCAATTGTTTTGATTTTCATAATAAGTATTTAATTAATGATATTTTATTGCCATTCAGGGAATTGATTAATCATAGGATTTCTCTGCACTTCGGAAAGCGGTATGGGGAAACGGGCAAATTTTGCCGGATAGTGCCGCACCTTGCCATTGTCTGCATCCTTTTTAACATACGCAATCTCTCCTCCGTCTTTTACCGGCTGAATTCCTGTCCAGTGGACGTTGTTTAAAGTTTTCTCTGCCAGGTTCCATCTTCTAAGATCCCAGAACCGGTGGCCCTCAAACGCCAGTTCAATCATTCGCTCGTGGCGAAGGAACTTCATAAACACCTCTTTATTGTTTGTAGAAAGCGGCGTGGTGAAACCGGCCCTTGCCCTTACCTTGTTCAAAGGAGCGAGCGCCGCAGATAAATCACCACCAGAAGAAACCATTGCTTCTGCCTCCGCTTTTATCAAAAGGATTTCTGCATATCTAATACAGTAATACGTGAGATCGCCTCCTGTGAACCCCTCGGTTTGAGA
>JAEEGI010001573.1_pt1 | contig 56740 bp, 58 predicted proteins | sample 8958751 | NCBI WGS metagenome assembly JAEEGI01 (sample SAMN16246545, study PRJNA631951) | gut metagenome | biome: gut microbiome; feature: rumen; material: KS-attached | host: Bos | place: Iran: Karaj | collected 2018-10
TGATTCTTTGAAGGCAGATGCTTCTCTGAACAATCTGAGTAATCAGGGCAAGGCTGTTATTGCAACTGCAGCAACGGATGCTGTTCAGGCATATATGGCTGAACATGGCGGTTCTACTGGAAATACACAGACAAGAATGATGTCCCGTTCGTTAGGTGCTGTAAATCTGGGCGCAAATTCTAACTATGTGCTTTATGATGATGCGGACAGCACATCTATTACATTGGAAGGTCCTGTCGGTGAAGGAACAAAACTTACGGGGTTGGCAGAAGCAGAATTGTCTGCGTCTTCTACGGATGCAGTAACTGGTGGACAGTTGTATGCGGTTGAACAGAAATTTAATGAATTTCAGTCTGCATTAAGTGAAAATAATTCTACTATTGCGAACATGCAGACTAATGTAAACAATCTAAAGACTAAGACGTTTACTATGGAATCTGACTTGAATACAGCAAAGACGCAGCTGGAAACTGGTTTCAACGTTACAGTTGATGGTGCTAAAGTTAAAACTGTAAATCCTGAAGCGAATTTTATTGATTTCAAGAAAGGTGATAATATTTCTATTACAGCTGACGGAGACGCAGTAAAGATTTCTGCTGTGGCTACAGGTACTGTGGCAGAAGGCGATACAGGTCTTGTTTCTGGTGATACTGTATATCAGGCAATTAAAGACCTTGGTGCTGGAGATGTTACACAGGATGATTTGAAAAACTATGCCAAGAAAGATGCCTCTAATGTAGCAGAGCATACTGCTGAATGGGGTACGGCGATTGGTACAGGTGTAGTTGAACAGGATAACGGCGAACTTGTAACTGGTGGTACAGTATTTACAGCGATTGACAATGCTGTTTCAGATTTACAGGATGCGATTGATGACAAAGCCAATGCAGATTTGGATAATCTGACTGAAGCAGGGAAAGAAGCAGTGAAAGACCTTGCCAAAGATGCGGTTAAAGTAGAAGGTAAAGGCGCTGCTAAAGTAACTAGTGCTGAAAAAGATGGTGCTATGGTTTATACAGTGAATGTGGAAACCAACGGCAAAGTAGAAGAAGGCAATGCTGGTATTGTTACTGGCGGCACTGTGTATGAAGCCATTAATGATATTACTGGTGACATTGATAATAAAGCGGATAAAGACCTTGGCAATATTACCGATGATGGCAAGGAAGTTATTCGTGAAGTAATACAGGGCGACCTTGACAAGAAGGCAGATAAAGATTCTGTTTATACCAAAGAAGAAACAGACAATAAGTTGGATGCGAAAGCAGACAAGGCTGACCTTAACAAGAAAGCCGATAAGAATGGAGCTAATATTACCAATCCTGAAAAATGGGCTGAAAAGTTGGGAATTGGTGCTGTCGAAGAAGGAAATGGCAATCTGGTAACTGGCGATACTGTTGCAAAAGCACTGGCAGAGATTGATGGTACTGACCTGATTGACCAGAACGGCGAAGCTATCCAGATTGGCGCAAAAGCAAAATATGACGGGATAGATTCTGTAGATATTTCCAAGTCTGACGGCTCCGGCAGGGTTCTGCGTGGTGTACTGGTTGACCCCGATGATGATAATTCCGCAGCAAACGTGGGTTATGTAAAAGCTACAGCTGAAACTATTGTTCAGGGCGTTAATGCAGGATTAGTAAAACTGGATGATAAAATCAACAAAACTGGTGCAAGTGCAGCTGCGATGGCAAATCTGCATCCTGTAGAAAATGATGGCGACCAGAGATGGAATGTAGCGGTTGGTGTTGGTACATTCCATGGTTCTACTGCAGGAGCGGTTGGTGTATTCTACAAACCGAACGAAAATACGATGGTTAATGTTTCTACCTCTTTTGGTAGTGAGAACATGTTCGGTGCTGGTGTTGCGTTTGCGATTGATAAACCGACGACTATGAGCCTTTCCAAAGTTCAGATGGCTCGTGTTATCAACAATCAGGCAGAAAAACTGGATAATGCGATTCAGGTAATCAACAAACAGCAGGCACAGCTGGATGCACAGAGTAAACAGATTGCTGAACTGCAGGCAGCAGTAAATGCACTCCGTAAATAAGATGTGTTTTCCGTAAAACAATAATTTAAAAATTTAATAATTGGAAGGCTGTATAATGATTTGTTATACAGCCTTTTCTTTGCTGTTTGAGTAATACTCTTATCAGAAGTCCTGTAAAACCCCTTGTTTTAACTATGGGGATATAAGGGATAAAATGAGATAATAGAACTGCTGTGAAATATTGACTATAAATTGATTTTAATAGTACAATTAGAAATGTAAAGAAAGGTGGTGAAATAGATGAAACAAAAGGTAATGCGAACATATAAGTATAAATTGTATAAATCGAAAAAACTTCGTAAGTTAGAGTATTTACTTGGTATTGCTTGTTTCATCTATAATCACTGTATTGCATTACAGAGACGATATTATAAATTGTTTGGCAAAAATATTAGCAAATTTACATTGATAAAACATTTAACAAAGTTAAATAAACAGAAACGATTTAATTTCTGGAAAGAGTTAAATTCACAAACAATACAAGATATTGCAGAACGAGTGTGCCAAAGTTATAAATCATTTTTTAGTAATCATAAGAAAAATAAGAAAGCGAATCCGCCAAAGTTCTGTAATAAAATAAAATATCATTCTATTACTTATAAACAGTCTGGTTATAAACTTGAAGATAATGTATTGATTTTGCAGAAGAAATATCGTATAAAATTTAGCAAATCTCGTGAAATAAATGGTATTATAAAGACTGTTACTATTAAGAAAAATAATTTGGGCGATTGGTACGTGTACATCGTTACAGAAAATGAACAAAATGAAGTCCTTTCAAGGACGGGTGAAATCGCCGGATTGGATTTTGGGTTAAAACATTTTCTGACTACGAGCGATGGAGAATGTATTGAATCGCCACAATTTTTTAAACAAATGAAAAACGAGATTGCTAAATTGTGCCGTAGTCGTTCTCATAAAATGGGAGAACGTAAGGGAGAAAAGAAATCTTATAATTGGTTAAAAGCAAAATACAAATTACAAAAAGCATATGAGCGTTTATGTAATTTACGTAATGATTTCCAATGGAAATTAGCTGAAAAATTATGTAGTAAATATGCTGTAATTTGTATTGAAGACCTTTTCCTGCTGGGAATGACTAAATTGTGGGGAAGAAAAGTAAACGATTTACGATTTGGCGAGTTCGTGAAGAAACTGCAATATATGGCAACAAAATGTGGATGTACTGTCATTAAAGTTGGCAAGTGGTTTGCTTCTTCTCAAATTTGTTCTGATTGTGGATATAAGAACGAAGGAACAAAAGATTTACGTTTGCGTAAATGGACATGTCCTCATTGTGGAACAGAACATAATAGAGATATTAACGCTGCGATTAATATTCGTAATGAAGGAATTCGTATATTGTACGAAATGTAATTTTGTCGGGGAAGGGGCATCTTCCTCGTTACTACAAGAGGCGACATAAGACTGTATTTTTACAGCGGTTTTCAATGACGGTAGAATCCCCCTGATTCATCTGTGGGGAGTATGTCAATATTCGTTTTGGGTTAGTGCTCTTTGTTTTTTTGATATAATATATAATATAAAGAAAGAACGGAGGGATTTTTATGTTACTTGCTGAAGCATATTTTCCAGTAAATGATAATTTACCACACCATTATTTCAGGATGAACCTTACATTGAATGACAGCGTATATAAAATTTTTTCTGATGAATTGACATTAAAAAAGATTACCAAAAAGAATGATGATATCTTTCTGGATTATGACAGCATCTATGATGTGAAGCGTAAATATTCTTATCATAAACGGTTTACATCAAAAGACGGGTTTTCTTATAAATACATCTCTTCTACAGAAGCGAAGAAGATGTTCAAGGAAAGCCTGAAAGAAGTGGAACAGGAACTTTCTTCTTTTGTTCCCATTGAAAAACCGTTAAAATTTCACGAGCTGGTTGAGAAGGAACAGAGTCTTGTTGTAGAGGCTGGGGTAAAGAAGCCTTCTAAAAAAAGGACTGTTGAGGTTGTAATTACTCCTGCACCGAAAAAGAAAGTGAATACTCGTTCTGCATCAAACAAGGGATTATAACAGGGGAATGGTATGGAAAAATCTAAACTGGATAAAATTCCCAATCTCTGGGTATATGATACAGAAGTTTTTGCCCATGACTGGATGTTCGTAGCATACCAGCCAAGCAAAGACCGTTTTGTTTCTTTTCATAATAATTCTCCTGCTTTGCGTAAGTGGATGAATGAGGAACATCCTTTCCTTGCAGGGTTTAATAATAAACGATATGACGATTATATTGTGTTGGGTATGATTAAAGGAAACAAGCCTGAAGTTATAAAATCGCATAATGATTATATTATTGAAGGGAATCCTGCATGGAATCACCCTTCTGTTGCCAATATGAAAAGTCAGGACTATTTTCAGAGCATGGATACCATGTCTGATTTGCCTGTAGGTATGTCTTTGAAGCGGATACAGGGAAACTGTTGTGAAAATATTGTAGAATCCCCTATTGATTTTACAGTGGAACGTAAGTTGAACAAGGAAGAAGCTTCCCTTGTTATGGGTTACTGCAAAAACGATGTGGAAGCCACTTACCGCTTAATGAACATGCGTAAAGATTATTTTGAAACAAAACTGGATATTGCTTCTATGGGAAATATTAATCCTTTTACGGCTCTTGGAAGCACAAACGGGAAACTGGTTTCCATGTTCTTGTGTGCCGAAAAAATGGATTACCCGAACAATAATGAATTTAGTTATAAAGTACCCGACTGTGTTCAACTGGGAGAACATGGTGAGCAGGTACTGGACTTTTATCGTTCGTTTGCAGTTCGTTCTGATGAGAATGAAACGGTTTATGATAAATCTCTTTCTTTGGATTTAAACAATGTTAAATTAAAGATTGGTTGGGGCGGAATTCATGGTGCTAAAGAAAATTTTATCGGAGAATCGACAGAAGAACGGAAAATCGTTGATATTGATGTGGGTTCTTATTATCCGTCCATGATGCTTCGCTTCGGTTATTTTTCAGAAGCGCTGACAAAAGAAGGGAAAGAACGCTATAAATCTGTTTATATGTCCCGTATGAAAAACAAACGGGAAGGAAACAATGAGCGGGCTGGTGCACAGAAACTTGTTTTGAATACGGCATACGGCTGTACAAAAAACAAGCACAATGATATGTATCATCCCCAGACAGCAAACAATATCTGTATAACAGGGCAGCTTCTTTTGATTGACCTGATGGAAAAGCTGGACAAATATCCTTCTTTTGAACTGATACAGGCAAATACCGACGGTATTATTTTCAGTTATGATGTTGCGGATGAGAAAAAAATCAGGAAAACGGTTTCCGAATGGGAAAAGCGTAGTGGGATGAACATGGAATATGTTAACATCCATAAGATTGTCCAGAAAGATGTTAATAATTATGTAATGCTTTCTGGTGAGACATATGTTATTAAAAATGGCAAAAAGACTGTTTTAAAAGAAGACAAAAATAAAGAAGTGTGTCGTGGTTCGTGGACGAACCAAAAGTCTCCTGAAACAGGAAATACTTCTTTTGCGATTGTAAAAGAAGCATTATGCAAAAAGCTTTTGTATGATATTCCTGTTGAAACGACCATTAATCAGTGCAATGACATATTTAAATATCAGATGGTGGTACAGGCACGGAAAGATGCTTCTGTAATGTTGTCTTACCGCAATGGGGTTTCTACCCCACAGCAAAAAGTAAACCGTATATATGCGTCTTCCGACCATATGAACAACGGTGTATATTGGAAGATGAAAAATGGTGGTAATGATAAACTGGTTACTGATTCGCCTGAATTTGCAGTTGTTGATAATGATAATCATTTGACTATTAAAGATATTGACAAAGAATGGTATATCAATATGGCAAATGAGCGTGTCCGTGATTTTATGGAAGAACGGAAGAAAGGAAAGAAGAGGTCTGTTCCTATGATGGACTTGTTTGCCATGTTGGATGACCCTTCCCTGAATATGACTGAACCTGTAAAAGAAACTTCTCTACAGGGGGAAACAACTGGAAAGACAGATATAAACAAAGTCGATGCTGTTCAGAAACCACGCACGGTTGAAGTACAGTTAAAACCGAACTCATTTTCTAAACCCAAAAAATCAAGAAACAAATAGGCTGGAGTTTTTATGAATCTTTTTAAACAGATTTGCAATTCTATAGAAAAAGAAGCACAGTCAACCGCAGATAAAGAAGATTATATTACGATTGAGGATAAAAACGATGTTTCTATCACCGTCTTTGATTTCATGGACGTAGAGGAAACAAATCGGTTTTTTACCATTCGTAATCCCAAACATATAAACAGGGAATATTTGGATAGTATTCTTCGTATCTCTGACTGTGTAAAAGACTCTTCTGTCGATTTGGACAGGGAGAAAATGTTGGATTATCTGGATAAAGAGGTTGATAAGAACATGTTGATGACCGTACAGCGGATTGTTTTTGTTACAGGTGATGAAGAAGATGAGGATTCTCTTTATAAGGACAAACTGATATCTGAAGCACAGTTCGAGGCAGGTCATGATTTGCCGTTTGACAACCTTTATGGTGTTCGTTGGTGGGACTATGATGTTGTGGTAACAAATATAAAGGCTTTAAAGGAAGAGCTTGATTCTGTCGGAATACCTGACAATTCAATGGAAGAGAAATTGAACGAAGGTGTTATGGTCACTATGCTTCACGAGATTCGTCACTGTGCACAGGCAAACAGGTTCTTGCCTGCTTCTGTTTTAAAACCTGTCAGTTATGACTTTGAAGTGGACGCTGAAGAATATGCACAGGGTTTTTATGAAAGACATCCTGCCAATGTAATTAAAATTAAAGAGAAAGAACATGTTGTGACTGCAGAAGAAAAGAAACCACGTACGGTTGAAGTCCAGCTGAAACCGTCATTGTTATCAAAACCCGTACTAAAGGGGAGGTAAAATTATGGAGAACGATATTGTTTTAACAGAAATGTTTATGCCGTTAGACGGTATTGAGAACCCTAAAGTTTCTTCTGTATCTAAAAGACCTCTGTATTATTATGCTGTGACAGCTGTCCGTAATGAGAAAGACATTACGGTTTCTGGCAGGGAAATTATTCTAAAAAATGGGGTATCTACTACATTAGGCGATGCTGTCCTTGTTTTGAATACAACAGAGATGCGGTTCAACAACGGATATAATAAAGAAATCCATCTTGATAAAGACTCTTCTGATAAAAAGGTTCAGGAAACGGTTGTTGCGCTTCGTAAAGATGCAAATAATCATTTTGGTTATAAGTTAAATACGAATGTCATGCCTCTCTCCCGTGCGGGTGTTATAGATTATTACTTAAACTGGCAAAAAAGCAGGCAAACACATGATGATGGAACAGTAAAACCCTTCCGTAAACTGTCTGTTTTAAAAAACAGGACAAGGTTTTATCCGATAAAAGATAATATTCCAAACCACTATTTTATGGTTACTCTTGGTATGACAGAAAGATTTCTTGTAGACAGTAGAAAACAGGTTAATGATTTTACTATGTTGACATCTGAAGTTATCATTAAAGATATGGATATTACAGAAGACCGATATATTCATTTTAATAAATATCATGGGGAAACATATGATAAAGGAATCAGCGATACTGCGGTAAACATAGAAAGTATAGAGACGACAGATTTGTCAGAAGTCAGGTTCAACAGTTTTAAAAACCATTTTTTGGAAAATTCTTACCGTGGCAGGGTCGGAGCTTATTTGGAAAGGCTTAATAAACCGTTCTCCGAAAATTTTATCGGTTATGAGGAACTGATACAAAATCTGTTTGAACAGGAAAAAGAACGCCAGTCCGAGTTGGTTGGCGAAATGTTTATTCCTATGAAAGACAAACTGCCAAACCATTATTATCATGTACAGACATTTAAAGATGGCGGACAGTATTCTTATAAGGGGGATGAGATTGTTGTCAGTTATGCCAGCAAAGATGCTGATAATAATATTTTCTTAAAAACAGAACCTGTTCTGACTACAGGGGACAGTCTTCGTATGCGGAAAGTATTAAATAACAAGACCACAACGCTTTTACAGGATTACGCACTGGATTTGTCTGACAGAGAAGCATATCGTGTAGCAGTGAGCATTAACAAGCATATGGATATCGAGCCTGCAATAGACCGTGAAGAAGTCTTTTGTCGTTTTAGCAATATTCATACCCATAATGACACGAATACGGTTATCAGAGTATCTGATACAGTAAGGCATGAACCTAAACGGGAGCTTGCCGTGCCTGACTTTAAACAAAAAAGTCCGGACAGGAGTGGACGTTAAGGCAGGTTTTGTTATTTATTATGCTTTAAATTTTTCTGTTGCGCTTTTGAAAACCTCCAGAATTGTCATGTTCTGGGGGTTTTATTATGATTAAGATATTGATATTTTATATTAAAATGCTAATCATAGAATATAAAAATTTTGATGAAATTTTTTAAAAAATATGTAGACAAAACGCTTAATATATGTTATAATGGCATCAAAGGGAAACTGTGCCGTAAAAATTATTTAATAAAAAAAAGAAAAGAGGGATTATGCATGGGTTTATTGAATGTCAAAAAGTTGCAGGACGGGCATTTTTTAATTAATCGCAAAATTGCGGATAAAATACTTTCTAATTTTAACTATCCGCACAACCGCACCATTGACAGCCGTAATGTACAAGGGTATGTAAATGCTATGCGTAAAGGTTTTTGGGAACGGGCGATTGAACTTTCTTTTTGTTTTCTGGACATCGAGGCTGTTCCTGAAGAGTTTCGCCAGCCCGAATTTGCCATTAACGGTAAACAGTATTTTCTTGTTAACGGACAGCATCGTTTACGGGCTGTTGTTGAATCGGACACGATTCAGGAAGTAGTCATTATTTTAAAAGAAGTAACGGACTGGAAGCATTTAGGGCTTATTTACAGTACATATGATACGGATATGCGGTTACGTACCCGTAACCAGAGTATTACAGCAGCAAACTGTGTACCGAACTTGATTGCCAAAAAAGGTTCTAAATATTTTTCCAATCGTGCGATGTCTGCCATTAATTATATTCTTCGTAATTATGAGATTGGTAAGATTGCGACCAGCAAATATAAATTGGGAACTTCTGAAATCCTGCAGGAGATGAATCGTTGGGAACAGCCAATGATTGATTATTTTGATGTGGTTACAGCTAATAATTCAATCAAATCGCATCGTAAGGCATTGTTTAGTCCGGGCGTAATTGCAATTGGTTTGGTTACTTTCAGATGTGCCCCGTTATATGCAATTGATTTCTGGTCTGCTGTAGCAGAACGAGGAAACATTGCTTCAAATGACCCTCGTAAAGTACTGGCAGACTGGCTGGATGATAATATTACTCCGCCTCTTGGTATGAGTGGGGAATACGCAAGAAAGCATTTATCTGCCTGTGCTGTAGCGTGGAATAAGTTTTGTCAGGAAGGCAATATCACAAAACAGTCTTTTAAGTATCACATTAAACGGTTAACGGAATCTGAACCGTTTATGGTTACGCTGGAAAATTGTCCTGATGTAAAATTGCTTCACGATTAACAATAAATAAAAGAACCCCCTTGTCTTTTATCAAGATAAGGGGGTTTTTATTTATCCTCTGCCTGCTATTGTCTTATTTTTTTCTTCTCGTTTTCTTTGTTCTTCTTTTCTCTCCATCTCGATTTTCTTTTGCTCCTGATTACGTTCCTGTGTTTTATATTTTTTTATCAGGCTGTACTCATCTATGCCTCTTTCTTTATTGTTGTGATAATTGCGAAGAGCTGATTGTGTCTCGGAAATAAGATGCATGCTGTTTTTATCTTCCTGTACGGTAGTCAGATATAAGGTACTTGTCTGTTTTTGCATCTGTGATACCTGTCTGGTAAGATATTCAATTTGTTTTTGACGGTTTGTCCTTTTCTTACTGTTCAGCAGTTTGTCTTTCCAACGGCGGTAGAAGGAAGAATTAATATAATTTTCATACCGTTTTAACTGGTTCAGTTTGTTTGTCTGTGCTTCTTTCTGTTTTTCTAATTGGTTACGGTTTTGTGTTACTTTTTTCTCAAAATCTGTGTCAATCTGTTTTTTGTTTTTCTTCATTGTATCCATAAATGTCTGGATTTCCTGCTGTACATTTTTAGGCACAGTTTTATCTGTAAGATTACCGGGTGCTCCGTTGGCAACGCTGTTTGCCATGGCATACTGAAGGGATTCCTGCAATTGTGGGTTTGTATCCATGTTTTGACCTAATTTGGAAAGATAATTCTGGAATTGTGCCATGTCTTTTGCATTATTAAAATTCCCTTCAAATGGCACTACCATTGACACACCTGCATATCGTGCTGTTTTGTTGTTTATGGTCATAGATGGATTTAATGAAATAAGGACTTCTTTGCTTTCCGGATTAATTTCCATAATACGGACAGGATTCTTTTCCTGTATGAGATGTTCCGATATTTTTTGTTTATTCTTTTCGGTAAATTCTTTCATCTCGTTATTGGATAATGTTTTTTCTTCAGGAGTTTTATTTGTAGGCTGTTGTGCCACATTTTTCTGTTGTTTTAGCTGTTCCTCCAAAGAACGAATTTTTTCTTCCATTTGAAGGATGGTTTGTCTGGTGTTTTCATCAAGCAGGACTGTTTGTTTTATTTCTTCTGAAGATGCCATGGTTTCTGTTTTTACTTTGTTGATGACAGACTCTTGGGCTTTTCTCTGTGATTCTTTTATTTCTTCCTTTGTAATGATTTTCTGGTTTGTATACTGTTGTTTCCGCTCTTTTTTGTTGTTCCCTTTTCCAAGGTTATACTGTTGTCGTATAAAATTTGTATATTGTCTTTCATCATCATTCCGTGTATTATGAGGAAGAGTAATTGTCTCTTTTTGATTTGCCTGTGTCTGGCTATTTACGGTTTCTGTTTTTGAAATTGGCGGAAGGTTTTCTTTTGTTTCTTCATGAGTTTTTTTTGTTTCATTGATTTCTTTTTTTACTTCAACAGGTTCAATGTTCAATTCAAACGGGTTTTCCTCCAAATCTCTTTTCATTTCTTCCTGAATGCGTTTGATTTCTTCCTGTTCTCGATACCATTTTTGGGAAGCGTCTTGTTTTAACCTTTTTTCTTCGATACGTTTACGTTCGGCTTCTCTGAATTCGCTTTTATACTGCTCAACTTCTTCTTCGGTTTGGCAGAACTTCCCTGTTCCGCTGTAAATCCAGCCTTGTTTGCCATTTTTATACTCTTCACGCCAGACTTGTACATTATAAGGCATTCCGTTATTTTCTTCTGTGTTGGTAATAACTTCAAATTTATAATTATCTGTAATACCGTTGATTTTGGTTTCATCAATTTCAAAATGTTCAATGTTTCGTCTTTTTCTGGGCATAGAAAAAACCTCCTTTAAGAAAATGTATACTACTTTCTATTATACACCAGTTTTAAGGAGGTTTAACCTTGTTTTTTTGTGATTGTTTTATAATGACCGTGAAGGAATGCTTCTTCCTCTTTTAGGTTGAGGTTCAAATATACGGGTACGTTCTTTCTTTTGTGGTTCAATTTCATTATTTAAGAGTACATCTTTTTGTTTTTCCATTTTCTTTTCAATCCATTCTTTGATGTACTCCTGTATTTTTGCTTCACTTTGGAAACCGCTAAAATTCTGAAGGACAGAAGGTTTGATTGTTATGGATGTTTTTGTTTCAGTTTTATCGTAAAAATTCAAGGATGTATGGCTGTCGCCTTTAAAACCCATATATTCTATTCCCCGTTCATCATGCCCAAAGAAGACTTCGTTGCCCAGTTCTTTTGGGATGACTACATTTTTACGTTTAGGAAGTCCTTCTATAAACTGCCTTGTGCCGATATTGGACAACATATGATGAAATTTCTTTTTGTCGATTCCCTGATAATCTGATGAATAATGCAGACAATTATCTTCCATCTCTCCTCTTACTATATTTGCATGGCAAATATATTTTGCCCTGATAGGTATTTCTATAGTATAAGAATCAGAGGAATTTTCTTTTATTAAAGGTTGAACAGATTTTCCAATGACTGCCAGATAATGGTTGTCATAACCATATCCGTTATCATGGCTTTTGAACATGACACGGACTTCTCTTTGACGGTTGTCTGAATTAAACTCGATTACGTGTATTCTTCCTCCAAAGATTTCTCTTGGGATTTTTATTTTTGTTGATTTTTCCTGATGTTTTATTTTTATCCCGTTTTGATACTGATAATCAAAGTGTTCTTTCGGTTTATTGGAAAACCGTTCATACAAATCACTAAAAAATCCCATAATATCCTCCTTTTACCTGTTTTTGATTTGGATTTTTGTTTTTTTATGCGGGTGTTCAATAATAATTGTCTGCTTTGGTTTTGTAGTGTTTAACGATTGTCCACATGACAGGCGTTCCCTGCTTTCCTGAATAGCGGTTTGCAGTTTATTTGTCCTGTCATCGTTTTTAAAAGGTTTAAGTTCGTCAGGACAACTGTTATTTTTCTGATGCATATCGTCAATCTCGTTTGCTGTTTGTTTTATGGCAGTTTCAATTAATTTTTTGTTCTTTGTACCAACAAAGGAAGCTAATCCGAAGTATTTCCCGTTTTCCTGTTTCAGACGTTGGTTTAACGCATCCATCCGTGACTGAAGTATGGCTTCTTCTTTCTGTGTATTACCTTGTATTTCTTCCGCACGCTGTATGGTTATCTGGGCAGTTTGTTCTCTGGTCTTTAGTACCGACGCTACAAACTCATCCAACACCTTTTTACTTTCGTCCTGCAGTTCTGACTCATGGAAAGAGGAACAAGGCTTACCGTCAGAGTTACAGATGTTCTTTGCCTGATTTACTAAAATATATTCCTGCAGTTCTGTCTGTTTTAAAAAGTCCTGTTCAATCTTTTGGATGAAACCTAACAGTTCCGCTTTGTTTTTATTATCCCTTATATCCCCAGCAGTTGGAATTATTATCTGTACGCCCGACACAAAATCTCCGTTTTCCAGCTGAGGATTAAGCTGTACAACTGCTTTATTTGTAGCAATGTCTACAGCAGAAATAGTAACGGCATATTCTTCTTTAGGCAGTAAGGTCGCAAATTTCTGCTGGTATGCCAGTACCACCTTCTGCCTGTAGTAATCATTCTCTGCTTTTTGTTGGGCATTTTCTTCCTCTGGAGTAGGCATATAGTCATACGGCTTTATGACAAGCGGTTTTTCAGGCGTCAAGTATATTGTGTCTGCACTCTGCAGATTATCTTCAATAAGATTAGTCAGGACGCCGCTGTTATTAGTCAGTTCATTGCCAATATGATTGATGTATTTTTCCCGTCCTTTAAGTTTTTTTATCATGTCGGCAGGAAGATTCTTCCCGTTCAAGAATTCTTCTTTATTATCTTGGAAGTCCCTTATATATTTGATACTTGTTTCCTGCCGTGTAATGTTATCTCCGATATTATTGACTTCTACAGCGATTTCGTCTCCCCACTTATAATAAATATCTTTTCTTGGCAACAGTTTTAATGACGGTAAATCAGGAGGGAGACCGTGTATACTGCAGTCATAGGCAAAGGTTTCTTGCCATGTTTTAAGTTCTTGTTTTACTATGTTGACTTCTGACTGTATTCCATAAAAATCGATAAGCCCCATATTATAGGATAGTGCAGCTCCTTCATAATATACCTTGCCAACCTCTGAAGAAGCTTTTTTTATTTTATCCATTGTTTTTTTGTAATTGGCTTTTGCCTTGGGGTTATTATTTAACACAGCATTCATTTCAGATTGTATTTCATCCAGATTTCTGTTGATTTTTACAGATAAGGCAAACTGTTCCCTGATTTGTTCAATTGAATCAGGTCTGGATACTTTATCGTGCTCAATCAAGATATTATCCATGATTTTTTGTGGGGTTTGTTTATCCCGTTTTGCGCCCAGTTTTACATAATCAAAATTAGTTGTCAACAGATGGAATTTTGATGCTACATTCATTGCATTATAGGAAAGCTCTGCGTCTTCAGGTGATAAACGGGATATTCCGTTAGCTCTGTCTGTCAGAAGCTGGTTGTATTTTTTTAATATTTCAGTACATTCTTGCATTTTTTGTTCGTTTACATTTATAATTTTATAAATTGCGTCTACACTTTCTTCGCTGCTGAATATATGAACGCTTGCTTTCCCTAAAGTTTTACCGATATCTTTCGGAGTAGCATTTTTATCTTTTATGATATCTGCTATTTGTTCAAAAACATCACCTGTATGGTTTAATAAAACATCTATATTCTCTTGGGATGCTTCTAATTGACGAATGGATTCTGCTTCTTCTTTATGGACAGGTTCGACAGAAATTGTGTCATCGTCATTAAAAATGACTTTTGTCTTTGCGTTATTTATTTGTACGACATTGTTTTGGCTGAACAGATTCGCAACATCTGTTGCCATTACAGAAGGAGGATTCGGCTCAAAATATGAGTTTACATGTACATTTGCGTCCATTTTATTTTCCTGCCTTTTTCTCTGGTTCTTTAGTCTCCTGTAAAATTTTTATCAGTTCTGGTGTAACCAGTTTGTAGATATCATTTATGTTTTTATCGGTAAAATGTTCGATTTTACCTGTTTTCGCATTTATTGTGCATCCCAGCATTGTAATAAGAAAGTTTCGCTGGAAACGGGTTAAAGGAACAATTTGTATATCATTGTCAGGAAAAGTAAAAACGAGAGATAACCCAGTAATCTCATTCATTGTATGTTTCTTATATTCGGTCACATTATTGTTCATATATACAACCTCCAATACATTTTACGGGCAAAATGCCCGTTTTTTAATAAAAAAGGCTTTGCGAAGCAAAGGCTTCCTATACGATTTTTACATTCTTCTTTATTATATCATAAATGATGACATATATTTACCTTTTAATAAAAAACAATCCCTGTACAGAATGCTGTACAAGGATTGCTGTAATTATAGAATCATTAAAACAGGGAAGACATCAATGATGCCTGTTCTGTATTGTCTGATGGATAAGGCAATGTTGTGTCAGTCAAACGGGCTTTGGCATAATTAAAATATTCTTCATTGATTTCTATGCCTGAAAAATCCCGTCCGTATTTTTTACAGGAAACGCCAGTTGTACCCAGCCCCATGAACGGGTCAAGTACATGGTCATGTTCCTGTGTAAATTTTTCAATGAACCAGTCTGCCACTTCCTGTTTCATGACAGCACGATGGAATTTTGTCGTAGTTTCACTGTTTACTGCTGTTGACAGAAGATTTTTTGTATAAGTAGTGTTAGATTTTAATGGTTCTTGTCCCAGACAGAAAAAATACTCGAATGTGCTGGTAATCGCATTCCCAGCTGCAGGGAGCGGGTTTTGTTTCTCCCAGATAATCGTTTGCTGGATTAACGAGGCATAATGCCCGATATACCGATAAACTTCTGCTTTGTTGTAATAATTTGTAGCCACATTGACAAATACATGCCGATTGCAGATGGCAAGGCATTTATCTGTAAATTCAACAAGGAACGCATAATAATCATCTATGATATCATCATAATTTTTATATTTATCGTTCCGCTTACGGTTATACGGAGGCGAAGTAAAGACGACGTCAAAACGGACGCCGTCTTTTTTCATTTGTTCAAGTATTTTCAGGCAATCACCATGATAAAGATTCATTGTTTATTCTCCTGAATGTTACGCTGTTTTTTCATTTGAAACGGTAACGGGGATATATTCCCCGTTTACCGCATGAAAAATAGCTGTATATCCTAACTGTTTCATCCCATCATTTTCTTTTACCCGTTCCGCCTGTGCCAGCGTAGCATACCGATGGGCATATTCCTGATATATGGTAGACCATAATCTGCGGGAAGAACGTTTCACATAATAATTGCGTTTTACGGGATTACCGATAATATAATAATCATCAGTCGGTTTCTTTCTGGGTTTGCGTTCTTTTTTGGTTTTCATTTTAACATATTTCTTTGCTTCTCTGGTAGTAAAGCTTACATAAGCCGTAAAGCCACGCATAGCAACATCAGGATATTTTTCTCTTGCTTTCCTCATAGCATAAGCTTCAAAAGACAAAAGCTGTTCTGTGGTTTCTAGATACGCATACCCGTATTTTGTTTTATCGGAAGCAGGTTCATAAAACCGATACTGGACGCAGGCATATGCCCCGTTCTTTTTATATTCTTCCACGGTCATAGCTTCTTTCCAACCGTTTGCAATAAAGCTTTCAAGGGCTTTTGCATCCCAAACCTTGTTGCGGGTTTTCCATAAACCGCTGTCGCCGTATTCCCTGTTAATATCCCCGATTTCTTTGCCCAGTTCCGCCAGTTCTTCTTTTGTGCGGAACAGTTTCCGTGTCCGCTGGCTTCCAGTACCTTCTAAATTCGACCAGTTTTTTTCAGGGATTTCCCTGCCTGACCACGAATACTCAAAACAGTTGTTGCTTCCTGACTGGATAACAGGCATATAGAGATTATCACCTGCTTTAATGTATAACCTGTCGTAAAGAATATCATAACTCATGTTCAGCTCCCCTTTCTTATCTCTTTATCTATATATAGTATAACACAAATCACCCCTTTTGTCAAGCATTTTGTCCATAATATCAACAAAAACAAAAATCTTTTACCCGATGCGATATAACCCGAAGGTTTCCTCGCTAATAAATAACAGAAGCGTAACTGTTCCGTCAATGAGCCTGCGATATTAACGGAACAGTAAGCCTGTTATAATAAACAGCGGGAAACAGAGGGTTTGGTTTGAGAAAATTATTTTTACGCCGAAGGCGGAAAATCCGCAGGATTGGTTTTCAGGCAGGCTTGCCTGCCGTTTTTTATAAAAAAGCTTTTGCAAAGCAAAAGGTTTCCGAGAGAATATAAGATTTCTTGTGTTTTCTTTAATTATATGTTACAATCTAAATAACCGAATTTTTCGAATATGTATCATTATTTTCAAGGAGGAATTTTTTATGAACAAAGCGTTTAAAGTGATTTGGTCAAAGACCAGAAATTGCTATGTTGTTGTGTCAGAACTGGCAAAAAAACATAGCAAGTCTTCAAAATCAGGGATTATCAGTAAAACCCTTATGACTGCAGTATTGTTATCTATCATGTCAGGCAGTGTTATGGCTTCTGGTGTAGATACAGGTATCGTGACAAGTCCTGATGGTTATGCTGGCGGTACAGTTCCTATTGTTACTGGTAACGGTTCTATTGCGATTGGCACGCATGCAGTTGCCAGTGGGAATAATATGACATGGGAACAGTTGAAAGCCATGATGGACCAGTATAACATTAAAAAAGAAAATCATGATGATTTATCTACTACGGTTGCTGGTGATGTGTCAGATGTAAATAACGCCCAGAATGCGTTTGATGCTGCGTCTACCGCTGCGGTTGCAGTACAGGCTGCTCGTGATGCACAGGCGGGATATCAAAGTGATTTAGATAATCATAATCAGCAAAAGCCTGCGATTGATGATGCGTATAATACAGCAAAAGATGAATATGAAACTTTATACAACGATTTTCAAAATCGATTAAACCAGATTAAATACATTGATTTTAGTGTATATGCTGACGGCTCTGCTGCAGGATATAATTACAATCAGATGGCTTCTGATTTAAAAACTAACACAGAAACTGGTACTACTTTTGATATGCCTGTTCAATTTTATTATGATTATATTCAAAATTATATAAAGGCTAATGGTGATTCTCGTTTAAATGCTAATCGTGTAACTAATGTATATTATAAAGGAACTACTTCTTGGACTGATGGTTTTGATAGTTCTTCTGGTGTAAACATTCAGCCTAAATGGATTCAATCTGGTACAGGTGTTACAGGAAATTATAGTTATTACATGAATTCTATTGTTGTTCGTGCAGATGACCCAGATACAGGCAATAGTAGTCTTAAAACATATTATTCTGATAATTCTGCGAATCGAATAGATACTTTTTTAAATTATATTAAATCTTTTGATAGTGATTTTGACACGAATTCTATTAAATTTAAAACAATTACACCTGCTTCTACATTGACTAATAGTAATTTTACATCAAGTGATTATACAACAAATTGGTGTGGCATTTTAAGTTCTAGCATGAATGGCTCTACATCACATGCAGAAACCGTTCTTAATAATTTAGTTAACAATGCAGCATATGATGCTACTCAAAGAGATATTGCGTTAGCTAAAGTTCAAAATATATATGACAACAATTTGTCATGTATGAATACTGTTGTTAATAAGATGGTTTCATTAGGTCAAATGACATCTTCTGAAGGTAATTTATTTTTATCTCTTTATGCTTCAGGTATGAATGAAGAAAAAGACATTCTTAATGCAGGTATTAATGTTGCGTATTATCAATATATGTATGAAAATACTGGAGATATAGCTTATATTGGAAACAAAGAGCAACAATTACAGATAATGGACGAAAAATTAAAATCTGGTAATGCCTTTGCTTACAATGCTAATGGAATTGGTGGTACATTACATAATTTTAAAGGGGTTTCTGGTAGTATTAGTAAAGTAATGTATGATTATTATCAGAATAACAATGTTTTTGTTTGGTCTCCTGCTCAAGCTATGACCAGATATTTATATGAAAATTATACCGCAGTTCAAGATGCAACAATAGTAGCACTTCGTGCAGTTACTGATGGATTAGAAGGTGTAATTGCTGACAAGAAACAAGCGTATGATGATGCAACAGCAGCAAAAGAAGCAAATGATAATGCAATTACTAATTTACAAAACCAGATTGCTTCTCTTGAACCGACTCCTGAACAGCAAGCATTGGCAGATGAGTTAGACCAGAAAGCTCAAGATTTACAAAATGCACAGGACAAACTGGCTGCTGATGAAGCTGCATTGCAACAGGCTTATCAGGATATGTTAAATGCACAGGTTGGTGAAATCGGTGAAGGTGCAATTGCTATTGGCGATAGTGCGATTACGACAGGCAAGAACGCAATCGGCGTTGGTTCGGATGTAATTGTAACAGGAGAAGAAGCGGTAGCGTTTGGCAGTGGTACGGTAGTTTCTGGTAAACAGGCAGTCGGTATCGGCTCTAATAACAGTATTTCTAAAGATAATGCCATTGCTATTGGTACTAATAATGGTATTACTGGTCAGAACAGCATTGCGATTGGTAATGATAATATAGTTTCTGGCGAAAATTCAATTGCTATCGGCAACAGCCTGAGTGTGTCTGAAAACAATGTAGTTGCCCTTGGTGGTAAGAAAGTGTCTGGCGTAACTGATGGTGCAGTTGCAACAGACGCTGCAACAGTCGGTCAGACTTATGAACTGGTTGCAGGCACAGGTGTTACGATTGAGGAAGACGGCGTAAATGCTATTGGACAGAAGAAATATAAATTAAACTCTACCGCTACTGGTGGTGCAAATTATAATGCAGGCAGTCATATTACCATTGAAGATGGTACAATTGATTCTAAAAACCTGATTGCTTATGATTCTGATGTAAACGATGTGGCTACCATGAGTGGTACTCGTGGTACGAAACTGACAAATCTGAAGGCGGCAACCATTGAAAGCGGTTCTACTGATGCAGTTATTGGACACCAGTTATGGCAGACTAATAAGAATATTGAAGGCTTTGCACAGGATATTAACCGTAATAAGACGAACATTACCACATTGAATCAGTCTGTAACGGACGCTTTGTCTGCAGTCGCTGCTATCAGTGACCTTGTAGATACAATGGACCAGCTGAAAGCAGATTCTTCCCTGAATAATCTGACTACACAGGGCAGAGCAATTATCAATACTGCAGCTGCGGATGCAGTTCAGGCTTATATGGCTGAACATGGTGGAACAACTGGTAACGAAAACAGTGGTCATTTGACGGCTGTGCTTCGTGCTGACGGCGATGCTGTTACACAGGAAGACTTGGATGCCAAAGCTGACATTTCTTATGTGGATAACGCTTTAGCAGGAAAAGCGGATGTGGATGATGTTACTTCGTTAGGTTCTGCTATTACTGACTTGGAAACCTCGCTGACTGGAAAGATTGATTCGGTGAAGGATGATGTACAGACAAATACAGGCAATATTGCCGCTTTGGATTTACGTGTAACCAACACAGAAGATGCAATCAACAGTATGCAGGATTCGATTGAGCAGAAAGCAGACATTTCGTATGTAGATGAAGGACTTGCTGGCAAGGCTGACAAAGACTCTGTATATACGAAAGAAGAAACTGACAGCAAGCTGGATGCCAAAGCAGATACTGATTTTGTGAATGAAGAACTGGATAAAAAAACTGATAAAGACGCAGGTAACATTGATGTTCAGACTTGGGCTGATAAGTTAGGCATCGGCAAAGTGGCTGAAGGCAACGAAGGTCTGGTTAAAGGCGGCGAAGTCTTCAACGCTATTAAAGACCTCGGTGGAAACAATATGGTTCAGTCTGACGGTCAGACAATTACCATTGGTGCAAATGATTCTGCATCCAGAATTGATATTTCCAATGCAGATGGTAACAGTCGTGTGATTACTGGTGTTGCCGTAGATATCAACGACCCGACTTCTGCAGCGAATGTCGGTTATGTAAATGCTCTGAATGAACAGGCAAATCAGGCAATCAATACTGGCATTTCCCGTCTGGATGATAAGATTAATAAGACAGGCGCTGGCGCAGCGGCTCTGGCTAATCTGCATCCTATGGATACTGACGGAGATACTCGCTGGAATATTTCGGCGGCAGTTGGCAAATATCATGGCTCTACTGCTGGCGCACTGGGTGTATTCTATAAGCCAAGCGAACGGGTTATGATGAACCTCTCCTCTACTATTGGCAACAATGACACTATGTTTGGCGCAGGTGTAACAGTAGCGGTTGATAAACCGATGGCAAACGGTATGTCCAAAGTTCAGTTAGTGAAGACAGTCAATGCACAGGCGGAAAAACTGCAACAGCAGGATGCTATCAACGAAGCATTGATTGCGGAAATCAAACAGTTGAAAGCCGAAATGGCAGAAATGAAATCTGCGAAAAAATAAAACTTAATTATAAAAGGAACACCCTGTCGGTCATGGCAGGGTGTTCTTCTTTTATTATTTTTTTGAAACTTTTTGGTAATTTTTTTGCTATATAGGAAGTATTTGCTATAATATGTTGCACTTTGTAAAGGATGTATGGATTCAAATAAAACTATGGTCATCTCCTTATTGATATATGATATAATGTTCATAGGAACTGAAATATGGAGGTATTAATTATGGCACTGGTAAAAAACAGAGAGGATGACCAGATTTCCTTGATAAGTTCTTCTGGTGTGACTCCTGATATGCTTAACCCTTATAAGGAAAAGTATCCTGCTTTAAGCGATGATATGATTACCAAGATTTATGAAACAGCTGCCCAGCACAAGGATATTTCCCTTGACCGTATTTCCTATCTTGTACACAGGCATATGGAAGCGTCCCATGTAACGAACCCTGCCTTCCAAAAAGCAGTGGAACAAATTAAACAAGCATCGGAACTTCGGTTGGAACTGGCTTCCAAATATCCTGCCAATCGGGATAAGATGCTTACCACGAACAAGGAAGACGGTAGTGACGGGTTGATTAAAGCCTTAAAGAAAGGCAATTATAAACTTGCGTCAGACATCATTACCAGAAGGTATGATGAAATTAGAGAGAACAGGGCATTGGAAGCAGAAATGGAAATTTCTGCCCAGAAACCCGTTACTCTGACAGCAGATGAAGACATTACCAAAATATCGTGGGAATATGACGGTAAAACTGTAATCCCTCATTTTGATAATCCCGAAATGATTCGACTGACTGTTCTGGAAACACAGAACGTTCCCAGCAGATACACACCTGAAATGATGGTTGACACGACCTTTGCAACAGATATTTATGTAAATCTTAATTCTGACAATGCCAATGTCCAAATGCCGTTTGCCAATACAAAAGAAGCAGAAGAATATGACAAAGTGCGTCGTGACCTGATTACAGAGTTTCAGGATGCACGGGAAGAACATTTGAACAACTGGCTGGATGAAAACCCAATGCTGGATGATACAGAATATCTTCACAACAAAGAAAACCGTAGGTTTTTGCGTGAAACCGACTGGCAGTTCAAGGAAGATTATAATGCGTTAGACCTTGATTCAGGAGACCCTAAACACAATGCACGGGCTGACCTGTTCGAAAGATATAATGCAGAGCATGATGCCTATAAAGATGCTTTTATGGAAAAGATATCTGTAGAACTGGGCGTGGCAAGCAGTTTTGAAATCCACAGGGTAACATTACAGGGTGAAAACGGCAGTACCATGGGGTTTACCGTGCAACCGTTCTATATTTACCCCAAAACGGGTGAAAAACAGGAAGCAGGAAAAGAACTTACCTTCACGACCCGTGAAGCTCTTAACGAGTTTAAATCTAAATTTACGAATGATTTTAACAGAAAATTCAACATTGACCCGAATGACAAAACCCCATATGTTGATACATTATACTTTAAAGCAAGGGAAACCGAATATGAGTTAAAAAAGATTGACGAAGAATACAACGCAAAGAAGAAAGACCTTGTATATCAGTATTCCCTGAAACGCAACAAACATATTCCGAAAGAAGAACAGGACAGGCAACTGGATGCGCTGAAAAAGGAATGGTTTGAAAAACGGGCAAAGCATTATAAAGATTGGAAGAAGGCGTATTTAAAGAAACAAGAGGAGATTTTTGCCAACAATCCCGATACGCTGGCTTTTCGTGATGAACTGATTTTACGGTACAAGGCAGAATACGAGGGAAAACATGTTGAGACCTATTTACTGCCCAAGGACGAAGAGGCTTTTGACAAACTGATTACAGAATCCAAGACCAATAAAGAGTTTAAGGCAAGATATGTGGTCAAACCTTCCCGTAGGACGAATGAGGATGGTACGGTTACCGTACGGGTCACTATACAGGATAAAGTAAAGGATTTAAGTTTGACTTCTCTGGATAATAAACTGGAAAACATGTTTGCACAGGAGATTACCCGTGCAGAACATAATGCCCAGAAAATTGATGTTTATAAACTGAATCCTACTGCCCGTATCCTGTATGATATGGCAAAAGATTATATGTCCAAGGAACACACTTCTATGCCTGTTACAAAAGACCTGATTAACCAGATTTCTGAAGTCAGAGGCAAAGGTGAGGTTTCTTCCACAATTTATTCTGACCTGATGGAATCAGGCATGATAAAGTTTAACACAAAAACGCATTCTTTGGCTATTGATGAAACCTTTGTGTCACGTGTCTATGAACCGAAGGAACGAGCTGCGGAAAGAGAAAAAATGCAAGGGAAGGTTTTCCCGCAGGTCAATGTTGTCCACTTGGAAGAAAACCGTGAACCCCAGATATTCAAATCAGATAACGTGTCTCTTATGCATGCTGTCACTATGTATAAGAATGATGTAAAAGATTTGATGTCAATCCAGAACATAGCGCAGAACAGGAATGAAGAAAAAGAACGGTCTTTTGTCAATAGTGTAAATGTAACGAACGTTCCTACACATAACCGTACCATTTACGAGTTCCGTCTCAGTAAAGAAGATAAAGAAAAGCTGGGCATCTTCACAGGACACGCATTCCTTCGGATACAGGTCGAAGCTGATGGCAGTACCAGTATTCGTAGAAGCACCCGTACAGTTGAAGGAAGACCGATTGAATATACTCCTCCCCTTTCCGCTGATGTGTTTGCCAAATACGGCAAAGGAGAAACAGAAGAAGAAAACCAGAAATGGGGCAGGGAAATCTTTGCCAAATACGACAAGATGGCAAAAGAAAAGATGGAACGCTATAAAAAGCTTGTGAACAAATACATACCGAACGATGCTTCTTATGCAGCAGAACAGACCACAAAGACAGTAGAAGTGGCAAGACCTGAACACAAATTCACAAGTCAGGGAATGAAGATGTAACAATAAAACAAAGTCCCCTGCAAGAGAACTTGCAGGGGATATTTTTTATATATTTTTCACTGTCTTTCATGTTATTCTTTCCACCAATATTTTTTCCTTGCGTTATAAAGGGTGCGGAAGCGTTTTACCCGTCTTGCCTGTTTTATCAGCTTTCCATATTCTTCTGTGTCGGCATTGATATAAACAACCTTGCAGTTGTCTTTTAACTGCACAGGTTTACAAGGGGCAGGGAATGGCAGGTTGTCCTTCTCTTGATAATAACACATCAGCCCTAACAAGTCTTCTGCCATGTAGAGGGCTTCTTTATAACCTACCCCAAATGTCCCGCCCACATAAAAAGATTTCCAGTCAGGAAATTCCACCCAGTATCCTTCTTCTTCTTTATGAAAAACAGCAGGATAAGTATATTTACTCATAGATTCTCCTTTTAATATTCATTATTAATCCTGTTATCATTTTCGATATCCACTTCATAACCACTATCAACCAAATATGCTTTCAATTTTTCAGCATCTTCTTTGCTGAACCGTTTTGCACAATCAAACTTATTAATCAGAAACATATCAGCATATTTATTGCTCCAATCACGAAAATATCCCAATCCTTTAAGATGCAGCACATATTTCATTTTATTACTCCTCATTCTGTTTCCTCATCAGTTTCTTCTTCCAAATAATGTTCCCACGGCATCCATTGCTTTGTATCATAATCATAGAGCAATCTTCGATATCGGTACATAACATATGCTTTTATCAGCATGCGATGTCTGTTGTTCATATATATATCTCCTTTAATCCCTGACATGCGACAATTTGATTATTCTTTTGTTGCCAGCAGGTTCTTCAAATACCCGTTATAAAGAATCTGGACTTCCAGAACTCCCAGAATCCCTTTCACAACAGCGTCCATATTATTTTCCTTAAAACAGGAGAACGATATCCCGCCCGAAATGCCATTATCTTTCAGGAAATGGTAGTATCGGTCATTCGGCATAGATTTAAACAAATTGTGATTATTATACAGGACAAAGGTGTTTCCACTGTCCTCTATCTCTATTGTACCATCCAGAAACTTTGTCATATGAATGCGAATAGGCTTACCTTCTACATCTTCAAACGGGGTTTTCATAATTGTACGGTTTCCTTCGTGAGTAAAGGAAAACTCCTTGCCGAACACATCAGTTAGATAGGATATTTCTTTCTCTGACACGCTTTTCTCGTCAGGCACAGAGTTATACATGGACATCACTTCAGGGAAAGAGTTTTTCCTGCCGATATGCAGGTAATATCCGCCATATCCGCCAAAATTAGGGTTGTTCTGGATACCGCTTGTCTGCAACGGGTTCATCATCTCGTTTTCCCCTTCTTCCCATTCAACGCCGAATTCCCGTTCATCCCCGTTGCTATAACGAACAGTCAACCCGACAACCCCGTCATTTTCCAGATAATAGGATAAAGGATAGGGGTGTTTTGTATTGAACCCGTCAAATGAAGAAGTAAAAGTGTTTTCAGCATTCTTGTTAAACACTATCATAATTTCTTCTGCCATATTGTTATAGGCAATCTTATTTTTCTCATACTTCCACATGCACTGGTTGACACGCATGACATTCAGGTACTCTATATCCTCATATGGGATAGTTACAGTTTCAAGGTTTTCCATCTCTAATGAGATGCTTGTCACCAAATCGCATTTCATTTTAATAATCCTCCTTTATTGTCTACATATATAAATCCCTGACATATTCTTTCCACCAGTGAATCTGGCAGGAATCATCCGTAATATCACGGTGCTCACAGCACATGATTTCCCCTGTTCGTTTTTCCTCATCAAAACAGAACAAGTCATGAGACCCGTCAGAATAACAAAACCGCAGGTAATCAAAACTTTCTTTGGAAAACTCGCCCCATAAAGACGATTCATCAACCGTTATGGCAGGATGGGACTTTTCCCAATAAGACAAAAAACTTTTGTTAATTTCCAAGAAAATATCATCCGAAGCTTTCACCTGAAGGACAACATTAGAATTCTTTCGTTTCATGACACGCTCACGGATATTATTAAATTCCGCTGTCATCACATAGAATGCAGGGATTGTAATCTCTTTATTTTCAAAAACCATAACGACAAAAGACAATACTTTTTCGTTCATGCGCTCTCCTTGTTTTATAATGTTGTAACCTTATTTCTTACATGGAAGGTTTCATAAACATCTTTCAGCTGTTTTACAGCTTTTTCCATCTTTTCCATACGGCTCTGCCATATATCCTGCTGTACATAACCGTCAACGGATTTTGTCAGGGGGCGGAAACAGCGGGTGAAGGAATCATCCAAATGAGGAGGCGACCACATATCGCTTCTACAGATAAACAGAACATCCCATTTTGTTTTTGCAATCCCAACGGAACGGTAGTCTGTACTAAAAGACAAACGGGCAGGTTTTAAGGACAAACTACTTCCTTTTCTCCCAAGCCAACGGTATTTTCCTTTATATCGGTTCATCAGCATGGATAACCAGTTCCCACAGTCCAAGGTTTCATTGTCTTCCCTGCAGTCGCTGTGGAAATCAATATTCAGAAGATTGATACGGTTTTCCTTCCGTGCTTCCATCTGGTCAACGATGAACGGGTATGCGTATTTATGGCTTTCTGCCATACAGACAAAGGAGACAGGGGGCAGTTCCCTTAAAAAGGTCTGGACGACAGGGTCAACACCAAACGAGGCAAGTTTGTCATTGTTGGCATATAAAGACGACCAAATCGTATCCTGAATTGCTTTTGGGTAATTTTCGTTAGGCACATCAGGAAAATACATCAGACGGTCTTTGTCTGTCGCATCTATAAAATAATCCCAATCTACAGAAAGCACATTCAACACGGTCAATGTCTCCTTTTTTATACATAAATGTTAATACATAATGATATAACACATATATTATCAAACAACTTCAAATTCATCTTCTCCCGCTATTAAACCAAGAGAGCTTCCCGTATCCCAACGTACATGAATCGTACCAATATCATCTACATATATAACCGTTCCCTTTGTGCCGACAGGGGGTGCTTGCATGTCGTCCATATGAAGCAGGCGGACACGTGTTCCTTTCGGATACATCCTGCGCAGGGCAGTAATTTCATCCTGCAACGGGCGTAACGGAGTGTTTAAGTATGCCATAATGGTAATCTCCTTCTTATCTTTTTTACTATATATATTATACTACATATAGACCAATTTGTCAAGTCATACTAACGATAATATCAACAAAAAAATACAGTAAAAAGCACAATATCACTCCCCCGAAGCTTTCCTGTTTATTATCAACAGGTCAGAGACCCCCCTGTCAAGGAAGCCTGCGCCCTGACAGGGGTGTCGATGCCTGTTACGATACGGGTTGAAAGTGAGGGGGAAATAAAAAGTTTTTTGTAACGGTAGGAATAATACCAAAAGATTTTACAACAGTGATTTCAGATTAGTGGGGGTCAACATTTACTATGGGAGACCTATAATTCCCGACCCCCACATCTTCGGACGTGTCCAAAGCCTCATGGTTATTGGATTTGTCAATTTACGTTAACCTTTCATTTTTTTCAGTAACAGTATTGTTAGTGAAAAGTTTATTGTGGTTAACGATACTTTTTCCCCTGATAACGGGTTTACACTTGACAACACATTATCAATGTGTTACAAATATATTAAGGACACGTTACCCGTTCCGCAACGTGTGATTTGTTCCAATAACCGTTCTGCCCGTCGCCAAACCAGCAGAGCGGTTATTCTGTTTTTCCCGTACCATCTTTGTTTTACAGAACGTCAGGGTTTTGGTCATAAGATTGGTTTTCTGTTGTATAATATAAGATGGAGGGACAGGATATGTTACTTGACGGGAAGAAATGCAACAATGACCCAAAACAGTTAAAAGCTGCACTGGCGTCCAGTATGTTCAGTTATCTCATCGTGAAAAACTTTGAACTGGCTGACGGGGAACTGGACAATGTTTCCAACGTGCGGTTTATTAATTGTTCCTTTAAAAACATGAAAAGTGCGGAATACAGTAATTTTACCAATGTTACATTTGAGCGTTCTGTATTTCAGAACTGTGATTTCAGTACAGTCTATTTTAACAGCGTCTTTATGAAGGACTATACACAGTTCTCGAACTGTGATTTTTCAAGAAGTGCTTTTTCTGATACCAAGACAGATGATACGGTTATTTTTTTCCAAAACAATATGACCGACAGTATTATGTTTAATATGCCTGTGGAATCGTTCCCTTTTAAAAACTGCAATGGGACAGAGACTACCCGTTCTATTGAATTCCATTCCTATCCGAACAAGATTGCCAACACGCAGTTTGTTTCCCCGTCAGATTTGAAAAAGATAGACAACAATACGGTAATATTGTTTTCTCATTGCACGTTCAATTCTCTTCCGATGCAGGATATAAACCTAAAAAACGCATGTTTTAGTCATTGTTATTTTGAAAAATGTGATTTCAGCAATAAAGATATCAGTGATTTTCTGGCTGTGCAGTCTGTGTTCCGCAAATGCAACTTTGACATGACCAAAGGAAAAAACATCTTCTTTGAAGGTGTACTTCTTGATGAGAATACATTTAAAGGGGCAGAAATCAATGTCTCATTTCTGAAGTCAACTGCTTATAAGATGGGGCTTCACGAGGCGAACCTGTCAGGACAGATTCTGAACACATCCCTGATGTTGACACAGGCAGACAGAACGACAAAGCGGAAAGAACTGTATGTCTATCATCCTGACAAGGAACGGATAGAAAAAGAACTGGGAGGAAAGTTCAACGGAAAGACATTTATGTCTGTCCTTCAGTTTAACAAACAGGACAAAGATGTTCTGTCTGAAATGGCGCATCGTTTTCTGAACAAGAATGATAGGGAACTGATGGAACATCAGGACGAGATGACCGATTATCAGAAAGTGCAGATTATGGGGAAACTGGTTTCCGCAGTATCCCGATATAAATCAAACCCGCCGTTTCTTATAGAAGGCAAGCGCAATGATATAAACATGAAATTCAAGGTGAACGAAAAGACATTTAAAAGGAAAGTGGGCAGTACTAAAAAACCAGCGACATTGGAAAAACCTCTCATTTCCAGCAGAAAGACCAGAAAAAACGAGAAATAATGCTGATAATAAAAGACACACCCAATCCTGCAGGATAGGTGTGTCTTATTTATGGGGAAATTGGTTGTTGCAACCTGTTGAAAAGTATTGTATAATACATATGCTTGTTCATATTTTCCCCTTGGGGCGCATTGTTTGTTGATGCGCTCCTTTTTTTATCTTCCTGTACTGCCGAACCCGCCTTTGCGGATAGCGGTTGCCGAATCACCGTCAGCGATATGGAAGGAAGTGAAGATTCCCTGCCCAAGGCGTTCACCACGGGTAATGGTGATGGGATAGTCTAACAGGTTATAGAAGGCGAAGCCGATTTCGCCGTCGTTATCCTCATTGTTATAGTAATCGGAATCCACAATACCGATACCGTTAATCAGGACAAGACCTTTCTTCTTCGGGTTTGACGAACGGTTGCATACAACAAGCACTTCGCCTTTCGGCATATATGCTTTTACGCCAGTCTGGACGTAGCGGATTTCTTTTGCGGGGATTGTAATGTCTTCAATAGCAAAGAAATCATACCCAGCTGCCTGTGATGTGCTTCGCTGCGGAAGCCGGATGCCGTATCCTTCACGGTGTTTTACAGGCTCAAATCCACGGATACGCTTATGGTCAAACATTTTGTAACCTTCGGCGTTCCAATGGTCAATCATTTTGGCTTCTCCCGATGTTTCGAAATTCCAGATTTCTTCCCCGTTCACATAGATGGCAGACCACGGTTTGCCTGCATTATTATTGAAACGGTGGAGCTGTGCCCCTGCTTTCAGCTCAAATTCTGATGGTTTGACAACAAAGTGGAATGAATCTCCCATATTAATTACTCTCCTTTTCTTTCCGTGTCCTTGTTTTTTTCACGTTTTTTTTATCTTCCGAACGGGCTTTGTCCATCTCCAAAATCGGGGGGACAAAGTACGTCATGGACTTGGTAACACAGGATAGGGAATAAAAATCCCTGCGTTTATTTTCTTTGTCTACCCGTGTCTTTTCAGCATTGAACAGTTTCACACAGGTGGTGATGAGACAGAGCAATGGCTTTTCTGTCACACCGTATGTTTTTTTCAGTATTTTCTTTACAGTGCTTCCTATCATTTGGGACGGAATATAGTCTGAATCGTTGTCCAAATCTTTTGGCGAGAAGTCATATTCCCATGTCATGGTCATAATGTCCATATTGGCAAGAGTATCTTCCAAGATGCCGTAAAGCTTGGTAATATATTCTTTCCCTTCCCTCTCCTGCAATTTGGTCAGCGTATCTTCTTTGGTTGCGTTAAGGAAGTACAGTACGAACCCGTAAATCGGTCTGATGGTATTATGACGGACGAACGGATTATTGCTGAATATTCTTGTCAGCCGTTCCTTATGCCGTTTGTCGCTTTTAGTCTTTTCCGTCCTGTCATACAGACGGTCACAGAAGGCGTCTGCCTCTTTTCTTGCGTGCGTCAGCAGGACGGCGTTCATGCGGGGTCCTTTCGGGAATGACCTTTTTTCCCCTACGACCTCTTCTTCCTCGGCAAAATCCAGTTCCATCTGTTCTGCCAGATTTTCTTTCATAGGAAATTAAGCCTCCTCGACCCTGTTATTGAAACGAACGGTGGACAGGTGGTTGAACTTGGTTTTCAGGATATCTTCCAGACGGACCAGCTTATTGCCTTTCGGCACTTGCTTTCCACGTTCATATCCCGAAATTGTAGCAGCGGAACATCCCATTTCCCGTGCCAGCTGTTCCCGTGTCAGACCCATATTTTCACGGGCTTCCTTGATTGCTACCGCCAGTTCGGAAATGTTGTTCGACAACCGTGCGCTGGTCGTGATGGTGATGATACGGTCATCCATGATAGCATTCATGTCGATTCCCAGAAGTTTTTGGAAGAAAATCATCAGCTTCAGTGACGGTGTTCTTTCGCCACGTTCAATCAGGCTCATTGTGCCGGGGCAGATGCCCGCTTTTTCTGCCAGTTCCTTCTGGCTTATGCCTTTGATGATGCGTGCCATTTTCAGATGTTCACAATATGCAGGAATTTCTTTCATTGCTTTTTCTCCTTCCTTTGTTTAGCTTTTCCTTTTATTATACGTGTTAGAACAAATGTGGTATTTATTCTATTGTTATTATATAACAAAAATGATTATTTGTCAACACCTTCAGTAGCAATTAACAGCATAAATTCAGGAAAACATATTCTGCAGGTCAGTATTGTTTATTCTTATGTTATAATAATAAAAACAGTTGGAGGAAACTATCGTGAGAATACAGGATACGATTCCCAGTGTGATAACCATCAACGACAATAATATATATTCGGGAGAACTTTACAGCATAGATTATGATATTCGTAATTTCTTCAGGGATTATATGGATGCAGAAGGTGCGGAATATCTGGTTATGCCTGAAGAAACAGGGTCAGCTGTGCCTGTACTGGACCCCAAAAAGATTACTGGGGAAGATATGGATATCCTTGAACTTCGGACAAACAGCACACAGTATAATGCAACCGCTTTATATGTTGCCCAGAAGATGAGCGAAGGTGTGATTGACAGACTGTCCACACGGTATAATGATATAGCATCTCAAAAAACGGCTAATAACTGGAAACACATGTGGTATGTGTTGGAAACGGATATGAGCAGATATAAGACAGATGAGGAAAACGTCATTTTACGGGGGCATCTGCGAAAAGAAGTTCTTTCCAAGAACATTGTAGTAAAAAACGGGCTTCGGATGACTGATGCCTTTGCTGTACACAAGACAGAATCCAGCCATTCTGCTGTTATTATTTATACTCCTGTATATAATGTCCCGGGTATGTATTTACGCCAGACATATGGGATAGACAAAAAAGACAGGACGTCTGATGATGAATCAAGGTTTGTTCTTGTTGACGGAAAACGTCTGGCGAATAAGATGGGTGTAAAATATGACATTGAAGAGAAAGTAGTTATAAAACATCAAATTAACCTTGACCGGGAAACCCCCCTTGACCCTCTTTTTTTAAAATTTGTTGAAAAGCGTTTGGACCCATCCCAGTTTAAAAAGTCTCCACAGAAAGTGCGGGCAGAACGGTATGATACAGTGAAAAGCAAGGTTCTTCCCGATGTAGAGACTTTTAAAAAATCGGCAGTAAAACATATCAAAAATAACAAAGGGAAAGAAGCAGGGAACGAAAAGAAGGAAATTAAAGGTAAAAAATCGGAACGGACGAGGGAGACACAGGTAAAACCTTCTCCTAAACCGAAAAAGAAAAACATAAAGGAACGTAAAGCTTGACAGTCGTACAGACAGACGGACGGCATAAAGCCGGGCAGTCATCTGTAACGGACAGTACAATTTAATCAGGTAACAGGTTGGGTTGCTCCCCCAACTGGATACAAATCCTATTCACCCCTTTCTACCGTCTGTTGTGGCACACATCAGACGGATTTTTTTATCCTTTTTTAGGATTAACGAATAATGTAAAGCCAAGTTTCTTGATTTTTTATCAGGTATGTAGTATAATGTGATAGACAGGACATTCTGCCCGACAGGAAAACTGTCGGGTCTGGATATACAAAATCCTGTCTGATTCCCTTTTTAGGGAGTTTTCTGACAATGTAACAATTTTTAAAAAATCTTTTCTGTTTTTAAAAACAAATTGTTACATTTTGTCAAAAAAAGACATCGGTTCAACGAAGTTGAACTATCGTAATAAAATATAAATAAATCCTAGTCTAGTAATATAACAGAATTCCACAAATAATAATAAATAAATAATAAATAATAATAAATAGGGAAACGGCGAATCCGCACTGGGAGCGGGTTTCGGGCGTTATTGTCGTAACAGAATCTAACGATTGTCGTAAAAAAATCTAACAATTGTCGTAAAAAAATCTAACAATTGTCGTAAAAAAATCTAAAAACGGGTCAAAAACAGATTGTCGTAAAAAAATCTAACAATTGTCGTAAAAAAATCTAACTTTCGTAAAAAAATCTAACTTTTATACCTGAAAGTTGAACCGATATACTTTTTCTAATTTGCTGATTTTGGAGGATTACGCATGAAGAAGTCGATGACAGCTACGGCACATGATATTTCCAAAAGCCATAAGGATACAGAACCTGCAGAGAATAACGGCAGGATTATCCGATTGTCACTGAATATCGCCAAAGGTCGTTTTGCCCTTGGGCTGAACGCACTGAAGCTTCTGTTATATATTATCAACGATTACAACAACGTCATCATGACCGATGACACGGACAATTTTTATCGGGTCCGTACACTGGCGGTTGACGGCATTGATTTCGGGGTAAAGAACACATATGAGGCAATTGACGATGCTACTAACGAGTTGATGTCTGCGTTTATCACCCTTCGGCTAGATGGGCAGAAAAAGTTTACAAAAGTCCAGTGGTTCAGGAAAATTACCTATGCCAACGGGCGTATCACATATCAGTTTGATTCTTTGCTGGACAGGGAGTTGCTCCGTCTTGGGGAACAGGACGGGAATCATTATGTGGGCATAAGCCCTTTCCTTGTCAGCCAGTTTTATAACTCCTTGGCGATGCGGTTATATCTTTATGCGGAACAGTGTATCGTCTGCCATACGGACAATTTTGAAATTGACCCGTATGAGATGGCGGACACATTCTTTCTCAAACCGTCTTATTATCCAAAAATCAAAGGGCATGAGGGCGGGGTGAAGGACGCTATATCCAATCAAAAGAAGCAGATTGAAAAAGCTCTGGTCAATATCAACGAGGTTACGGATATCAACCTCTCCCTTATCAACCACCCCAACAAAAAAGGTAAAGTCCATAAATGGGAGTTCCTTATCGACACGGGTGAAAAGACAGAAGACACGATACATGAATATACTGCAGCGGATTCATTGGGCTTATATCCTGTTATCGTTACGGCAGAGGAAATTGAAAAGCTGAAGAAAGATTTTCCGAACGACTGGGAAAACAGAATCAACGAGCTTGCCACTTGGCAGGAGATGAAAGGATATACTGTCAAGAATCCCTTGTTCTCAATCAGAAAGTTTGCGATGTCAGGGAAATACTGAAAAAAGATATATATTTTCAACAATAAAAAAGACCGTTTTGCTGTTTACCAGCAAGACGGTCTTGTGTTTTGTTTATTTCGGTGTCTGTGCTTTGCAATAAAACTTATACAGAGGACGTTCTGACGAGTTCCATGTGTCCCTTACCTTTCCATCCCGTGCCGTCATGACATGATGGGTAGCCCGTCCAACCAGCACGCAGTTTTTATATTCAGGTTTTGCCAGTAGTTTACGCATGGTCGGACGTTTTTGTCCTTTCCGGACAGAGATAGGGATTCGAATGAACCCGTTCTTTTTGAGGACTTCTTCAACACAGTCCATGTTGGACATTACAGTATAAAGGCGTTTGCCTTCTTCTACCAGAAGCTCATAGGCTTCTTCCCAAGAGATATCCAAAGCAATTGATACGCATCGTACAGTACAGTCGCCAGTCCACAGTTCTTTCGGATTGGGGTTCTGATAGGCAAAATATTTTGTTTCAGGCGGGATTTTGGTTACTTTCATGGTTTACTCCTCCCCTGTATGCCCTTTTTCATAGTTTCGATGCGTTTTATTTTTCTGTCGATGACTGACATGAGTTCGTCATGCTTATTTTCAGCCTGTTCGTTGCAGACCTGTTCTTTCAGGAAGTTGAATATATCCGCAGGCTTAATATCTTTCCCCTGAATTTTGGCGATGACTTCGTCTCCCGAAACATCCAATTCTTTCGTGTGAAGGATGATGTTGCTTCGGATGAATGCCCGTGCTGACGCCATAGTTTCTTTCAGCGGAGCTAAATCCTGTTCCTTGCTGGCTTTCAGGTCTGCGAGGAACACGGATGTCAGGTCTTTGACCGCAGTTTCATATGTTTTTTTATCATAGAACCCTGTTTTATTTTTCCGCACCCAGTATTTTACGGTTTTCGGGTTTGCGTTCATCAGGGATACAAAATCCATATGATGAAGAATAAGCCATTTCACATAGCGGATTTCCTTTTCCTGAATCTGTAGGTCGCCCAGAGCCTGCACGGCAATTTTTGCAGATTCTTTTTCGTGGTTGTAATCCGTAATCTGTTTTTTCTCTTCATTGTAGATGCGAATGGAAGGAAGCCCCTTCCCCGCATCGTGGAAAAGCATTGCCCATCGCAGGTGTTTCGGGGCATTTCTGACTGCATGGACGGTATGTTCCCAAGCATTATACATATGGTGTGTTTTAGACTGTGGCAGGTGATACAGATGGGACAGCCCACGGAACGGATAGACATACGTGTTTTCCCCGTTTCTTTTCACCACACAGGATTTGTCGGACAAACCAGCGCCCATAAAAAGGCGAAGCCCCATATCAGGATATTTGCCATCCAGCATTTTTTGCATCTCTGTACGGACACGTTCCATGGAAAGTTCTCCCACACGTGTCGTTGATACAAAACCGGGTCTTACGAAACAACCTGTTATGCTTTTCCCGTTTTCCGTATAAACAAACCCCAGCTGGGCGGAAAAACGGCAGGCACGGTACATACGGAGCGCATCTTCACGGTAACGGTCTTCCGCTCTTCCTACAGGGCGGAGATGTTTCTTTTCAATATCTTCTTTTCCCCCGAACGGGTCAACCAGCATGCCGTTTTTATCCATAGCCATAGCGTTTATGGTAAAATCACGGCGTGCAAGGTCTTCCTGCAGGCTTGTACAGAAAGAAACGGAAGCAGGACGGTGGGCATCGTCAGAATCATAATGGTCCGTACGGTAAGTTGCTATTTCAACAGGATTTCCCTCAAAAACTCCTGTTACTACACCAAAATTATTACCCAGTTCCTTAACGACAGGAATCCCGTTATCTGTAAGACATTGGATTACCTGTTCAGGGACAAGGCTGGTCGTAATGTCATAATCATGGGGTTTACGACCCATAAGGATATCACGGACAGCGCCTCCGACCACATAGGCTTCCCCATTATTATTTTCCAGCATAGTTAATGCTTTATGTACATAAGAAGGGAAAATCATATTATTCTCCTTTTTTATCACCCTTGCCAGAAGACTCCTTCATCTTATGTGGGAGATGAATGGCAGTAGATTGAGCAGGTTCGATGTCCGCTCAATCTATAAAACAACATAGATAATCTTGCCAACTGTTTTCTTTTGTCATATAATATGTATATACTGGTGTATTCAGTGGTAAGCGTGTCCAGCATGGACTGTATCGGTTTGCCGATGGCAGAATTGCAAATGCTGATGTCAACGGGGCATCAAACATACTTTGCAAAAGTAAGCAGAACTTCGATTTCGAAGAACTGTGTAAAGGGCTTTTGGACAGCCCATTAAGAATAAGGGTATCCTGACAGCTAACTCTTTTGGGATATGTCTGTCGGGCGTTAGTCCATGTATCAAACTTCTCAAGAATCCCCCACTTATAGAAGTGGGGGAGGTTCAATCACGGCAGGTTTTCGGGGCAGACGTTTTTTCTTCCGTGCGGACACGTTCATACTGGCAGTCCTCTCTTTTAACCCTTTTCCCAGCTTTGCGACCAAATCGCCGATACTTGACACCTGAATGGTTTCTTTGAACGTGCTGTCCGAAACAGTAACACTGTATTTCCCGTCTTCAGGTTTTTCGAACTTCAGGGATATCTTTTTGCCAACCATCTTGGCAAGAACATCCCTTCCATCATATTGTCTGCCTGTCAAATCATTGGTGCGGAGAAGCATGTCCAGTGGCACGTTATAAAAATCCGCTATTTTGACAAGGACGTTTTCAGGACAGAAATGCATAGCTTCATAAGACCTGTAAGTGCTGGGATTGATGCACAGGTTTTCTGCCACATATTGACTTGTGTAACCATGTTGTTTGCGTAACAGTTTTATGTTTACTGAAAACATTTGGATTCCTCCTTTGCCGAATTTGTCATTCCTGTGGTTTACATACTGAAATCAAGCAGTACGGCAACCACGTTCTTCTTGCCTGTAGTTTCATCCGTATGGGTAAAAGCATAGCAGTCGTATTCCCCATCACCTGTTCCAGAGGAAGATACAGCACAGCGGTTATCCATGACCCCTGCAAATGCTTTACTTTTTTCATCCAGTGTAAGCTCTGCGACCTTTCGATACCAGCTCCATATTTCAGGCGGGGCATCCGTCGGTCCGAAATCATTTCCTGTATAGCTGTTTTGCAGATATTCAAGGTCAAAGACCCCAGCCATTCCACTGTCCACACCAAACCGACCACGCACACGATGGGGATGTTTGCTGCTGAAGACAGCAGAACTTGAATCGTCTTTTACATCCACATCCTGCTCGTAATCCTCATGAACAAGCATAAGGCGACGGACAACGGATGACCAACCCCTGTCGTGGATACGGTTATACACGTGATATTTCCCTTCCAACATATTACTGATACGGACAGTACCTTCATCAACCCCGTAACAGGGGTCGCCGACACTGATTTTCTTGCCTAATATGATATCGCCAAGATGTATTGTACGAACCGTCTTTTTATCCATATCGTTACCTCTTTCTTTCCTTTATCCACACTGTTTTTCCTTACTTTTATTATATCACAAAATGTCCATAATGTCAACAAAATAAGTGCATTTTTACTATAAAATCAACAGCAGAACTTGTTCTGCTGTTGATAGGAGTCCTTTTTTGTTAATCATCCCATTCATATGTAATATGGAACTGTTCCACCCCGTGTACATCACGGACGAGTTTTACTTCGAAATCTTCTCTTCCGCAATCATAACAACGGCACTCATAGGGATTCCCGTAATGGATTTGCATCCTCACCATATCCCTTGTTTCATTTTCCGTATAAGTTGCCCTGTGTTCCCCATCCTTGTCGATATCAATCCCGACAGGGGCATTCATCACGATATAGACCCGTCCACCACAGACAGGACATCTGTTGACTGCTGTTTTTGCCATAGCAGAACCTCCTTTACACACCCGTATACTTACCTGTCAGGCGTTCACACAACCCCAATCCGCCTTCTTCCCTTGGCAGTCTGCGGTAAGCGTTACGATGCGGGCAATCCCGATTCAGGCACTGGTAACAGTCATATACCTTTTTCTTTTTCTTTTCTTCTTCCTTGTCCATATACCACTTCAATGCGATGTAATTATTCATATCCATAATGTCACTCCTTTCTTTTCTATATATATTATACTACATATAGTAAGAAATGTCAAGCATTTTGTCCATAAAATCAACAAAAAAACAGAAGAAGAAAAGCCCTGTTCCCGCCTCGTTGTTATTTTTTCCGTGCAGGCTTGAACTGTCAAGGGTGGTTTATCCCCCTTGACAGGGGAAGGTCGCACGGTATGCTTTTTTATGGTGGGAACAGGGTTATCAAAAATTTTATTTTATAACTTGCTAATTTTATTATTTTTTGATATTATTATAAGAGATGTTTTTTGTTGAGCAAAATATATAAGGAGGAAAATTTTATGAACAAAGTATTTAAGGTGATTTGGTCAAAGACCAAAAATTGTTATGTGGTGGCGTCAGAACTGGCAAAGTCGCATACAAAAGCTCCTTCAGCAAAAGGTATTTCCCGTGTGTTAGTATGTGGTGTATTGGCATGTGTATTGAGTTGCGGTGCTGTGATGCCTGTCATAGCGGCAGGGAATGCTAATAATATTAATGCGGATAATGATGCAACAATTACAGGTGCAGATGTTTGGGAATATTTACAAGGTAATGGTATTGGTCTTGCTGGTGGAAATAATGCAAGTGCTTTTGATATTGTTATTGGTAAAGATGCAACAACGAATTCTACTGCTTCTGCGGCTTCAATTGTTATTGGTAAAAATGCACAAGGATTAACAGGTAATACAAATCTTGCTATTGGTACTAATGCGGTATCTGATAATTATGCTGCAATTGCAATTGGTACAAATGCTGTAAGTAAAGGACGTAGTTCTGTTGCACTTGGTGATGGTATTGATATATCAGGCGGGTCATCTGTAGTGGCTGTTGGTACTTCTATCAGAGCTTCAGGAAATAATGCTGTAGCATTGGGACATAATACTTATGTTAAAAACGGTGGTATTGCAATTGGTGATGGTGCAGTTGTTCAAGGTATGTCAAATATTGCATTTGGAAGAAATTCTGTTGCGTCAGGTAGTACTGCCGTTGTTTCGGTAGGGCATAAAGCAGGAGATACTTATTATGGTGTTTCTGAAATGTCTAATACTGATTCGTTTGTTTCAAATTATACAGAATATCAGTATGAAGAAGATTTTTTCAGAAAGATTATAAATGTAGGTGATGGTACTTCTGCTAATGAAGCTGCAACCGTTGGTCAGACAATAGAACTTGTTGCAGGTGATAATGTAACAGTTGTACCTGATGATACAGCAACAAATTCAATTGGGCAGAAACGGTATAAGATTTCTGCTATTGGCGGTGGAGCATCCTATTCTGCAGGAGATAATATCTCTATTGAAAACAATATAGTGTCCGCTACTGGATTAGTTAAATATGATAATGAAGATAAAGATGTTGCCAGTCTGGAAGGTGTTCGTGGAACAAAACTGACCAACCTGAAAGCCGCTAACCTTACACAGGCTTCTACCGATGCTGTTATTGGTAATCAGCTGTGGTCAGTTAAGCAGGACATTATTGGTTTTGCATCTGATATTAATCGCAACAAGGCAAACATTACTACGCTGAACCAGTCTGTAACAGATGCACTGTCTTCTGTATCTGCTGTATCTGACCTTGTAGATGCTATTGATTCTTTGAAGGCAGATGCTTCTCTGAACAATCTGAGTAATCAGGGCAAGGCTGTTATTGCAACTGCAGCAGCAGATGCTGTACAGGCTTATATGGCAGAGCATGGTGGTTCTACTGGAAATACAAATGAATCTGCAAGACCTCGTTTAATGGCATTAACTGCTCCTGTTTTGACAGTTGACCCCGAACAGGGTGTTACACAGGAAGACTTAGATGCTAAAGCGGATATCTCCTATGTAGATAATGCTTTAGCAAACAAAGCTGACATAAGTGACGTAGAAGCATTAAGTTCAACCGTCAGCAATCTGGAAACAAATCTGACTGGCAGTATTAACACTTTGGATTCCCGTGTTAGTGATACAGAAAGTGCTCTTTCTACTGTAGTTGATACATTAGATACAAAAGCAGATAAAGACGCTGTTTATACGAAAGAAGAAACTGACACTAAACTGGCTGACAAAGCTGACAAAACTGACCTTGATTTGAAAGCAGACAAATCGGAGTTGGATGCTAAAGCTGACAAGGATGCTTCTAACATTGATGTTGATGCTTGGGCAGAAAAATTAGGCACAGGTGAGATTGCTGAAGGCAATACAGGACTTGTCAACGGCGGTACTGTTTATAACACTATTAAGGAACTGGGCAACAATAACATGGTACAGTCTGATGGTCAGACCATTAGTATTGGCAAAGATGATACTGCTGATTCTGTGTCTATTGCAAAAGCAGATGGTACGGGTCGTACTTTGCGTGGTGTTTTGGTTGACCCTGAAGATGACACTTCTGCAGCAAATGTAGGTTATGTAAATGCGATAGCCGATAATTTTGCACAGGGTATCAACCAAGGTTTTGCCCGCATGGATGATAAAATTAATAAAACAGGTGCAGGCGCAGCTGCATTGGCAAACCTTCATCCGATAGATACAGATGGAGACACAAAGCTGAATATTGCCGCAGGCATTGGCAGGTATCATGGTGAAACTGCTGGTGCGTTAGGTCTGTTTTATAAGCCATCTGACAGGGTAATGATGAATATTTCTTCGACCGTTGGCAACAATGATACCATGTTTGGCGCTGGCGTTTCCATTGCTGTAGATAAACCTGTAGCGGGAGGAATGAGCAAGGCGCAGCTGGTGAAAGCTGTTAATTCACAGGCAGAACAGATTGAACAGCAGAACGCAAAAATCCAGCAACAGGATGCAAAAATCCAACAGCAGGATGCTGTCAATCAGGCATTGCTCCAGCGTATCATAAAATTAGAACAGTCATTGGCTGAAAAGAAGTAAAAAACAAAACAACACCCAATCTGTTATTTACACAGGTTGGGTGTTTTATATTGCCTATATGGTGACAGCAGTTATGCCGTGCGACGCAGTCCTCCTGCAGGAGTCAGTTCATATCCGATGCCTCCGATTTCGGAAAATTCAGGAGTACTCTTGTTATATACATATACGACCTGCCAGTTCTGTGCCCTGTCGTTGTCGTCATATTCCCATTCCTCTTTGTGGTCGCTTACATAGAACAGCTCATAGGTAAGACCCATGATGTCGGTGTATGTCTGGATACCCGTATATACAAGGGCATCATATTCCTTTTCAAATTCAGCGATAACCTTCCGCAGTTCCTCGTTCGCATAGAAATGAGCACCCAGAGGGGGCGTGCTGATGCAGACTATCCCCTTTTTTTCAAACTGCTGGATAACATCATCGTAAATCTTCATCTCCTTCATACGGCGGATTGCTTCCGCCTGTTTTTCTGCTACAGGAATGTTCATTCCATCATCTCCTTTCAGTCAATCCGCAAAACGCAGTCGATGGCATTGTCGATGTACTCCATTGCCATATCCAGTGCATCCCGCATCTCGTTCAAATCGCCGACCAGTTCTTCTTGGTCGTCGTATTCGCCGGACTCTTCGTCCATCCCATCCAGCGTATCCTGTTCCTGCTGTGCAAGGTGATACACAGTGTCAGGATAATCAGCCATCATGCTTTTAATGTCTTCCAGCTTATCTTTAATTTCACGCAGTTCTTTTACATCATATTCCGTCATTTTTTGTTCCTCCTTTTATTATACAGTATCCGCTCTTCAGCTTCTAATTTATTATACTACATATAGTACAATTTGTCAAGTCTTTTGTACAGTAAATCAAACAAAAAAACTCAAAAAGACAAAAGGCGTCATGCCCCGAAGGCTTCCCCGTCCACGAATAACAGAAGCGAAGGCTTCCCGTCAATGAGCTTGCGAAATTGAAGAGGAAGCAGAGCCTGTTATAATAGAAGCGGGAAGACGGCAAGGGGATGGATTTCAGGTTTTCAAAAAATAGTAGACAAACGGTTTTTTATTTGGTATACTATAAATGGGAACGATGAGGTTTTTCTGTTTGTGACCGAACATCGTCTATGACTGGCACGGCACAAAATAGTGCTTTTTCCCTCTGTTCCCAGCTTTTCCTTTCTTGGGGCTGGTTTCCGCCAGCCCCTTTTTCTTTACAGGAATTATTGTTCTGTAGTATAATTACATGATGAAGGGAGGCGTTCAACATGTTTGCGATTCAGGAGTTGTTATTCCAGCCGGGTTCATATACGGATTCTCCGTTTGATGTTGAAAAGTTTAAAAAAGAACTGATATTGCGGTTAACCCCGTTTATTGGCATGAATGTAATTGCTATCGCAGGACAGCTTGGCGTGGAAGCGGATGGCAAGGAAAGTGTACGGCGTGTTTCTAACAAGATGATGAAATATGACGAGACCAAGTTCCGCCGTGCCCATATATATCCAAAAATTTTTATAATGTATCCGAATGCACCGGGTGTCGAACAGCATATGTCATTGGCAGCGTTCCATTATAAAAAGATACAATACTGTGAATGGCAGTACTCTGCCCTTCGTCATATTGTGGAAGATAATGAATTCTTGTTCCTTGTGTTTGAGAATAAACAGGAAGACCCGAAACGGAGAAATGACAGGAATATCATATTTAAAAAAGCGATTTTTCATAAGATGACAGAAGACGATATAGAAGAAGTCAGGGCGGTATATGAACGTACGTGCTATTTGTTTCGTACAGGAATCAAACTGTATCCTGTGGTGACGGAATCAGGAAAGATTATTCAGGGAAACAATCTCCCGCATCCAACTGAGAATCCCATATGTCATGTCAGACCCCATGGCGACCCCGACCTGCCTGAAAAACTTCCTGACGGAAGGACGATAAACCAGCAGTCATTCTGGTTGAATTCGGAATATATTATGAAGGTTATCAATAAACAGAAAGAACCCGATGTGACGATTTCCCTGTTTTGAACAAAAATCAAAAGAAGGACGACTGATTTTCAGCGTCCTTCTTTTTTTAGGGGGACATGTTTTCTTTGATTATATTAGAACAGTTTGTCTATCACGTCCTGTTTCACATATTCACAGGGGCGATTCACATATTCTTCCACCCATGAAGCGGGCATTACAATTTTTCGTCCGATACGTCGTACGGGAATTTCCCCTTCTTTAATCATGGTATAAATCTGTGCACGGGTAATGATTCCACCCAATTCGTCGTGAAACTCCTGTACAGTATAAAAACGTTTTTCTGCCATGGCATTATCTCTTCCTTTCTTTTTTTATAAAATGTATAAACATTTTATCTTTAATATATTATACCATGTTTTTTAAACGTTGTCAATGTTGTTAAACAGAAGATTTTGTGAGAATTTCCAGTTGGTTTTTGATATTGACGGCAACGACAGAACGGATAATCAGGACGAATGGGAGCACCATATCTTCATCTGTCACATATTGTGTTACGGGAGGGATGCCCAAGGATTCCATTCCATCGCAATAGATGACGATGCGATTGTTTTCCCGTTTAAAAAAGACGCAGGATTCCTGATAAAACGGGATTTCCCCTTTTTTGTTTTCAACCCCGCAGATGCAGTATCCGATAGTCGGGGTGTTAAAGTTATCTTCTCTGGCAGAAGCGACGGCTTCTTTCAGATTTTCGTCGGATGACGGAAGGACGATATATCCTGTTCGTTTTTTCATCTTATCGCAGGCAGGAGACCCCGACTTCTATAAGTCGGGGAGAAATGCCCATTCCCTCCTTTCAATAATAAACAATAGATTTTCAGCAAAAATTATGCTATAATACTTTTTGATGAAGTATACACTTCAGAAAGGTAAGTGAAAAATGTCTAACTTAACTAAAACAATAAAACTTCGCATACACGTTACTCCTCAACAAGAGACTTTGTTCTATCAGATGATTGAACAATATCGTCAAGCTTGCAACTTCGTGTCACAATACATCTTCGATAATCAATTCAACTTATCTTACCAAAGCCTTAATAGAGAATTATACGGTGACCTTCGTAGTCGATTTGGTCTTAAATCACAACTTGCACAGTCTTCTATCAAAACTACTATTGCTAAATACAAGACTGTCAAACAGCAACTCTTTCAAAAACCCTACAAATATAAGGACGAAAACGGTAATTGGCAGCATATTTCCAGAACTTTGGAATGGCTCTGGAAACCAGTTTTCTTCAGTCGTCCCCAATCTGACTTGGTTCGTAATCGTGACTACAGTTTTGTTAACGAAGGACAAGTCCTATCTATTAACACCCTTGGGAAAAGGACAAAATGTACCTTTGAAGGTAAACATTTTGCAAAATACTTTGACGGCTCTTACGAACTTAGCACAGCTAAATTGGTTGAACTAAAAGGGTTGTGGTATCTTCATATCCCTATCACCAAAGTCGTCGAAGATTTCCAAAAGGAAAATGTCCGCCATGTCGTCGGTATCGACCGTGGGTTACGATTCTTGATAGTCAGCTACGATGAACAAGGAAAAACAAAATTTGTTTCTGGACAAAAGATTGTAACCAAACGTCATAAGTTTCAAGTGCTTCGCAAGCAACTTCAATCCAAAGGTACAAAGTCTGCAAAGCGTAGGTTTAAAGCTATTTCTGGACGAGAGAACCGTTGGATGACTGATGTAAACCATCAGATTTCTAAGACACTCGTACAAAAATATGGCAAAGATACGCTTTTTGTACTTGAAGATTTGACTGGTGTAAGTTTCGAAGAATCTAATTTGTCCAGAACGGCAAAGCAGAACTATGATTTGCGGAGTTGGAGTTTTTATCAGCTGGAGCAATTCCTGACCTACAAAGCCCATGAAAATCGCTCTGAAGTCCTGAAGGTGTCCGCTAAGTATACTTCTCAACGTTGCCCCAAATGTGGTACTATCCATAAAGGAAACCGTGACCATAGCAAACATTTGTATAATTGTCAATGCGGTTATAAGTCCAACGATGACCGTATTGGTGCAATGAATATCCAGTTGCTCGGAACTATGTGGATTTCTGGAAACAATAATCCTCGTTATGAAAAAGCAATAACTGCTTCGGAGTAAACTCCTTAGCAAAACGGGCATTGTCAACTGCCCGACGATGCGGACAGATTTAGGGAGACACCCTATGGTGTCGTTAGCACCTATGTTTTACTGAACCGCAAGCCCCCACTTCAAACGCAAAGCGTTAAGTGGGGGTAGTTGACACAGGGATTCCTTTCATGTTTTTTACAAAATCAGATGACCTGACCCAGAATCTGTCCGGGTAACAGGAATGCCAACAAAGGCATATTTTTGTACCAGATGCCAGTATGTTTGGAAAAGAACAGATGATGCGGGTCGATGTGTTCCTTTGTTTCCAGAAGCGCCAATGTCTTTCCTTTGTCATCCATAACACAAAGGAAATGTTCTCCGTCGCTGTCAGTGTAAGACTCGACATCTAATGCAGGGTTATTATACAGGATACCGTCGTCACGAAGTCCTCTCATATTATAATGGTGGTATGACCCGTTATCAGGGAACGGTACAGTCCTGTCTTTTGTATAGTCATACAGCAACCGTCCAGTCTCATTCAAAAGGCTGACAACGGCATATGCATCATCAAGGGTTTCGTTTGTCTGGTTTACAAACTCTTCCCAAGCATCCATATAGGAATCATATTCTCCGACATCAAACGGGGCGCTGTTCTTGTCGATATCTACCCGCACAACATATGCCATAACGCAGTTCTCCTTTTACCGTTCTTTCGCACTGTATCCCAACCAGCCTACAGCATAGACCCATAACACACAGGATACGGCAAGATATGCCACAAACATCCAGACCACAAAGTTAAATGTCGCATTCCATCCCATAATTATTCTCCTTTTCTTGTAACCGTTTTCTTCCCGTAATGCTTTCGTTTACGGAACGCACCATATTTTCCACACGGAACAGAAGGATATGCCACCCTTTGATGGTATTGGCAGTCTCCTCATCCTGCAAATCCCGTTCTGCAACCCGCATGGCATCGCCGACCAGTTCCACGCTTCTTGCCAATAACTGCTGTGCAATCCGCAAATCCTCGTTTGCGACAGTCAGGCTTGCGTTCACCCGTTCCTTATCAGTCATGTTCAGTTCCTCCGCCAACCCCTTCCCTACAGGTCAGTACGACCGTGGTAACAAACGCTTCAATTAATACCAATGCTATAATATTTTCGAACAACATTGTAACATCAATCATGGCATAACCCCTTTCTTTCTGCTTATATTATACTACATATAGTACAATATGTCAAGTTATTTTTCCAATGTTTCAAGGGTATTTTTACATAAATTTGGGAACAAATCAGATTCGGTCTGAAGGTTCACATCGTATGTGATAGTATTCCCCTCGTTCTTAAAGCGTCTGCGGAAATAATAGCGGACGGGTTCTGTCTCCCTTTTCTCTTTACCTATACGATAGAACCGTTCGCTGTGGTTTCGTGAGAAACTTATATAATGGTCTCGTCCTGTATCTGCCAGTGTTGATACGGTTACAGTCTTGGCATGGTAGTGTTGGGCAAGATGTCTCACGTGTTCACAGTACGCAGTAAAAGAAAGGCATCTGTACACAGCCAGTTCGGGCATGAACCACTCATCGCAGACATCCAGCTTTGCGACAATCTGGTCTTTATGCAGGTCTTTACGGTTTGCAGTATAAGCCCGTTTATCAATGTTATATTTCCATACAATAGGATTTATATTCAGCCCCATATTATTCCCCTTATGACCAAGGTTTCCGTCTGCTGATTTCTGCCTGCAGGTATTGCTCAAAATCCAGCCAGTCCCGTTCTTTCAGATGCGGAACAGAGTTTTCCTGCCTGCTGTAAAGGATATAACGGATGTCACTACAGATGATGTCCAGCGTGTCGGAATCGAAGGACTTGATGTTTTCCGTGATATAGTTCAGGGTTACCGTCCCGTCGTCCGTACGTTCCAGTTCGTGCCTTACCGCATATACGCATATCAGGTTTCTTTCTTCTTCCTGTGTCATAATAGACGCCTCCTTATTTATCCTCTATACATATTATACTATATTTAGTATAATATGTCAAGCTTTTTTCACAAAATACGCAGCCCTTTTTCCTTCTTTTTTTACAGAGTACGATTCCTGTGGGCTTCCCTGTTTTTTCCTTAACAAGCAGTCACGCCCAGTCAAGAAGCTTGCGACATTGACTGGGAAAGAATGCTTGTTATCCTGCATATAGGAAGTACACGAAATATGTGTTTACAAATACCATCAAAAATTAAGTTGTTTAACTTGAAAATTTTATTAAAATATGATATGATTAAAAAGGAAAGGACGGAGGGGATAGATATGCGTTTTGCTGTTATGGAAGCGTTGGAATATAATAACAGGGAAAACTTGGCAGAAAAGGACAGATTCCCTGAAGGGTTGTTTCAGGGGGATGTATCCAAAGGGGTTCTTCTTTGTTCTGCGATTAAAGAACCTGTGATGGAATCCGTGGTCGATATGTGCCTGACCATGCCAGACAAGTGTGATGTACTGGCTGTTATTGATACGGATGATTATCATAAAATAAATAAACTGCAATGGTACAAAGACCTGATGAACGGGGCTGAAAGACCGTTATATGAATATATTGATGATGAAATCGAAGACTGTTTTGCCGAATATATTGTGCCTTATGAATGTTTTGATAATATTCTTGGGGCATTTGCGCTTATCAGTATTTTTGATAAAGAAGCAGACACAATCAAGTTAGCACCACTTTCCCACTCTTCTACATTCCTGATTGAAAGCAGAAGGCTGTTTCCTTTGTTTAAGGAAGGTGTGTTGAACATTCTGCCCGAACTTCCTGAAATGACCGATACGGAAGATGTGGATATCAGGGAATCTACCCTGCCCGAAGATGTGATTAACATGATTCAGTCTGCTGTATTCCAGTCGTTTTCCCTCTTTTATTTTCCGCTTATTTTTACGGGCATGTACAATGCAATAATAAAGAAAAACAACAAGATTGAATCGGATGATGATGAATATAAAGAGGGTGTTCCCTATATACGGTATTGGTGCGGTTGGGCAGATTATGCAGACAAATATTTTGTTGAATATATAAATCTTCAGAACAAGTTTTTGGAATGGTCGTTGGATGATGCTTCTACAAGGGAAGATTTTGTGGCTTTGAGAAATCGTTTTCTGGATTTAATGTCCTGCACTGTTCCTGTCCTTGAAGCAAGGTTGGACGGATTGGGAAGAAACGAGCTTTGCCCTTGTGGCAGTGGAAAAAAATTTAAAAAATGCTGTGGGAAAGAATACAGCTGATATAAAAAACGCCGTGGAGATACTCTCTGCGGCGTTTATATGTATTCTTATGTATTAACAAACGAATATATAAATGTATATAATCAGGAGTCTGTATAGAAATATTCCTTTTTATCCAGAAAGTGTATAAAGGTTTTATTTTGTAAACTCTTTCTTTTTTTCTTTATTCAAGATTGGTTGAGTCATATTGATTGTTTTTTTATTTTCATTTGAAACAAGATTTGTAAGTCCTTGATGGTATCGGTTGCCAAAAGGTTTTTGTACAAGGTCGGTACGGTTTTTAAGAAACTTTTCGGTTTCTTCTTTTGAGAAGAACTTGTTTTTTGGTATGTTTTTGTTTATAACCATTTCAGTCAGTGCAATTTTATAATGAAGCATTTGCTTGACAAACTGGGTATAGTTTTGTGTCTTGGCAAGATTTTCATCTTTAATCTCACAAATCAGATAGCATTCTTTTTCTGTAAAGTGTGTAATGTCTGATTTTAAAATAGCTCCTTCTTTGGTAGGGACAGCACACGAAAAATCTGAACTTGGACTGATTGCAACAGCGTTTTCAGGAAGGTTCGGGTTATATGTGACCCCATTATGCATTAATGTGCTGTTTACCATATGAGCGCAATAATCTTCATAGGAATCGGGAAACCATGTTTTTAATATATTGTTTTGTTTGAATGAGACAAGAGCGGATGCAACAGAACTGCCTTTTTCTACTTCTTCCCCGATATAATCATCCGTGATGCATCCTGCTTCCTCAAAAGAAGATGCGGGGCTTCTGTGCCTGCGATTTTCAATATTTTCCAAAATCTGGCGCATATCCGCTTCCGGCAGGACATAATCCCCGTTATCCATGTCTTCGGCGACTGACCACAGATTATTGATGTATTCCTGCTGTAATGCCTTGATGCTTTTTGCCGAGTTTTTATCAAACGGTTTATTCGGCGTCTTAATTTCCATGCTCATAATTACTCCTCCGTTCTGTGTCAGGAAGGGAAAATCCTGTCCGTATATGGGACAGGACGTTCCCTGTATGTTTAATTATACCACATAACAGAAGATTTCTGTACGTTCAGTTCTGTTCTGTATCGGACTGTTTTTTCCGTTTCTGTTCTTCGATATACTGGTTCTGGCGTTTTTCCAGTATATCACAGGTACACCACCCGATTTCTTCCTTGTCCTTGTAGGTTGGTGTCCAATAATGTTCATATTCATCCGTGTTAGGATTGTATTTGTAAACTGCCACACTGCAGTTATACACCATATAATCATAATCATCCCGTTGTTTTTCTGTCCAGTTCCTGACTTCGGCATCATAACCACTGCATTGTTCGGTCGCCCATTCAATCAGGGTATCAAGTGCATCGATTTTTGCTTGTTCGAAGGAATCACAGTCAACCCCGTCCACATCATTGTCCGTATCCAAAACCATACGCCACGGGGCACGGTAAATCGGTTCAGGTCTGCTGACAGAAAGGATGGCATTTGCTACGTCCACCAAAGGAAATTTCAGTCCTTCGGGAAATCCTTTTTTCAAATCTTCAAGGATATGTACCGATTCCTTCCCACCGTAGGTATAGATATTACACCCTGTATCGGCAAGGAGTTTCAATGCATAGTTATTGAGTTCCTGTTCCCGTTGCTGTTCCCAAGTCAACATATTGTCACACCCCTTTCCTGATGTTTTCCAGACAGGTATTTACCAGCGTCATGCCTGAAAAATCATCGTCAAACACATACCACTGTCCGTCACGGAAAAGATATACATAATTGATATGCGTACAGTTACGCAGGGAGTCCAAAAGGTCAGAATCCCGTTTCATTGCACCCGACCCGTGTCTTCCGTTATAAGAACCCGAACGCACGCAATACGGGGTAATCCGTTCCCCACAGATAGAAGATTCGTCACCGAAAGTCATCAGGTTCAACACCTTTTCATAGGTATCAAACTCATTTACCAGCACTTCCCCTACACCTTCAGGATATCCGTCCCAGTGATGATAAATCCCGACATACTTTTTATCCGTTACAAGGGAAGGGATTTCAGCAATGTCTGTTTCCGTCATTTCCCGCCTGTCGTCCGTCACATCATCTACGCAACCGACAGGTTTCCCTACCAAGGAGAGGTTCGGACGGAACGTCTTCCCCTTATCTTCCTCTTTTACTTCCAGCCAAATCAGAGACCTTGTTGACATAATCATTTCCCCCTTTTATTAAAGCTTTATTTCCCCATTCTCATCAATCTTGTAAAGCAGGTAACCAGAAGTGTGCCCGCCAAGATAATCCCCGCCTTGTGACCAGATTTGTTCCCACCATGTTTTAATGACCAACCACGTATCAGGCTTGACGCCTTTTTTCTTTGCCAGCCTATTATGATTCCTGATTTTTTCTATCAAATCATTCACATCATCGCTGACATACTTGACATTCAGACAATAATTTTTATCAGGAAGCACTGCCTCATAAGATTCTCCGCTCAACCGTTTCTCGTCCAGTATGGTTGCCATATAAACCCCTCCGTAACTATTTCCTTTACTATACATATTATACTATACATAGTACAATTTGTCAAGTCTTTTATTCATCTTGCCAGCAAAAAAACAACACCTTCCTAAAAAATGCTATTCCCGAAGGCTTCCTCTGTCTTTTGATGGCAGGCGAAAGATATCCAGTCAATGAGTTTACGAAATTGACTGGATATCGGAGACTGCTATAATCAAAAGCAGGAAGCATAAGGGAAGATTATTGTTTTAAAATAAAAAAGCTTTGCGGAGCAAAGGTTTCCTGACGGGCGTACAGCCCGTAGAAAGAACGTCAGTCAAACGGGATTTTGTGGTATAATACTGTTGATAAAACAACAAGGGAGGATTTGCCATGTATGATAAGGAATCACTGCTGGTGTTCCATTTTAAAGAGAAAGGCTGGCACGGGACAGAAATAATGCGGTATCCTGATAGCAGGGAGGCAAGAGATGACCTCCATCTTTTGATGGATTACTGGATTAAGTCAAATAATATTTCACAGGAAGAAGAAGCAAAAATCCGCAAGACCTTCCAACAGGCATTTGAAAATAGCAAAGAACATCCCAAACTTGCACTGGAAGGACAGCGGGAAACGTTTCAGGCAGAAGTTGTCCCTTATAATGAGATTGCTAATTGGGTACATATACAGGATGTAACTGTTATCCATACAAACAGAAAAGGCTGTGATTTTGCTAATGAATTTTTTACCGACAGGGAAAAAGCAAAAGCACGGTTCAGAGAAATTGCCGAAGAAAATATCAGCAAACAGAAAGACAGGCACTCTGCTGCGATACAAAAGATTACGCTTGATGAATATATGCGGGAAGGAAGATATTCTTGGCTGGAAAAAAACGGCGATGAGTTTAACGATATCAAGATGATGACGTATCGCATCAAGGATTTCCGTCGTAACAAGGAATCGTATCTGGATGGACAGAACAAATCGGTGGCGCTGGGCGTGATTGATGCCTTACAGCGGAACGAACACTATTTTATGACGCCTATCGAAAAACGATTAGCAACGGAAGATGAGATAAAACTGGACGGGAAACCAAAACAGAAGGTAATTGTTGAATTAGGATATAAAAAATCAAATCCTGAAAAGGAAAGAAGCCAGACAGCACGGAAACAATAAAAGAAAACCTGACAGAATCTTCTCTGTCAGGTTCTTTTTTTATTTACGGGAACAGTTCGGTTTATTCCTCTTCTTCGTCGTTGTCCCAGTAATCATCTTCTTCGGTCTCGGTTGCATAATCAATCAGCATACCGACAATCTTACCTTCTTTTTCGAAGAACAGGTAAAGATTATAGCATCCATCCCCGTCGCCTGAAGCGGATACAGCGCCTTTGCCGTCAATTGTTCCACCATACCCTTCAAGGGTCAGGTTACAGTTTCTGCGATACCATCCGGACATATCGTTGAAATCCCGCTCCTTTTCATATGCAAGAAAATCATCATAATCATATACCCCAGCTTGTCCGCTGTCTACATCGATACCTTCATTGCACAGGGTATAAATGATATTGTTCCGTTCTGCCCATCTTCGCAGTTCGCTCGGAGTATCATATAATACGACATAATCTTTATGGAACACGGCAAGTCCGTCTACTGTATCATTGTTCAGCATGATATAAGGCGTGTAATCACCTTTCTTTACATACACCGTTACCCCGCCAACGTGGTCATAGCAAGGGTCGGAAACAATAACTTTTTCACCCAGTTTAATATCAGAAAATGTGGTATATCCCATAATCATATCCCCCTTTATGCAATCTTTCCCTTATTTATCTTTTTTGTTTTCAGACGAACCGTTTTCCCAGATGCTCCTGCCCAGCTTCCGCCCGCACATGGGACAGTATTTGATGGGAATATAAATTGCTCCATCAATCTCGTTATCGTGGTATTTCGGGCATTTCAAGACCAGTATAGGATGCGACCCCTTGAAGTCCTGTATATACCCGTCCCATTTCGATGCGTCAATGACGTTGCTGTTCAGATTTTCGAGAATAAAACCGTCATGTAACGGCAGGGCAGGTTGATTCCAGTCCTCATGTTTTTCGCAGTACTTACACATAATGTTCTCTCCTTCTTATGCTTCAGATTTATCACCCTTGCCAGAAGACTCCTTCATCTTATGTGGGAGATAAATGGCAGTAGATTGAGCAGGTTCGATGTCCGCTCAATCTATAAAACAACGTAGATAATCTTGCCAACTGTTTTCTTTTGTCATATAATATGTATATACTGGTGTATTCAGTGGTAAGCGTGTCCAGCGTGGACTGTATCGGTTTGCCGATGGCAGAATTGCAAATGCTGATGTCAACGGGGTGGCAAATATACTTCGCAAAAGTAAGCAGAACTTCGATTCCGAAGAACTGTGTAGAGGGCTTTTGGACAGCCCATTAAGAATAAGGGTATCCTGACAGCTAACTCTTTTGGGATATGTCTGCCGGGCGTTAGTCCATGTATCAAACTTCTCAAGAATCCCCCACTTATAGAAGTGGGGGAAGTTCAAATGCAGGCTGGTTTAGCCTCTGTTTCCAATACAGGGGGCTGGTCGTATCCATATCCGCTTTGTCTTTTCCTATATTGCATACACCGTCATAATAAGCATTTCGTGCAACAGAGGACAAATATTCAGCCAATGCATCATCATCCATATTGCGGATTCGTTCCCCTTCGGTTTCCCAGCGTATAGGCATTTCTTTAACATAGCTGATACAACCGACCACATTCTTATTTCCACACTGTTCCCGTGCAACACAATCATTACATAAATCCATCGGCGTTTCCTCCGTTTTCACTGATTCTTAAAAGATTTGGCAACAGGGCAGTACAGGATATATACCGCCCTGTTTCTATTGTCAGGAAGCCATCTATTCGCAGTCTTTCAAGGCAGGGATATCAGGAATTTTTGCCAATTTTTCCTTGAGCCGTTTCCCAAGTTCTGCAAGCCCTTTTGTAGTGGTAAGGTCAAGTCCGTCTTCCAACGCCCAAAGGTCTTCTGCCAAAAAAATGAAATTCCCATCACCGTTGGCACAAAACACTTCCTTTTTATTGATGGCAGGACGGTAAAAAACGGTTTCCGAATCCCATTCACAATACGCATCAGACCATCTGTCAAACGGAACTTCTAATTCAACAAGCAGTTCTTCAAGGTCTTCGAAACAGCCATAACGGGCTTCAATATCCTTGAATGTCGCAACAGGGGAATCTTCATCCCACATATCATTATCATATAACTTCCCGTTCAAATCATAGAACAAAGAGTACACTTCATCTTTAATTTCAGGAAACCGTTCAATATCACGCTTTAAAATTTCAATTACGCCAGTATACCTATCTGCCATATTATCACACTCCTTTTGCTTTTCATCTTCTAATTTATTATACTACATATAGTACAATTTGTCAAATCTTTATTTGTACAAAACACCAACAGTTTAGAAGGAAACAGGCAGAAGACCTGCCTGTTTGTCTTTTTTATCCATAGACACGTTCCATATAATCCACTTCAGCTTTTTCAAAAATATGCCTCATCCTCTCATTTTCAAATACTTCACCGTACCCGAAGCCCAATTCCTCCAGCACATCCGTCCAGTCCTCGGTAACACAGAACTCATAGTTGTTCAGGTTATACAGGACTGCTTTATACAGGAAATCATCATCTTTATAAGCTTCTTCCAGTTCTGCCACATGCCGTTTGCTGATTTCTTCCAGTTTAGCAATATCAGATTTACGGCAGTACCCACCCATGATGCCAAGAGATGTAACTTCTTCTTCAGGAATACCCGAAGCAAGACGGTTTTCCTCATACTGTTTCCTGTTAAAAGCAAAGAATTTCGGGATGCTGTTAAGTTCTCTTCTGTGCCGTCTTTTCATCTGCACATATGTTTCTTTCATACTGCTTCCCCCATAAGTTCTTCCCAATGGCTGTATAAATCTGCTGGCAGGATTTCCCGCATGGAATCTGCTTCTGCGTATTCGACATCCAAAAATTCACGAATCCCTGCGTAGTTCCGTCTGTCCTTTTTGTGATTCTCTTTCCAGTGCTTCTTGTAATACTGGTAACATACCTTTTCAAAATTTGACATAATTCTTCTCCTTTTAGAAAGTGGAAAATCCGTACATCTTCAGCTGGTCAACCAAAGTGTTGATATCTTGCAGTCGCTTTACTTCTACCCCACCGTCCGTGCAGTAATTCGTGTACATCCTGTACTGCCTGCCCGTGTAATCAACATCCAGATGGGTTGCAGGGGCATACCCCAGTTTATGGTTAAATTTCCCTACATACAGCAACTTTACCCCTATCACAATACCACTCCCCTTTCTTTTGCTATTTATATTATACTATATATAGTACAATTTGTCAAGTCTTTTTGTCCATAATATCAACAAAACAGGCAAAAAAAGAGAGCCTATGGATGCACGCCCGAAGGCTTCCTCTGCCATTTGATGGCAGGACAAAAGAACCTGTCAATGAGTTTACGAAATTGACGGGTTCTTGAGACCTGCTAAAATCAAAGGCAGGAAGCATAAGGGCAATATGTTGATTTTATAATAAAAAGGTTTTGCTTGCAAAACCTTCCTGTAAAGCGGTACGCCTTTTCAAAATAGTGATGAATCCTGCGTTCCCGCTATTTTTTATAGTTTTATTCAGTTAAGAAACATGACAATGTCGCCAACAATGTCATTCAGTTAAGAAACACGACTGTATAATAATTAATTTTATTATACAGCCTTTCCATTTGCAATAGATTTTGTGTTCAGTTAAGGCAAAAGAAAAAAAACACTGTTCAGTTAAGAAATCCTATATAAAAAAAGTCTGCGGAGAATACATATCGTATTCCTGCAGACTTCTCTTTTTTTGGTATGGCAAACAGACCGGTTCGTACCAGCCTGTTCATATTCAGATAATGTTATAAAGGTTCAACAGAATTATATAAAAGTAGACTGAAGCTTCAGGTATGTTCTTTGGATTACGCTGCGGTTTTACGGTAATTACAGGATTCGTATCGCTTGGCTATCAGGTTTCGTTCGTTCTGCCGTCCTTCACGAATCGGTAGTTTGTTTTTCAGGATTAGCCAGATAAGTTCTTCTTCGTTCCCAGCATCCTGTTTGCGGAAGTAGTCGATACAGATGGTTATAGCAGCTGTATAGTTGACAACATACTTGTGTTTCCATTCCTTTTTCTGTTCGACTTCCACCTGTGAGGCAATAGTGAAGCAGAAGTTAAACATAATAATGCGGGAATAGATTTCCTGCTGGATATAAAGTTCGTTTTTGGAATGGAAGCAGCTTCCACCGACAGCATACTTGTACCAACGGTATGCCGTTTCCACTTCCCAACGCATATGATACAATTCTTTCAGTTTTTCAGCAGGGAACTGTTCCCTGTCAAGGGATGTCACGATGGTCTCGTAATTCCCCTTTGCAATCTCAAACCGTACCACACGGTACGTGATGACACAGGGCGACTCGAAATCCCAAGTGACAGGCTGTCTGCTTTTCCCGTCTTTGCTGGGAGCGGTCAAACGGCATGCCCTGCCACTCTGGTAGGCTTCCCTATCCTCTTTGAATTGCCCAGTACGGATTTCCTCCGTGATATCGATATCAAACGCTTCCAGCGGAAGCGCCTTTATTCTTTTGGTA
>JAEEGI010001579.1_pt1 | contig 56672 bp, 39 predicted proteins | sample 8958751 | NCBI WGS metagenome assembly JAEEGI01 (sample SAMN16246545, study PRJNA631951) | gut metagenome | biome: gut microbiome; feature: rumen; material: KS-attached | host: Bos | place: Iran: Karaj | collected 2018-10
ACGACCTCACCCAGATGACCTTCGGCTTCAGCCGCGACGACGTCAACGCCATCGTGAAGGACTACATCGAAGAGAAGATCATCCCTGCCGACCCGTTCAACACCCTCGACCAAGAAGGCGTTGGCCAGTTGGTGAAGTTGGGTGTGCAGCGTGGCCGTAGCCAGCGCGCCAACCTCAAGTGTGGCGTCTGCGGCGAACACGGTGGCGACCCCGCTTCGGTGCATTTCTTCTACAAGGCCGGCTTGAACTACGTGAGCTGCTCGCCGTTCCGCGTGCCCGTCGCACGTCTGGCCGCTGCTCAGGCTGCCATTGAGGAAGAAAGAGCCAAGTAAGTTTTGGATTTAAAATTCAAAATTTAAAGATTGAAAGCCTTCGGAAACGGAGGCTTTCATTTTTGTTCTAAATCAAAAACAAAACGGAATTTTTTCCATTGAAACAAAATAATTTCTATTTTTGCGGAAAAGTTAATGGCATTTCCGCTTATGAAAAAGCTTCTCGTCATAGCATTAATAATGTGCATTGCCCACCTCCAGGCACAAGTGAGGATTAGGGGCGCGGAAGCCTATTCGACTGCCGAACAATTTGTGTCGCAGCAAGGGAAACGAGACAAGCCAACGCTGACCTTAAGCGAGGAAATAAAAAGCAAACAATCGGGGCAAACCAATCTGTTCGTATTTTCAATGGAGCCTAAAGGCTATGTCATCGTCTCTGCGTTGAACGATGTCTTGGCCTATTCTTTCAAATCCTCCATGCTTGCAATGGACGAGCTACCCGACCACGTCGCCTATTGGTTGAACTTATACAACGAGCAGACCGATTATCTCCTCCTGCATCCCGACTAAATCAAGGAACCTGCAAAACAGCAGAAATCCGTCGAGCCGCTTCTGACTTCTTGTTGGGGACAAGGATGTTACCACAATGCAGCTTGCCCTTTCGACACGTTAGGTCCCTGCAATCACGTCGAGGCGGGATGCGTGGCCATTGCCATGGCACAAATCATTTATTATCACAAGGCCCCACAAAAAGGAGCTGGTTCCATAACATACACCTGTCTACCCTATGGCGACCTCACGGCCGATTTTGGAAACACATACTACCAATGGGAAAGCATGGTCGACACGCTCTTCGAGAGCAACCAAGCCGTCGCGACGCTGGTCTCCCATTGCGGTATTGCTGTGAAAATGAAATACAGCCACAATGGAAGCGGTGCACACTCACAGGATGTACCCGATGCCTTACATCGGTTTTTTTACTACCCCTCTGCATATTATGTAAGAAGAGCCAATTATGACGATGAGCAATGGCAAAGGATCATAAGAAACAATCTTAACCAGCAGCACCCTGTTTATTATGCAGGCACATCAAACCTTGGAGGACATGCTTTCGTCTGCGACGGTTATGACAACAACGGAAAGTTTCATTTCAATTTCGGTTGGGACGGTGTTGCAGATGGCTATTATACTCTCGCTTCCCCTTATGGCTTTTCCGTGGACCAATCCATCGTCCAGGACATCTATCCCATTGATGAAATTCCCATCCACAGCGACAGCCATGGGATCATCTATGTCACTCCCGACGGCACAGGAGATGGCTCCTCATGGGAACAAGCCACATCAGAACTCCAGATGGCCTTATCCATATCCTCAATGGACAACAGCTCCATTTGGGTCAAAGAAGGCATCTACAAAGGAGACCCTGAGAAGGAATTCGCCTTCACACCTTTGTTCAAATGCAGTCTCTATGGTGGCTTCAGAGGTGACGAGTCATACGATTACGACCTATCACAAAGGGATTTTGAGGCACATCCGAGCATCTTGGACGGGAGCCAGACGCAAGGTGTGATAGGTAGCATTTCCAGCAACGAATTAATTCTCCTCGACGGCTTCACCATTCAAAATGGGAATGCAATGCTTGGTGGAGGAATCTCATTGGAAAGCAACGCGCAAATCCGAAATTGCATATTTTGCCATAATCATGCCTCTTTTCTTGGAGGAGCCGTTTCACAACAATCCCTGGAAAATTCCAGAACAATCTTCTTCGAAAACTGCGAGTTCTTCGACAATGAAGCCTACCATGGTGGAGCCATCTATGACCATGGAAACACATCGTTCTATCGATGCATCTTTCATGACAACCAGGCACAAAACAACGGAGGAGGCGTCTATTGCATCACCGATGGCACCCCAAGCCAGTTCATCAATTGCACCTTTAGCAACAACACAGCCAAAAACGGAGGTGGCATCACCATCACCACAAACCGAGGGCCCACTTTATGGAATTGCCTTATCAAAAACAACACAGCTGAAACTGGAGGCGGCTGTTATATTACGAGCAATGCAAACCTATACAATTGCACCATTGTAAGAAACGAAGCAACAGAGGCTTACGGAGGCTTTTTCACCAATAGCCCGGCAGACATCAGAAACTGCATCGTTTGGGGAAATACCGACCCAAACGGAAATATCCAAATCGGGCCATTTCAAACCCACACTTATTGTGCCGTTCAAAACGACCTTACCGCGATGGGTAACAATTTCAGCGCCACTCCTGAGAACGATGGCGATTCAACAGGTTTCTACATTAGATTCAAAGACCCCATCACCATCGCTGGGAGCACAGGACATGGTGGTGATTGGAGGCTTCAGCCGAACAGCCTTTGCGTCGATCTTGGTGACGCCATTGCCGGTCAACCCGAATTTGATTTAGATGAAAACCCACGTTTCAAGCATAGAAACGTCGACATTGGAGCATACGAATCGAACACGACATCCCAATTCATTGAAGAAATCCTATGCGAGGTTGAACCATACTATTACCAAGACTCTCTTATCCCTGACGTAGGATATTATTCTTTCTTTTACCCCGACAACCTTTACGACAGCATTGTCATCCTTCACATGCTGAATCCTGCTGCCAGTGTCTTTTACGAGGAGGAAATCTGTGAAAACGAAATATTTGATTTCTTTGGCACTCCAATCGCCGAAGCAGGTGTGTATCAAAAAACAATTGATTGCATTACCCATGAATTGGCTTTAAGCCTAAAGCCGGTGGATTCTGTATTTATGCAAGAGGAAATCTGCGATTACGGGACTTTCAATTTCCTCGGCACACCCCTCAATGACGCCGGAACCTATTATGATACAGTGGATTGTAAATTCTATAGACTTGACCTTGACGTCAAGCCATCGACTAACTATTACATGGAGGAGAGTATCTGCGAAGGTGAGACCTACAACTTCTTTGGCCGTTCTCTCAGCGAAGAAGGACAATATTCCGAAGCCATTGGTTGCAAATCCTACATACTGGACTTAACTGTGAATCCGAAACCCGCCTTACATTGCAGTAGCGACACACTTGTGAAACACGGACGTCCCGCCACCCTCTTTGCTTATGGCGCCGATTCCTATCTTTGGTCAACAGGCGATACTACAGACCACATTACTGTCTTTCCAAAGGAGGACAAAACCTATTCCGTAACTGGATTTGGCAAATCTGGATGTAAAAGTACGGCAAGCGTCAAAGTTACGATAGACTATTCTGGAGATGGAGATTCGGTAGATGAAATCGTTGTCTTTCCGAACCCCGCCAATGGCGAAGTTGAAATCAATGCACCTCTCATTGACGAGGTAGAGGTCTTCAACCTTTTTGGCATACGCATCGAGCAAATCAAGGCAAAACGCAAAGCAGTTACATTGGATGTCAGTCATTACACCAATGGCGTATACATCATCCATGTTAGACAACTCAACAATCACGATTACAAGAAGCTCGTCATCCAACACTGAATGACATGAAAAAGCTCCTGCTTCTCATCATGTGGCATCCACCTCGGCATTGACTATCCTAGGTTTAGGAGGCTGTGTTTTAACTAATTTATTAGGCTGATTTTTAGCTTAAAATATGAATTTTAAAAAATAAAACGGATTTTTCTTGACTTAAATGGTTTTTTATATTATCTTTGTCGCCATATTAACACGACAAACTAATTCTAAACGCCATGAAAAAGCTCATCGTCACAGCATTATTATTAATGCTCGCCACCCAGCTCACTGCACAAATGAGGATTGGGGAAAAAGATGCGCTTTCGACCGCCGAACGCTTCTTAAAGAAAAACGCAAAAGAGCATGTTTCTGTACCGACCTTAAACGAGGTGGTCAACAGCAAGCTTTCGGGTCATCCTAACCTGTTCATGTTTTCAATCGAACCACGAGGCTTTGTCATCGTCTCAGCCAACAACGAGGTGCTTGCTTATTCCTTCACTTCTGACCTTCCCGCAAAGGGCACGGATCCCTTTGAATATTGGATTGACACTTACAACAATCGTACGGATTATCTCATAGAGCACCCAAATTGTGCAACAAAAAAGGCAGAATACCAACAAGAGGTTGAGCCCATGCTGACTTCATGCTGGGGTCAGGGGTGCTTCCACAACGAGGCCTGTCCTGTTGACTCGGAAGGGCCTTGCGGCCACGTTTCAGCAGGCTGTGTGGCCATAGCCATGGCGCAAATCATGTACTACCACAAATTCCCCACAGTAGGAAACGACACAATATCCTATTTTTGCGGACATTATGGCAATCTATCGGCCGACTACGGTAACACCGTCTATCATTGGGAGTTGATGGCTGACACGCTCCATGAAAGCAACATGGCCGTGGCAACATTGATTTCCCATTGCGGTCTCAGCGTAGCTATGAATTATGGTGCGCACATGAGCGGCGCCAGTAGCACAGATGCCGCCAATGCCTTTTGCCAGTATTTCCTCTATCCCGACGCCAAATTAATACGCCGAAGAAGTACTAATGACGAGGAATGGATTGCCATAATCAAGGAAAATCTTGATGCGCATCTACCTCTGTATTATGCGGGCGGTTCCTCTTTAGGCAGGCATGCATTCGTTTGTGACGGCTACGACAGAAACGGACTATTCCATTTCAACTTCGGATGGGATGGTGAGGCCGATGGCTATTATACACTTGACGACCCATCAGGATTCTCCGACAGCCAATTGATCATCCATGTGACACCCTTTATGCCTACCGTCAACATACAAAAAGAGATCTGCGAAGACGACACCTATTATTTCTTTGGGTCGTTCCTCAACGAGCCTGGACATTATTCCACCATCCACAACAAAAAGCTCTACGAGCTTGACCTGACAACAAAACCGTTGCCCACAATCCTTTGCTCCAACGACACCATTATTAAATACGGCACTTCTGTCTTGCTCACCGCATCTGGAGCTGACTCCTATCTATGGTCAACAGGTGACACCACGGCAAGCATCAGAGTCAGCCCCATGAAAGAACAAGTTTACTTCGTTACTGGATATGCACGAAATGGTTGTGACGTTAATGCACGAATCAAAGTGCAGGTGGACACCAGCAAAGAGTTGATGGTTTATCCCAATCCCGCTCGTGACAAAACCACAATCAACATGTTCGAAATTGATGGAGTGGACCTCTACGACCTTTTTGGAAAACGCGTTGCCCACGTCGATGCGCACAGGCACGCAGTGGAGTTAGACGTCAGCAAATTTCCCGATGGAGTGTATATTGTAGAAGTGAAACAATTGGAAAACCTATACCATGGAAAACTCATCGTTTGTCATTGACCAACCACTTTCTCGACTTCAACCCTGTCTGAAAGATACACCAAATATGCCCTGATTTCCTTGTCCGTCATTTCCCGCAAGGCATGGGCGTAGTTCTGCACTTGATCCCAATAGTCATCATGCTTCTGACCTGTTTTGTAATCAATCAGATAAATGACATCAGGCAACTCGGCATAACGGTCCAGACGAATGACTTTTTCTTTTGCATCGGGAAAAAGAATCTCACATTCCGTTTTCACCTTAGCGGATGAATTGAAGGCCGCGGCAATCAGCGGATTCTGTGCCATTTGCACGAACCTGTCATGAATCCAATCGGCAGTTTTTTCATCAATAGTACCACCCGAAACGAAAGGTAAAAGCACTTGTTCCATATCATCGGAAGTGCGGATTTTGGCCAAAATCTGATGCACTAGGTCGCCCCACTCACGCGGCAATAGCTTGTCGGTCTTTGATTGCCATACCAAGGATGGATTGGGGTCTACGTTGATTTCCCCAAACCAATCCCCAGCCACAGACTCGGTCGTCAGCTCCTTCTTTTCTTCTTTCTGTTTCTCTTTCGGTTTCATGAAATCGGGACGGCCAAAACGATACACCAAAGCATTGTTATCTAGCACTTGATGATCATTATCCTTAAGAAAATCTCGAATGATATTAGGTTTGTCAGCTTTGCCTTGTTTGGCAATGATATAGAGTCGTTGCACGGCACGAGTGAAGGCCACATAAAGCAAATTGAGATTGTCCAACTGGTTGCTTTCCTTTTCCTTCTTTACCAATTTCTGGGCTATATCACCCATGCTCTCGGCTTTTGAATCCAGTTTAAACAACACCTTATCCAAATTTGGGATGGCTTCAAAGCCCAAATCCTCGGGACGCAGCCATTCCTCAGCCGCCTTGCTGGCATTCAACTTTTCATCCAAGTCGATAATGGCCTCGGGATAAATGACCACAGGAAATTCCAAACCTTTCGACTTGTGTATCGTCATGATTTTCACCGCGTTGCCCACCACTGACATCACCGCAAATTTGTCCTGTTTTGTATCCCAATAGGTTAGAAAATCCGCAATTCCTTCTTTAATGCCATATTGCGATTTGAAGACCTCTTCCATAAAATAGTTCAAGAAAGCATCGTGGATGGTGTCGAAATGGAAAATGCGCAACAAATTGGCACAAAGGTCATAAAGGCAAGTCGCCTTGGAAAGGGAACTTCGTAACAAACCGGCTTCACCCAAACCCATCACGGGTTCAATCGCCCTTTCGCCTTTTGCAATCGCTTTCACCTCACCGAAAACTTGACTGATATCCCCATTAAAACCAGGTTCTTGCGTCAGTTTCCAATAAAACAACACGTTGGCAACATTCGTTTCATTGTCACCGTAGAGCAAGTAACGCAAGGTGCTCACCAACAGCTGCACTTTATCAGAAGATTTGAGTAAAATCGAGTCTTGCGAGATGACAGCAATCCCCTTGTCGTTCAAATAATTGGCCATCTCCGAGCCATAATCCGACTTACGAGTCAGCAAGGCTATGTCGGAATATTGATAGTCCTTTGTCTCGGTGAGGTCACGAATGATAGCCTCTACCCTATCAAAACAGTAATTTGGCTGGTTTTCTGCATCATAGAGTTCGACTTGCACCAAACCTTCATCGTCAGTTTTGTTGATCTTTTGAATAATGTCAACTTTCTCGTTGGTGCCTGGCTTCTCAGACATGTACACCTTTTGCAAATCAGGTGACAGGTTGGTGTAAACCGATTCGAAAAAATCATTGTTGAACTTGACGACTTGAGCAAAAGAGCGGTAGTTGGTATCCAGATTCTTGAAGGCGAAGTTATCCTTCTGATTCTGTTCAAACTGTCTGAAAGCGGTCTCCCGCTCGTCTTTGGGCAAGGCATATATCTCCGGCAAGCTAACTATTTGTTCCACCTCGCCGCTACGGAAACGATAGATGGACTGTTTGCCATCGCCCACCACCATACTCATCTCGCCTGCTGCCAAGCCATTGTCAACCAGCGGCAAAAGGTTCTGCCATTGCAGCACCGAAGTATCCTGGAACTCATCCACAAACACATGCCGGAAATGCTCGCCAATGCGCTCATACACAAAGGGCACCGTGAAGTCGCCCATTACTGTGTTGAGCAACTTGTTGAATTCGGAAATATGGACAATCTCTTCTTCGTTGGTCAGAGTATCAAACTCCATCCGAATCTGCGCACGGAGCGCATAGAGATAGAGCAAATCCTTTTGCGTTTTGTAAAACAAGAATGCCCCCAAGCCTTTCTCAATGTCGTCTTTCATCGCCTGAAGCACAGGCAACAAAGCGGCATTAATGACATCCACCTGGTTTTTTCCCAATTGTTTTTCGCCATCTTTCGAGAAACAATTCCCCTTTTCAAGCACAGTATTGAATCGAGTGCCAGGCTGTTCGTACACCTTAGCCGACAGCTTCCTAATGTAGGAGATAAAACCGTTTTTCCCGTATGCGTATTGCTCGTCTCTGAGACCATATTGTCTTTCAAGACGAGCAAAGTCATCCAAATGCTTTTGTATGCTTTGTTCAAAGCCTTGCATCTTACCCTTCAGGAAGTCAAGCGTTTGCTTGTATTGGGAATAGTTCTTGATATTGTTGTTCTCGTCCTTCTGGTAAGCTTTCTCGGTCATCAGCTTGGCAATGAAGTCAGAAAGCTGGCTCTCAAGGGCAGTCGAGCGTTGGCTGTCGAACTGGTTATTGCTGAAGTCGACCAATAAGCGGGTCAGAAAATCATCTTGATCGCTGATTCTCAATCCTAATTGCTCCGTAATGGTCTCCGCCACCTCATCAGTATCGATGCTGACTGCGTATTGGCTCGGCAACCCCAAATCGTGGGCGAAACTTCGCGACAGTTTTTGCACAAAGGCATCAATGGTACTCACGCAAAAGCTACTGTAATCGTGCATGACACGGGTCATCAAGCTTTGTGCATTGCTTTTCAGTTCGGCATCGCTGATATTCAATTCTTCCATCAGTGTGGCCTCCATCGACTTGGGCTTGACCTCATCGCTGTCGATAATCTCGCGCAATGTCTTCACAATCTTGGCTTTCATGTCGTTAGCCGCTGCATTAGTGAAAGTGATGGCCAAGATGTTCCTAAAATTGGCCACTGCACCTTCATTTTTAAGGCACAACTTAAGATATTCCTTGATAAGGGTGAAAGTCTTTCCTGCACCAGCCGAGGCTTGGAAAACTTTGAAATTGGCATTTTTCATGGTAATCACTAGTTTTCCTTGTTATTATGCCTGATAATGAACGGTTGGTTGGTTAGTTTGCTTTTCTTCCTGAACAAATCGCGGAAGGTGGGGAACGACCTGCTGTAAGTAAGACCTAAACCCTGCGTATAGGGTGCCCGCTTGTCGATGGCAAAGCTGTTAAAGTTGGTATTGTAGTTGGAATGGTTATAGAAGTGTGCTTGCAATCGGCCGTCTTTGCTCAACTTATAATAAAGGTCGAATTCGCCCACAATATTGGATGCACTGCCCGCATTCGTATTGTTGCTCGACATCACGCCTACACTAGTCTCAATGGTCAATCGGTTTTCGAAAAGCTCGGTGCGCAAGGCAACTTGGTATTCATCATACGAATCTGCGCCATAATGATAACTCAAGCCAATATTCATATTCTGAGAGATATCGAACTGATAATTCGACATGAGCATGTTGGTAAGACTCATCGTCTGATAAGCCTCCGCTGAACCTCCAGCGTATGCGAATTTGCTAAACACCAACAAGGAAAGTGCTTGGTTGGCCATTACGGTTTGGTTGGTCGTATCAACAACAGAAAAGACGGTTTGTATGACATCTTCGCTGGCATTGGGTAATCTCAAACCGAAGGAAATCGTCGGGTTGAGCAAGGCATCTTTCAAATGGATAAGACATTCGACGTTGACATTAGTACTGGCCGAAGAAGTCGAGTCAACCTGCATCAAATCGGCTAAGGAAGCCTTGACGGAATACACACCCGTGGCATTGATGCGACCGTCGGTAGGTTTGCCCGTCCACGATATGGAGCCACCTTTTTTCAAAGTGAAGTTGCGCGACACGATGCCCATCAAGGAAAGCAAGAAACGTCCCGAAGAGATAGTGTACTTGCCATACATCGAAAGGGCTTCGTTGGTGGAAGTACCCAACTTCACATTGCCGTCACCTTGGGCCTCAATGGTGCCAATATTGCCTGGGAGCATAATCTTCAACTTAGCGACATCCGTGGCGTCAATGTCAAGGTCAATGGCAAAACTCTGCTTTTTCTGAGCCGTTTCCTCTTCGGGCATTTCTTCGATGGTATCCGTCACTGGCGAGACAAAGATGATGAAGTCATTGTCTTTCACCGTTGCGGCCGTATTAAGAGGAATGGTGAGTGCAGTGCCATCCTGTGTTCGGGCCTTGATACCAAGAAAGATATCGTTAAAAGGTCCCTTTATAGTAATCAAGCCATTAGCCACTACTGCGCCATAGAAGGTATCGTTGTCCTTGCTTGTGGTAGCCAACGACAAGAAGTCTCTCGGATGCAACTTCAAGTCAAGGTAAAAGTCCTTAAACCTGTTGTGCCTAATTTGACCTTCCACTCGTGCCTTGTTGCCCAAAGTGTCAACCAACACCATATTTTCTAAAGCAATGCTCTCATTGTCAACCAAAATCGATGGACTAAAGGTATAAAACGTATTCAAATAGTTAATCTTGCAGCCGCCACCGATAATGCTTATCTTTCCCTTGATGTCAGGCTGTTGCAACGAGCCATTGATGTCAATCATGCCGTTGCCATAGCCTTGCACCCGTGACACAAATTTATCCAAAACCGGATTCAAGGCAGACAACCGCAAGGAGTCCAAAACAGCTGTAAAGTCAAGGCTGTTTTCATCTCTTGCCGTATAATACGAGCCAAATGCATACAGCATCCGACGGTCATCGTTGTAGATGTTCGCTTCCAAATCAACGGATCTGTCCTCGTTGTCCCACGAACTCTCAATCTCTGTATCGCCAATCAAGTCGCCGTTCAGCCCTAGTTGGTCTATCCTAAGGTCAGCCAAGACCATGGGAGCGTCTTTCAAGCTACTGACCAAGGCATCGCCTGTGACGAAGCCATCGGCATTGATGCCCATACCCATAGTAAGGACATCAAAGTTGGAGAGGTCGAAGTCCCGCAACTGAACCGAAATCGTATCGCCTTCATTCATAGGTGCAAAGCCATCCAATCGCAGCGACTGCCGGTTATGGCTAAACATCACGTTAGAGATATTAACTTTCCCCTCGGTGATATCAATGAAATTGCTGGGCGACACAGTCCACAGCGAGTCGTTGATGATGATTTCAGCATTGCCGATATTGAAAATGCCTCCGTTCAGGTGAGGATGGAACGTGGTCTCAATCAAGGCCTTATTGTGATCGAGTGTGTCATTATCATCCCATCTAACGCGAGTGGCTATGGTGTCGTTGTCCATCTTAGTAAAAACCGACAAGTTGTCAAGACCAATGGAAACCGTGTCGGTCGGAGTTATGTTGGTCCAATAAACACCTCCTATCGAGAGCACACCGTAAAAGGCTTCAAGTCCATTGAAGTTCTTTAGTTCCACATTGTTGATGGCCAACTTTCCAAACTCCACGCATTTTGACCTTGCAGTAAGGTTGAGTTGCCTTGAACGCGAAGTGAATGTGCCATTGACCGAAGTGTTCTTGGCGATCTTCAAATCAGGCATGAAAAGGCGACTCAGCGTCTGTGTGTCTTTCAAGAGAAGGCTGACGACAAAGTCTTGGTCGACATCATGGGTAAGTGCATACTTCTTGAATTCGTCACGATTCTTTTGGAAAATTGGGAAATGCACAAACGAGTCTCCAAATTCGTTGAAAACGGGGATGAGACTGGCAAAATTCATTTGTCCTGCCATCTCGAAATTGAAGAAGTCGCAAGTAACATTGATTTTCCGCTGCATAAGGTTGTCGTTGAGGATAGAAGCATCAAAACTATCCATACCATAACTGCCTCTTCCATCGCGATATACAGTGTTGTCAAGATGGAGTTTACCTTCAAGGTCATCAAGGTTGAAACCTCTCAAGTTGGCCACAATACTGGTGCTGATTTCCGAAACAGAATCGTCTTTCATTAGCTCCAAAGCGGTTAAGTCGGCATGATCGACTACCGCCTTAAAGTTGGCAATGGGATATTTCTTGTTGTTGAAGTCAACCAAACCGTTGAAGTCGAGGCCTAACACCTTGTCATCAACAGTGATAGCTCCCTTGAATCGGTTTTCCTTCAAATCGCCGTTGAGCACAATCTCATCGATGCGATGCCCCAACAATTCAGCTTGATTAGCTTTCCCTTTCATCGTCAAGTCGACATAGCCATTCTCGGGAACCCTTGCAACGAAATCAGCATTTAAATCGAGACTGCCAACGTATTTTTGCGCATTGGCAATCAAGCCGGCATCCACATTTTCAGCATCTATGTAACCAGCGAACACGTTGTCGCCGTTTTCCGTCTTCTGGCGCGACACTTCAAGATCGACATTGCCAATACCTGACACGAGATGAACTTCAGAATTAAAATTGTTGTATGATCCCCTGTATTTCAATAAGGCTTTACCCGTCTTCAGCGGACGCAACGATTCGGGCAATGGAATTGTCTTTGTGGAAGTCGGAATATAGAAATTCGCTAAATCATCATACGTAAACTGCAACCGTTTGATGTTCATCTCATGTTCCCCATCAAAGAAGTCCAATGGATGCATACTCAGACTGCCCTCAATGACCGTCGACTTGCCAAATTCCGCCTTAAAATCATCGACGCTGAAATGCTCAATAGGTCCCGTAAAACGACCCTGAAAACGAAGATTATCAGGCATCTTGTACATGACTTCAGAGAACACACCGACATCGGACAATAAGATTTGAGTAGGGCGTATCGTCGCGTCGAAAACAACCGAATCAACGAAGCTATTGATATCGGCATAGTCGTTGTACAGCATGTGTACATCAGCATCAATGCGGGTATTGTTCAACTCAGACTTTAGCCCGTCAAGATAAATACCCTTCGAGCAGACAACGGCATCGACTTCAAAACTCTTTATCTCCAATCCACTGATTTCCTTTCCATTGAGCGCATCGATACGGGCGCTGATGGAGTCGCCCAAAATAGAGAGATTCTGAGCCCTAAGATTGATGTCATCTACGGCTATATGAGAATAATCCATCAAATGACGCTCAGTCTTATCCGGACGATCCCTGTTTTGGTTCCAATACACAAAATCCAAATTGGTCAACACAATCTTGTCGACGATGATACGAACAGGGCCTCTGTCGGGGTCGACTGTGTCGGTTTTGAAAGCATCAACAAGAAAAGCGAAATTGAACTTCTCCTCGCCCTCGTACTTAATCAGATTGGCTTTCGTGTTACGTAACGTCACGGTCTCAAGACGAATATCTCCATTCAACAAATCGCCAAGGTCTAATTTCGTCCGCAACGAGCCAACATTAGCCAAATCATTGTCGTTCAAGTCCTTGACAATAACATCATCCAAATACACAGTAAAATCGGGAGTAATCAACAAGCGGCCCACCTTGATGTCGCCACCAGTTTTTTCCGATAGGTATCCACTCGCAAATCGAGCGGCAAACTTCTGGAAAACAGGGTCTTGTATGGCAATAAAAAGGCTGGCTATGATGCCCAACAGCACCATAATCACAACCAAAATGCTATGGATAATCTTTTTTTTAATACTTTTGACCCTCCAAATTGAGACCCATGAACGAATACATTTTAGGCATCGAATCTTCGTGCGACGACACCTCAGCCGCAGTGCTTCAAGGCACACATGTGCTCTCCAACGTCATTGCCAGTCAGAAGGTTCACGAGCAATACGGCGGTGTGGTTCCCGAACTCGCTTCGCGTGCCCACCAACAGAATATCATCCCCGTCATCGACACGGCCTTGAAGACTGCAAAGATAGAAAAAAATCAGTTATCCGCCATCGCTTTTACACGCGGTCCTGGTCTGTTAGGCTCATTGCTCGTAGGAACCTCTTTTGCAAAGGCTTTCGCACAGACCTTGAACATCCCCATGGTTGAAATCGACCACATGAACGCGCATATCTTGGTGCATTTCGCCACCGATGAAACACACACCGAGGTGCCCGATTTCCCGTTCCTCTGTCTCACCGTCTCGGGTGGTCACACCCAAATCGTGGTCGTAAAAGACTATTTCGACATGGAAGTCATCGGCAAGACCATTGACGACGCGGCTGGCGAAGCCTTCGACAAGACCGCCAAGATTCTTGGTCTGCCCTACCCTGGCGGACCCGTCATCGACAAACTCGCCAAGGTCGGCAATCCTGATGCTTTCACTTTCGCCAAACCTCAAATTCCCGATTTGGACTACAGCTTCAGCGGATTGAAGACCAGCATCTTATACACCGTTCGCGACAACCTGAAACTCAACCCGAACTTCATCGAAGAAAACAAGGCCGACCTCTGCGCCTCGGTGCAAAAGACCATCATTGACATTTTGATGAACAAGTTGGTGAAAGCCAGCAAGCAAACGGGTATCAAGACTGTGGCCATCGCTGGCGGCGTAAGCGCCAACAGCGGCTTGCACGATGCCATGCTCGCCTTGGGTGAAAAATACCATTGGAAGGTATTTATTCCGCGCCTCAGCTATTCCACCGACAACGCCGCCATGGTCGCCGTGGCAGGCTATTTCAAATTCTTAAAGGGTGAGTTTGCCTCGCAGGACTTGGTGCCTTATGCGCGGCAGAGTTTGAAAGATTAGCTTATATTTTAACGACTTTTCGGGTCACAACTTCATCACCAAAGTAGATGCGTAGCGTGTACACACCGCTCTCCAAGCCGTCAAGCTGATAGTTATCACCATCTACTTTAATATGCTCCACCAACTTACCTTCGGTGGTATAAACCTCAATCAGCGTCATGCCAGCGCACTTGATGGTGACCCGGTCGGAAGTCGGGTTGGGATAGATGCTTACTTTGTTATCGTTCTCGCTAAATCCCGAGAAATAGTTGGCGCAAGCACCATCCGACTTGTCAGAGACTCCCTTCTCGAAGACCGACGCCACAGCATAGCAGTGCTGCGCGTTGAGGATCATCTCGGTGTCGTTGTAAGTGGTTTCAGTGAGGTTCTCGGCAATCAGTTCACCATTGCGATAGAGATTATAGCCTATGGCACCGTCAACAGGATTCCATACCGTTGTGATATAACCAGTATGCACATTGGTAATTTGTATTTCGGGGGCAGTGTTGGTAACGGCAATGTCGAATTGTGCGTCCATACCCGTGCAGTTCTCAAACAAAGGTACAATCTGAACCACATGATAGCCATTCTCCATCATAATCGAATAAGAACTACCTTCCCATTCAACAGGATTCAACTCATCCACCCAAATTTTGTAATTGAGAGCATCTCCAGTCCAACTGCACTCAACCCTATTGCCAATGAAGGTATAGTCGAAATCCGTCACAGGCTCAGCGTTGCACACCTCCACCTCGGCGCATACATATTCACTTTGGCAGCCATCATAGGCGGCGTAGACACAATAGTTGTAAGTGCCTTCCACGACATCAAAATCCGTATAAGTCAACTCCTCCACCAAATCCAGCAGTTCGGTATCGCGATAGACTTCATACCAGTCAGGGGCACCCTGTTGCGGGGCTTCCCAAGTTAGGACGACATTTAGCGTATGCACATCGTAGACCAAATCGCGAACCGGCTCACAGAAGCCATGGATACCACTGCCCACGGTGCAGTTGATGTCGAAGTACTTGCTGCCGCTGAACCCACCTTCGTTCTCAAAGATGACTGTGCCATCTTGGTAAGTGACTTCAAAACTGCACTCAAAAGAGTCCTGTTCGTTGCTCCACCACCGAAGCAAGAGTTTGGAGCCAGTAGGCACTTGGCGGATAAAAGTCGCCGAGGCGCCCTCGTTTATGGTCATCTGCTCCGAAGGCATACCTGCGGAATAGGCTACTACGAGATAGCTGCCCTGCCAACCGTCGTTATTGGAGTCGTGCAACGAGAAAATGACATCGCAAGTGTTCCTGTATTCAAAAGTCAACTCGGTATGTTTTCCGTAGAAATCCACAAGATCGATAGTGAAAGGTATAACCATATCAGCAGGAGCAGCGGAGTCAAGCGTGATATTGAAATCGGCATAGCCCTCCAGTTCGACACCAATCGAGCTGAAGCTCTTTTGGCTCTCATTTATAGTAACAAACTCATAATCAGTCGACAAAGCACCTGCCACCATTTCTGCCAATTGATTTCCCGTATTGTTCACAAAAATGCGTAAGTCGGCGGTCTCGCCCGGATTGAGAAGACCGTCGCCATTGTCATCGTTCAACACGACCGAGGTGCCGTATTCCAATAAATCATCGTGGACAGTGACGACGATGCCAAAGATGCCTGTCAGCTCGCCATCCACGTAGACCGACAATTTGAAACGAATCTGCTCCTTGGCAACCGCATCATCGCTGACCGTGAAAGCGAACGCGTCATCCACTTCCAGTGCTTCATTAGGGGCAAAGTTGGAGCAAATGGCGGTGCCTTGCGTTATCGTGACAATCGTATCGTTTGTCGTCAAAGCTAGGGTGACATTGCTGACCAGATCGGAGGCGGTATTGACGAGGGCAACGCTCATCATGACCGACTCGCCAGGATTGAGGTGGCCGTTATGGTTGCCTGCTTCATCGTTGATCTCAAAGTGGTTGTTATATTGCACAATACTTGGCTGGATGGCGGCCATCACATCCACGCGGCCAAAGCCGTAAATATTGCTCTTTCCTGTAACCAACCGGAGGGCCGTCTCTTCAAGAGTACGACAGATGTCTGATGGCGTAAGGTTGATGTCTTTGCTCAACATAAGTGCCATGCAACCTGCCACGCATGGTGCAGCCATTGAAGTACCGCTCATGAGGGCGTAATCCGAGGTGCTTATGAAGTCTAACGACATGATGTCAACACCCGGAGCGCACACATCGGGGCGAATGAGACCGATGCTGGGATTGTAGGGATAGTCGCCAAACCCAGTGTCCGACCATGTAACGGGGCCTTGTGACGTGAAATAAGCAGCCTCTTCATCGTAGTCGACGGCACCCACGCACACCGAGCAAGTCAAGCCGCCTGGATTCTCGCTCTGTACCTCATCCATATAAGGCGGAGGACAGCTACCGGGAGTTCCAATATTGTAAGGTATAGGAATAGTATTCATCATATCTCCAAAGTTGCCTGCGGCAATTGCACCCACCACGCCTGCATCAAGTATTGCGGCGCATGTGTTGCGGAAAAGTGTACGTTCGGTTAAGGTCGCATCAATCCAACCCATAGACATACTGAACAGGTCGCAACCTTGCTCCACGGCCCACTGCATTCCGTTGCATGTGATGGCAGCCGTTGACCAGCCATAGCCATCCAATACCTTCACACACATTAATGTTGCATCGGGTGCCATACCGGTTTGGCTACCTGCCGTGCCATCGCCGCAAACTGTGCCAGCACAATGTGTGCCATGACCGTGTTCATCCATGGGGTCATTGTCAATATCCATAAAGTCAAAACCATGGTTGGGATAGGCATCTCCGCCATCCCAAAGGTGATCGGCGAGGTCGAGGTGGTTGTAGTTTACGCCCGTGTCAATGACAGCCACCACCACGCCTTGGCCTGTATAGCCCAAATTCCACACCTTGTCAGCGTTCACCTGGGTGACATTAGAAGCAATTTCGCGGGTCGTGCTGGCAGGTCTTGACGTTTCATCAAAAAGCACATGTTTCTTTTCATCGAGGCCGATGATAGCGATGTCACTACGTTGGGCCAAATCGTTAATGGCCGGTTTGCTGGCAGAGAAATACAAGGCATTGGCCATCCAAATGATTTTCGGAGTAGTGGTCATGTCATGCCTTTCCATTTCGGAAAGTATGGTCCTAAGCTCATATTGCGAGGTTTCGGCAAACTGCTTCAGCTCGTTGACCACAAACTCGCGGCGTTCGGCACGGCTGATGAAATTGTCGGCGCGACGGTTGAGTTGTTCGCGGTCATATTGCGACTTCATGATGACGACCACATTGATTTTTTCATCTTCTCCTCTTTTCCCCATCTCCTTTAACAAAGCGGGGTCAAGGGTCTGTGCATATCCGCAGATACATACAAACAACAGTAAAATAAGAGTAATAATTCGTTTCATAGAGGTAATATTTTTTGAAATGTTGTGAATTTTGCGTCAAAAATAGAGAAAAAATAAATACAAAACACATTTCAATGTAATTTTTTGTCATTTCAATTCATAATATTACAAGTTAAGCGAAACGACATACGAAATTTGAAAGACTATCGTACCAAATCCACATACACCGGCAAGTGATCACTAAAGCCGCCAAAATAACGCGGACCGATGTATGTGCGGAAAAGCTTCTTGCCATGGTAAGTTTCATCATCCTCGAGCATAAAATCGGCATGGAAAATTCGTGCACTACCTTCTTGATAATGAAGTCCTTCTCTATCGCCATATAGGCCAGGGGTAACAATGATTTGGTCAAAGATCTGCCAATCGGTTTGATGTTTCAATGTGCCTTCAAAGCCTAATCCATCATTCTTCCCGAACAAGTTAATGAGACAGCCTTCTTCCAACTCACTGGGATGCCGTGCCCGTAGCACGTCGTAAACGCTGGGGTCTGTGGGACAGTCGTTCAAGTCGCCCATCATGATGACTTTGGGCTGATAGCCTTCTGGTGCTGCCGCCATGATGGAGTCGACTTTGGCACGCAAAATCGCTGCCGAACACGAGCGTGAACCAACCGTCTCCAGCTCGCCGCTGTATCTTGAAGGCCAATGGTTGACGAAGACGTGGATGGTGTCTATTTGGGTCGGCCCTTCGACGGGCTCAGGGACCTTAGCTTTGGCGGTCGTTGAGCCCTGAGCCTGTCGAAGGGTCGAAACGCCGCCTTCCACTGCAATGAATTTTGCATACAAAATATCCCTCGAATGGTAAGCCGTGTCCTCTGGATTATAATACGGAAACACGGCACTCTCAACCAATTGGAAATGGTCAAGGGAATACACAATGGCCGGATCAATGCCGCGCTTGTCGGGACCTTCGTAAAGCACCCAACGGTAGTTGTGCTTCTTCAAGGGCGTCTGCTCGAAAAGGGCACTTAAAACATATTCGTTTTCCACCTCACACATGCCGAGGATGCCCAAGGGTCGGTTCTCCGACATGGCCAGGATAGCTTTGTACATATTGTTGCGCTTGCGGTAAAAGCGGGTCTTTGTCCAATGTTGCATGCCGTCCTCGGTGAAGGCATTATAGGTCTTGGTGCTGTCCACATAAGGGTCGAAGAAGTTCTCCATGTTCCAGAAGGCGACGCGAACGGGTTCATTCGTTTGCGCTTGAACGAATAATCCCAACAACATAATGCAAAGCAAAACGGTCAACCATTTCATACTGGAACAAAGTTTTGGGACAAAAATAGTGTTTTTTATGAAAAGTTTGTATATTTGCACCATAAAACAATAATAAAAATGACTGCTGTACAATTAGCCAATCTGAACGCAGAAATCCAACGCAATCTTGACACATTGTCTGAAGACGAGACAATGCTCAACCGCGTCGCCAAATATTTGCGCAAGTTGGTCAAAGAAAAAGAAGATCCCACTTTGATGAGCAAAGAGGAGTTTTTCGCTCGAATTGACGAAGCGAAACGAGAAATCGAAGAAGGTAAAGGCATAACCTTTGACAATTTAGAAGACATGAATGCTTGGCTTAATTCCTTGTAACAACCATGTACAAGATAACATACGCACCAAAAGCAAAAGCCGGATTGAAAAGACTAAAGGAAAGCGAACCAACCAGTTTCAAAAAAGCTGTAAAGATTCTTAACGACCTTAGTTTGCATCCCCGTACTGGTATTGGACATCCCGAGCAACTGTCAGGCGACCGCGCCGGCCAATGGAGCCGACGTATTACGAAGAAACACAGATTGGTTTATGAAATTTACGATGAAGAAGTATTTGTCTACATTCTTTCAGCATACGGCCATTACGACGACAAGTGAAACGTCATTTCTGCATAGCATTTCTATTTTTCCTTTTGCCTTTGACCTCAATCAAGGCCCAAAACACCCATTTTTGGGACGACATCGAAGCCTTTGACGGCCCCACGGATGAGAATCCAATCTTAGCCGCACAAATCGATTTCTATTTCGACAAAATGGTCGCTCCCCTACCCGATTCCATCACTCCAGAAATCGACGGATTAGTGGAACGAACCAGTTTCAACACTGACCTCCGCGACTTCATCCTTTGGCATCTGTTGGAGAAATACCGCCACCCTGAATACATGAGCCAAGACCAAGTGTTCGTTTACCTATATGACCAGTATTTCTCCCAATTGGAAATCAAGAACTTAAACAAAACTAATTTGGCATTGATTCGCGACAAAGCTGAGGCATTCCGAAGACTGGCCTTATTCAACCTTGCCCCCAATTTCGCAATAAGCGATTCCGTTGATTTACATTCCGTTGAAAGCGAGTTTACGGTATTGTTTTTCTTCGACCACGACTGCGATGTCTGCCTCCAGGAAATGCAAGAGTTGGATTCCGTTGTTTTGGAACAGCCTGAAATCACAGTGTTGGCCATCGACATGAATCCCGACAATTCGGGTGAAGGTTCGGGTGAAAGTTCGGGCGAATTTGCAATTCGCCCGAAAGGAGATGGGGATTTGAAATCCCCTATTCAATACCGCCGGATTACAAATCCGTCGGAACTAATTGAGTTATACGACATCGAAACTACTCCGTTGATTTATGTATTAGACAAGGACAAACGCATCATTGCCAAGAAGATACGGGCGAAACAGATACCAATCGTTTTGGAATCCGGATTGCTTCTTCCGTCTTCACGGAATGATGCCTCGCAATGACGCAAAGCGTGTCAATTAACAGCAACAAAGGATTTCATTTCAGGTAAAGCAGCCTCTGCCTCCTCAAACAATTTCCACTGTGCTCGAGTACGCACCAGATTGTGGGTAGGATATTTTATCTTATAATAGGTATTTCCATTGATGTAATCCGTGAGGAAACGCACTGCCTGCATGTAGGGGAACAATGTGGCAGCGTATGGCAAATTCTCCTTTTCGATCGGCAAGAGGAACGTTTTCGTGCCTTCCAAATAACCTTTTGCAAAAGCCTTGAAAACCTCCATGTTGAAATGGATGTTGTCTAAATCGGGGTCGTCCTCAGCACCTGTGTTGGCAGCCGAGCGCAAAAAATCGCCAAAGTCGGAGAAGACAAAACTCGGCATGATGGTATCCAAATCAATGATGCACAACACATTGCCTTCCTTGTCAAAAAGCATGTTGTTCACCTTTGTATCACAGTGACAGATACGTTTCGGCAACTTACCCTCTCGATAAAGCCTTTCGCCAAGACACATCCTATCTGCTTCCTCTCTAATTTTGGCTACGAACTTCTGCACTTCTACCTCGCGCATCTGACCAACCCGATCCTTGGCGACAGCATCCTCCAATTGCTTCAATCGGAACTCGATGTTGTGGAAATCAGGAATAATCTCTCCAATCGGTGCCTCCAAATCCGTCAACAGCGACTCGAAATCGCCGAAAGAGCGGCCTGCATAATAGGCATACTCTGGTGTGACTGCCTCATAGGTGTAGCTATCAGCGATAAAGTCCATCACGCGCCAATATTTCTCATTTTCAACGATGTAGGTCTTGCCAGTATCGGCTTTCAAAAAGTGCAAAACCCTGCGATTGATGTCAGCAACGCCTTGACTTTCATACTTTTTCCGAATATGATTGGTTACGGCTTCAATGTTGTTTTGCAGCATGTCCACATTAGTAAAGACAGCGTTATTGATATGTTGCAGCACATATTTTGGCTGTCCTGCAACCATTATCTTATAAGTATCGTTGATAAGTCCATTGCCCAAAGGCTCAATGTTGTCGATAGTTTTCGGATTAACGAAGTGGCCCGCGATAGTGAAGAGTTCGTTCATAAGGATAAATTTTTTGCGAAGATAGGGTTTTTGAATGGATTATTGCTATTTTTGCCCTCAATTTTAATCCTCATTCTATGAAAAACAAGATTTTACACCTCATCCTCGGCATCATTCTGACGGCCATGGTCACAGCCTGTGGCGAAAAGAAAACCGCTGAAACTGAAGTCCGCAAGGGCAACTACCGTATTGTCGACAACACCATTGTCTTCGATGAACCACAACGTATTGAAGGACAGAAAAGCGTCCTGCAATTCACTGTCGACCCCATCGAAAACGTGCGCATCGGCTTCATTGGCCTCGGCATGCGTGGCCCAGATGCCGTCGACCGCATGACCTACATCGATGGCGTGACTGTCGTTGCCTTGTGCGACATCGAGCCTGACCGCGTGGAAGCTGTGCAAACCAACATCCTTGAAAAGAAAGGTCTGCCCCGCGCTGCCGCTTACACGGGTCGTGAGGGATGGAAAGAACTCGTCGCCCGCGATGACATCGACCTCGTTTACATCTGCACCGACTGGAAGACCCATGTCCCCATGGCCGTGGAATCCATGCGGCAGGGTAAGCATGTGGCTGTGGAAGTGCCTGCCGCCACCTCACTTGAAGAATGTTGGCAACTTGTCGACGTTGCCGAGCAAACCCAACGCCACTGCATGATGCTTGAGAACTGCTGCTACGACTTCTTCGAACTGACCGCCCTCAACATGGCCCAACAAGGCGTGTTCGGCGAACTCATCCACGGCGAGGGTGCCTACATCCACAACCTTGAGCCTTTCTGGCACGAGTATTACGAAAACTGGCGCTTGGAATTTAACCAAAACCACTCAGGCGACGTCTATCCCACCCACGGCCTCGGACCTCTCTGCCAAGCCTTCAACATCCACCGCGGCGACCGCATGAAGACCTTGGTCTCGATGGGTACACCTTCCTACAACGGCAAGAAAATCGCCAAAGAGATGATGAATGTGGACGACTTCGCCAACGGCGACATGACCACCACGATGATTCAGACCGAGAAAGGCAAGACTCTCCTCATTGAGCATGACGTTTACACCTACCGCCCATACAACCGTTTGTATCAACTCACGGGTACGGAAGGCTTCGCCAACAAATATCCTATTGAAGGTTTCACGCTGTTGGAAGACAAGTTGCCCGCAGGCTTCCTCGCCGAAGGCCAGCACCTTAATCCACATGCTTTTGTTCCCGCCGAGGTGCGCGACAAAATCATGAAGGAATACCTTCATCCCATCGCGGTCGAAATCGAGGAAAAAGCCAAGGAAGTGGGTGGTCACGGTGGCATGGACTTCGTCATGGACTACCGCCTCATCTATTGCTTGCATAACGGTTTGCCGCTCGACCAAGACGTTTACGACGCCGCCGAGTGGTCATGCCTTGGCGAACTGACGGCAGCCTCCATTGCTAATGGTGGTATGCCTGTAGCCATGCCCGACTTCACTCGTGGCGATTGGGATAAGGTGAAAGGATATAGACATGCAGAATGAGCGCCCATTAAATAAGATAGTTAGCGATTCTCCTAAAGGCTATATGTCCTTGGAACAATTCGGAGAGATTTTCCATCAAAAACTTGATGAATGCTATGCTCATCTTTAACAGAATTGTCCATGCACTAAACAATTCTAATGCTGCAATGTTGTTACCATAGCATACGAACGTCTACGCCATCTGGGGCGTTCTCAAACTTCAGGAGGAGTGTTTGGCTTTCCTCATCCCAACTCGATTGGCTGGCGACGCTTACTTGAACTTGCTTGGGTGCCTGTGGCAACAGGATACGCATCGCATTGTCGGTATTGGCAGGCGACTTGGAAACAAAGCTGAAGCTATGGTCGGTGAAAGTCTCGTCATACTGCCGCGAGGCTGACGCTAACACTTGCGGATACATTTTTTCTTGCACTTTATCCAAATCAAGAAGGAAAGCCTGTTCGCCTGGTTGCACCTCCTTTTCGGAAAGCACGGGCAGCGAAGGGTCAAAAAGGTCAATGAAACAGCCTTTTAATATCAGTGGCTCATTCGAAACGGGACTCTCATTTACAACAGACGCAATCAGATATGGGTCCCTATGCAAAACGAAGGAGTTCTTTTGTTCGTATGGGCCGTAAGCCGACTCTAAGGTTTGCAGAAGCAAGCTGTCTGATCCCGCAGTTAGGACAAATTCTTGTGGATTGCGGCGCAACACATAGACATGACCCTCGCCAAAGCGATAGTGGCCTTCAACTGCTTGCTCTTCCATACCCATCAACGCAAAAAGATGTTGTGAGGGAGCACCAAAATGATTGCCGTTCGTGTTCCACCATTCGGACACAGTTTGAAAAGGGTCATCATCACGGCCGCAATAAATCAAACTTCCTCCCTTCTCTACCCAATCGGCGATGCGTTGATGCGCTTCAGGGTCAAGTGGCTTCATATTGGCATAAGTCACCATCATCACTTGCATATCATGCAAAGTCTCTTCGTAACCAAGGTTTTCCATGTGAGTGATGCTTACAGGAATGCCCCGCTTGACAAGCGGCATGGCGAGGCCAAAGAAATTGACAAGATACGGGTCCTCAAAGCCTTCAAAAGGCTGATGAAACATGATGGAGTTCGACAAAAGGATGCTGATGCCTTGCGCACCATTGACTCGGTTTTCGGAGACTGGCATGTCATTAAGCGCATTAATCATCACCTGCATTTGGGTGGAATAAGATCTCGGGACACATATCTTCTTTGCATTATCGGCACTGATGGGGTATTCACGCTCGTAGATACGATCGGGCCAAGGCATCACCTCATAGTCCGCGATGCTGGGATATAGCAATTGTGCGACAAAGGTGGCCTGATAGTTGCGTTTGTAATCCTCCCAGTTCACTACGCGATCTTCAATAGGGTCGGTCAAAAAAAACATCTTGCGGCCCGTTGGCCGTGCCATTGATTCGAGACTACCATATTCAAGGAAAGCCATCTCGAAGACTCGCTCCTTCAGCACCCCGTTATAATGGTTAGTCATTCGTGAAGTGCCCGTCCAGACCTGAGCGATATAGCCATCGCAGTTCTCCATTGTGTTCAAGGAAGCCTCAGGCGACACGACACCCCATTGGGCATAATTGAGTAAAGAGTGGGTCGGCACAAAACAACGGACCTCTATCCCCTGCTCACGACCATAATGCTTGGCATAAGCAAAAGCCTCATCAAGTGCACGACAATAAAGATGATGTTTGAGTTTGTTGGAGAGATAGGTATATTCCGCCGATTCGTGCTGAGGTTGCCACGGAAAGCCATAATAGTCTTGCCATTCACATTTGAAAGCCTCGCTGTAACCGCTCCACACCCAAAACTCAGGTTCCTCAAGGAACATAGTATTGATGCCCTCATCAATCACAGGTTTGATGTGCCTTTCTTTGAAATAGTCCAGAAAGCTATGGGTTGGTACAACATAAGGCACATTAGGACCATGCATGATGTCTTCGCCAGAAGACCTTTTCTGCACCTCATCATCATGAAGTTCTCCGTCCCATTGACCCGAAAAATAATCCCTGAACCCACCCCATGAGATACCTGTCATGAAATGCGTGGTATAGCCTCGCTCGCGCCAAGACTTCACACGATCGCGAAACGAAAGTGTGGGACTGCTGCCTACACCATACACCATGACGACATCGGAACGGATATCCGTCGACGGCTTCCAAGGCGATAGGGTCTGAAAAGTGGTCTTTTCACGCTGGGCCAATAGCTGATGTGCCATAAAAAGCAACAGGACAAAGAATAAAGCTCTACGCATAACGAACTTTATTTTGCCATGATAGACCTAAAGAAAATCTCCGCATCCTTCCAAACGGTGTAATCGCGGGCATAAAGCAGATTCATCTGGTTGAGGACATCGGTATCTATATCCTTCTCCATATAGGACGCAGGATTGTAGACACCCTTTCGGATTTTAGGCAACTTCTGTGTCTCATCGGCAGGCGAACAATAGCCCACCCAAGTCCTACGACCAAACAAAACCAACACGGCATTCTTCAAGAACTTAACGGGTTGCTTGACCACTAAAGCCAAAGGCAGCCAGAAGAGGATGCTGAACACACTCATCACCACATCGAAAAGGCGTTTGTTGCGGCGGTTGGCCACAGTGTCAATGGCTTTAATATCAACGGTATAAAGGTCGCCACGCGTGTTGATGCTGTTGCTGCCAATGATAGACAGGCTGTCCTCAGGCGCAATTTTATAGTCCACATTGGAGGCATGCCAGTCCACCATCTTGTCGATGATGACCTGATGCGGCACATCCTTCGAGCAGAAGATAACCTCTGTAATCTTGTAAATCTCAATGATGTCTGGCACCTGCGAGAGGTTACCTATGAAGCCTTCGGGAGCTTCTCCCTGCATCTCTGAACTCACCAATCCAATAAAATCTGGCTTGATGGAAGTGCTCTCTAAGATGGAATTGACACGTTGGGTCTCCTCTGGACTGCCGATGACAAGGAAGCGCTTCTTCTCCGTCCTCTTCGACTGGAAGTTCTCGTTGCCCAACAAGATACCGATGAAACGTGTGAGGCTTATCTCCAAGGCCAGCCAAATCATTCCAAAGAGAATCAGTGCCCTGGAAAAACGCAGACTCAAAGGCAACAAGGCATACAGTACCAGAATGACAGCGCTACCGAATGCCACGCCTAAAACGGCCTTCCCAATATTGTAAGGTTTGTCGTAGCCTCCGGCAAAATAAGTAGACAGAAGCCATATCAGGATATAGGCAGGCAGCACCGCGGCAAAAAGCAGCATCGGATAGCTACCCACACCTTCATAGATGATACCTCGACCCCAGAAATAGCTGATGGCTGCCAAGCCGCCATAACCCAACACGGCATCAAGGAAAGGAATGGCCGCTTTGTGGAAAAACTGCGACACCAAAGCGAAAAAAGCTTTGATGTAGATGGCCATATTGATAAGGAAAGAGAATGACTTGGCCCAGGAGTTACCGAAATGCTTCTTGGCAAAAATCTCCATGGCACGATAGAAGACAAAGACGTAGTTGACACTAGTCTTCTTGGTGCTCTCTCCCTTGTAGTGGATGATGCGCGTCTCGGGAAAATAATAGTTCTTGTAGCCGCCCTGCGTGATGCGGTACGACAAGTCGATGTCCTCGCCATACATAAAAAAAGTCTCGTCAAGCAGGCCGACTTTGTCCAATGTCTCTTTCCTCATCAGCATGAAAGCACCGGCCAAAATCTCCACCTCGTTGGTCTCATCGTTGGAAAGATGTCCCATGTAATAGCGGGCAAAGCGTTTGCTGTGTGGGAAGAGTTTGGTCAGACCGAACATCTTGTAGAACGCCGTCTTCGCCGTAGGCAGCCCTCGTTTCGACTCTGGCAGGAACTGTCCCTTGCCGTCCACCATCTTCACGCCGAGACCACCTGCGTCAGGATGGCTGTCCATGAAGGTAATACACTTTAAAAAAGTGTCATCCTCCACCACCGTGTCAGGGTTGAGGAGCAACACATACTCTCCCGTCGAAATCCTAATCGCCTGGTTGTTAGCCTTTGCAAACCCGACATTGTCCTTGTTGGCAATGACCTTCACCTCAGGAAACTTCTGCGCCAGCATCTTCAGCGATCCGTCAACCGAGTTGTTGTCAACGACAAACACCTCGCCCTCGATGCCTTGCATGGCGCGGCGCACCGAGTAGAGGCACTGCTCGAGGAAATACTCGACGTTGTAGTTGACGATGACGACAGAGAGCTTCATTTCCCCTATTATTCAGGCTTGCTATCCAAATTAACTTTTACAGCCTCGATTTTCGTACTATCGACCTCAGGTAGACCATCGCCAATATTCTCCAAACCACAGGCTTTCAGAATCTTACCCTTGATAGCGGTATTTTGCATCCAGCCCGTGAATTGTTCTGCACCCGGACCATAGGCATACACCATCACCGGCAGGCAGGTGTGGCTACCAGTTGAATAATTGAACACAACATTGGTGTATTTGCCTTTGGGGTCAGGCATGGTCAAACCACCCGTCTCATGGTCGGCAGTGACAACAACCAAGGTATTGCCGTGTTCTTCAGCATAGTCCAACGCGATTTGAATGGCATGGCTGAAGTCGACCACCTCGTTTACCATCCACGCCGAATCATTGCCATGGCAGGCAAAGTCAATTTGCGAACCTTCAACCATGAGGAAGAAACCATTCTCAGCATCATCAAGGGTGTTCAAGGCGGTCTTCACAGCACGGGGCAAAAAGTCGCCACGCTCAGCTGCTGGAGGCATGTGACCGTCGTCGGCCATCACCGCGTATTTCTTGCAGGTCACATCAATACCGGCAAGGGTGTCGTAAACCTTCCAACCCAACTCATCCTCCATCTTCTCAACGAGGTTGATGCTGTCCTTGCGTTGGTTAAAGTGTTTCATGCCACCGCCAATGATCAAGTTGAGATAGGGATTCTCAGCCATCTGCACAGCAATGTCTTCATATTGCTTGCGATGCGGCACTTTGGCATAGAAAGCGGCAGGTGTGGCATGGGTGACATAACACGTCACGACGATGCCAGTCTCCTTACCCTGTTCGGCAAAGACTTCGAGTAAGGTCTTGACTGGAATAGTGTCCGGATTCATTCCAATCATGGCGTTATTGGTCTTGTGGTCGCTGGCGAGAGCTGTTCCGCCTGCAGCCGAGTCAGTGATGTCATTACTGGCCGAGTGAGTGTCAACCACACCAATGTATGGGAACTTGGGAAACACCAATTCCTGACGGGTGGCCAACATACCCGCATAGACCTGCGGCAACGCCGTGCCGTCGCCAATGAAATAGATGACGTTCATCGCTTTAGGCGGTTCCAGGACTTCCTTTTGGCATTTGCAGGACGGCATCAAGCCCAGCATAACGAGGGCGATTAGGAATAGTGTAGTTAGTTTTTTCATATTAGTCTGTTTTTGTTTAGGTATCAGCAGTCAGCCGTCAGCTTTCAGCCAAAGTCAAACCAAGCTGACAGCTGATGGCTGATAGCTGACTGCTTTATTATCGTTTATTCTACCATTTTATTGCTTCCTCCCAACAACTTTTTTCACCGCCTCCACGATGTCGGGCGTATCCAAATGATAGGCTTTCAGGAGTTCATCGGGAGTACCGCTTTGGCCGAAAACATCGTTGACGGCCACCATTTCCATCGGGCAAGGTAAATTCAAGGCCAACACCTGTGCGATGCTGTCACCCAAACCGCCATTACGTTGGTGCTCTTCTGCAGTAACCACGCAGCGGGTCTTCGCTACCGATTTTAGCACAGCTTCAACATCCAAAGGCTTGATGGTATGGATGTTAATCAGCTCAGCATTAATGCCCATTTCTTTCAGGATAGGCAGCGCTTGCACGGCTTTCCAAACGAGGTGGCCGCAAGCAAAAATAGTCACATCGGTGCCTTCCTGCAGCATTTGGGCCTTGCCGATAATGAACTTCTCGTCCACAGGAGTGAAATTCGGCACTTTCGGGCGACCGAAACGCAGGTACACCGGACCTTCATACTCGGCAGCGGCGATGGTGGCGTTCTTGGTCTGGTTGAAGTCGCAAGGCACGATGACCGTCATGTTGGGCAACATCTTCATCATGCCGATGTCTTCGAGAATCTGGTGTGTGGCACCATCCTCACCAAGGGTGACACCCGCATGGGAGGCAGCAATCTTCACATTCTTATTGGAATAGGCCACACTCTGACGGATCTGGTCGTAGACGCGTCCCGTGGAGAATGCTGCAAAAGTGCCTGTGAACGGCACGAAGCCGCTCAAGGCCATGCCAGCAGCCATGTTGATCATATTGGCTTCGGCGATGCCAGTCTGGAAGAAACGCTTGGGGAATTCCTTGGCGAAGTTGCCCATCTTCAGCGAGCCAGTGAGGTCGGCACAGAAAGCCACCACCTTGGGATTGCGGCGACCTGCTTCGAGCAAGCCTTCACCGAACCCCGATCTTGTATCTTTGTTATTCTGAATTGTAAAGTCCATGTTGTATATGTTGAATCGTTGATCGTTTAATTGTTTAATTGTTGGTCGGGGCCTTCGACAGGCTCAGGCACCCTTAGTCACATACAAACAAGGTCCCTGAGCCTGTCGAAGGGCCGGCATAATTAGTAATCCCCTAAAGTCTCCTCCAATTGTGAAAGTGCATTGGCGGCTTGCTCGTCGTTGGGTGCTGAACCATGCCATTTGTGGGTTCCCATCATGAAGTCCACACCAAAGCCCATCTCAGTGTGAGCCAGAATGAGTTGCGGAGCGCCTTGGAAGGCGTTCTCGCGGGCGAATTTCAAGGTGTTCACCACCGCCTGCATATTATTGCCGCTCATTTCTAGGACGTTCCAGCCGAAGGCCTCGTATTTGGCACGCAAGTCACCGAGGTTCATTACCTCGTCGGTGGGGCCGTCGATTTGTTTCTTGTTGTAGTCGATGATGGCGATGAGGTTGTCGACACCTTTGGCAGGTGCATACATGGCGGCTTCCCAAATCTGGCCTTCTTCCTGTTCGCCGTCGCCCATGAGGACGAAGACGAGGTGTTTGTCGCCATTCAGTCTCTTGGCTTGTGCCGCACCGACCGCGACAGAAAGGCCTTGACCGAGTGAACCCGAGGCGATACGTACACCTGGTAGGCCCTCAGCCGTAGTGGGATGTCCTTGCAGGCGTGTGCCAAGACGACGGAAGGTAGCTAACTCACTGACAGGGAAATAGCCGCGGCGAGCCAAGATGCTGTAGAACATCGGGCTGATGTGGCCGTTGGAGAGGAAGAACATGTCCTCGCCGTTGCCGTCCATGCGGAAGCTGGCGGGGTCGATTTGCATTTGGTCGAAATAAAGGGCTGTGACGATGTCGGTCGCGCCCAAAGAGCCGCCCGGATGCCCCGACTGGCAGCCATGCACCATGCGGATGATGTCGCGGCGCACTTGAGAGGCGATTCTTTCTAATTCGTTGATAGTCATATTGGAAGTGTTTTTGTTTTACGAAAATCTGACTGCAAATTTATGGAAAAAACTATTCCAAATCATCCTTATTCACTTTGTTTTTCTTTCGGTCGTAATCCTTCTTCGACTTGTGCACCTTCGACGGCCGCATACTGACCTGCTTGCCGTATTGCTCGATTTCCTTCTCGCGGTCGGCTTTGAGCAGTGCTTTTACGCTGCTAAATTGCTTTTTCTTATTCTTTTTGGTTTTGGATTTCATGATTTATGCTACTAATTTTCATTTTTTTTCAATTCCTACGCTGCTCCGCCATACTGTCGACTCACATAATCATACACCGCAGGTAATAGGGAAAGCTCTCATCGCGTAGCACCTTTTAAACCTTGGCCAGGAACGAGCTTGCCGTTCACCATGCGTCCTTTGGTTTTCATGTAGCCTTGTTGGGGTTGTGCTGTCACCATTACAGTGATGGATAGGGCAACAATAAGGAGAATTAGCTTTTTCATTATTCTTTAGTTTGTTTGTTTTCTTGTTCTTTTAGTTTGGTTTGGAGTTCTTCAATCTTTTTGTTGGTTTTTAACGTGTCTGGGTGCTCTTTTCCTAAGACGTTTTTTTGGATGGTCAGAGCCATGTCAAGGCATTCAAGAGCCTTAACAAAGTTGCCTTGTCCTTCGAACAAGCGGCCCATGTTAAAATAAGTTGTCGCCACATTAGGATGATTTTCCCCGCTAGCTTTTCGGATACTTAAAGCCTTATTGTAGTATTCTATAGCTTGCTCGTAATTGCCTTGATAGTACAACACATTGCCAATATTGTTGTAGCTTGAAGCCATGTCAGGATGGTTTTCACCCAAAACGTTTTTTCGAATATTTAGTGCCTTATAATAAAATTCAATTGCTTTATCATATTCGCCTTCGCTTTCGTACGCGGAGCCAATATTATTATAGCTTGAGGCTACGCTGAAATGGATTTCACCATAAACATTTTTGAATATATTAAGAGCTTTGTTATAATAATCTAAAGCATTAAAATAGTCACCTAAAGCCATGTACACTGAGCCGATATTGTTGTAGCTTATTGCCACATCAGAATGGTTTTCCCCTTGAACAGTTTTTTTTATGTTAAGAGCTTTGTTATAAAAATCCAGAGCTTTGAGGTGATTGCCTAAGACCTTGTAAACCGAACCAATATTGTTGTAACTTGAAGCCACACTAGGATGGTTTTCCCCTTGAACAGTTTTTTGAACAATTAGAGCTTTATTGTAATATTCAAGTGCCTTATCATAATCACCTCGTTCATCGTAAATAAATCCGATGTTGTTGTAACATGTGGCAACTTCAGGATGTTTTTCCCCGAGGACTTCTATTTTGATATTTAAAGCTTTTATAAAACATTCTAACGCCTTGTCACCATCTCCTAGATTATAGTATACAGTACCTATGTTATTGTAACTCCTCGATACATCAGGATGATTTTCGCTAAAAATAGTTTTCCTGATAATCAGTGCCTTATCAAAGTATTCTAAAGCCGCTTTAAAATCACTTTTATAAGTGTACACATAACCTATATTATTGTAACTATTCGCCGTGTTTGGATGGTTATCACCGAAAACATCTCTTCGGATATTCACTGCTTTGTTAAGGTATTTCAAAGCATTGTCATAATCATCTAATTCGGCATAAAGAGATCCTATGTTGTGGAAGCTTGTTGCCACCTCAGGATGGTTTTCCCCGACAAAGTTTTTTTCAATGATCAAGGCCTTGTTGTAGTATTCAAGTGCTTTGTCATAATCGCTCAAATCATCATAAGTCAATCCAATGTTATTATAGTATTTGGCCATGTCAAAATGGTTTTTTCCAAATATGGTCTCAGAGATGTTTAAAGCTTTATTATAGTATTCAAGAGCCTTGTCGTAGTCGGCTTGGTCATGAAACACGGTGCCAATGTTATTAAATATTATAGCAGTCCAAGCATTTAATTCTCCATACTGTAGCAATGATTGTCGCAAAGCCTTTTGATAATAGAATAAGGCTTTGTCGTTATCCGCAATGAAATTAGTAATAAAACGCCCAGCCTCATTCTGCCATTCTACATTGGAAGTGTCCTTGCTTGCCCTAAGTTCAAGCCAATAAGTGGCCGAATCGTTATCGTATCTAAGTTTGCTAATCTCATAAAGATTATAGCAGTCGGTGGCGAATTCTTCCAGTTGCTTCACTTCCATGCGTTTGCTATTCTCAAGGTTATCATGTCGCTGGGCGAGCTCTTCCGCTTCCTTTTCGTTGGCTCTGTGGATGCGGTCGAGTTCAGCACTACGTTCTTCCATACTACCTTTGGTCTTGATTAATGAGTCGGCCTTGAGCAGCTCGCCGTTGAGGATAAACCAGCTCACTTTGCGGTTGAACTCGTCCAAATGGTCAAAGTCGATTTTAGAATAGCGCTCGGCCATTTCCTGTACCAACTTTTGACTCTCGGTTTGCATATCGGCAATCTCAGAAAGTCGCCGATTATAGTCTTCCTCGCTGATTTTGTTTTGCTTCTTCAGTTGCTTGACTTCCAGTCGAAGCTGGCTAATCAAAGCTTGCTGTGAGGCATTGATCCTCTCGAAATTCTCCATTTGGTCGTCCATTTGCTGGTGGGGCGTTTCCATTGAGAAATACAGAGTGTCCTTGCTGTATTTATAAGTCCTCAGGACATTATAATCCACCAGTTGGTAGTCTTTCTTCTTCACTGAATCAACTTGGAATTGGCTTTCGGCAATGGGAAAGGAAAAAGAGCCGTCTTCTGATTTCACTATAACAGTGTTTTTCCCTTTGATGGAAACCGTGGCACCTTTCAGGCCGTGGCCTGGGATTAGATTGCCCTTGTCATCCAAACGACCTTTGGTTTTCACGTAGCCTTGCTGGGTTTGGGCTGTCACCATTACAGTGATGGATAGGGCAACAATAAGGAGAATTAGCTTTTTCATTATTCTTTAGTTTGTTTGTTTTCTTGTTCTTTTAGTTTGGCTTGGAGTTCTTCAACAGCTCTTTTGGCAGATTGTGTTTTCGAATGGTCAGATCCTAGATATTCATCCCGTATTGAAAAAGATTTCTTGTAATACTCCAATGCTTTGGCAAGGTCACCTTCCATTTCATAAGCATATCCAATATTATAATAATCTCTTGCAATGTTAAGATGGGATTCTCCAAAATAAGCTAAATCAATAGTTATGGCGTTTTGAAGATATTCAATACTTTGGTCATAACTAGATTGATAGTTGCATATCACCGCAATATTATTACATACGGTGGCAATATCAGGATGATTTTCGCCTAAAATATCCTTCATGATAACCAATGAATTTTCAAAGCATATTTGGGCATTGGCATAGTCTCTCATCCCAACAAATGCAGCGCCTAAATTGTGATAACTTGTAGCTGTTTCATAATGGACTTCTCCAAAGATGGACTTCCGAATTTCCAATGATTTTTGAAGATATTCAAATGCTTTTTCAAAACTACCTACATTGCATAAAACTGAACCGTAGTTGGAGTAACAAGTCGCGACATAAGGGTGTTTTTCTCCAAAAACGGATCTGAACAAGTATAATGCTTCTTCATAGTATTTCATGGATTTGGTTACGTCTTCTAACTCGGCATATAAAGCTCCAAACTCGTTATAACAAAATGCAACATCGGGATGATTATCTCCAAAAGCTCTCTTATTTAAGATTAGAGCTTTTTCGTTAAATTCCAATGCTTTGCCAAAATCTCCCAGATGCTTGTATGCCATTCCAATATTGTAATAATTGGTCGCCAATTTCGGATTGTCCTCACCTAATACTTTCTTTTCAATTTCAAATGCTTTTTGGTGGAATTCCAATTCTTTTTGATAGTCACCTTGATTACCATGTATAATCCCGATGCTTGTGTAGGTGAATGCCACCCTTTCATGGTTTTCTCCATAGACATCTTTATATATTGCCAAGGCTTTCTCTTGATATTCCATAGCTTTATCAAGATTACCACTTATTCTATGTAGTCTTCCAAAATTAGAATAAACGTTTGCATTTTCTAAGTGAATTTCCCCAAATAAGGTTACGCCAATTCCTAAAGCTTCATTCAAATAGGCTAAAGCTTCATTGTAATCGCCCTTTTCCAAAAATACCGAACCTAAATTATTGTAGCAGGTAACTGTCTCTTCGCTATATCTACCATACTGATTAATGCTCAATTGCAAAGAGCGCATACAATATGCAAGTGCACGATCATAATCAGCTTCGTAGACCAAAAAATCTCCTGCCTGGTTTTGCCAATGAATATTTGTCGTATCCAAACTTGCTCTCAGTTCAATGTAATATGTTGCCGAATCATTTAAATACCGTGCTGCAAAAGCCTCATAATAACTATAGCAACGTTTAGCCAGCTCTTCCATTTCAGCGGAATATACTGCCTTGGCTTGGTTCAATTGTTCTTCTTGTTCTTGAATGGCATGGCCTTTTCTTCGTTGCTCTTTCACTTGTTGGGTGACATTGCCTTTGGTTCTCAAAAGAGAGTCAGCTTTCACCAATTCGCCGTTTTCGATGCAATACGATACCTGCCTATAGAACTCATCCAACTGATCGTAGTCCAACTCGGAATAGCGTTTAGCCAAATCCTTCACCAATAGCTCATTTTGATCCACATTTTCATAAAGCTTCTGCAAAGCTTGTCGGTATTCTTCATCCGAGATTTTTTTCTGTTCCTTCAAAGCTTCAATCTCGTCCTCTCGTTCATTGAGTTGCTTGGTGATGGTGTGGCGGATCTTGCGCTCGGCGGCCAATTGGTCTTGCAACTGTTGCTCAGGAGTCTCCATAACCAAATAGAGCGGGTTGGAAGAGTGTTTGTAGATTTTGCCAAGAGCATCCATGTCAACAAGCTGGTAGCCTTTCTTCCTCACGGAATCCAAGCGGAATTGTGCTTCGGACACAGGAAAAGAAAAAGCACCATTATCCGCGTTCACCAATACGGTTGTCCGTCCATGCACGGAAACGGTAGCACCTTTTAGACCTTGACCAGGGACGAGCTTGCCGTTCACCATGCGTCCTTTGGTCTTTACATAACCCTGCTGGGTTTGTGTCTGAGCCGAAAGCATAGTGCCAAGAATCATGGCGGCAGCGAGGAGGAAAAGTTTTTTCATTGAACCATTTTTTTGTTGTTTATGCCTGCAAATTTAGAAAATTAACATTTGAGTCAGTCATTTTTTGTGCGAAGTGAAGAATTATTTGGTCAAAAGCACGTCGTTTTCTCCGCAAGGCATGGTGAGGATGCTGTCTATTAGGGGAACAGGAGCCGAAACACGATAGGTCTTTTTTTGCGCTTCCAATGGGATGAAAATGGAAGCACAACCTTTTTCATCTGTCGCGGCCTCGAATCCTTCAACAAAAAGGGTGGTGTTGGCCAAAGAGGTTTCGGTTTCGCTGTTCCATGTGCAGAAGTGAACATCGCCGTAAACCCTGGGGTCGCGATGAATATCTAATGCTATGGATTGGGTCAGAGCCATAACAGTGTCGAGGGGGAGAAAATCGCAACAGCTCACCGAAACTTTGACGGACTTTTTTAGGAATTTGTGTGGTATGTTGCTGAAAACCAAATGGTCATTCATCGAGTGGATGGTGTCGCATTTCGTTTCGTTATCCAAGCACATGGTTACAACAGCATCTTTCAGCGGTGGCAGATTGCTGTTGTGGACAGAGGCTTCGTTGAGGCGTATTCCCACATCGAAGGGTTGGCTCATGCGCCACACGCACAACAGGGCCGCGATTACGGCAACAACTCCGACCGACCATGCCACAGCTTTTTGAACCATTCTCCGGCGATGCCTTTGCCAAATGGTGTCGAACTCCACGCCAAGCAATTTGGAAATAAGCTGCACATAGGCCCGTTCCCTGTTGAGCCAAGGTCGACGATAAATAGGCTCGTGGATGTTGGCACCAAGGATTTCGGGTAACCCCAACTTATTGATAACTGGATTGAAACATTCCGTAGTTGGGTCGCCACTGTGAGGGCTACCTCCAACGATGAAGAAATGGATGTTTTGGGTACGACCAAGGTTGTAGAAAAACTCTATCTCCTTCCCCACCCATTCCGACTGCGCCGAATTGGGCGAACAAATTACAATAAGGTGACGTGAGTCCTCCAGCCGTTCCTGTAATTCCTCCGTCAAGCCTCCCGGCTGTATGTCGGTAGGGGCAAAAAACACAGGGTTCATGGGTTTGCGTTCCCAACCGTGTTCACTACATAGCGTGGCTGGTAGACGATAATGCTCAAGTTTCTTTTGGAGCCTTTTACCCCATTCGGTGTCCTTCGAGTTGTAGCTGATGAAGGCGAAATATTTGAAAGTGTTATCGTCTACTTGTCCCATCTTTTACATTCCTTTATGCACTTGTCGAAGTATGAGTTATTTTGAAATCCTTTGCCTCTTTTGATAGCTTAATCACTTTGTCCATGATTTCCAACACATCGCGGTCTTTGAGTTTTTCGCGTGTGGGAAGCTTATCATATGGAACGATGAGTTTATGGATTTGGATATCGTCTTGAGTGTACTTGACACCTTGTTCATGGGCATCCCGATAACCCGTGATGCTTCTTTCGGCGCACCAGCGCAAATGCTCCATTTGATACAACACCTCAGGATTTCGCTGAAAATATTTACGATAGGTTTTATATGTCTTGTACATCTCCACTTGATAACGGTTGGAGAAACGCATGTCTTCATTTAAGGCAATCCAATGCCGAGCCGCCTCGCTAATAGCCTTGGAGGCATCATTTTCGACTTCCTCAAAGAAGTCCTTGCCGACATCGTATTTGAAATGATAATAGGCTCCTATGAAAACCGGCATCTTGTCGTCCAACAGGGTGTCATCAACACCCTTGTCAAGTGTTCCAAATATCTTCACATTGGAGTATTTGCCGTTTTTATTGTCCAAGAGACTGGCAAGCCCCATCTCTATCTCCTGCCGGACAAGGATTTGTGTTGTATTATTCGGGATGACCTTCCCCTCTTTTATGGTGTAGAATAACGCGTCGGGGAGACAAAGAGCTGCTGCGAGGCTATAGTCTGGGTCATAGAAACAAATGGCAACGGTAAGTAAGACATCTTCACGGAGCGACAGTTCCTGTAACAACAAACGATTCCCATCCTCTTCTATACTACCACTGACAAAATCAATCTCAATATCGGAGATTTGATCTAAATAAGGATATTGGGACTTGAAACGAGGCAACAATTCGTCCATCTTTGGATCAACGACAGTGATAACCGTTTTGTTTTTACCTGTTTTCTCATTGTAATTGGGATAATGGCAAATACGTAACGCTTCCAGCAACAATGCCACACCCGTATTGCCAAACCCGGCGATGACGAGATGCACATGTTTGTCGGTTAGCATCGGCTCATCTTTCACGTTGTCTTCAACCATCTGCCCGCGATCTAACGTCTTGTAACCTTCAAGTTGGAATGTACCCCACAACAATCTGGCCCAGTTTTCATAGAAGTTGAAAGGATGCAGGTATATGATTTCCTTGTGGCGATCGTCTTCGAAATAAGATTGGGGCAGAGAGACTTTTTTAATGGTAGAATAGGATGCGGGCCTGTCGAATTGCACATTGACTTGCAGTATGCCAGTATTTTTTCTTGTGTTGTTGGCCCGGATGTCTTTAATGGCCTTGGCGCACTCTAGATTAAGTGAGTCCCTACCTGGCTCTTTGCCTTCACCGATGACAAACACTTCTTTTGCCCAGCCAATATTAAGTCGCTCCAAATGAGGTTTTGCGTTAATGTTACCCGAATAGACCACCACCCGTTCTTCGAGGTCATACAGCTGAGTTTGGATGTTGCGTCGAATTGTATCGGTATCCTGATTGGTAAGAATAAGAAAATGCGCATTGGGACTTGTGTCTTTACGACCAAGGATATTCTTAATGATAGGCACACAAGAGTTGCCATAACCAATGATAAGGTAATGATTTTTCATTCCCTTATAGGTGTTTTTTCCTTTCTTGTATTGCTCGGCTCGTGTCGCCATCACTCGATTAATGGTGGCAATGAGCAATCCATTGAAGACAACCAACCCCAAGAAAAAAACGAGACAATGTTTTGCATACTCCCATCTTTCCATGTATTTCTCTTGGTTCTCAATGACTTCGTATTTAGATAGTTCATCATTTTTCGCAGGAACATGAGTAAGCTTGACAGTACCGACAATATCAGCCATAGCATAACGGATTCCCGAATTTGGGAAAAGGCATAAGGCTATGTCAAGCGTAATGATAAAGGCAAAAAGAGCCACTGCCAATTGTTTTCTTGGTTTGCTGGCAAAGATTCTGTCTACAATCAAGAGTGGGCACTTCAATCGGCAAAGCTGTATGATAATCAGAGCAAATCCAAAGGCAAGAGTGCTCCACCTGTACCACGGAGAAAGCTCTTTGTTAAAAGCGATGATTAAAATCGCAATGAAAGAGAATATGATTAAGAATTGGAAAACCGCCGATACTGGATTTGTTTTCACTCTGTTAACAAAGTCTTTGGAAAAAGGTCTCATAATAATGACAGGTTGGTTAGTTGTTTTTGCTGATTTTCCATCCCAATTTCAGTACAAGTTTCAAAGTCTCCATAGCCGTATTCCTGTCATAGTCTTTTTCACTTTCCGGCAGGTCGTCATAATCGACGAGACAGGGATTCTGTTTGAGGGTGTCGTTGCGCTCGGGGCCATATGTCCAGCCTTCATTGATGCGGCCGACGGACCAGTTGTCATGCACGTTGCGTGCCAGTTGCTCAACGAGTTGCTTCAATTCATTCGAAAGTTCGACGGTAGATGTGTCGATGGGATTGGGAACATATGCAATTTTGTCCATCTCTTTATTGATCGTAAGCTTTTTTTGTGCATTGCGACTATTGCTCATATTATTCCAGCACCCTCCGCATCGTCCTCACCATCTGCTCCTCCATCACCGTGCATTTCTCATCAGCTTCGATGATTTCGCAGAGGTCGTGGATAATCTCAAGGCGGTTGATCTCTGTGTCAGCATAAAAGGCTTTATTCTGTCGGATGCAATCGAGCACTTCGGCATCGTTCATGTTGGTAAAGAGTTTCTCCATCTTTTCCACCGTGTCAAAACCACTCTTCTCGAGCATCACTTTCACTTCTTCTGATTGAATGTTCCCATCGAGGTTAGCGGCATATAGCATCACCAAGGTCTTGAATTCTTCTTTATTGAGTATCATGGTATTGTTGTTTTTATTGTTTTTCGACTGCAAATTTACAAAAATATGTTTTGTCCCACAAAGACACACTAAAAAACTCCCCGCAAGCCAACAACTTCTAGGAAGGATGACTAAATCTTGTTATCTCAACACATATTGATCGTCTCGTTACCTCTATATGATGCCTCACCATTTCCCTGAATATCCTCCACCGCCACTATGCCCTCCACCGAAGGAGCCCGAACTGTGTGAAGAATGGTACGAAGAATGGTGTGAGGAATAGCTTCCCCCACTCGACGAACCGTACGAGCTGCTCACATGCACAAGCTTAGGTATCGTGATGATCGAGGTGTAAACGGAGTGGCAACATTGGCATTCGTAAGTCTTCTCTTCTTGGCCACTGTGTGAATAGCTGGCAGCTCGCACCACTTGCGATTTGGTCACCTTGGCTGTCAACGCGCCGCATTTCTCGCAAGTCAGATAGTGATTGAATGCTGGTCCCTTCTCTTTTACCACATAGGTGTGTCCGTTGACGCAGCGGTATGGTGTGAAGTGCAATGCGCCAAGCTGCTCCTCAGTAGCATGATGATCGGAAAGCATAAAGCTCTTGGTCTGGTTGAGGGTGTGGCCGCAAGTCGGGCAAAAACAACCTTCTTCGGTATTCTTTAATTTACGCTTCAAGATGAGATAAAAGATCCAGCCTATCCATGGCGCCATCCACATCACTACTTTATTGGCAGTATGGTCATTAGCCACCTGATAGACCGACTTAGGGTTGATGGAAGTCCGGGCCAATTTCTTGGCCGTCTTCATCATGCGACGGTTATGTCGGAAACATATCCAAGTGAGATACAACAGCAAAGCGACCAAGAACGACCAAAGGCCCTGGCCTTTCATCCCCATGTTAGGAGAGATGGCAATCACGACCAAAAGAGCGATGAATTGGAAGACAAAAAACGAGCATCCGATCAACAAACCACCCAGGCAACCCCTGCCATCCCATGGCGAGCCAGACCAGGAAGTTTTCAGTTCATCAACATAATAGATGCCATCCTCTTCGGTGGACGGCACTGTCTCTTTGTCTTTGAATGGCGATTTCGTCTTGGTTTTGACCACCCAAAAGATAAGGCCGAGCAAAGGGAACAACACTATGATGACCAACACTATAAGTCCCAAAAGGGCCTCGCCTAAGGTAAGGTCACTACTTTCGAAGTTTTCCATGCTGGGTAGCGCTGCCTTCAACCCGTCAGGGATCTCGCCGCCATACACACCTACAATCTCACCTACGCCCGCGCAGAGTCCTCCCTCATAGTCGCCCTTCTTGAAAAAAGGCTTGATGGTTTTGGTAAAGATACGCTCGCATTTGGAGTCAGTGAGCGTTTTCTCGGCACCATAACCTATCTCAAACTCCAAGGAATGCTGGTCTTCCACAAAGAGCAAAAGAACGCCATTATCCGTTTCAGCATCGCCGATGCCCCAATTGTTGAAAAGTTCCGTAGCAAAATGTTTGGGTTCCGCCTTACCGATACTCGACAAGGTCACCACGAAAACATCCACCTTGTCGCGAACGGCACACAAGGCCGCGTTAATGGTCATTTCAACACTGTCCGATAGGTATCCATCAGGGTCAGAAACATGGATGTCATTGCCCTTCAAACGCGTGTTGGGCACCGTGCGTACCGTCCAAATTCCATCCGCCATCACGTTGAAGGCCAAAGAAATCAATATTAAAAACAAGGCTATTCTTTTCATCATCGTTTGTGTTATCCATTCTACAAAAATACAAAAAAAGCCATATATCCTCCATTTTTTATTACTTTTGCACCAAATTTCATCAGGCAACCCATGTTTGACAACGAAGACTTTGAAGATTATTGGGAAGAAGAAAAAGACCGAAAGGCGGCCATCGAGCGGTATGAGGACATGCTGAAAAAGCACAACTCAATGTATTTCGACAGCGAGGAGTTTGAGTTCATCATCGACCATTATACCAAAAACAACGACCTGAACCGCTCACGGCAGGCGGTGGAGTTGGCTATGGCGCAGCATCCCGAAAGCAACATGCTGAAAATCAAGTATGCTCGCCAATACCTTTTGGAAAACGACGCCCAAAGTGCTTTCGACATTATGCAGCATGTAGAACGCGTCGACGATGATGAGGATCCCGACTATTTTCTCACCCTCGGCTCATGTCTGGCCGTCTTGGGCAAGTCGGAAGAGGCTTTGGAGAACTATTTCAGTGCCCTTCCCTACTTCGACGAGAACGAGAAGTTTGAACTCTACAACGCCATCGCCTACGAATACCAACACATGCGCAAATACGACCTCGCCCTTGAGTTCTATGACAAAGCCCTTGCCCTCGCCGACGACAAAGACACCATCTACCACGAGATCCGCTGCTGCTACCTCAGCGCATGCCGCAAGGAAGATGCTATCGACTACTTCCAAAAGCTGGTCGACAAGGACCCGTACAATAGCAAGGCCTGGACCAACATCGGAGATGTCTACCGCATGATGGGCCAATACGAAGAGAGCATCGACCCTTACGAGTACGCCCTTAGCATCGACCCGGAAGACCTCTGGACCAACATGCACCTGGCCGACATCTATTACGACCTCGGGCGCTACAAGGAAGCCATTGACACCCTTGAAGAAGCCTTGCGCAACGGTGTGGAGACCTCAATGATACACACCACCATCGGCGACTGCTACTACCGCCTCAACGACCTGCAAACCGCAGAGGACCATTTCAACAAAGCCTTGGAAATCAACCCGATGATAGGCTCTGGTTATGCCGGTCTCGGCTATGTCTTCAGCGACCGTGGCCAAAGCCGAAAGGCCATCAAATTCTTCGAGAAAGCCCTGGAATACGAGCCTTGGGAGACCGACCACCTCTACTCCATCGCCACTGACTACATGAAGCTGAAAGAATACGACAAGGCCATGGAATGCCTGCGCAAGATCCAGGAGCAGACGCCCAACGACGCCGATGCCTATTACTATATCGCCGACCTTTATGGGCAACAGGACAAAATCGACGAGGCTATCAACACCATCAAATTCGGGCTGATGCAAACCGACAACGACTCCTCGCTGCTTTATCTTTTGGCATACGCCTATTTCGTGAAAGGCTCACACCACGAAGGTTTGGAAGCCTTAGACCAAGCCTTGGATGCCGACTTTGAGGTGTGGCCCGACTTCCTGGAATACGACAAGGAATTGTTGGCCAACGACACCCAAATCCTCGAACTCATCGAACAACACAAGAAAAACCAGAATTCAAATTCAGCAAACCAACCCGAATAATTCATGCGTATCAAAGACTACCTATATATTTTCCTGATTGCCATGGTGCCCATCGTCGAACTGCGTGGCGCCATCCCAGTGGCCTACACCCTAAAAGCGACGACTTCCCCTGACCTCAACATCTTATTGAGTTACATTGTCATCGCCATTGGCAACATGATTCCCGTTCCCTTCATCTTCTTCTTTGCCCGCCGCATCTTGGAATGGGGCAAGGACAAGAAAGTCATCGGAAGGTTTTTCACTTGGTGTCTGAAAAAAGGCGAAAAAGGTGGCCAAAAGCTGCAAGCGAAAGCCGGTCGTGGCCTATATTTTGCCTTATTGCTCTTCGTTGGCATCCCGTTGCCTGGCACGGGCGCATGGACCGGCACCTTAGCAGCCAGTTTCCTTGACATGGACTTCAAGAAAAGCGTGTTGGCCGTCATTGGAGGTGTGGTGCTCGCCAGCGTCATTGTCGGCGTGTTGTGCACCCTTGGATTCGGAGCATGGTTTGGCATTACAGGACAATAAAAACAAGGCACTATGAAACGCTACGGACTCATCGGACATCCACTGAAACACTCGCAGTCAAGGTTCTACTTCAACGAGAAATTCGAATATGAAGGTCTCGACTGTCTCTATCAGCATTTCGACCTCAAGTCGTTGGATGAACTTCAAGAAGTGATGGAACGCTACCCCGACCTCTGTGGATTCAATGTGACAATACCTTATAAAGAAGCCATCATTCCCCTGTTGGATGAAATCGATGAGACTGCGAAACAAGTCGGTGCAGTCAATGTGGTGAAAATCACGGAAGGCAAGCTGAAAGGCTACAACAGTGATGTTTATGGATTCGATCAACTGCTCAACCGCGCCCTCAACGGCAAAACCATTAATCATGCCTTGGTGTTGGGTACAGGCGGTGCTTCGAAAGCGGTGCAATATGTACTGAAACAAAAAGGCATCCCCTTTTCCACCGTCAGTCGCAGTGCCGAAAAAGGCGACTACACCTACGACACGCTGAGCGATGAAATCCTGCGCCAAAACCACCTTATCATTAATACAACGCCTTTGGGTATGGCGCCACAAGTGGACACTTTCCCCGACCTTCATTACCAAGCCTTAAGCGGCAAACACATCCTCATCGACCTGATTTACAACCCGAAGGAAACGGCTTTCATGGAGTTAGGCAAGACCTGGGGCGCAAAGGTGTATAACGGAATGCAGATGTTTGAGGAACAAGCAAAAAAGACTTGGGAGATTTTTAATGACAACTATGGCCTATGACTATGGCCAACGGCTTGCTATTACGTATGAGCAAGCCATGGTCATTGGCCATAAGCCATAGTCAAAAAGAAGAACAAAATGGCGAGACAAAAAATAAAACGAGAACCCGAATACATCGAGAATGTCGAAATCATCGATGCAGGCTCCGAAGGCATGTCGGTGGCCAAGCCCGAAGGGCGCGTAGTCTTCATCCCTTTTGGCGTGCCTGGTGATGTGGTCGACATCGAGGTCTACAAGCGCAAAAAGAACTTCTTTGAAGGCAAGATATTGAACTTCAAGAAGATGTCGGACAAACGCGTAGAGCCTGTCTGTCAGCATTTCGGCCTCTGCGGTGGCTGCAAGTGGCAGCACATGGACTACCAATGGCAGACCTACTACAAACAGAAGCAGGTGAAGGACAACTTCGACCGCATCGGGAAAATAGAATATCCTGAGATTCGCCCTATTTTGGGTTGCGAAAAGCAGTTTGCCTACCGCAACAAGCTGGAATACACTTTCTCGAACCGCAAATGGCTCACTGATGGCGCGCCTACAGGCACCCACGATGAAGACGCCTGCAAGGGACTCGGTTTCCACCTACCCCAACTCTTTGACCGCATTGTAGATATCGAGAAATGCCATTTACAAGCAGACCCGTCGAACGACATCCGTCTGTTCGTCAGACGCTTCACACTGGAGCGGAACCTCCCCTATTACAACTTCCGCGCCCACGAAGGACTGATGCGTAACCTCGTCATCCGCTGCAATTCAAAAGGTGAGTTCATGGTCATCATCGTGATCGGCGAGGAAAACGCCATTGTGCGCCATGAACTGATTCCTGCCTTGGAGATGGCCTTCCCGCAAATCGTATCGCTGCTTCTAGTCATCAACCCGAAGTTGAACGACATCATCAACGACCTACCGTTTGAGTGCCTCAAAGGCGAGCCTTACCTCATCGAAACGATGAAATCGCCACGCCCGGGATTCGACGACCTAAAGTTCCGCATAGGGCCGGTGTCGTTCTTCCAAACCAACGTCTATCAAGCGGAAAGGCTTTATAAGACCGCCTTCGACCTTGCCGAGGTGCAGGGCGATGAATTGATGTATGACCTTTACACAGGCACGGGCACTATCGCCCAATATTTCTCAAGATTTGTGAAGAAAGTGGTCGGCATAGAGTATGTGGAGGCGGCCATCGAAGACGCCAAGGTGAATGCTGAAATCAATGGTATCAAAAGTTGCACATTCTATGCTGGCGATATGGCCAAGGTTTTCACCGACGACTTCATCACCACCAACGGCCACCCCAACCTCATCGTCACTGATCCACCACGGGCGGGTATGGCCGAAAAAGTGGTGGAGCAATTGCTGAAAATCCGTGCCAAGAGAATTGTGTATGTCAGTTGCAACCCTGCCACGCAGGCACGCGATTTACAACTACTTGATTCTGCCTATAAAGTGATGGCCGTACAGCCCGTCGACATGTTCCCTCACACACAGCATGTGGAAAACGTATGTCTTCTGATATTGAGAGACTAAGAAAGTCCGTTGATCATTTTGATCAGTTTTTCCAAGTCTAAGTCCTCAGCCTTCACCGTGATTTGAGCCTTTTCGTAGAAAGGAAGCCGCGAAGTGTAATGCTTTGAGACAAACTCAGTTAATTCCGCCTCACTTTTGCCGATGGCCAAAGGGCGTTTCCGCTTGGCATGAAGCAAACGGTCGACAACGGCCTTTTCGCTGATGTGAAGAAAGACTGTCAAACCATGCTGGTTCATCCAATCCATATTGTCAAAAAAGCAGGCTGTGCCGCCGCCAGTGGAAATCACCGCATTAGTCAGGTTTTCCGTTTCCTTCAACACCACAGATTCAAGCTTCCGGTATAAAAGCTCATCGTATTTGTGGAAAAAATCACAAACGGAAATTTTGTATTTCTCCTCGAACAAATCATCGGTATCGGCCACCACCCAGCCCAAACGCTGGGCAAGGCGGCGCGCGGCAGTGGTCTTGCCCGCGCCCATGTAACCGACAAGATAGATACGATTCATTGTCTTATTTTGGAAACATACAACTGGTCTTAGAGTCTCCTATTTCCCCTCTTGTCTCTATATCTTGGAGGTGGCCCGTACACCGTGGCTGGCGATTTTTCACTTTTCCGAGGATCGACAACTGGCCGATTAATTGGAGTCGAAATAGGTTCCTTCGATTGGTCAAGAGCCTCCAACTCTTCACGTGTGTTCTTGATCTCTGCCTCCAATTGGTCAATTCTGGCAGCACTTTGGCGCTTGTATTTAGCAAATATTTCTGGCGAACCATAGACTCTGGCGCTTTCCTCTTGACTCACCATCGCCTGCAAGGAATCGATACGGTAAAGAAGCTCGCGTCGACGTACGTTTTTGGCCAAGTCAACGTCCTCTCCCAAACGGAAATTGATGGAATCGAGCCTATTCAACATATTGTAATACTCCAACTGCGATTCCACTAACATGTAATCGGTTTTGGAATTAAACCGCGCTCTTTCCGCTAAAATCTCTTCGATGGTCTTCTTTTCCTCCAGCAGCTTCTTCTTTTCGTCTCTCGTCAAGCCTTTTACACTGCAACAAGAGGCAAGAAATGCCAGTCCAGAGAGGGCACTAATCCAAACGACACGAACTATCTTCTTCATATTGTAAATCTAAGATTCTATTCAAATGTAATGTATAGATGCAAAACCTTGTGCCTCTACAGAGGATTAATCATGTGGTATTGGCAAATCTGCAATTTACCATCGCCGTCGCGCAAGTGCATGCCATTGCCCAAGCAATAGCGCCACATCTTGCATTCGGCACATTGGTCCGTCTTCATCCATTTCCTGTCACGATATACCTGGAACTTGTTTTGCCACACGCTCCAGAAATTGTCCTTGTAGATGTTGCCCTGATGGTAGTCGCTACGGATACTAAGACAGCCAGAAATGGAGCCGTCGGCCAGCACCGAAGCCACGTTGATGCCTGCGCTGCATGAGTAGAAATGGTTGCGGACCTCTCCCTCATACTTACCGAGGAATCCGTCGCAGCCATAATCGGCGCGGATCTTGCCTTCCAAACGGGTTTGTTTGATGAATTCCATCATCTGCACAAACTGTTCATTGCTGAGCTTGAAGTCAGGTTCATTGGCGGCACGACCAAAGGGAAACACCGTGAACAGACGCCAGCGGCGAATACCCAAAGAAATCAGAAAATCGCGGAATTGAGGCAGGTATTTGATGGTGCGCTGATTGACACAGGTAATGACATCCCATGTAAGGCTCGGATGTTGTTTCATAGCCTCCACCGCTCGCAACACATTTTTATAGCTATTCGGATTGCCGCGCATCCAGTTGTGGTCTTCCTCGAAGCCGTCGAAACTTACTGCCAACGACTTCAGTCCTGCTTCCATAAACTCATCGAGCTTCTCCGCAGAAAGCAGCATGCCATTGCATACCATGCCCCAAACAAAGCCGCGTTTTGAGATTTCTTCTCCGCAGTGTGCCAAATCAAGGCGCACGGTGGGTTCACCACCAGTAGTAATGACCATCACCTTGCCTGGATCTTGATGGGCACGTATCTCGTCTAAGACTTTCAGGAAATCCTTCAGTGGCATGTCATCCTTTTCGGAGAACATTCGGCAGTCGGAGCCGCAATGGCGGCAATTGAGGTTGCAACGCAGGGTGCATTCCCAAAACAACTGATGTAGTTCGTGCTCATCGATGCGTTTCTGCAAAACCGCATGATTGAGTTCAAGCATCACCTTTTTATAAAAGCCCAAACGCTCGCTCATTTCTACTTGTCTTCTTTCTTGATGGGATCAATTCTCGGTTCGGTGTACAAATCTGGACCTCCATACAGCAGTTCATAGATTTCAGGCCCTTCCGTTTGCATACGGTCAAAGTCTTCAAGTTCTTTTTGGGCCTTCTCCAACGCTCTTTGGTAGTCATCAAGCTTATTATTCACTTCATAATTATACTGTTCCATCCTCTCAGGCGGACCATAGACGCAAGGTGGAACATAATTATCAATAAGGTAGTTCAAAGAATCGATGCGACGCAAAATCTGGCGACAGCGGATATTGCGGTCAAGGTCTATAGAATCACCAAGACGGAAATCAATGGAGTCAAGTTTGTTCTCAAGAGCATAGACATCATCTCTATGGCTCAAGAAAACTTCCAATGGTCCCTCTAACTCATAACTTCTGGCTCTGTCCAGTTCCATCATGACTTCCTCGCGCTCCTTGGTAAGTTGCTTGCGTTCCTTGCGTGTCAAGCCGTTTTGCATGCAGCAAGCTGCCAAGAAAGCCAGTCCCGAAAGCGTGCTGATCCAAACCGTGCGAACTACTCTTTTCAAAACGATACTTGTTTATTGTTCCTTTTCCAAGCTCTTCAACTCATATTCAAGAGAATCGGCCTCAGCACTGAGACGCTTGTTCTCCATCGCATATGCCTCCATCGCCGCGCCTGACAACATGCCAATCCAAATCTTATTGAGCCATCTTCCCTTACGACCAATTAATGACACTTGGGATCAGTTGTCAAGCTCCTTGATTTGGTTTTGGACATCTTCCATTTCCCGACGCATACGTTGGGTTTCCTCGCCATACTTCTTGATGATTTCAGGCGAGCCATAGACGCAGGCACCCTCACGATAACTCAAGGCAGTTTGAAGCTCGACAAGACGTTGCTGTAAAGCGTAGCGTTTCTTGCTCTTTTCCATGTCGATATTTCCTTTCAAGCGATTATTGATGGAATCCAACTCATATTGAAGGCGATAGGCTTCCGCTTCAAACTCCGCAACAGCTACGGGATTGTCTTCCGGAGTTGCCATTTGATGCATCTTTAATGCCTCTTGGATAGAGTCTCTGTCTCTTTTGAGCTGCTTCCTCTCCTCTTTCGTAAGGCCATTGGTAGAACAACACGCCGCCAAGAAAGCCAAGCCCGAAAGGGTGCTGATCCATACAGTTCTAACTACTTTTTTCATTTTTTTATTTGTTATATAACGGTGCAAAAATAACAATTTTCGACAAACACAACAATTTTAGTTCCAAAAACACCCCAAAACGGCGACAAAAAGATCCATTAAACCTGTCCATTGAAAAAAAGTTTTCAACCTCCCCTGTTGATAAACCTGTTGATAAAATGTTGAAAACTAATTGGTGCCTCTTTCCGTTGAATCGCCTACAATTCCCTAATTTTGAGTGCTTATCCATATTTGGAATTATTGCGAATTAAATTATTAAGTATCAAACAAATAATCATCATCCAATGAAACGAAATCTTACTTTTTTGTTGACAGCCTTGTTGCTGTTGACGGGAATAAACGTTTGGGCACAATCCCGAACGGAGATTACTGATGTTCTTGACAGAGAATTCACTGGCGTAACAGGAAGCAGTTACACCGAATGGAGTGGAAAAACCAGCAATTCTGAAGCCGTTTATGCAGGTCAAAGTGCGGGCGGCAACGAGTCCATCCAACTGAGAAGCAACGGCAACAGTTCCGGCATCATCACCACCGCATCTGGTGGTATGGTCACCAACGTTACAGTCATATGGAACGAAAACACAGCTGATAGCAGAACCTTGCAAGTATATGGTAGCCATACTGCCTACACTTCACCGACAGAACTGTATAGTGCTGAAACTTATGGTGATCTCCTCGGCTCCATCGTAAAAGGCGAAAGCGTCGAGTTGGAAATTTCAGGTTCCTACGAATATGTCGGCCTCCGTTCCGCCAGTGGCGCCATGTATTTGACAGAAATTGACATCACATGGAACACCGAAGGCGGCACTCCACAAGAGACCGTAGCCACGCCGACATTCAACCCAGAAGCCGGCACTTATTCCGAAGCCGTTTCGGTCACCATCAGTTGCGCCACCGAAGGAGCAATCATATACTATACCCTTGACGGCAGCAACCCGATGGAGAACGGTACGGTTTACACCAGTGCCATCAACATCACCGAAACCACCACGGTGAAAGCCTTCGCCATGAAAGAAGGCTATCTCAACAGTGGTGTCGCTTCAGCCACATATACCATTTCCGAAGCCCCAGCCCCAAGTCTCATCACCATCGCTGAAGCACGCGCCCTTGCCCTCAACGAATATGCTTTGGTGCAAGGTGTGGTGACCTTCATCGACGGCCGCAATGTCTACATCCAAGATGAGACGGCTGGCATCGACCTCTACCTAAACAACAACACCGTACCTTCTGCCCTCGCCTTGGGCGATATGGTCCAAGCTTACGGCAAAAGGGCTGCGTACAACGGTCTCGCCGAGCTGAGCGGTATCAACGGCAATGATGGCGAACAATTCAGCATCCTTTCCTCAGGCAATACACTGCCTTTGGCTGTGAAGACCATCGCTGAAATCCTTGAAGGCGGTGCCGATGCCTTGCAATGCACACGTGTCAAGGTGGAAAACGCCACCATCGGAGCCATCAACACGAACGGCAACACGCCTTTGACGCAAGACGGAAACACTATCAACATTTACAAAGTTCCGGCCCTAGCGGACATCGAAGAAGGCAACTTAGTGGATGTCGTCAGCGTCATCGGCTATTTCAATGCGCCTCAGTTGAGAGTCGCATTGGCCTCCGATGTGGTTTTGATCGAAACGCCCTCATCACTGACTGCCTCCCCAATGGAACTTTCAGGTTTTGAATATGAATATGAAGCAGGAGGTCCATCAGAAATTCAATCTTTTACCTTAAGCGGAGAGCTGTTGGCTCACAATGTCAACATCATCCCCTCAGAGAGTTTCGACATTTCCACTATGCCTGCCCAATATTTCCAGCCCGAAAGCCCAGCCACGATTTACATCCCCAGCTCAGGCCATTTCTACGACATTCCCATCTATGTCCGTATGAAAGCAGGCCTTGAAGTGGGCACATACACCGAACAAATTGCAGTGACCAGTGAAGACACAGGCACCCTTTATGTCACCGTTTCAGGTACAGTAACGGGAAATGGCCCTACCCCACCCACACCTGTTGAAGGCGAATATATGCGCATCAGCGACATGAATCAGCTCGTCCCAGGTAGCTTTGTGGTCTTTGCCGCCCGTTTCGACGAAAACGCTAGCGACTACTACGCCATGAGCAACAGCTCGTCGGGCAAGCCAGAGGGCGTGCTGTTCTCCTCCTCCACCAGCGAAGGCAATGAGATTCTGCCCGCTTCCATCACTGACGAAGAAAGCAGCTTCTATTGGATTGTCGGCGTGACAGACAATGGCTACACCTTCACCAACGCAGCAGGCGAACTCATTGGTTATACCAGCGGCACCAACTTTGCCACTGGAGGCGACAATACCGAGTGGGCCATCACCATACAGACTTCTGAAGAAGGTGCCATGGTACCTAACTACACTGGTTTCGTGGTGAACAACGTCAACAACGCTGTCAGAGCTTTCGCTTTGAACAGTAACCACAATTTCGGTCCATACCACACTCAAAACATGGGTGGTAGCAGTTACAACTTCTTCCTCGACTTTTTCGTGAAGACCGAAGGCGGTGAGCCGCCCGTTCCACCAACTCCTACCGTGGCTACGCCTACCTTTACACCCGCTGCGGGTACCTATTACGAACCTCAAACCGTGAGTATCGCCTGTTCCACAAGCGGTGCCACCATTTTCTATAGCACCACCTCTGAGAACGGTCCGTGGACGGAATACGAAGAAGCCATCACCGTTAATGAAAGCACCACACTTTGGGCTTACGCTGTGAAAGGAGGTTACAACGACAGCAATGTCGCCACTGCCACATACACCATCCAACTCGGCATGGTCACCATCTTCAACCAAGACTGGGAAGGCGAAATGAATGGCTGGACCTTCGTTACTGTTGAAGGTGACAAGCCATGGACGGTCAGTCAGTACCAAGGCAACCACTACGCTTACGCTAACGGTTACAACGGTGGCGTTAACGAACAGTGGTGCATTTCCCCCGCCTTTAATCTCGACGCCATCAGCAACCCAACATTGACCTTCCGTACAGCGAAGAACTATAATGGTCCTGATCTTGAAGTATTCTTCTCCAGTGACTATGACGGCAACAATCCTGCCACAGCCACTTGGACACCTCTGACCTGCGCCCTCTCTTCCGGTTCCTGGGCTTGGACTGAATCAGGCGACATCAATTTGAGCAGTTTCAGCGGTACCAACTGCTATATCGGCTTCAAATACACCTGCGAAGAAAGCAGCGCTGCCGGTTGGGAAGTCGACGACATCCTGCTCGTCGGCATGACCTCTGAACCAGTCGTCACCATTACTCCTATGGCTTTGATGGGATTCACCTACATCGAAGGCAACGGCCCTTCGGCAGAACAAAGCTTCACCATTAGCGGCTTTAACCTCAGTGACAACATTACCATCACTCCTGCCACCGACTTCGAAATTTCCGAATCATCGGGGAGCGGGTTTGCACAAACACCCATCGTACTGATTCCTGTCGGTGGCAATGTGGAAGAGACGACAATCTATGTTCGCTTGAAAGCCGGTCTTGCCGTTGGCAATTACAACGACGAGGACATCACCATCACTTGCGCCGATGTAGACGACATCGAAGTCACCTGCAGCGGAAACGTCACTGCTCAGCCCGTACCTGGCGACGACTACATCCGCATCAGCGATGTGGACGCCCTTGCCGCTGGCAACCGCGTCATCCTCGCCGCCCGCTACAACGAGACTGCCGACGCCTACCTCGCCATTGCCAACACCCCGACGAGTGGCAAGCTCACCACCACCGAGTTCACCAGCGTGATGAACGGCTCTGATGAAATCATCCCCTCCAGCATCCTTGGTGACGAAGATAGTTACTACTGGACGGTCGACATCACCGCCGATGGCTACACCTTCACCAACTCCAACGGCGACATGATTGGTTACGGCAACAGCGGCACCAACCTCGTATTGAATGGAGAAAAAACTGTTTGGACTATCTCCGCCGGTGTTTCCGATCCAGAAAGCATGGTGCCTGAGTATTACGGCTTCAATATCATCAATGCCACCACCGACACCCGTGCCATGGCTTTGCGTGTGACTGAGACCGAGAGCATCGTGAAAGCCTATGCCACCAGCAACATGACCAACAGCGAGTATAACTTCTTCCTCGACATCTTCATGCAAGGCGAAGGTGGTGTTCCACCCACACCTACCGTGGCAACTCCGACACTCTCCCCTGGTGCTGGCACTTATTATGAGACTCAAGACGTTACCATAAGTTGTACCACGACCGGTGCCAGCATCTATTACAGCCTCGCCTCCGAGAATGGTCCTTGGGAAGAATACGAAGATGCCATTACCGTCGACGAGAGCATGACCATCTGGGCCTACGCCACGAAGGCAGGCTACAACGACAGCCCGGTCGTCAGTGCAGATTATGTGATCCAGAACGACCTCGTCATCATCTTCAACCAAGACTGGGAAGACGACTGGAACGGTTGGACTGAGGTCTGTGTGGCAGGCGACTCTCTCTGGCACATTGGCTCTTACGGGGGCAACCACTATGCCTACGCCAACGGCTACAACCGTCCGGCCACAGAGGATTGGCTCATCTCGCCTGCTTTTGACTTGGACAGCTACGATGATGTAGTGCTGAGCTTTAGAACAGCCATGAATTACACTGGCCCCGCCCTTGAAGTATTCTTCTCCAACGACTACGACGGCCAAAACCCAACCGCTGCCACATGGCAAGAACTCGAATGCGAACTCTCACAAGGCGGTTGGAACTGGGTTGAAGCTAGCGTTAGCCTTGATGGATTCAGTGGCACGAACTGCTACATTGGTTTCAAGTACACATGCACCGATGAAGAGGCCGCTGGTTGGGAAGTCGACGACATTATGCTTTACAGCGGTGGCGTCAGTACCGATCCTTATCTTAATGTCACGCCCAACAGCTTGAGTGGTTTTAGCCATATTGTTGGTCAAGGACCTTCGGAGGTTCAGACCTTCGTCCTCACAGGCGGCAATTTCCTTGAGCTGCCTGGTGGTGGCTATGGCGGTGTGTGGCTCAGTTTGGGAGACCTCATCTATAGCGGATTCGAAATTTCGCTCGATGGCGAGGAATTCACAACCTCCCCTCTGACTATCGACCTCGATGAAACCCTGACACTGGAGCCCACAACCGTCTATGTCAGACTTTGGGGTGAAGAAGTCGGTCAGTACACTGGAACTATCTACATTGAGGAACCCTCCGGTGTCAGCGTCTCCGTGTCACTCACGGGTACCGTCCACAGCGAGGACGAGCCTATGATGCTGTCAATGATGCCTTATTATATCCAAGGCAACAACGGCTCGAACAACAACCGCGTGCCCGTTGCCGTGGCCACCTATTTCTTCAACCTTGAGCCCGAGACCACCTACCGCTACACCAACCAGTTTGTTGACGGCAACGACAGCCCCGAAACAGCTGGCGCCGGCAATGTGATTTACGCTGATATCGAAGGCTTCTATCGCAGCACCAGCCCGAGCCTGTCGACCGAAGGTGGCTATGGTGAGTTCACTACCGATGAGGATGGCTTTGCCTTCGTCTGGTTTATTAATGAACCGACCGCCAACGCCCGCTTTACGCCAGGTAACCATGTCTATCTCCGCGCCCGCCTCAACGACGGTCATGACGGTACCACGGTTGAAAAGACCTTCACCTCTGACGAATATGCTACCGTACTGAACTTCGGCACCGAGTACGATGAATATAGCTGCAGCGCTTTCTATGCCAAGAGCAACGAAAGCCCGAAGAGCTTTGCCTTGTTGCTCGCCGATGAAGAAGGCGGACGTCCCATCTACTCCACCAGCATTGAAACGGTGGGCGTTGACTACGTCGGCATCAATCAGTATGCCGACTTCTACAAGGAGCTGGTGGCCGGTAACGATGGTTGGTTTGGAGGCATCCTGCCCAACGACAACAAGGATGGTGTCAACGCCATATGGATTGTGGACATAGACAGCTATGTGGTCAACGAGTTTATTGTCGAAAACGGACAGTGGAACCCCAATGCCAACACCATCAACCCGTCCAATGGCCTCGATGAGCCCATCTTCATCGACCTCACCGACGATAGCGTTGAAGAAGGCATGACTGCCAACCTAAAGATTTGGAGCACCGACCATGAGTTTGTGATCGAAAACGGTGACAATACCCATTATACAATGACCGTCCACAACGTCCTCGGTCAGCCCATGATGATGAAGCAGATCAACGCAGGCAGCACTGAGCGCATCAGCCACAGCCTCGCCAGCGGCATCTATGTCATCAGTTTACAAAACAACCAAAACACAGTTTCAGTGAAAGTAATTGTAAAGTAATAATAGTTAGGTAAGTAATTCTTCCCTTCGGGGAAACGAAAAGTCCGGGAGCTGCTCTCGGACTTTTTTGTTTTCAAAAGAAAATGATGAAAGTATGTCATTCCTGCACGAGCATGTGGGCAAGCATGGAATCTATGCTTTCATCATTTTCTTGAACTAACTAATGTAGTTTGCTCCTCTTAATCAAGTAACTCGTCAAAACTTGGTTGTAGTCCTTATTAATATCGGCTTCAACGTAGTCGATTTGGTACTGGTAGCAATGGCGCAGCAAAGCCTCCTTACGCTCGGTCATGATCTTCTTGTATGCCTCCTGAACCTCAACGGGATTGAGCTTCAACACATCGCCCGACTCCAAATCGACAAAACGGTACGGACGGTTCTCGAAGTCAAGATTCTGTTCCAGGTTGCTGTCGAAGACATGAAACAGGATGACCTCATGTTTATTATATTTAAGGTGTTCCAAGGCCTCAAACATCGGCTTGTAGTCGTCGAGGCCGTCAAGCATATCGGTAAAGATGACCACAAGGCTGCGGCGGTGCGTCATCTCAGCGATTTGGTGCAGGCACTGCGGCGTTGAGGTTGTCTTGCGGTTGTTTTTGTCGTAGGTGTCAATCAGTTTCTCCAGCTCTGTATAGATCAACTTGTTATGCACATTGGATGACTTGGCGGGTTCGTGAAACGCAATCGTCTCGTCAAACAAGTCCAGACCAACAGCATCGCGTTGGCGGCGCATCAGCTCCATGAGCGAGGCAGCGGCATAGATGGAGAAAAAGAGTTTGTTGGGATGCTCGAAGTCGACCTTCTGCCTCACGGGGAAGCACATGCTCGAGCTTTGGTCGATGACCAGTTGGCAGCGCAGGTTGGTCTCCTCCTCGTAACGTTTGACGAAGAGTTTCTCCGTGCGTCCATAGAGTTTCCAGTCGATATGGCGGATGGGCTCGCCAGTGTTATACAAGCGATGTTCAGCGAACTCAACAGAAAAACCGTGGAAGGGACTCTTGTGTAAACCCGTGATGAATCCCTC